>ENA-OPYU01000012-OPYU01000012.1-human-gut-metagenome-genome-assembly--contig:-NODE-12-length-56656-cov-4.943799_pt1 | contig 56656 bp, 53 predicted proteins | sample MGYA00242637_ERZ504482 | MGnify/ENA primary metagenome ERZ504482 (study PRJEB26092, sample SAMD00036237) | human gut metagenome | host: Homo sapiens | study: EMG produced TPA metagenomics assembly of... | reverse complement strand
GCGACGGCCTGCGCGCAATTAAAGCCACTGGCGTGGTACTCGGCAGCCTGAGCCTGACAGGCGGTGATGTCGAGCTGGGCTGTATCGATTTGCTTCATCGTTGTCTCCTTGGTCACGGTGTACCCGCCTATGGTACCCGTGACGGGGCATGTAATCATCGAGAGCTTCATGTATGCCTCATTTATATCCATCGAATAAATGCCTAAGGCTGAGACGAATGCCCCTGATTTATTTGTCTCATAACCTATCGGCGGGATGGGTTGAGAGGGGTGCGGGGTAGCGGTATCGTGAACCGAATAAAATCAAAACCCAAGTAAGGGAGTTGGATATGAGCGAGCAGACCATCGGTACCACGTGTGTTCAGGGCGGTTATCGCCCGGGCGATGCAGAGCCGCGTCAGGTGCCTATCTACCGGTCAACCACGTGGAAGTACGACACGTCCGAGCACATGGGCAAGCTGTTTGACCTGGAGGAGTCGGGCTACTTCTACAGCCGTCTGCAGAATCCCACGTGTGATCTGGTTGCCGCCAAGATCTGCGAGATGGAGGGCGGCACTGCTGCGATGCTCACGAGCTCGGGCATGGCTGCGAACTTCCTCGCGATCTTTAACGTGGCCGGTGCCGGCGATCACGTGGTCGCGAGCTCTGCCATCTACGGCGGTACCTACAACCTGCTTGCCCATACCATGGGCCGTATGGGCGTTACCTGCACGTTCGTTGCTCCCGACTGCACCGATGAGGAGCTGGAAGCAGCCTTCCGGCCCAACACCAAGCTCGTCTTTGGCGAGACCATCGCCAACCCCGCCCTCGCCGTGCTCGATATTGAGCGCTTTGCCAAGGCCGCGCATGACCACGGCGTGCCGCTGATGGTCGACAACACCTTCCCGACGCCCGTGATGTGCCGTCCCTTTGAGTGGGGCGCCGACATCGTTACGCACTCCACCACCAAGTATATGGATGGCCACGCTGCCTACCTGGGCGGCGTGATCGTCGACCACGGCCAGTTTGACTGGATGGCTCATGCGGACAAGTTCCCGGGCCTCACCACGCCCGACGAGAGCTACCACGGCGTGACCTATGCCGAGAAGTTCGGTCGCGAGGGCGCCTTCATTACCAAGGCCACCGCTCAGCTCATGCGCGATCTTGGCCCCATGCAGAACCCGCAGGCGGCGTTTTTCCTGAACAGCTCGCTCGAGAGCCTGCATGTGCGCATGCCGCGTCATTGCGAGAACGGCCTGGCCGTTGCCAAGTTCCTGCAGAGCCATCCCAAGGTACGCTTTGTGAGCTATCCGGGCCTGGAGGGCGACAAGTACTATGACCTGGCTCAGAAGTACATGCCCAACGGTACCTGCGGCGTCGTGAGCTTTGGCTTTAACGGCGGTCGCGCGGCAGCTGAGACCTTTATGAAGAGCCTCAAGCTCGCCCAGATCGCCACGCATGTGGCCGACGCCCGCACTTGCTGCCTGCATCCCGCTAACGCCACGCATCGCCAGATGAACGATGAGGAGCTCATCGCCTGTGGCATCTCCGCCGACATGGTGCGCCTGTCGTGCGGCCTCGAGGACACGGCCGACCTGATTGCCGACCTTGAGCAGGCTCTCGAGCAGTGCTAGGCTAGCTTCTCGTATGAAGCGACGGAGCCTCTTGGGGTTCCGGTGACATATAGTTCCGATTCCGTAGGCGGGACCCCAATCGCGACTGTTCGCAGGCGATTGGGGCCCGATTTTTGGCCGTTGCGCCACTCGAAAGGATGGATATGGAGAAAACCGCAGAGCAGCTGCGCCGCGAGCACATTGCCCTTGAGGGCGACACCCATGGCAAGAGCAAATGGGCGATTCTGTTTACCGTGCTCATCATGACGTTTATGTCGTGTCTGGATTCGACCGTCGTGACCGTGGCGTTGCCCGTGATGCAAAAGGAGCTGGGCGTGGGCCTCGACCACATCCAGCTGGTGAGCTCGGTGTACCTGCTTGCGACATGCGTGGCTATGCTGCCGTTTGGCCGCTTGGGCGACGTGCGCGGCAAGGTGGGCGTATTCCAGCTGGGCGTAATCGTTTTTTACGGCCGGCTCGCTGCTTTGCGGCCTTTCGAGTTCGCTCGAAGTTCTTATTCTGGCACGCATTGTGCAGGGCGTCGGCTGCGCAGCGGCCATGGCCAACAACATGGGTATCATCACCGAGTCGTTTCCGGCGCGCGAGCGCGGTCGTGCCATGGGTATTCTCGCGACTTTCGTGGCCCTCGGCATGATGTGTGGCCCCGTGCTGGGTGGCGTGCTGGTGGCAAGCTTTCCCTGGGAGAGCATCTTCCTCATCAACCTGCCCATTGGCGTCATCTCGTTTATCGTGGGGCTCTCCACGCTGCCGCATGTTAAGCCGGAGGCCGGCGAGCGCCCCATGTCCCTGATTGAGGCTGCTCGTCGCTGCTTTGCAAATTCGGCCTTCACCATCAACCTTGCTTGCATGCTCATCGTGTTCGTTGGTATTGGCGCATCCGAGTTTATCCTGCCGTTCTATTTTCAGGACGCTCACGGCTTTGGTTCCGACATCTCTGGACTACTCTTTTTGGCGCTGCCGATGGTGAATGCCTTTATCGGTCCGCTTTCGGGTACGGTTTCGGACCGCGTTGGCTGCGAGGGCCCCACGGCGGTGGGCCTGGGCGTGTACGTGTGCGGTCTCTTTGCGGTAAGTACGCTCGACGAGCACTCTTCCATCCCTGTGATCGTGTGCTGTGTCGCGTTTATGTCGTGCGGAACGTCGATTTTCAGAGCCCCAATAACTCACTGTACATGGGCTCGGCTCCGCGCGAAGCGCTCGGCTTTGCTGGCAGCCTGGGTAGCCTGGCGCGCTATGCGGGTATGGCAGTGGGCATTACGGTGGCGTCGAATATCCTGTATGGGCAGATGAGCGTGGCGATGGGCGAGGCCGTGACCAGTTTTGTTGCAGGTCGTCCGGATGTGTTCCTGTTTGGTTTTCGTTCGGTGTTCTATGTGTTGATGGCCGTGGCAGCCGTGGGCTTTGTCCTCTCGATGGTTCGTTTGGTGAGGATGCGCGCCCGCCATTAGCGTGTTAGGAGGCTGCCTGCCACGTATTCGCGCCGTCTCAAAAAAATCTGGTTTGTGGTGCGATGCGGCTTGTGGGACGGGCGGGGGTCGGTCCGTGGTAGACTATCGAACAACGTTTATTAATCGCGCGGTATCGTTGCCGCGAGAAGGGGTTGCGCCATGCAGGAGCTTGAGGATCGTATTCGCCATGACGGCATCGTAAAGGCCGGTAACGTCCTTAAGGTTGATGCCTTCCTCAACCACCAATGCGACGTTGAGCTGTTCGACCACATGGGCGCCGAGTGGGCCCGTCTGTTCAAGGATGTCGAGATCAACAAGATCCTGACGATCGAGGCTTCTGGCATTGGTATGGCTTGCATCGCGGCTCAGCATTTTGGCGGCGTGCCGGTGGTCTTTGCCAAGAAGGCACAGTCCATCAACCTCGACGGCGAGCAGTACGCCACGACCATCTACTCCTTTACCAAGCAGAAGGAGTACCCGGTCATCGTTGGCAAGCGTTTCCTGTCTGAGGGCGACAAGGTTCTGATCATCGACGACTTCTTGGCCAACGGCTGCGCGCTCGAGGGTCTTATCAAGATCTGCGAGGCTGCGGGTGCCGAGGTGTCCGGTATTGGCATTGCGGTGGAGAAGGGCTTCCAGGGCGGCGGCGATAAGCTCCGCGAGCGCGGCTTTCGCGTCGAGAGCCTGGCCCGTATCGCCGATATGGACTGCGAGACCGGCGAGATCACCTTCGCCTAAGCGCGCAACACAAGCGATTGGTATGCGATGTGACAAAGGGACTGTCCCTTTGTCACATTTTTTGTATGAGGGGAGGTGTTGATATGGATGAGAACAAGATGGGATGGCGCGAGTATGCGCGCTATGCCGAGATGTCGGCCGAGGAGTTGGCGCGCGATTGCGAGGTGCAGGTGTTTCGCGCGACGGGTCCGGGCGGACAGGGCGTGAACACGACGGACTCGGCGGTGCGCATGAAACATATCCCTTCGGGAATTACCGTGACGGCGCGCGAGAGCCGCAGTCAGTTCCAAAACCGTAGTAGCTGCCTGCGTAAGCTGCGCGCTGAGCTTGAGCGTCGCGGGCGTCCACCGCGCCGACGCGTAAAGACCAAGGTGCCTCAGCGCTCTCGCCAGCGTAGGCTCAATGACAAGCACTTCAACGCTATTAAAAAGGCTAACCGTCGCAAACCGGGCAGCGACGAATAGCCTCCTTATAAGTTGCGGTGAAATAGGGACTGTTTTGCGTTTTTAGCTGCATAAACAGTCCCTATTTCACCGCAACTTAGGGATGGCTAGCGGGTGGGGTGCCAGACGTGGAGGGCGCCGCCGAGGATGTCGACCTCGATGCGCGAGGCGAAAACGGGCTCGCCGTCGGCTTGGATGGGGTAGTCGGGCTCCTCAAAAGTGAGCTCGGCATGGCGGCAGCGGCGCATGCGAACCGGCGGCAACTTGGTATGGTGGCCGTCCTTGGCCGAAAGGAACATAGGCAGGGCTACCGCGCGAGGGACGGGGCCGCAGGCGTAGCAGACGTCGAGCATGCCGTCGCAGGGGTCGGCATCGGGGCAGATGCGATAGCCCGAGCCATACGTGGGGCCCAGCTGAATCGCCATGATGATCGCCCTTAAGCGCTCGGCGGGCGCGCCGTCAAAGCTGGCTGTCATGGGGTAGTTGCGATAGCGTAGGCCAAACTGCTCAAGTCCCGAGAGGGTGTAGAGCGGAGCGCCCGTCAAGCCGGTCTTTTTGCGCAGTTCGGTGGTGCCAAGGCCGATGGCGGCATCAATACCGACGGAGAGCGTCTGGTCGTAATACTCGACGATCGCCTCGCCGCTGCCTCTTGCGGGGTTCCATGAGCGAATCCGCCCGATGTCCTGACGCTGCAGCTCACAGGTGAGCAGCGCGCCAAAATCCTTGCCGGAGAAATCTTCGATGCCGAGCGTCTGGGCAAAAATCGTTGCCGGAGCCCACGGGCAGGACGGCAAGAGCGGGGCGGGCGTCCTCCTTTTGCGTCATAAGCCCGTTGACGACCTCGTGGATCACGCCGTCGCCGCCGAGTGCGATAACGGTGCGATAGCCCTGAGCCCGTGCGGCAAGCTCCTTGGCGTGTCCCATGTGCTCGGTTAGCACCAGGTCAAACTGGGATGCGCGCGCGGTCATATCCAAAAGCGTTGCAGGCGCTCGGCAACTTCGCGTGCCGCACCCGACTGGGCGGCTGGGTTGGCGATGATGAGCGTGCGACCAAAATCAGTTCCGTGCATGGGGTGACTCCCGGCGTATGACGTGACGGTGCGGTCTCGCTCGGGTCGAATTGCTCCCGATTGTGGCTGCACGGCGAATACTAACGTCTACTCTATCAGGTCGTTGTGGCGCTCGATAGCCTCTGCCACCGTGCCGCCCTCGTCCACAATAAGCGAGCGGCGCTTGGGTGAGATGATGCGCTGGGCGGGGTACACGCCGCGGTGGCCGCCGGCGAGATAGCTGATAAACGCCACGATCACGAAGAAGCCGGCGGCCGTGCCGTGGAACAGGTCGATGGCCATCATACAGGTGGTGATGGGCACGTTAAGGCCGGCGCAGAACACGCCGAGCATGCCGAGAGCCGCCAGAAAGCTGGGGTCGATTCCGACGAGGCAGCCGATCCAGCCGCCGAGCGCCGCACCGATGCCAAACAGAGGCGTGACCTCGCCGCCTTGGAAGCCGGCGCCCAGGGTAAGCGCTGTGACGACCAACTTGATGGCTGCGTCCGCCAGGGTGGTGTTGCCTGCAAATCCGGCGCCGGAAAGCCACGTGGAAAGGCCGGCGTAGTCCCAGGCGTCGAGGAGGGCATAGGCGGCCAAAACCACGAGTGCGCCGATGAGTGCGCGAACAAGGTAATTGGTGATAAAGCGACCGTACAGGCTCTTGACGGTTCGAACCGACCAGGCAAAGAGGCGTGCCGTCAGACCGAAGATGATGGCGCTGATAACAACGATGACAACCGTCCGTGGTGTCATGGTGGGAACGCTGGCGATGGCATTTGCTTCGTACTCGGTACCCAGGGCGAGTGATGTAAAGTAGCCGGTAAACGAGGCGACCAGACAGTAGATGCCCGCGGTGTAGTCGATCTTGCCGATAAAGCACATTTCCATGCCAAAGAACGCGCCGGCGAGGGGCGAGCCGAATACGGCGCCAAAAGCGGACGAGATACCGGTGAGCATGAGGTCGTGGTGATCATGCTTTTTGAGGTGGGCGAGGCTCGAGATGTTGCTGGCGATGGTGCCGCCAATCTGCACCGCAGCTCCCTCGCGACCGGCCGATCCGCCCGTTAGGTGCGTGAGCGTGGAGCAGACGAAGGTGAGGACGGCCATGCGCATATGGATGAGGCGGGTGCCCAAGGCGGAATCGATGACCAGGTTGTTGCCACGCTTGGCGGCGAGACCGTGGTTCTTGTAGACCCACGCGGTGGCCATGCCCACAACGGGAAGCAGCGCGTACATCCACGCATGGTGTTCACGATAATCGGTCGCGATATTCAGCGAGGCCAAAAACGCCCAAGCGGCAACGCCCATGGCGAGCGAGACGATGGCGACGAGTACGAGCAACTTAGCGCTCGCGAGTAGGTTGCGGGCGTTGCGTCGCGTGTCGGCTGCCAAGAGCTGCTCGTAACGGGTGAGTTGATGCCTGCCGGCCATGATGACGTCGTTCAGGGAGAAAAATCCGCCATCGTCGAGCGGCTGAGAATGATCCTGCGCTTCGTTTGCGCTTTCGGGTTTGTCGTTATGAGCCATACGTTCCTCTTTTAGGTTGCAACGCAAGCATTATAGAACGCGGCAAACGCGACGAACCGGTGGGTTGGTTTCCATTCTGTTTCGCTGCTTGCGGCCGACAGGTGTATTTGCGGGTACAGGCAAAGTCGCGGTCGCGCGTCGGGGGATTATACTGAGACAAGCATAAAGAATCGGCGCCCCTGTTGTGCGCCGTGGCATTAAGAGGTGCATATGGCAGAGAAACTCATTCCGCTGGAGGACGCGCAGTCGATTGTTCTGTCGCATGTTGCTCCGACCGATCTCGTCGAGATTCCCGTGTGGCAGGCCGCCGGCCTTCCCTTGGCCGAGGATGCGGTGGCCGATATCGACATCTCACCGTTTGCCAACAGCGCTATGGACGGATATGCCGTGCGCTCGGCGGACTTGGCGCAGGCGTCTGGTGAGGCGCCGGTGACGCTCGACGTTATCGGACACGAGGCCGCGGGCCATGTGTTTGAGGGCGCTCTTGGCCCGGGCGAGACGGTCCGCATCATGACGGGCGCGCCGGTACCCGAGGGTGCGGATGCCGTGGTGAAATACGAGATCGTCGAGGTGCTTAATGGTGACGGCAACGAGGGCTCGCACGTGAGCTTCTCGATGCCTGCCAAGGTGGGGGAGAACGTTCGCTCGGCTGCTGAGGAAGCGCATGCTGGCGATTCCGTGATGCGTGCTGGAGAGGTTGTGGCCCCGGCTGGCGCCGGCTTGCTGGCGAGCGCCGGGTATGCGAGCGTGAAGGTCCATGCTGCCCCGCGCGTGGGCATTATCTCGCTGGGGACGGAACTGGTTGCGCCGAGCAACGTGCCGGCGCGCGGGCAGATTCGCGACTCCAACTCGTCCGCGTTGATGGCCGAGGCACTCGATGCGGGAGCCGAGCCGGTGTTCTTTGGCATTGCGCCCGATGATGAGCAGACGATTGCCGAGCTGGTGCATCGTGCCGTGCAGGAGTGTGATTTTGTCATTACGAGCGGTGGTGCCTCGGCGGGCGACTACGACTACGTGACGGCGTTGGTTAAGCGCGAGGGCGAGGTGCTGTTTGACCGCATCTCGATGCGTCCGGGCAAGGCCATCACGTTTGGCTTGCTCGGAGGTAAACCCTACCTGGGGCTTTCAGGCAATCCGGCCGCGGCGTATGTGGGCTTTGAGATGCTCGCCCGTCCGGCGATCCGCAAGATGCGCGGCTTTGCCGAGGGGGCGCGTCCCGTGCAGCAGGCGACGCTCACGCACGGCGTGAAAAAGCGACAGGACCGACGCTTCTTCGATCGCGCGACGGTTTTGCGCGACCCCGAGACCGGTGAGCTGTTGGTGACCGAGGCCAAGACGCAGAATTCGGCGCTGCTCGGCACGATGCAGCGGGCCAACTGCCTGCTGCGTATTGACGAAGGACCGTGCGAGCTCAAGGCGGGCGACGTCGTGGATGTCGTGCGTGTCGACCTGCCTGAGGGCGCCGTGTTGTAGGAGGAATGCTATGGAGCTGAAGATATCGATCGTGACGTGTTCGGATACGCGGAACCTTGCCCAGGACGAGGCCGGTGCCGCACTCGAGGAGCTTATCGAGGCGCAGGGATGGACGGTCGCCTCGCATGTGGTCGTGCGTGATGACGTCAGCGAGATTGGTGATGCCATTGTGGAAGCTGCCGATGAGTGCCACGCCAATGTCGTGCTCACCTGCGGCGGCACGGGGCTTTCGATGCGCGACGTGACACCCGAGGCGACGCGTACCGTCTGTGACCGCGATGTGCCGGGTATTGCCGAGGCGATTCGCGCGTACTCGATGACCAAGACGCGCCGCGCCATGCTCTCGCGCGCTATTTGCATGCAACGAGGCCATACACTTGTCGTAAACTTTCCCGGTTCTACGAAGGCCGCCCGCGAAAGCTGGGAGGCCGTGAGCGATCAGCTGGAGCATGCGGCTCAGATGACAGCGGGCGGCGGACATACCAACTAAGCGGTTTACCTGCGGTGGAGCGACCTGAACGGCTGCTCCGCCTTTTATTTGCGCCCAAGGGGACGGCATTCTGTAGGCATGCCTGAAACTATATTCTCAGACAAGAATTATTTCTCATAATCATTATTCGCGCCGAAGTATAATCTAATTACAGAATAAAGCCCGCGGTGAGGTACCCGGGCACAAGGTCCGAAAGGGTTGAACATGTTCGATATGGTTTCTCGCCGCGGATTCGTCTCACTTTCTGCTGTCGCCGCTGCCGGCCTTGGCCTTGCCGGCTGCTCCGGCAAAAAGGCGCCTGAGTCGACTGGCTCCGATGCCGGCTCCGCCAAGGCCTCTTCCAAGAAGGAAACCGTCGAGCTTCAGGTCTTTGCTGCCAACTCGCTCGAGAAGGCCCTGCCCGAGGTCCAAGAGCTCTACACCGACCAGACCGGCACCACCTTTGCCGACACGCAGTTTAAGGCCTCCGGCGACCTCGTCGAGCAGATGCGCGCCGGCGCCACGGTCGATGTGCTCATCACCGCTTCCAAGGGCACCATGGACGACGCCGAGGTCGCTGAGCTCGTCGATGCCGACACGCGTGAGGATATGTTCGTCAACGACCTCGTGATCATTCGTGCTGAGGGCTCCGACACCAAGATCGAGGCCATCGCCGACGTCGCGAATCTGGACGGCAGGATCGCCATTGGCGACGCCAAGACCGTCCCCGCCGGCAAGTACGCCAACCAGGCGTTGGCTTCCGTAGGCCTCTACACCGGCACCGAGGGCGACGACGGCGAGTATGCTCCCGAGATCGCCGACAAGGAAGCGCTGGCCGACAAAGTTGGTACCGCTGCCGCCTATGTGTCCACAGGCGACTGCGTAGCCGGTTTTGTCTACAGCTCCGATATCTTCCGCTACGACGGCATCGAGGAGGCCTTCGTGTGCCCCGAGGATTCGCACAAGCCCATCGTGTATCCCGGTGCTGTCGCCGATAGCTCCGAGCATGCCGACGAGGCTAAGGCGTTTATCGACTTTTGCCTGTCCAACAAGAAGGCTCAGAAGATTTGGGCTAAGTACGGCTTTGAGCTTTCCGCGTAGTGCGGCTTGGCGCGATAATTCCATCGTTTTGTGTTTCACTCCGTCCTTGTATTCGCTTGGAGCTTTTCGTGCTTAATAGATTCCGCATGCTTGTCGCCTGTGCTTTGACCTTCGCGCTTTGCTGGGTGCCGGGATGGGCGTTTGCCGGTGGTACTGAGGGCGGGGCCCAGGTTGCCGTGACCGCTAAGGGGCTTTCTTATGGGCTCGACGGTTTTGAACGGTTAGCCAAGGGGACCGCCCGTGTCATGGAGGGCCAGCCCGAGGGCTATCGGTTTCCCGTTGAAGGGGACACGGACCTCATAGTGGCGCCGGCTGCCGATCGCGTGGTGGTGTGGATATCGCCCAAGGCGGTCGAGACATATGGATGGGATCTGCAGAACAACGAGAGCGTATCGGGTCTAAAGACCCTCGTCTGCGAGCTTGACGGCGCAAACTGCATGGGAGGCGCACGGCTGGAAGACATGGATCTTCCTTGGTATGCCACGACGGAAGCGGCGTTTAATGTCGGTGGGTATACCTATGCCTTTGATGAGCGCGGTGCGAATGGGGACCGCTATGTGGTCATCGCATCAGCCTCGGGTGATGCCAAGGGCGGCGCGCGTTGGCTTGATAGCGCTCAAATCGTGGAAGCATCATCCGTTGTGATGCAAGATGAACAGGAGCCCTTGGCGTCCCTTGTCGCCTTTTTGACCGGCATCGACTATCGCCCGCTTTGGGTGTCTATCAAAACGAGTGGCCTTGCCCTGGTGATTGCCTTTGCGCTGGGCCTGTTTGCCGCATGGAAGACTATGGGCACGACGAGCCGCGTGAAGGGCCTGCTCGACTCGGCCTTTACCATCCCCATGGTGCTGCCTCCCACGGTGTGCGGCTTTCTGCTCCTCATGCTGTTTGGCCGCTCGACCGGGGTTGGCCAGTGGCTTATCGCGCACGGCATCTCGATCGTCTTTACGTGGCCAGCTGCGGTGATATCTGCCGTGGTGGTGTCGTTTCCCCTGGTCTACCGTACGGCGCTCGGCGCCTTTGAGAGCCTGGACACGCAGATGCTCGACGCCGCGCGAACCCTGGGGTGGTCCGAGCGCCGTATCTTTGCCAAGCTTATGATGCCACTCGGCTGGCCCTCGATCGCCGCCGGTACGGTGCTCGCCTTTGCCCGTGCGATGGGTGAGTTCGGTTGCACCCTCTTCTTTGCGGGTAACTATGCCGGTATTACGCAGACCATTCCCATCGCCATCTACTTTGAGTGGATGGGCGGCAACATCTCAGTTGCCTTCTTTTGGGTTGTCGTCGTGATTGCGTTTAGTTTCCTGGTCATCCTGTTTATCAACATGTACACCGCGCATTCGCAAAAGTATCGCGAGCGGGGCCTTTCCCGTGCGGAGCGCAAGCGGGCCAAAGAACTCGCCGATACGGCCGATTCGCTCGACCCGGTGGGCGGCGATGCCCTGCGTATCGATCGCGAGGCGCTGGCCGAGCTCATGCGCGATGATGCCACTCTGCAGGGAGGTCGATAGGCATTGTCGATCGTTCTGGATATCAAAAAGCGCTATCCCGGGTTTACGCTCGATATGCAGCTTGAGGCTGGAGAGGAGCGCGTGGCGCTGCTGGGCGCTTCGGGTTGCGGCAAGAGCTGTACGCTACGCTGCATTGCCGGTGTGGAGACGCCCGACGAGGGCAAGATCGTCGTCAACGGCGTGACCTTTTTTGGATTCGGCGGCGGGCATCAACCTATCGCCCCAGGAGCGTAAATGCGCCCTGCTGTTCCAAAACTATCAGCTGTTTCCCAATATGACGGTGGCCGATAACGTGTGCGCCGGTGTTAAGGATGCGGGTGACGTCGCTGCACGCAAAAAGCTCGCCGAGCGCTACCTGGGCAATTTTTGGTCTGGCCGAATTTTGCCGACCGCTATCCCGCACGCCTCTCGGGCGGTCAGCAGCAGCGCGTGGCGCTTGCGCGCATGGTGGCGGCACACCCGGGCAATTTTTATGTTCGATGAACCCATGAGCGCGCTCGATGCGTATCTTAAGAGCGCCCTCGAACAGAACATGCTCGATCTGTTCGACGTCTGCAACCGTACCGTGCTCTACGTGAGCCACGACATCGATGAGGCATGCCGTCTGTGCGAGCGCATCTGCGTGATGCACAACGGGCGCATTGAGGAGATTGGTTCTGTCGAGGACGTGGTTCGCCGCCCGCAGACACTGGCCGCGCTGCGCTTGACGGGCTGCAAGAACACAAGCCGGGCGTGCAAGATCGGCGACGAAGAAGTTGAGGCCCTCGACTGGGGCATGACCTTTAATGTGGGTCGCGAGGTTCCCGATAATGTGGCGTACCTTGGCATTCGCGCAAGTTACTTCCATGTTGACAACCGTGCCGAGCGGGGCCGCAACAGCTATGACTTGCACGTGGCCCGTGTGAGCGATTCGCGCTTTGAGCGGCTGGTGCTGTTGGACGTGCCGCGTGTCGATGCGCCCACGCGTCTGCAGTGGAAGGTCAACAAGGTGAGCGTGGCTTCCGACGAGCTGCCGCAGGCCGACGAGACCCTGCGCATGCACTTCGATGCCAAGAGAATTCATCTGGTTTGTCGATAAATGTGACAAGGGGACAGTCCCTTTGTCCCTTCTGCTGCGTCGCGTAGGGGTTGCGATACGCCGCCCGCTCGCGGCGCCACCATGCGTATACTGGGAGGAAAAGATTGACCTATGAGAGGAGGGATCGATGGCTGACGATTTCATCAAGCTCACGCAGATGACCGCTGCCTCTGGTTGAGCCGCTAAGTTGGCTCCTGGAGCCCTCGCCCAGGTTCTGGGCGACTTACCCAATGTGCATAACGACAACCTGCTCGTGGGGTTCGATACCTCCGACGATGCGAGCGTCTTTCGCGTTGGCGATAATCTGGGCCTCGTTCAGTCCATCGACTTCTTCCCGCCGATGGTCGACGACCCGTTTCTGTTTGGCCAGATCGCGGCGGCAAACTCGCTGTCGGACATCTACGCCATGGGTGGGCGGCCGAGCCATGCCATGAACCTGCTCTGCATACCCAACTGCCTGGGCGTCGAGGTTGCCGGCCAGATTCTGGCGGGCGGTGCCGACAAGTGCGTCGAGGCCGGCTGCTCCATCGCGGGCGGCCACACCATCAACGACGACGAGCCCAAGTACGGCCTGTCCGTGAGCGGCTTTGTCGCGCTCGACCGCATGCTCGCTAACAGCGGTGCGCGCGTGGGCGATGTCCTGCTGCTGACCAAGGCGATCGGCTCGGGCATCATCACCACGGCCATTAAGGGCGAGCTCATCGAGCAGGACGAGGCCAGCCGGATGTTTGATTCTATGCGCACCCTCAACGAGGCCCCGATCCGTTTGGCCGAGGGGCTCGAACTTCACGGCTGCACCGACATTACGGGCTTTGGCCTGATTGGGCATGCGTGCGAGATGGCCGAGGGCTCGGGCGTGCAGATTGAGCTTGCGTCGGGGGCGGTGCCGCTCTTTGACCAGGTGCTCGACATGGCGCGTCTGGGCATTATCCCCGCTGGCTCCTACCGCAACCAGGACTTCTTTGGCCCGCGCGTGGCTGCCGACGAGGACCTGGAGCCGGGCATGTTGGATGCGCTGTACGATCCGCAGACCTCGGGTGGTTTGCTCATCGCGGCGCCTGCTGCCGATGTGGATGAGCTTGCGCGTCGCCTGCATGCCGAGGGGCGCATCGCGGCCGTTGTCGGGCGCGTGTGCGAGCCGGTGCCAGGCGGTCCTGCCGTTCGCGTTGTTCGCTAGCCCGCACGTTTATGTAACTGTTTGCCGTTCTCTAGAACGGCTCTTTCGAAAGGAATTTGCTATGTCTACCAAGATTGAAGTCAATGCCATGGGCGATGCCTGCCCGCTGCCCGTCGTCAAGACGCTCAAAGCTCTGAAGCAGCTCGATGGCGAGGGCGCCGTCGTGACCTCGGTCGACAACGAGACCGCCGTCAAGAACATCTCCAAGATGGCGCAGGAGAAGGGCTGCACGGCCTCGGTCGAGAAGGTTTCTGACGCCGAGTGGCACGTGACCGTGGCGACCTCTGGCGCCGTTGCCATGGCCGATCCCGAACAGGATGGCGCTGCCTTCTGTGATGCCAGCACCGGCAAGGGCGAGCTCGTCATTTCCGTCTACACCGACTGCATGGGCCGCGGCGACGACGAGCTGGGCCACAAGCTCATGAAGGCCTTCATCTTTGCCGTGACGCAGCAGGAGGAGCTGCCCGCGACCATGCTGTTCTACAACGGCGGAGCCAAGCTCACCGTCGAGGGCTCGCCGGTACTCGACGACCTGAAGGGGCTGGCTGAGCAGGGCGTCGAAATCCTCACCTGTGGCACCTGCCTCGACCACTATGGCATTAAGGACCAGCTTGCCGTGGGCGAGGTCACGAACATGTATGTGATCGTGGAGAAGATGGAGCAGGCCGTGCGCGTCGTGCGCCCGTAGCGTATTGGTTGGAGTTGCCATGAGGGAGAAGCGCCCGGCGCTTGTCATCACGTTTCCCACCACGGCGGCCGCCATGGGCTGCGAGTCCCTGTGCATCGAGCGCGGCCTTCCCGGGCGAACGATTCCCGTGCCCGGGGAGGTCGCTGCCGGCTGTGGTCTGGCGTGGAAAGCGTTGCCTGCCGATGAGGAGCTGCTGCGCGGCGAACTCGCCGCGGCGGGCGTTCCCACCGAGGGCTATACCGTGATTGATATGTGGGAGGTCGTGCGATGATCTACCTGGATAACGCGGCGACGACCATGCACAAGCCGCAGACGGTCATCGATGCCGTGACGCAGGCGATGTGCTCGCTCGGCAATGCCGGGCGCGGCGCCACGTCGGGTGCCCTCGATGCCGCTCGTACGATTCACGGTTGCCGTGCCAAGCTCGCGCGCTTGCTGGGCTGCCCGCGGGCTGATCATGTGTGCTTTACGCCCAACTCTACGGCGGCGCTCAACACCGCCATCTGTGGCGTGGTGCGCCCCGGCGACCGCGTGGTCACGACGGTGCTCGAGCACAACTCCGTGCTGCGTCCGCTCAATCGCTTGGCGGCAGAGCAGGGTGTGACGGTTGAGCATGCGGGTTGCGACGTGAACGGCGCGCTCGACTACGACGAGCTCGAGCGGCTAGTCACGCCCGGTACGCGTGCCTTGGTGGTGACGCACGCCTCAAATGTGACCGGCAACGCGGTCGACATTGCGCGCGTGGCGGCCATGGCCCATGCGGCCGGTGCGCTGGTGATCGTCGATGCCTCTCAGTCTGCTGGTACGGCGCATATCGATATGCACGCCATGGGGCTCGACGTGGTGTGCTTTACCGGCCACAAGGGGCTCATGGGTCCGCAGGGGACCGGCGGCCTGGCCGTGGCGGAGGGCATTGACGTGGCCCCCTGGGCCATGGGCGGTACGGGCGTGCACAGCTTTGATCCACTGCAGCCGCTTGAGTGGCCCACGCGCCTGGAGGCGGGCACGCTCAACGGTCACGGTATCGCTGGCCTTTCTGCCGGCCTCGACTTTATCGAGGCCCAGGGCGGGGTCGAGGCGATTGCTGCCCACGAGCATGCGCTCGCTGATCGCTTCCTTGCCGGTGTGTGCGAGATTTCGGGGATTAAGCTCTACGGGGCCTTTGACCAGCCGACGCGCTCGGCGATCGTGTCGCTCAACGTGGGCGATATCGACTCTGCCGAGATCTCGGACGCGCTCATGCAAGGGTGGGGGATTGCGACGCGCCCCGGTGCCCATTGCGCTCCGCTCATGCACCGTGCGTTAGATACCGAGCGCCAGGGTGTCGTCCGCTTCTCGTTTGGGTATTTCAACACGACCGAAGAAGTCGACACGGCTATCGATGCTCTGCGCAATTTAGCCTGCTAAAGCTGCTGGACCGTTTATACTTGCGGGACGGGTATTTTGCCCGTCCCGTTTTTGTTTCGACCCGAAAGGTGTGCCTATGGCTTCATCCGCCCCGCGCGGTCTGCGTTCCGACCATGTCGTTACCGTCGGCATTGCGCTGTTCTCGATGCTCTTTGGCGCCGGTAACCTCATTATTCCGCCGCTGCTGGCGCTGCAGGCAGGTTCTGCCACGCCGGTTGCCATGATCGGCTTTTTGATTGCCGCTATCGGCCTGCCCGTCATGGGCTTTATCGCCGTGGCGCTTGCCGGAACGGCACGCGAGCTTGCGGGCCGCGTGCACCCCAAGTTCGGCGAGTTCTTTGTCGCGGCGGTGTATCTGGCCATCGGTCCGTGCCTGGCTATTCCGCGCACGAGCTCCACGGCCTTCGAGATGCTGGTGCCGCTGCTGCCCGAGGGTGTTTCGCTCGGCACGGCACGTCTGGTGTTTGCCATCGGGTTCTTCGTCGTCGCGTTTGTGCTCACGCTGCGCCCGGGCGTCATCACACGCGTGCTCGGCCGTATTACGGGTCCCGCGCTCATTGCGCTCATCGTGCTGGTCGTGGGTGCCGCCGTGATCTCGCCGCTGGGTCCCGCTGCCGCGCCTCAGGCTCCCTACGATGCGGGCGCTGCCGTGCAGGGCTTTCTGACTGGCTATCAGACCATGGACCTGCTCGCGTCGCTCGCCTTTGGCATCATCATCGCCGAGACCATCCACGAGTTGGGTGTTACCGATGGCAAGCGAGTGGCCTTTGAGATTTCGCGTTCCGGTGTGATCGCCGGCGTGCTCATGGCTATCATCTACTGCGGCTTGGGTCTTGCCGGTATGCAGCTCGGCACCGTGATGCCCGACGCTACCAACGGCGCCGCCATCCTCGCCCGTTCGGCCTCCATGCATTTTGGGCTTGCCGGCACGGTCGTGGTCTTCGCCATCTTCTTCCTTGCCTGCATGAACGTGTGCATCGGCCTCATCAGCTGCTGCTCGCGTTACTTCTGCGAGACGTATGTGGTCGAAGGGGGAGCGGAGGCCTCCGAGGAGGCCATGCGCCGTCCCTTTGCGGTTCTCGCCTTTGTGTTCGCAGCGTTTTCGTGCGTGCTCTCCAACGTGGGTCTCGACGTGATCCTCATGTTCTCGGTGCCTATGCTCAACGCCTTGTATCCCGTTGCCATTGTGCTGGTACTGATGGGCCTGGTGCACGGCTTTTGCGACGCTCATCCGCAGGTGTGGGTCTGGGTTGGCGGTGTGGTCGCGGTGCAGAGCGTGATCACCTCGGTCCGCGACGCATTCTTTGCGGGCGCGTGGTTGCCGTTCGATGCGCTGCCGCTGGCGGATATCGGTGCCGCGTGGGCGCCGGTTGCCGTGGTGGCATTTGTGATCGGTCTGCTCCATAGTCGTTTTGTCGCACATTCGAGGAGCTAAGGCATCAATGCTTGCACAGGCGGGGAGTCTCCCCTATAATTTCCTTCGCTTTGGGACACGCAAGGTTTAGACCTTAGCTGCTCAACACCTTCGGGACGTGGCGCAGTTTGGTAGCGCGCCTGCTTTGGGAGCAGGATGTCGCAGGTTCAAATCCTGTCGTCCCGACCATATCTTGCGGGCGTAGTTCAATGGTAGAACCCCAGCCTTCCAAGCTGATGACGCGGGTTCGATTCCCGTCGCCCGCTCCATAAGAATTGTTTTAACGGCTTTGGTTTCCTTTGGGGATCAGAGCTGTTTTCGTTTACGCGCCGGGCGACGGGAATCGAACCCGCACCGCAACTTAGGTGGGCATGGGGTTAGCTGCGGGGGCGGTGGCGGAGCTTGTCGATGGTGGAGTCGATGCTTCGGCTGCGGGCTTCGGCTGCGGTTTGGCGCTTGCGGCGGTAATCGATCATGCCTTGGATGATGGGCTTGCCAAAGCTCACGACATCATCGTTGTAGATGGCGGTTCGGGCTGCGAGGAGGCAGTCGGTAAAGTCCATATGGGTCTTGCCAAAGAGTTTGATGGCAAGGGCGACAACGGTGGGCTCGTCGACCATGACATCATCGAGCAGCCTTTTCATGGCCGCAGCAATCTCAACGCGGGGAACCTTATAGACGTCGCGCAGCGTGACCACGACGCGCGTGATGATTTCGGGGTAGACACGAGCGGTGCGGGTGGCGATGACCTTGGCGGCGCGCGGTGACAGAACTTCGTCGTCGTCAAGCAGGTAGCGTAGGATGACGGTCTCGTCGATGATGGTGCTACTCATGGATATCTACTTCCTCGGGACCCAAAATCGAATCGTCGCTTTCTGTAGCAAGGTATTCAATCCAGGCATTGCGCTCCTTGGAGCGGCGATTGGGGTCCCCATATGCTTTGAGCGATCCATAGGCGGCGGTGCCGTCCTTTGAGCGCACGGCGACCGGCTGAAAGGGGGAGCTTGCGCATCAAAATGCTCTGCGCGACAAATAGACGTACGGCCTCGGCGAGCGATGTGCCCATGGCGTCGTAGAGACGCTCGGCATGCTGCTTGTCTTCCTCGCGAATGCGCACCTGCAGGATGGCTCGTTTTTGAGTCGATGACATCACTGGCCTCCCTTAATGAGCGTGCAGTATGAATAGTCACATACAGTTTCGGCTAGTAATAGCCAATCTTATAACTACTACTTTATTGCACTAGAGTAATTGAGCGCGATCAACATTACAAACGTACTACATCCTGCATAAACGAGCGTGAAATCTTTCTTGGCGTACGCGTGTAATACACTTATCTTTATAGCTACCCAAGAATAATCCTAACCAGCCCAAACCCCTGCAATACATACGTATTGCAGGGGTTACGCTCAAGTTTACCCCCTGCAACTGCGTATATTCAACCTGTATACCGTTGGAGAAATTCTACCGAGTGCCTGTTTCGCCGCATGCATTCGATACGCCGATGCCAGGCCACGGGCGGCTTGGGACAACGTCGACAGGGTCTCTCCGGCATGGGATTCAGGAGGGAGTGAACAACATGGGCAATAAACGAGTCGTAGCCGATTCCTCACGCTGCATTGGGTGCCAAACCTGCATGGCGGCGTGCATCGAGGCGCACGACATCCCCGGTAACATCGCCGCGCCGCGCCTGCGCGTGACGCGTACGTACGAGATCTCCGCACCGGTGGCTTGCCATCACTGCGAGGACGCCCCGTGCGCCAAGGCCTGCCCCACGGGTGCCTTGTTCTTTGATCCAAAGAACCATCGCATCGGCGTTAACGAGGACAACTGCATCGGCTGCAAGAGCTGCGTCATGGCTTGTCCCTTTGGCGCCGTGAGCGTGGCGACCACGCAGGTCCCCGTCTTGATGGGCGACGTGCGCGTGGGTTCGCAGACTAAGAGCTTCGTGCTCAAGTGCGACCTGTGCGTGGACCGTCCCGGCGGTCCGGCGTGTGCCGAGGCGTGCCCGACCAAGGGCCTCACCCTGGTAGACGAGGAGCGCCTGGCGGAGCTGACCGCCGAGCGTGCCCGCGCCACCATCGAAAACGAGTCGTAGGCGGGCGGCCATACAGGCCCAACGATTGTCAAATACGTACCGATTAATCGGTAGCAGAGAAAGGAAGGAGGGTGTCATGGAGAAGCATAAAGTGATCTGCCCGTACTGCGGCGCCGGTTGCCAGTTTAACCTCCTGGTCCAAAACGGCCAGGTCGTGGGTACCGAACCGCTTAACGGCATCACCAATCAGGGCGAGCTGTGCCTTAAGGGCATGAGCGGCTACGACTTCATCAACGACACCAAGATCTTGACTCCTCGCGTACTGCACCCGATGATCCGCCGCACCAAGGGCGCGGATCTTGAGCGCGTAAGCTGGGACGAGGCACTGGATTTCACCGCATCTAAGATGCAGGCCATAATTGACGAATATGGTCCTAACGCTGTCATGACCACCGGCTCTTCGCGAGGCGGCGGCAATGAGGCGAACTACGTCATGCAGAAGTTTACGCGTGCGTGCATCGGCACCCACAGCGTAGACAACTGCGCCCGTACTTGACACGGCCCTACTGTCCTCGGTCTGATGGACACGGTTGGTTCAGGTTGCATGTCATGCTCCATCCCCGGTATGGAGGATGCGGGCTGCATTTTCCTCTTCGGCTATAATCCCATTGCCGATTCGCACCCATCCGTCGCAAGGCGTATCGTGCGAGCCAAAGAAAAGGGTTGCAAGATCATCGTCGCCGACCCGCGCCATATCGAAACCGCGCGTATCGCCGATCTCTACCTTCCGATCAAGAACGGTTGCAATGTTGCGTTCCTCAACGCCTTTGCCAACTGTCTGGTCAACGATGGCCTCTACGACAAGGAATTCGTCGCCGAGCACACGAACGGCTTTGACGAGTGGTGGGAGACCATCAAGAACTACACTCCCGAATCCGTACAGGACATCACGGGTGTCGATCCCGCGCTGATCCACCAAGCTGCCGAGATGTACGCCACGGCGAAGCCCTCTGCCATCATTGGCTGGGGCATGGGCGTATGCCAGCAGAAGCAGAACCTGAAGACGGTGCACACCATCGCCTCCATCGCCTGCGTTGCCGGCCAGATCGGCAAACCCAATTCCGGCCTCGCGCCCGTGCGCGGTCAGAACAACGTCCAGGGCTCCTGCGATATGGGCATGCTGCCCAACCTGTACCCTGGCTACCAGAAGGTCACCGACCCGGCTGTGCGTGCCAAGTTTGCCAAGGCTTGGGGCGTGCCCGAGGAAAAGCTCCCGCTCGAGGAGGGCTATAAGCTCACCGACCTGGGCCACCTGGTCGACGAGGGCAAGGTGCACTGCTTCTACAACTACGGCGAGGACCCGGTACAGACCGAGCCCGATTCGGCCGGTATGCGCAAGACGCTCTCCGAGCTGGATCTGTTCATCTGCCAGGACATCTTTATGACGCAGACGACCATGCTCGCCGACGTCATCCTGCCTGCCACCTCTTGGGGCGAGCACGAGGGTGTCTTTACCGCATCCGACCGTAGCTTCCAGCACTTTGACGCGGCCGTTCCGCCCAAGGGCGAGTGCCGTCACGACTGGGAGATCTTCGCGGACCTGTCCACGCGTATGGGATACCCCATGCACTACGACAACACCGAGCAGATCTGGAACGAGTGCATTAGCCTGTGCCCCAACTTTGTGGGCGCGACCTACGAGAAGATGGCCCCCGAGGGCGGTTACGCCCAGTGGCCGGTCAAGAGCACCGATGTGAACGACCACGGCACGGCCGACATGTTCGCTGGTGGCAAGTTCACCACCAAGGACGGCCGCGCCAACCTGATGGCGCACGACTGGGAGGCGCCCTCCGAGCTTCCCGACGATGAGTACCCACTCATCCTGTGCACCGTCCGCGAGGTCGGCCACTACAGCTGCCGCTCGATGACCGGCAACTGCAAGACGCTGGCGCTGCTTGCCGACGAGCCCGGCTTTGTCCGCATGAATCCCGCGGACGCCCAGGCGCGCGGCATCAAGAACGGCGACATCGTCTCGATTCACAGCCGCCGCGGCCAGGTATACAGCCGCGCCGACGTGAGCGACCGTATCAACAAGGGCACGGTCTATATGACCTACCAGTGGTGGATCGGCAAGTGCAACGAGCTGACCATGCACAAGGTCGACCCGGTCTCGCATACGCCCGAGGACAAGTTCTCCGCCTGCCAGGTCGACGCCATTGCCGACCAGGTCTGGGCCGAGGGCGAAGTCGAGCGTCAGTACACCGAGCTCAAGCAGGCTCTGGTCGACGCCGCCGCTCCCCAGGACGTTGAGCCCGGTGCCGCCAAGTTCGACGACGAGACGCACGTGAATCAAATCGTGTAGTCCCGTTCTCGTTGGCTTTTTGGGCCGGGCGTCCCGTACGTTCGGGAGCCCGGCCCGTTATTTTGAAAGGAAGTGGGGATGAACCGCTTCATCGACATCAACCCGGAGAGGTGCATCGGCTGCGGAACATGCCAGTCCGCCTGTGCCGACGCCCACCGGATGCAGGGTCTTCAGGATACGCCGCGCCTGGCGCTCGTGAAGACCGGCGGTATTTCGGCCGCCCTTGCCTGCCACCATTGCGAGGGTGCCCCCTGCGCCGAGGTTTGCCCGGTGAATGCCATCGAGCACGATGGCGACCGCATCCACGTCAAGGAGCAGGAGTGCATCGGGTGCAGGCTGTGCGCCATCGCGTGCCCCTTTGGAGCCATCCATCCCGATGGCACGTCTATCGCCGGTGTCGCAGGCATGTGCGACCCGACACCTTCGTATCCTAAGTCCCTGAGCAGCCTGCTTACGTGGGCTCCCGGCCAGTACACCTGCGCTGTGAAGTGCGACCTGTGCGCCTTCGATCCGGACGGCCCGCATTGCGTGGCGGCGTGCCCCACCAAGGCGCTGACCGTCATGGGCGGCGCGGCCGATCGCGAGCTCGACGAGGCCAAGCGCCTGCGCTCGATCGAAAACGGTCCGGCTGTCGACGTCACCGCTGTGGCCCAGGGCCTGTCCGAGAAAGCAGAAGGGAGCGTAAACAATGGATAGCATGACGCTGTTTATCGCATCGCTTGCCGTCTCGTGCATCGGTGCGCTCGCCCCGGTTCTGCTGATCAAAGCCGATAACGCCGCCAAGACCGCCGGCTGCCTTATCGGCGCCGTCGCCGCGGTGCTTTCGTTTGTGGCCGGTATCCAGGCCGTGCTGGGCGATGTCACGGCGGTCGACACCATCGTGTTCTTCCCGTTTGCCCATTTCCAGCTGCTGCTCAATCAGCTGTCCGGCCTGTTCGTGGCGCTCATCTCGGTGCTCGCGTTTGCCGGTTCGATCTACGGTCTCAACTACTTTGATGAGTACCCGGGCAAAAAGGGCCGCGCCGGCTTCTTCTTTAACACCTTCGTGGCGTCCATGATGCTCGTCATCACCGCCGACAACGTGTTTTGGTTCCTGGTCGCCTTTGAGCTCATGTCGCTGACCTCGTACTTCCTGGTCGTGATCGAGGAGAACGAGAACTCCATCCATGGCGGTTGGCTCTACTTTGTGATCGCGCACGTGGGCTTCGTGCTCATCATGGCGAGCTTCCTCACCATGACCATCTTCGCCGGTGGCTCGTTTGCCTTTGCGGATTTCCGCGCCACGCAGTTCAGCCCCGCGGTCGCATCTGTGTGCTTCGTGCTTGCCTTCTTTGGCTTTGGCGCCAAGGCCGGTATCATCCCGCTGCACGGCTGGCTGCCCAAGGCTCATCCCGAGGCGCCGTCCAACGTGAGTGCCCTTATGTCCGGTGGCATGATCAAGATCGGTATCTTCGGCATCCTCAAGGTTGGTCTCGACCTGCTCTCCGCCTCGGGCGTTCAGGTCTGGTGGGGCCTTATGGTCATGGTCTTCGGTGCGATCTCGTCGGTCCTCGGCGTGGCTTTCGCCCTGCAGGAGCATGACATCAAGCGCCTGCTGGCCTATCACTCCGTCGAGAACATCGGCATCATTCTGCTCGGCGTCGGCGCCTCCATGGCCGCCATGGCGCTCAATTCGGTCGGCATCGCCGTCCTGGCTCTGATGGCCGCCCTCTACCACACGTTTAACCACGCGATGTTTAAGGGTGAGCTGTTCTTGGGCGCCGGTGCGCTGCTGTACTCCACGGGTACGCGCAATATGGAGAAGATGGGCGGTCTGTTCCGTCGTATGCCGGCAACGGCCATCTGCTTCCTCGTTGGCGCGCTTGCCATCTCGGCCATCCCGCCTTTCAACGGCTTTGTGTCCGAGTGGTTTACCTATCAGTCGCTGTTTAATGCCGCCATGCAGGGTGACAAGGCCGTCATGATCGTGGCCGTGTTCGCTGCCGTCGCGCTTGCCATTACCGGCGCGCTGGCTGTCACGTGCTTCGTCAAGGCCTATGGCGTCTCCTTTGCCTCCGCGCCCCGCTCCGAGGCCGCGGCCAATGCCAAGGAGGTTCCCGCCCCCATGGTGTTTGCACAGGGCCTGCTCGCGGCCATCTGCGTCGTGCTGGGCATCGGCGCTCCCGTGATCGCGCCCGTGCTGGTCGATGTCGCCGCGTCCGTGCTGCATCCGTACGGTGGCGTGTTTGCCGCCGAGGGCATGGAGCTCATGAACCAGTACTCCGGCGCTGCCACCTCCACGCCCGCGATCGCCATTGCGCTCGTGGTGCTCGTCGGCCTTGCCTGCGGCTATCGCAAGCTCAAGACCGTCGGCAAGGTGCAGAAGTCCCAGCCGTGGGCATGCGGCTATGCTCCCAACGAGCATATGCCCGTCGTGGCCACGACCTTTGCCTCCGAGGTGTCCTGGTTTATGCAGCCGCTCTACACGCTGCGCGACCGCTGCACGGCCGTCTGCTGGTCCATCGCACACTTCTTCGAGAAGCTCACCGGTGTGGCCGAGGCTGTGGAGCCCGTACCCGACAAGGTTCTCGTCGATGCCCCGCATAAGGGTGTCGAGAAGCTCGCCGACCTCGCGACTAAGCTCGAGGGCGGCAACTACAGCATCTATATCTGCTACATCGTCGCGGCACTCGTGGTGTTCCTCGTGCTCGCCGTGCAAATGGGTTAAGGAGGGGAGAGCATGAACAACATCGTACTTGCCGTTCTGCAGGGCGTGGTCGTCATGGCCGTCGCACCGTTCTTCTCCGGTCTCGGCCGCGTGATCCGCGCCAAGATGCACAACCGTCGCGGCCCCAGCATCATGCAGGACTACCGCGACCTGGCCAAGCTCTTTGCGCGTCCCGAGTCCCAGAGCGAGGATGCGAGCTTTGCGCTGCGCATCATGCCGCCGCTGTTCTTCGCCGTCGCCTTTATGCTCGCGATGGGCCTGCCGCTCTTTACGGCGCAAAGCCCCATCCCGGTCTTTGGTGACGCCATCACTATCATGTACAGCCTGGCGCTCGCCCGCTTCTTCTTCGCCCTTTGCGGTGTGGATTCGTCCAACGCCTACGCCGGTATCGGCGGCGTCCGCGAGCTGCTCATGAGCGTGCTCATCGAGCCGTCCATGCTGCTGGCACTGTTTGCCGCCGCCCTGGTGTGCGGCTCCACCGACATCGCCACCATGGGTCAGCACATCATGACGGGCGCCGTCGACGCGCCGGTCGCCGTGATCCTCGCCGGCATCGCCTTTGCGATCGCCTGCTACATGGAACTCGGCAAGCTGCCGTTTGATCAGGCCGAGGCCGAGCAAGAGCTCCAGGAAGGTCCGCTCGCCGAGCTTTCCGGCCCGTCGCTTGCGATGGCCAAGCTCGCCATGTCCATGAAGCAGGTCCTGGTCGTCGCCTGGTTCTGCGCGATCTTCGTCCCCTGGGGCGAGCCCGCGACCGTGGGCGCCGCGGCCGTTCTGGGCGCGGTCATCTTCCTGGTGAAGTGCCTGATCGACTTTGTCGTATGCGGCGTGATCGAGAACTCCTGCTCGCGCTCGCGTTTTAAAGTGCTCGGCAATCAGACCTGGGCCGTCGTGGGCATCGCCGTTCTGGCGTTTGTCTTCGTGGTCGTCGGCGTGTAGGAGAAGGGAGAAACAATGTCATTTGCAGTCAGTCTGTCCCTTCTCGGCTTGGTCGCTATCGCGGCCCCGATGGTGGCCTCGGTGCTCGTCGCCCTGTTCCCCCGTCCGTACGCCAAGTGGTTCAGCGTTTTGGGTGCCGCCGTCTCGACGGCCTGCACCATCGCCCTCGCCGCGAATTTCGCTGGCGCCGGCATGCCCGACACGCAGGTCTCCCTGATCTCGTTTGGGCAGACCCTCGTCATTGGGATTCACCTTCGATCGCATGAGCACGCTGCTCGCGCCCGCCTTTGTGGGTATCGGCCTGCTTGTCGTGATCTATTCGATTCCCTATATGAGCGAGAATAACCGTGAGCATCCCGACGCGCCGCGTCGTCGTTTCACGCGTACCTCGCGACCTTCATCGGCGCCATGGCCGGCCTCGTGTACAGCTCGACCCTTTTGGGCCAGCTCGTGTTCTTTGAGATCACGGGTGCGTGCTCTTGGGGCCTCATTAGCTACTACATGACGCCTACGGCCAAGAAGGCCGGCATGAAGGCTCTGATCATCACGCATATCGGCGCGCTCGGCCTGTATCTGGGCGCCGCCATTGTGTTTGCCCACACCGGCACCTTCGCCATTACCGCGATTGCCGGCCTCGACGCCAAGCTCAAGGCCATCGTCCTTTTGCTCGTGCTGTTTGCGGCCTGGGCCAAGTCCGCACAGGTTCCCATGTACATGTGGCTGCCTTCGGCCATGGAAGCGCCGACGCCTGTTTCGGCCTACCTGCATGGCGCCTCGATGGTTAAGGTCGGCGTGTGCGTGTTCGCGCGTGCGCTCGTCTCTGCCGGCGAGGTTCCCGAGATCGTGGGCTGGGTTGCCATTATCGACGCCATGGTCACCATGCTCTTTGGTTTCCTTATGTACTTGCCGCAAAAGGACATGAAGCGCCTGCTGGCCTTCTCCACGATCGCCCAGCTCTCCTATGTGTTCTTTGGTCTGGGCCTTTCGGTCTTTGGCAGCCAGCTGGCCTTTGATGGCGCCGTGTGCCACATCTTTAACCACGCCTTCGCCAAGACCCTGTTCTTCCTGATCGCCGGTTCGTTCTCCTTTACGCTCGGCACGCGTATGCTGCCCAAGCTTCGCGGCATCGTAAAGAAGTACCCGATCTCGGGCGTGGGCTTTGGTGTCGCGGCACTCGCCATTGCCGGCGTGCCGCCCATGAACACGTTCTTCTCGAAGTTCCAGATCATCGCCGGCGGCTTTTCCGTGGGTGCCGGCAACGTCGCGATCCTGGTGCTCGTGTGCATTATGGTTGCCGAGACCGTCGCCACCTTCGCCTGGTTCCTTAAGTGGATGGGCTATTGCCTGCCCGGCGAGCCGAGCGAAGAGGTCGCTGCGGGAGTCCCGCTTCCCCGCGCGATGGCGTTCGTGTTCATCGTGCTCATCATCATGGTCATCGTCAGCGGCCCGCTTTCGGCCAGCTGGATCGGTTAGGAGGTAGAACGACATGGGTTATTCGATCGTCAACATCCTTGGCGGCCTTCTGATCGTCACGTCCACCATGGTGGTCGTCTCCAAGAACATCAAGCACGCTATCCGCTGGTATGCGGTGCAGTCGCTGGTGCTCGTGGGGCTGCTCGCCACGCTCGGTGCCACCACCGGTGCGCAGGAGCTGCTTATGTGGGCTGGATCTGCCTTTATCACCAAGGTCGTCCTGGTCCCTTATATCCTCAACCGCGCATATAAGAAGATGGGCGAGCCGAGCGACGCATCGCTCAAGGCCGGCCTTAAGCCCGCGTGGGCCATCTGCATCATCGCCGTGGAGGTCGCGATCTGCTTTGCCGTCGTGACGCAGATCAGCCTGCCCACGGCCGAGGTCGCAACGCCTGCGCTCGCTATTAGCTTCGCTCACTTCTTTGTGGGCCTCACCTGCATCATCTCGCAGCGCAACATCATGAAGCAGATCTTTGGATACTGCCTTATGGAAAACGGCAGCCATGTGACGCTCGCGCTTTTGGCCCCCACCGCTCCCGAGATCATCGAGATCGGCATCGCCACCGACGCCATCTTTGCCGTCATCATCATGTCCATCGTCGTGCGTCGCATTTGGGACGACTCCCACTCGCTCGATGCGCGCGACCTGTCCGAGCTGAGGGGGTAGTCCATGGAAACGTTGATTCTCGCCCTGCTCGCGACTCCTTTGGTGCTCTCACTGGTCATGGCGTTTTTGCCCAAGAACACGTCCTATAACGTGTTTGCCGGTCTCAACCTGGTCTCCGTCGCAGCCGTCCTGGTGCTGTCGATTATGACGGCCGGTGACGTCCTTATGAGCGGCGACACCGCGAGCGCTCTTGGCCTGTGGTTCCACCTCGATTCGCTGGGCGCCATCTTTGTGATGCTCATCGGCTTTATCGGTTTTCTTACGGGACTGTTCTCGCTGCCCTATGTAAAGGCCGATATCGAGGAGGGCTCCATGCCCGCCGAGCGCGCCAAGCAGTATTTTGCGCTGTTTAGCCTGTTTGTGTTCACCATGCTGCTCGCGTGCCTGTCCAACAACATGATCCTCACGTGGGCCGCCGTGGAGGCAACCACGCTTTCCACCGTGTTCCTCGTGGGTATCTACAAGAACAAGACGGCCCTTGAGGCTTCTTGGAAGTATGCGATGGTCTGCACCGCCGGCGTGGCCTTTGGCCTGTTCGGTACGCTGCTGATCTACGCCAACGCCGCCGACGTGATTCCCAACGCCCACGAGGCCGCATTCCTGTCGTGCGTGCTGCCGTATGCCGACCAGTTCGACCCGACGCTCATGCGTCTCGCCTTTGCGTTTGTCGTGATCGGCTTTGGAACCAAGGCCGGCCTGTTCCCCATGCACACTTGGCTGCCCGATGCGCACTCCCAGGCCCCGAGCCCTGTCTCGGCCCTGCTCTCGGGCGTGCTGCTTAAGTGCGCCATGCTTGTGATCATGCGCTTCTACGGCTTTACTATCCAGGCCGTGGGCGCCGAGTATCCGCAACTTTTGCTGCTGATCGTCGGCACGCTGTCCATTTTGGTGGCGGCACTTTCGATGTTTCGCCAGGACGACCTCAAGCGCCGCTTTGCGTACTCGTCTGTGGAGAACGTGGGCGTTATCGCCCTGTGCCTGGGTATCGGTGGCCCGCTGGGTATCGCCGCGGCCCTGCTGCACTGCGTGTTCCACGGCTTTACCAAGACGCTTGCCTTCTGCGTGTCCGGCAACATCCAGCATGCCTTTGGCACGCGTAGCCTGGCCAAGATTCAAGGCGTCGTTGAGGTTGCACCCGCAACCGCCGCGCTCGCCATCCTGGCGCTGCTCGGTCTTGCCGCCTTCCCGCCCTTTGGCATGTTTATCTCCGAGTTCCTGACTTTTGTCGCCGGTGTTACCGCCGGTCCCATGTGGCTGGTCGTCGTGGTCGCCCTCGGTCTTACCGTGGCCATCTCCGCGCTCACCCGCATCGCACTCAAGTCGGTATTCGGCCATGCGCCCCAGGGCATGGGCAAGCATGAGGCCCCGGCGCTCATGCTTATCCCCGAAATCATCCTGGCTGTCATGATCTTGTGGTTTGGCATCGCCACCCCGCTGCCTCTCGTGCACGGTGTGGAGACCGCGACCGGCATCGTGCTCGAGCAGAGCACCGAGGAACTTCACGCGACGCCGATGTACCGCGCTGTGTTCGGTACCGAGACCGCTCAGAGCGAGGTGGAGTAACGAATGATTGAAACTGAGAACAAGGTGTATGCCCGTCGCTGCGAGAGCCATGTCGAGGCCCTGCGCCGCGCCGTTCCGGGCTGCATCGAGAAGGTCGAGTGGCAGTGCGAGGACCAGCTGACGATTACCGTCAAGCAGGACAAGCTGCCCGAGGCCGTCCACTACCTGTATTACGAGCGCTACGGTTGGATTCCCGTGATCATCGGCAACGATGAGCGCAGTCTGTGCGGCCGTTACGCCGTGTACTACGTCATCTCCATGGAGGGGGAGGACCCCGGCTGGGTGACCGTGCGCACCGAGGTCGATCCCGCCAAGATGACGTTCCCGTCCGTGACGCCGTTCGTCCCCGCCTGCGTGTGGGGCGAGCGCGAGCTTCGCGACATGTTCGGCCTGATCCCCGAGGGTCTGCCCGATCGTCGTCGCCTGGTGCTGCCCGACGATTGGCCCAGCGGCCTGTACCCGCTGCGTAAGGACTCCATGGACTACCGCTTCCGTCCCGCTCCCGCGAGCGATATGGAAAACTACGAGTTCTTGGCCGATACCAAGGGCAAGGAGACGACGCTCGTCCCCATGGGCCCGTTGCACATTACCTCCGACGAGCCCGGCCACTTCCGTCTGTTCGTTGAGGGCGAGACGATCGTGGACGCCGACTACCGTCTGTTCTACGTGCACCGCGGCATGGAGAAGGTTGCCGAGACGCGTCTGAACTATGACGCCGTGACGTTCCTCGCCGACCGCATCTGCGGCATCTGCGGCTGTGCCCACTCGGTGGCCTACGCCGAGGCCGTCGAGCGCGCCCAGGGCATTCATGTCCCGCCGCGCGCCCAGTACATCCGCGCCATCATGCTCGAGGTCGAGCGCCTGCACTCGCATCTGCTCAACATTGGCCTGGCGTCGCACTACACCGGCTTCGATTCGGGCTTCCAGCAGTTCTTCCGCGTCCGCGAGAAGTCCATGGACCTGGCCGAGAAGCTCTCCGGTCACCGTAAGACCTACGGTCTCAACGTGATCGGCGGCGTGCGTCGCGACATTTTGGCCGAGCAGAAGCTTTCCACGCTCACGACCATCCACCAGCTGCGCTCCGAGGTTCAGGAACTCGTCGACGTCTTGCTCTCCACGCCCAACTTTATTGAGCGTACGAGTGGCATTGGCATCTTGGACCGCAAGATCGCACGCGACTTCTCGCCGGTCGGCCCGCTTATGCGTGGCTCGGGCTATGCCCGCGACGTGCGTTTTGACCATCCCTTCGACGGCTACGCCGATCCGGACGTCCAAAAGATGCACGCCGCCACGGCCGACACCTGCGATGCCTTCGGCCGTACCGCCGTTCGCATCCAGGAGGTCTATGATTCGATCGACATGATCGAGACCATGCTCGAGAACTGCCCGTCGGGCCCCATCCTCACCTCGGATTGGGAGTACACCCCGCACAAGTACGCCATCGGCGCCACCGAGGCGCCGCGCGGCGAGGACGTGCACTGGGCGATGCTCGGCAACAACCAGAAGTGCTACCGCTGGCGCGCCAAGGCCGCCACGTACAGCAACTGGCCGGTCCTGCGCTACATGTTCCGCGGCAACACCGTGGGCGACGCGGCGCTGATCGTCGGTTCGCTCGACCCGTGCTACTCCTGCACCGACCGCGTGACGGTGACCGATGTCGCCGCCAAGCGCGACCACGTGCTCGACAAGGAGCAGTTCGAGAACGTCTGGCGCGACAAATCGCCGCTTGCGGGCGAGGGCACCATGGCCGCTCCGCTCGATGAGGAGGCGCTCTAATATGCTGAAGCTTTGGAAGGTCAACGCCAAGGCCGGTGACGCGACGGTCAAGTACCCGTTTGCGCCGTTCCCCACCAACAAGGACATGCGCGGCAAGCCCGAGCACAACGCGGAGCTCTGCATCGCCTGCGGTGCCTGCGGCGTGGCGTGCCCGGCCGATGCCATTCGCATGGACACCGACCTTGCGGCCGATACCATCACCTGGTCGATCGACTACGGTCGCTGCATCTTCTGCGGCCGCTGTGAGGAAGCCTGCCCCATGGAGGCTATCAAGCTCACCGAGGAGTTTGAGCTGGCCGTCATGAGCAAGGACGACCTCACCAGCAAGAGCGTCTATACGCTCGAGCACTGCTCGCGTTGCGGCAAGCCGTTTGCCCCGCACAAGGAGATCGACTACGCCAAGCGCCTGCTGCAAAAGGCCGGCGGCATGGAGGCCATCCAGGCCGCCCGTACCGTTGGTATGTGCCAGGAGTGCAAGCGCGAGCTCGACGCCCTGCGTGCCGCCTCGGCCGTAAAGACCGGTAACGCGCGCGGCATGGCTGCCAACGAGACGCTTGCGTCCGGTGAGCCCCAGGGCCCCGGCATGGAGTATCTGGGCGGCCACGGTGTGAATCCGGAGTATGTCGACCGTGAGCTCAACCCCGATGCGCCCGAGATCCCCGCTGGACCTGCACCGGTCGAGGGCATCATCATGGATTTTGAAACGAAGGAGGAGTAACCATGGCCGAACCCACGCTTTTGCCCGAGCGGCTCCAGTACCGCCCGACCAAGATCGAGCTCGACGAGAGCATCGAGAAGGCCAAGGCGACCCTTCTTAAGAAGATCAAGCGCTCGGTGTACGTCTACCGTGTTGACTGCGGCGGCTGCAACGGCTGCGAGATCGAGATCTTCGGTTCCATCACGCCCGTCTTCGACGTCGAGCGTTTTGGCATCAAGGTCGTGCCCTCGCCCCGTCACGCCGATGTGCTGCTGTACACCGGCGCCGTGACGCGCGCCATGCGCATGCCGGCCCTGCGCGCCTTTGAGGCCGCGCCCGATCCCAAGATCGTGGTGTCCTATGGCGCGTGCGGCTGCACCGGCGGCATCTTCTACGACAACTACTGCGTCTGGGGCGGAACGGACAAGATCCTGCCGGTCGATGTCTACATCCCCGGCTGCCCGCCCAGCCCCGCGCAGACCATCTACGGCTTTGCCATGGCACTTGGCCTGCTGGACCAAAAGCTCCATGCCGAGACCACGGTGGAGGCTACCGGCGAGCAGGCCGATATCCTGCACCCCGGCGTGCCGTACAAGCTGCGTGTTGCCATTGAGCGCGAGGCTCGCGCCATGAGCGGCTACCGTTACGGCCGCGACCTGGCCAACGAGTTTATGGATACGCTCGAGGGTGCGCCCAAGGGCGATATCCGCGGTGCCATGGCGCTGCTCATCGACAAGCAGGACGATCCGCGCCGCGTCGAGGTGTACTCGGCGCTGCAGGATCTGGTGCTGGCCGGAGGTCGCTAGATGGAACTCACGGACCGCTCTGGTTACTTTGCGGGCCCTGGCATGCTCGGCGGCTCCTTTGGCGATGCCTCGCGCGCAAGCGACGAGGCCGCCGAGGGCGTCGCCGATCCCTGCCTGGGCCATGCGCCTGGCCAGGTGGTCTTTTACGAGCTCACGCGTAAGTTTGTGGAGACCGAGGAAGACGTTCCCCAGGAGGCCTGCGACGTGCTGTACTACACGCTCGCCGTGGGCCACCACACCGGCGTGCTCGACTGCTTTGAGCCGCGCCTGTCGGTGCCGGTGAACGTCTTCTATTCGCTCGTCGACGCACTGCCGGAGGGTGAGGCCAAAACCAAGTTCGAGGCCATCCGCTCCTTTGGTGAGTGCCAACTCGACAAGGCGGCCGTACCGTCGCTGCTCGAGGCCTGCGATGCGCTGCTCGACGAGCGCGGTTTTCGCGGGTCGGCCAAGGCCGGCATCTCGGTGTTCGACGACGACTTTGGCCTGCATGCCCAGCAGGTCGCGTTTTTGATGAAGTTCCGCGATCTGGTTGAGCGCGTGCGCGATGTGTCGGGCGTGTATATGACGGGAAGGTTGCAGTAATGGGTCGCGTTGTGGATGGACGTGTGAACGGCGCCCCGTTTGCGGGTATCGTGCTCACGGCGGGAAGCGTGCTGCGTGCCGACGATGCCGCCGGCCCCGTGCTCTCCAAAAAGATGGAAGACGCACCCATCGCCGGTTGGTACACCATCGACGGCGGCCAAACGCCCGAAGACGACATCATCGAGGTCAAGCGCGAGCGTCCGCCGCGCCTGGTCTTGGTCGATGCCGCCGACATGGCGCTGCCCGTCGGGTCCATCCGTTTGCTCGACAAACGCGATGTGGCCCGCAAGTCGATGTTCACCACGCATTCGCTTCCCTTGTCGATTCTGATCGAGGAAATCGAGCAATCGTGCGATGATATCGTCTTCGTCGGGATTCAGCCGGGCGACACGGAGTTCTACAACCCCATGTCCCCGGAAGTCTTTGACGCCGTCGACGCCGTGTACGACGCCGTGGCCGCCAACGACTTTTCCCACTTTGTCCGCTTGGGGCAAGAGCAATAGGAGCGCTTGTCTCTGCTGATTAGGAAAGAAGTGATTGACATGGCAGATTCCAAGGTGGAGTACCCCGCTCCCGATTGCCTGGCGCCCGCCGCGATCGAGGCCAAGACCGAGGCCGCCGGCGTGACCAAGGCCAACCTGCCGGTCGCAAAGGCCTTTCTGTTGGCAATGTTCGCCGGCGCTTTTATCGCCTTCGGCGGCCTGTTCTTTACGGTTTTTTTGGAGCGACAGCACGCTCGGTTGGGGTGCCCAGCGCGTCGTGGGCGGCCTGTGCTTTTGCCTGGGCCTGGTGCTGGTACTGGTGTGCGGCGCCGAGCTGTTCACCGGCAATTCTCTTATGGTCTGCGCGCTCAAGAGCAAAAAGATCACCCTGGCTCAGATGCTCAAGGCTTGGGTCGTCGTATGGGTCGGTAATTTTGTCGGTGCTCTGTTCATCGTCTTTTTGGTGTACATGGCCGGCATTTACAAGCTCAACGGCGAGGCGGTTGCCAATTCCATGGTGAGCGTCGCCGCCGGCAAGGTGACGATCGACTGGGTGACAATCTTCTTCCGCGGCATCCTGTGCAACATCTTTGTGTGCCTGGCCGTGTGGATCGGTACCGCCGGCAAGACCGTGGTCGATAAGGTCGTGGGTATTTTGCTGCCGATCGCTGCCTTTGTGGCCTGCGGTTTTGAGCACTGCGTTGCCAACATGTACTTTTTGCCCATGGGTGCCGTGATGCACGCGTGCGGCTATGGTGCTGACGTCGCCGGCGCCGATGCGCTCAACGCTGCGGGCATTGCGTTTAACCTGTCCGCCGCCACGCTGGGCAACATCGTGGGCGGCGCGGTTCTGGTCGCGCTCGGCTACTGGTTTATCTACGCCAAGAAGTCCGAGGCGTAAGGTACCGTCTGTTTGACGTCGGGCCTCCCGCGGGGCGTTGCCGTGCGGGAGGCTTTTTTGGTCTGGGCTCGTTGCTGGACTGTTGACCTGTTGTGTTTGGCTGGTGAAAGGGGTAATCGAGATGGTATCTGCTGTGGAGCGTGACGGTCGCGCCGTGGTGACCACATGCGGAGGATGCTATGCCGATTGCGCCTTTGCGGCACGCGTTGAGGACGGCTGCGTGGTGGCCGAGTTGCCGGTGCCGGGGCACCCGTGCGCTGCGCGTGCCCTGTGCGCCCGCGGACGGCATCGCCTGGCAATGCCGTTTGACGAGCGCGACCGCATCGTGCACCCCATGCGTCGGCGAGCTGATGGCTCGGGGTTCGATGCGATTTCGTGGGACGAGGCGTTCGCGCAGATTGCGGCGCGCCTTGGGGGGATTATTGACGAGTGTGGTCCGCGTGCGCTGGGCATGACGCTTGGCGTGCCCTCGTTCGACCGCTACTGGGCATATCGCCTTATGCATGCGCTGGGCTCGCCCAACGTGTATGGTGCCGACGGTGCCTGCGAGGTAAGCCGACTTACCGGTTGGGAGCACAGCCTAGGCTACAGCCCCGCCTCCGACCTGGCACATACCGATTGCATCTTGTACCTGGGGCGTTCCATTGTCGATTCGTCGACGATGGGGTCCGTTGATGCGCTCAACGATGCACGCCGGCGCGGGGCGAAGATCATCGTTGTCGACCCCCGGCGCAGCGGCTCGGCTGCGCTTGCCGACCGCTGGCTGCGCGTGCGCCCGGGCTGCGATTTGGCGTTGCTGCTGGGTATCGCACATGTGTTGATTGCCGAGGACCTGTACGATCACGAGTTTGTTGCCCGCTATGCCACAGGCTTTGACGAGCTGGCGCAGGCGGCCCTTGCTTGGACGCCCGAGTGGGCCGAGTCGATGTGCGACGTGCCAGCCGCAGAGATTGTCGCCACGGCGCGCGATCTCGCTGCCGCCGCGCCTGCCGCTGTGGTGGATGCGGGCTTTCATGGTGGCATCGGTATCGCGTATGCCAATAGCACCCAGACCGCGCGCGCTATCTGCTTGGTCGATGTGCTGCTGGGCTGCATCGGGCATGTAGGCGGCGCGCTCAATCCGCCCATGCCGCTTGTGTTGGGCGACCTCGATCCCGCGCGCTTTGCGACGCCGCCGGTGCCTCGCGGGCCCAAGCTGGGGTCCGAGCGCTATCCACTGGTCGATCCGGTGCGCGGCCTGTGCACGACCATCGGTCAGTCGATACTGGCCGGCGATTTGCGTGGGCTCATCGTCTATGCTAGCAATCCCGGGGCAGGCTATGGCAACGCCGGAGCGTGGTTGGGTATTTTGCAGCAGCTCGACTTGCTCGTGACGATTGATATCCGCTGGTCCGAGACAGCGCGCGCTTCTGACTTCGTGCTGCCCGATGTGACGTATCTGGAGGCCGACCGCGGTGTGGGCACAGTCGTGGGTGCCAACGATTCGCGGGTGTTCTACCGCAACGCCGTGCTGCCTGTGCAGCATGACGACACACGTCCCGGTCGGGAGATTTTTGCCGGTCTGGCGCAGGCGTGTGGGGCTGGCGAGTACTTCCAGTTTACGTCTGACGACCTGGCGGCTGCCCAGGTGGCGCCTTTTGGGATCGATCTGGACGAGCTCAAGGAGCGCGGCTGGGCCGACACGGGTGTTGCGTTGCCGTCGCGTACGGGCGAGCCGGCGATTCCCTTGGATGGCGGCAAAATTGCGCTGGCAAGCGACGTATGGGAACGAGCCGGCCTGGGTCGTGTACCCAACTGGATCGCCCCCATGGTGGAGCCGGGCCCGGGGATGTTTCGCCTCATTAGCGGCAACCGTCCCTTTGAGTCGCATACCTCGCGAAGGCTTGCGGCCCAAGGTGCCGCCGAGGCTGGGTCGGACCTGGATGCCGTGCAGATGAATGCCGATGCTGCCGCGCACATGGGCATCGCCGACGGCGAGATCGTCGAACTCGTGAGTGATATGGGCCGCGACCGCGTGCGCGTGGAGACGACGCCTTATCTGCATCCGGCGTGCATCTTTACGTCGGCCGCCCCCGGCGGGCGTTCGCTTGGCGCCGATGCCGGTGGCGCTCAAGCCTTGGGCGTGGGCCCGCTCGACCATACGCCGTTGCGTTGGGACCCGTTGACGGGTGCCGCGCTCACCCAGGAAAACGCCGTTCGCGTGGAAAAGATCGTCGCGCGCGGGGATAATGACGAGTAATTGACTCAGCTGATGTATTCGACTGATCCACGTTTCTTTTGAAAGGCCGCACATGAGCGATAGCCAGAACATGTCCGATGAGGTGCGCGCCCGCCTGCGCGCCATTCCTTCCGTCAACGAGCTGCTTGCCGAGTGGCCGGTGGTGAAGGCGGCGGGGGAGACCTGCGACGCGGTGGTCCATGCTGCCGTGACGGCCGAGCTCGACGAGGAGCGCGCCGCCATTCGCGCCGGTGCCGCCCCGCGCTCTAAGCGCGACCTGGCCTCGGCCATCGAGTGGCGTGCGCATCGCTCCGCGCTGCCGAGCCTGCGCCCCGCCGTCAACGCCACGGGTGTGGTCATCCATACCAATCTGGGCCGTGCCCCGCTTGCGGAGTCGGCGGCAAAGGCCGTGGCCGAGGTTGCGCGCGGGTATAGCACGCTCGAGTACAGCGTCGACACCTGTTCGCGCGGGTCGCGCAAGGAGCACGCCGCGCAACTGATCCGCTCGCTCACCGGTGCCGAGGACGCGCTCGTGGTCAACAACAATGCCGCCGCGGTGCTGCTGGTGCTTGCCACCCATGCCGCGGGCAAAGAGGTCATCGTGAGCCGTGGCGAGCTCGTCGAGATCGGTGGCAGCTTCCGTATTCCCGACGTCATGGCGGCTTCGGGCGCCAAACTCGTCGAGGTCGGCGCCACCAACCGCACGCATCTGGTCGACTACGAGCGCGCCATCACGCCCGATACGGCCATGATCCTTAAGGTCCATCCTTCTAACTATCGCATCGAGGGTTTCCACGAGGAGGTGGGTTCTCGGGAGCTTGCGGCGCTTGCTCACAAGCATGGCCTGCTGTTCTACGAGGACCAGGGTTCGGGCGCGCTGCTGCCCGATGACATCTTGGTTCGCGGCGGCGAAGAACCCACGCCGGCTTCGGTTTCGGCAGGGCTCGATCTGGTGTCGTGCTCGGGCGATAAACTGCTCGGTGCCGCACAGGCGGGCATTATCATGGGCCGTCGCGATCTGGTCCAGGCCTGTGGGTCGCATCCGCTTATGCGCGCCCTGCGCCCGGGTAAGTTGGCACTTACTGCGCTCGAGGCCACGTTGCGTATCTACATGGACGGCGCCGATGTTGCCCACCGTGATATTCCGGTGCTCAGTATGCTTACGCTGCCGCAGGCCCATTTGGAACGACGTGCCCGCAAGCTGCGCGATCGTATGGTCGCCGGGCTCGATAAGGCTGGCTGCCCATGTGCCGTGCAGGTGGAAATCGTCGAGGAGTCGTCGACTCCCGGCGGCGGCTCGCTGCCTACCGTGGAGTTGCCCACGATGTGCGTTGCTGTGCGTCTTGTTGACGAGCGCCTGTCCGTCGACGCGCTCAAACGCTCGCTCGTTCAGGACTTCGATACGCCGGTCGTCACGCGCGCCTCGCACGACCGCATTCTGTTTGATGTGCGCACGCTCGTGGGCGACCGCGATATCGAGACGGCGGCATCGACGCTCGTCGCGTGCGTTGAGAAGGCGATTGCTCGATGAGTGAGGTTCAAGCACTGGTGGAGTGTCCCGTTATCGTAGGTACGGCGGGACATGTTGATCACGGTAAGTCGGCGCTCATCGAGGCGCTGACGGGTAAAAACCCCGACCGCCTGGAAGTTGAACGTCGTCGCGGCATGACCGTTGAGCTTGGCTTTGGTGAGCTGGCGCTGCCGAGTGGCAAGATCGTTGGCCTGGTCGACGTGCCGGGTCATGCGCATTACTTGCGTGCCATGGTGCAGGGCGCCACGGGTATCGACGTGGCCGTGCTGGTGGTTTCGGCCGTCGAGGGCGTGATGCCGCAGACCCGCGAGCACGTGCATGTGCTGGAGCTGCTGGGCGTCACACACATGGTGGTCGCGCTGACGATGTGCGACCTGGCCGACGCCGAGATGACTGAGCTTGCCGAGCTCGATGTCGATGATTTTTTGTCGGACACCGTGTTTGCGGGCGTGCCGATCGTGCCCGTGTCGTCCAAGACCGGTGCGGGAATCGATGACCTGCTGGCTGCGCTCGACGAGCAGGTTGCCGCTTGCTGGGGTGCTTGCCGTGCCCGTGCCGAGCTCACCGATGCCGCACCGCGTCTGCCCATCGACCGCTGCTTTACGATCAAGGGCGCCGGTACCGTGGTGACGGGAACGTTGCACGATGCGCCGGTTGCGGTGGGCGATGAGCTCGTCGCGCTGCCGTCGCGTACGGTCTGTCGCGTGCGCGGGATTCAGGTGCATGGCGATACGCCGCGGGCATTGCCCGGTCAGCGTGTGGCGCTCAACTTGGTGGGCGATGCCGTCGCCGCGCTCGATCGCGGAGAGATGCTCGGCGTGCAGGGTCGCTTTGGCCAGACGATGCGCTTTATGATGGTGTTCACTTACCTGGGCCGCGAGGGTGCCAAGCCGCGTGTGCTCGAGTCGGGCGCGCGCGTGCATGTGATGGCGGGTACGGCCGAGGTTGTCGGTCGCATCATGTTCATGGAGGGCGAGGCCCCCATGGCGGTGGGCGAGACCCGTATTGTTCAGGTGCGCTTGGAAAACTCGCTGCCGCTACGTGCCGGGGATCATGCCGTGGTGCTGTCCTATTCGCCCGTGATGCTTATCGGCGGCGGGCGCGTGCTGCTTTCGCGCTGCCGTCGCTCGCGCGAGCTTGCCGAAGGGGAGCGTACGCTGTATGCGGCGCTCGAGTCCGGCGATATCGCGGGCGGTGTGGGCGCTTGGCTGGCGCTGCAGGCGCTGCCGGTTACGGCCGTTGATGTTGCCGAGGCGCTGGATCTTGGCGTCGGCGAGGTCGATGCCGTACTGCGCGGGTTGGTGGCGCAGGGCTCCGTTCGCAAACTTGCCGCGGGTGATTCGGACTACTTGGCGGACGCCGTGGTGCTCGACGCCGCGATGGATGCACTGGCAGCGACCTTGTCGGCCATGCATGCCGCGGCTCCCAAGGAGACGGGCTTTACGCCCGGCGCCGTTGCCCATGCTGCGTGGCCTTCCGCTGATGAATGCGTTGCCGCGGCTCTGATTGCCGAAGGCTGCTCGCGTGGCGTGTGCGCCGCCGAGGGTGCCGAGGTGTTCGACCCGCATTCGGCCGCCGCTGCGGCGCGCGTGGTGCACGAGGCTTGCGAGCGCATCGTTTCCTTGCTGGACGAAGCTGGCCTCGACGCACCGACGTTGCCCGAGGTGGGCGAGCGACTGCAGCTCGATCGCGACACCATGACGCGAGCTCTGCGCGAGCTTTCGCTTAATCGTTCCATCGTGAAGGTCGAGTGCGACGTTGCCCTGTCTGCTGCCGTCGAGGCCCATGCGCGCGAGCTTGTTGCCGCCTCCATTGAGGCAGCCGGTGGCGCTGCCACCACGAGCGTGCTGCGCGAGGCCCTTGGCGTGTCGCGTAAACGCGCCATCAGCATCTTGGAGCACCTGGATGCCGTGCGCTTTACGGTGCTCGACAAGGAGGCCGGTGGCCTGCGCTCCTTGCGCTAGATTGGCTGTTCGGTTTGGTAAAATACCGGCGCACTTGGGAACGGATGGGCTCCGGTGGGCTCCGCGGTCCTCAAAACCGTTGCGAGGCGTGCAAAACGTCTTGGATGTGTTCGATTCACATACGTTCCCGCCATACGCTACCAGCGCTTTTGTGCTCGCGGTCTTGCTGCGTGCCGCAAAGGCGCTGATTTTGTTTTTGCACGAGCTTTTCGAAGCGCCGTTATTTCGGCGGCTGTATTTAGCTTCGTGCACCGGGTTTCGAGCATGCCGATGGAGGTGTTTTGCCGTATGACTACCGTAAGACGGGCCGATCTTTCTTGTGTCGTTCAAGCGGGCGGGTTGTCGTCGCGCATGGGCTGCGATAAGGCTCGCATGGCGTTTTGCGGCGAGCCGCTCATCGAGCGCGTGCTGGGTCGGCTGGCGCAAATTGCCGGCGAGTTGGTTGTGACGACTTCACGTCCCAGCGAGCTTGCCTATCTTGAGGAACTTATGTTTGATGGCCTGCGCCCCCGCGTGGTGATGGACGTCGACGGTCCCGCCGGTGCCATGCGCGGCATCGCGAGCTCGTTGGCCGCGGCCCGATTGCCGCTCGTGGCGATCGTCGCCTGCGACATGCCGTTTGTCTCGCCGGAACTGATTGACGCGCTTGCCGATCGTGTTGAGGCCGAGGCGCTCGATGCGTGCGTGCCGCGCGAGGAGCGGGGGATTGAGCCGCTTTGCGCTGTCTGGCGCTGTGACGCGTGTGCGCCGGTTGCCCACGAGCTGCTTGCCTGCGACCGCCAGCGCATTCGCTGCCTGATCAATCGCGTTCAGGCTGGTTATATGGATGAGCCGCAGATTGTTAAGGCCGCGGGATCGACGCTCTGCTTCGAGAACGTCAATACGCCCGAGGAGTTTGCGGCGGCCGAGTTACTCGCCTAGACGATGGGAGATGCCATGTCTCACGATATTTGCCCCGACACGGGAGAGCCTTGCACTTGCGACGGGTCCGAACCCTGTACCTGCGGATGTGGTGGCTGTGGACATACCGCGGAAGAGGAAGCGGCTGCCGCGGCGTATCGTGAGGCACACCGCGAAGGCCCGTCCGGTGATGCCCTCGACCACGAACGCAAGATCATCGTATCGTTCGACAGCACCTTCGATGTGATGGAATGCGAGCAGCTTTGCCTTGCCGCCGGTGTGCCCGGGCGCATCATGCCGCTGCCCGGCTCCATTACCGCAGGTTGCGGACTGTGCTGGGCTATGCCGTTCTCGGGCGATGCGCTCGCCGCCTTCCGCGCTGCCACCGAAGGCCGCATAACCCCCGCCGACTACCATCAGCTCGTCCTCTAGCCGCCAACACCACCACAAAGTTACCTGTCCTCAATGTGGTGGTTTGGAACACGTGGACGAAACAGGTTTGAAACACGGGTTTTGCGCGTCAGGCACTCAAAAACGTCTCTACCTGCATCGTAATCAAAACGAAACATCTGCTCGTCGGCTTATGCGAAACTTTGCTGCAACAGTGCGATATTATCCATACTCGATAAAGCTCGCGGCGCATGGGGCGCCGCGAACGACACCTTTCTTTTCCATCAATTGGAGGAAGCATGAGCTACACGCAGAAAGTTCTCGACGAGCTCAAGGCCCGCTATCCCGAGCAGCCTGAGTTCATCCAGGCCGCGACCGAGATCCTCGGCACCATCCAGCCGGCGCTCGACGCCCATCCCGAGTACGAGGAGGCCGCCCTGCTTGAGCGCCTCGTCGAGCCCGAGCGCATCGTTATGTTCCGTGTCCCCTGGGTCGATGACCAGGGCAAGGTCCAGGTCAACCGCGGCTACCGCGTCGAGTTCAACTCTGCCATTGGACCCTACAAGGGCGGCCTGCGCTTTAACCCGACGGTCACCCTTGGCATGCTCAAGTTCCTGGGCTTGGAGCAGATCCTCAAGAACAGCCTGACCACCCTTCCCATGGGCGGCGGCAAGGGCGGCTCCGACTTTGACCCCAAGGGCAAGTCCAACAACGAGATAATGCACTTCTGCCAGTCCTTCATGACCGAGCTCTATCGCCATATTGGCCCCAACACCGACGTTCCCGCCGGCGACCTGGGCGTTGGTGGCCGCGAGGTTGCCTACATGTTCGGTCAGTACAAGCGCCTGACCAACGAGTGGACCGGCGTCCTCACCGGCAAGGGCCTCTCCTTTGGAGGCTCGCTCGCCCGTACCGAGGCCACCGGCTACGGCCTGGTCTACTTTGTGGACGAGTACCTCAAGAGCCGCGGCGACTCCTTCGAGGGCAAGAACGTCGTCGTTCACGGTTCCGGCAACGTTGCTATCTATGCCGTCCAGAAGGTCTCCCAGCTCGGCGGCAAGGTGCTTGCCTGCTCCGATACCCACGGCTGGGTCGAGGATCCCGACGGCATCGACTACTCCGTGCTCGAGCACGTCTACAACCAGAAGCGCTCCGGCCACGACAAGGGCGTCACGCTCGCCATGTACGTTGACGAGAAGCCCAACGCCGTGTGGCACGAGGGCGACGGCCGCGGCGTGTGGGAGCTGCCCTGCGACATCGCGCTGCCCTGCGCTCGCGAGAACACGCTGCTGCTCGAGGACGCCCAGGCGCTCGTCGCCAACGGCTGCAAGGTGGTCGGCGAGGGCGCAAACATGCCCACGACCATCGAGGCCACGACTTACTTCCAGGAGAACGGCGTCGCCTTTATGCCTGGTAAGGCTGCCAACGCCGGTGGCGTGCTCGTGTCCGGCCTGGAAATGAGCCAGAACGCCGAGCACCTGTCCTGGACCTTCGAGGAGGTCGACGGCAAGCTCGAGCAGCTCATGCGCGGCATGTTCCACAACGTGGACGACACCGCCAAGGAGTACGGCGAGGAGGGCAACTTCGTCATGGGCGCCAACATCGCCGGCTTCCTGAAGGTCGCCGACGCCATGCTCGCCCAGGGCGTCTGCTAAATCCAGCTCGACATAGCAACTGATGAGGCTCCCAGCATTTGTGCCGGGAGCCTTTTTCTATGGTGGTGAGGGCCGTGCGCCCTCGTTTGGTACACTAGAGGACACTGGACAAGTGAAGAGATGGGGGAGAACGTGCTCAAGTTCGGTACCTATGTCCGTGTTGGAAACGCGGCCGAAGCCTATGAGCTCTTACAGAAGAACCGCAACAACAAGATTGTGGGCGGCGGCATCTGGATGCGTCTGGGTTCGCGTCGCGTGGCGACGGCGATTGACCTTTCGGCCTGCGGACTCGATCAGATCGAGGAGACCGAGACCGAGTTTCGCATCGGTGCCATGTGCACCCTGCGCCAGCTCGAGCGTCATGCCGGGCTCAACGCGCTTGTCAACAATGTCTTTGAGTTCGCCGTCCACGACATCGTGGGCGTGCAGCTGCGCAATACCGCCACGGTGGGCGGCAGCATCTACGGCCGCTTTGGCTTCTCGGACGTTCTCTCGGCGTTCCTGGCGCTCGATTCGTATGTTGAGCTGACGGGCGCCGGCCGCGTGCCGCTCGCCGAGTTCGTGCGGATGGGTTACGTGCGCGACGTGATCGAGCACATCGTGGTCGTTAAACACGATTACAGTGCGAGCTACGAGGCCGTGCGCAAGGCCGCGACCGACTTCCCCTCGTTGAACGTCACCGCCGCCTGGTGGAACAACACTTGGCACGTCACCGTGGGCGCCCGCCCGCTGCGCGCGACCCTGCTGCAGGGCGTGGCGTGCGGCCTTACCAACGAGCAGCCTTCCGAGGACGAGCTTCGCGCCCTTGCTGCATCCGTGCGTGCCCTGAGCTACGGAACCAACCTGTGGGGCTCGGCCGACTACCGCCGCCGCATCTCGGCCCCGCTCGCCATCCAGGCCGTGCGCCGTGCCGCCGGCATCGAGCTTTCTGCCGCGCTTGCCCGCGAGCTCGAGACCGTGCAGATCCCCAAGTTCGCCACGGACGAGTATTCCTGCCGCCGCGTGCCCGGCGTCGATTCTAGCGAGGTGCGCTAATGGCTGCCAAACTCATCGATCTTTCCTTTACGCTCAACGGTCGCAAGGTCAAGGTTCAGATTGCCCCCGATACCATGCTCTTTTCGCTTTTGCGTGAGCAGGGTTGCGCGTCGGTGCGCTGCGCCTGCGAGACCACCAACTGCGGCCTGTGCACGGTGTGGCTCGACGGCGACCCGGTGCTGAGCTGCTCGGTTCCCGCCGCGCGCGTCGAGGGCCGCTCCATCACCACGCTCGAGGGCCTCAAGGCCGAGTCCGAGGCGCTGGCCCGTGCGATGGCTGCCGAAGGCGCCGAGCAGTGCGGTTTTTGCGCCCCCGGCCTCATCATGAACGTACTGGCGCTTGCCTGCGCCGCCAAGGAGGACCCGAGCCTCGTCGCCACGCGCGAGGAGCTCTCGCGCCAGCTCGCCGGCAACCTCTGCCGTTGCAGCGGCTACGAGAGCCAGCTGCGCGCCATTGTCCGCTTCCTCAACGAGTCCGGCGTGCAGGTGGGCTTTGAGATGCCCGAACTGCCGGTCAACGACACCAGCTGCGACGGTGTCTCGTACAAGCAGATCACCCATAAGCAGCCCAAGAAGGACTCGAAGGCGCTGCTCGAGGGCCGTCCCGTCTACACGGGCGATATGGTGCCCGCCGGGGCCCTGATCGTCAAACTCAAGCGCAGCCCCTATGCCCGCGCCAAGATCCGCTCCATCGATACGTCGCGCGCCCTGAAGGTGCCCGGCGTCGTGGGCGTCTACACTTACGAGGACGTGCCCAAGCGCCGCTTTACTATCGCCGGTCAGAGCTATCCGCAGCCGAGTCCCTACGACCGCCTGATTCTCGAGAACCTTGTTCGCTACCAAAACGAGGAGGTGGCGATCGTTGCCGCCGAAACCGAGGAGGCCGCCGACAAGGCGCTCAAGCTCATCAAGGTCGACTATGAGGTGCTCGAGCCCCTGCTCGACTTTACCCAGGCACTCGATAACGATATCGTGGTCCACCCCGAGGGCGACGTGACCTTTATGTTCCCGCAGGGCGGCGACGTTCCGCGCAACCTGGTGTGCAGCGGCACGAGCGACTTTGGCGACCTTGACGAGGCCTTCGCCCAGAGCGACATCGTCTTTGAGCGCACTTACACCAGCCAGGCCACGCAGACCGCGCCCATGGAGACCTTCCGTGCCTTCGCGACGACTGACGCATTCGGACGCATCTCGGTGACCACCTCTACGCAGGTGCCCTTCCACGTGCGCCGCATGGTCGCGCAGTCGCTCGACATTCCGCAGTCGCAGGTGCAGGTCATTAAGCCGCGCATCGGCGGTGGCTTTGGCTCCAAGCAGACGGGCTGCTGCGAGATCTTCGTTGCGTTTGTGACGCAGCAGACCGGCCGTCCGAGCTACTGCTGCTACACCCGCGAGGAGACCATCACCGCGGGCAACTCGCGCCACCAGATGCAGATGACCGTTAAGCTGGGCGCCATGAACGACGGCACCATTACGGCCATCGATCTGCACACGCTGTCCAACGCCGGCGCGTACGGCGAGCACGCTACCACGACGATCGGCCTTTCGGGCCACAAGAGCCTGCCCATCTACAACCACGTGAAGGCGAGCCGCTTTAGCTGGGACGCCGTCTACACCAACACCAACCGCGGCGGCGCGTATCGCGGCTACGGTGCCACCCAGGGCCAGTTTGCCGTGGAGAGCGCCGTCAACGAGCTTGCCGACATGCTGCACATGGACCCCGCCGACCTGCGCCTTAAGAACATCGTGCGCGAGGGCGAGATCATGCCGCAGTACTACAACGAGAAGCTCAACGCCTGCGCGCTCGACCGCTGCCTGCTGCGCGCGATGGACATGATCGGTTGGCGCGACAAGCCGCTGGCCGTCGACCTGGGCGACCGTGTGCGTGCTCTGGGCTGTGCGCTCACCATGCAGGGCTCTGGCATTTCCAACGTGGATATCGCCGGTATCGACATGCGCCTGGAAGAGGACGGCTTCATTACCATCGGCACCGGCGCCACCGATAACGGCATGGGCGTCGACACGATCCTGGCGCAGATTGCCGCCGAGGAGCTGGGCGTGGAGAGCTCGCTTATCGTGGTGCGCGGTGTGGACACCGACGTGTCGCCGTTCGACGCCGGCTCGTACGCGAGCTCGGGTACGTACGTGACGGGCCTTGCCGCTAAGAACGCCGCGACCGAGCTGCGCGAGAAGATTTGCGTCAAGGCCGCCCAGATGTGGGACGTGGACGCCGCCGACGTGGTCTTCGACGGCCAGTACGTGCGTCTGTCCGACGAGCGCGCCGCGCGCGAGCGGAACCGCTACCTCACGCTGCGCGACTTTGCCAACCTGTGCGTCAAGAACATCGCGGGTGGCGACGCGCTCACCTCGCATGCTTCTGCCTGCCTGCCCGTTTCGCCTCCGCCGTTTATGGCCGGCATTGCCGAGGTCGAGGTCGACAAGGCCACCGGCAAGGTGACCGTGGTGGATTACGCGGCAGCCGTCGACTGCGGCACCGTGATCAATGAGGCGCTCGCGCGCGTCCAGGCCGAGGGCGGCATTGCCCAGGGCATCGGCCACGCGCTCTACGAGATCGTCGAGCACGATGAACGCGGCCGTCTGCGCACCGGCAACTTTATGAGCTACAAGCTGCCCACGCGCTTGGATATCGGCAGCATTCGCGTGGCCTTTGAGCCGAGCTACGAGCCGACGGGCCCGTTTGGCGCCAAGTCGATCGGCGAGGTCGTCATCAACACGCCGCTCGCCGCCGTGGCCTCGGCCGTGGCGCACGCCACCGGCCATCAGGTTCGCTCACTGCCCATCACGCCCGAGAAAGCGCTGCTGGGGGAGTAGCGGGTTAGCGAACAAGTCGTAGTTGGCGGGACGGGACAACTCGTCCCGCCTTTTGCACTCGTGGTGAGGTCGTGAGCCTGTAAAACGTGTGCGTGCGCTTGCCGTTCGTATCTGCTATCATTCGTAGTCTGTGCGTTCATGCGGGCGTGGCGGAATTGGTAGACGCGCCAGATTTAGGTTCTGGTGGGATTCCCGTGAAGGTTCGAGTCCTTTCGCCCGCACCATCGCACCTGCGTCGGCTTCGGCCGTCGCGACTCTTTGTTGCATAAAGGTACCAGCACCTCAGATAAGCTGGGCAGTATGAGGAGGAACGTGTTGAACATCACCGCTTCTGACGTCAAGGACGCCAAGCTCACCGCTACGGTCACCATCCCGGCCGCCGACGTCGACGCCGCGATCAAGAAGGCCTACAAGGACACCGCCAAGAAGTACCGCTTCCCGGGCTTCCGTGCCGGCAAGGCTCCCCGTCCGGTCATCGACTCCGCTCTTGGCGCCGAGGCTACCCTCGCTCAGGCCACCAACGACCTGATCGCCGCCAACGAGCCCGCCGTCCTCAACGAGCTGGACATCGTCCCCACCAAGAACGGTGACTACAAGGACCTCGACCTCGCTAAGGATCACGAGGACTACACCTACACCGTCGAGTTCTCCCTGCGTCCCGCCGCTGAGCTCTCCTCCTTCGACGCTGTCGAGATCGAGATGCCCCCTGCGGAGGTCACCGAGTCCGAGATCAACAACCAGGTCGAGATGCTCCTCAACTACCGTACCACCTTCGAGGACGTTGAGGGTCGCGCCGTCGAGGCCGAGGACTACGTCACCGTCGACCTCAAGGCTGTCGAGAACGCCGACAACTTCGCTGCTGAGGGCCGCATGCTCATCGCCGGTAGCGACAGCAACCCCGCCGAGTTCAACGAGGCCCTGATCGGCGCTAACGTCGACGACGTCAAGACCGTGGCCTGGACCGACGAGGTCGAGGAGGGCGAGGAGGCCGAGACCCACACCGTCGAGGTCACCGTCAAGGGCATCAAGGTCCGCAACACCCCCGAGCTCACCGACGAGCTCGTCAAGTCCGACTTTGGCTTTGACAGCATCGAGGCCATGCGCGACGCCATCAAGATCGAGATCGAGCAGGACAAGGCTTCCCGCCTCCCGGCCGAGAAGGAGAACCGTTGCGTCTCCGCTCTCGCCGAGCGCCTGCAGCTCGACGAGATGGACGCCGACTACGAGCAGTCCGTCTTTGAGGAGCTTGGCCAGAACTTCCTGTCCAACCTCGCTGCCCGTGGCATGACGCTCGACACCTGGCTGCCCGCTTCCGGCCTGACCATGGAGCAGTTCATCGGCGACCTGCACAAGCAGGCCAACGACGTTGCCCGTGAGTCCCTGGCTCTCGACGCCCTCGCCCGTGAGCTCAAGATCGAGGTCACCGAGGACGACATCAACGCCGAGTTCGAGAAGGCCGGCGTCAAGGACGTCGAGGCTTCCAAGGCTGAGTTCATCGCCGATGGCCGCATGCCTGCCGTCCGTGAGTCCATCCGTCGCTCCAAGGCCGTCGATCACCTGGTCGAGAACGCCAAGGTGACCGAGGTCGACGAGACCGCCAAGGACGCCGAGTAATTCTCGCCACCTTGCCCACGAGCGCTTGCGTGCGCCCGTGATGGGGTAAAGTTATAAGCCGGTTATCCGGTTGCTTCGTACGGTGCCAGCCAATGCATAGCATGCGGGCACCGTACGTTTGTCTAGAACCACTATTGGTCCGTAAGAGAAATGGAGATGCGTATGATCGCTAAGTTCGATTCCGCCCTCGTGCCATACGTTATCGAGCAGACGCCGCACGGCGAGCGCAGCTACGATATCTATTCGCGCCTGCTCAACGACCGCATTATCTTCTTGGGCGAGGAGATCAACTCCGTCAGCGCCAACCTGGTCGTTGCCCAGCTGCTGCATCTTGAGAGCCAGGATGCCGAGAAGGATATCTCGCTCTACATTAATTCGCCCGGTGGTGAGGTCTACTCCGGCCTGGCGATTCTGGACACCATGAACTTCATTAAGCCGCAGGTCTCTACCATCTGCGTCGGTATGGCCGCGTCCATGGCCGCCGTGCTGCTTTCGGCCGGCGCCAAGGGCAAGCGCTTTTGCCTGCCGCACTCCAAGGTCATGATTCACCAACCCAGCGGTGGTGCCCAGGGCCAGCAGACCGAGATCGAGATCGTGGCCGAGGAGATCAAGAAGACCCGCCGCGAGCTCAACCAGATCCTGTCCGACGCCTCGGGTCAGCCCATCGAGAAGGTCCAGGCCGATACCGAGCGCGACAACTACCTCACGGCTGCCGAGGCCCTCGACTACGGCCTGATCGACCGTATCGTCACCTCGCGCGACCTCGCCGCGAAGGACGCCTAGGATGGCCGGTAACATGCAGGACACCTTTGACGAGAACGGCAACCCCATCCGCTGCTCCTTCTGCGGAAAAGAGCAGGGGCAGGTTCGCCGCCTTGTAAAGGGCCCCACCAACATCTTTATCTGCGACGAGTGCGTTGCCGCCTGCTCCGAGATCCTTGAGGAGTCGCTGGCTTCGGACTTTATGGACGCTGCCCGCAACGGCAAGCTGCCTGGCTTCCTCAACGACCATGGCCAGGCTGCATCCCAGCCCGCCGTGGACCCCGAGGCCGAGGGCTTTGAGCTCGAGGACGACGCCCGCCAGGTCATTACGCATATGCCGACACCGCACGAGATTTATGACGAGCTTTCGGCCTATGTCATGGGCCAGGAGGACGCCAAGCGTGCCATGTCGGTTGCCGTGTACAACCATTACCGCCGCGTGATCGAGGGTGGCGCCGCGCTTTCGGCCTTTGACGACGGTTTGGACTCGCAGCTCGACGATGATATGGACGAGGTGGAGCTCGCCAAGTCCAATATTTTGCTGCTCGGTCCCACCGGTACCGGTAAGACGCTGCTGGCCCAGACGCTCGCGCGCATCCTCGAGGTGCCGTTTGCTATCGCCGACGCCACCGCGCTCACCGAGGCTGGTTACGTGGGCGAGGACGTGGAGAACATCCTGCTCAAGCTTATCAATGCTGCCGATGGCGACATTGAGCGCGCTCAGGTTGGCATTATCTACGTGGACGAGATCGACAAGATCGCCCGCAAGGCCGAGAACCTCTCCATCACCCGCGATGTCTCGGGCGAGGGCGTTCAGCAGGCATTGCTTAAGATTCTTGAGGGCACGGTGGCAAGCGTTCCGCCCACCGGCGGCCGCAAGCATCCCCAGCAGGAGCTGCTGCAGATCGACACGACCAACATCCTGTTCATCTGCGGCGGTGCCTTTGTGGGCCTGGATAAGATCATCGCCGACCGTGTTGGCAACAAGGGCGTGGGCTTTAACTCAGAGATCGCTGGCCCCACCTCGGTCGACGAGAACGACCTGCTGCGCCAGGTGCTCCCGCAGGATCTCAACGCCTTTGGTATGATCCCCGAGTTTGTGGGACGTACACCCGTCGTCACCCAGACGCAGGCGCTCGACGAGGACGACCTGGTGTCGATCCTGACCGAGCCCAAGAACGCCGTGGTGCGTCAGTACCGCAAGATGTTCCAGCTCGAGGACGTTGAGCTTGAGTTTGAGGTCGCCGCCCTGCACGAGATCGCCCGCATGGCGCTTGCCCGCAAGACCGGCGCCCGCGGTCTGCGTTCCATCTGCGAGGACGTGCTGCAGCAGACGATGTTCGACCTCCCCAGCGAGGAAGGCGTCACCAAGGTCATCGTGACCGAAGCCTCCGTAAAGGGCGAAGAGCAGCCCCAACGCATCTACGGGTAAACCTGCCAAAAACGTGCTTGCAAATAGCCTCCGACCATCCGCGGTCGGAGGCTATTTTATATATACGCAAAACACCCAACTACCTGTGTTATTCTGTGTGTTTGTTTAAGCCTCAGCGAAGTCATATCAGACTGAAGTAATCGATACCTAAGGCGCGTCCGCCTGCTTGGTTTTCGTAGATTCCGCACGAGCCGAAGAGCACTTAATGTGCTCTTCGTGCGAGCCAGGACCTGACCGAGCGAAAACCAAGCAGGCGGACACGCCGGCGGGACAGGGAGAGATATATGGAAGAGATGCCCAAGAACTACGATCCGTCGACCAACGAGCCGGCGATCCTGCAGAAGTGGCTTGACGGCGGCTACTACAAGCGCCGTGAGGGCGTGGGCGACTGCACCGTCACCATTCCGCCTCCCAACGTGACCGGCAAGCTCCACATGGGTCACGCCACCGACGACTCCATCCAGGACGCCATCATCCGCATGGCCCGCATGCGCGGCAAGTCCACGCGCTGGGTGCTGGGCACCGACCACGCCGGTATCGCCACGCAGACCAAGGTCGACAAGAAGCTCAAGAGCGAGGGCATTAGCCGCCTGGAGATCGGTCGCGACAAGTTTGTCGACGCCTGCTGGGACTGGACCCACGAGTACGGTGGTATCATCGTCGAGCAGATTAAGCGCATGGGCTGCTCCGTTGACTTCGACAACGAGCGCTTCACCATGGACGAGGACTATGCCCAGGCCGTGCGTAAGGTCTTTTGCGACTGGTACCACGACGGCCTGATCTATCGTGGCAAGCGCATCGTCAACTGGTGCCCCAACTGCACCACCGCTATCTCGGACGACGAGGCCGAGTACAAGGACGAGAAGGGCCACCTGTGGCACCTGCGCTACCCGCTGACCGAGCCGGTCAACGGCCAGGACTACATCGTCGTCGCCACCACGCGCCCCGAGACCATGCTCGGCGACACGGGCGTCGCCGTCTCCCCGAAGGATCCCGAGAAGGCCGCCTTCGTGGGTAAGACCGTCAAGCTCCCCATCGTCGACCGCGAGATTCCCATCTTTGAGGATTGGCATGTCGACGCCAACTTTGGCTCCGGCTTCGTCAAGGTCACCCCTGCCCACGACCCCAACGACTACGCCATGGGTCAGGCTCACGACCTGCCGCAGATCAACATCTTCGACGAGCACGCGGTGGTCGTCGAGGGCTACGGCGAGTTTACCGGCATGAACCGCGATGAGTGCCGCGAGGCTGTCGTCAAGTGGTTCGACGAGCACGGTCTGCTCGACCACGTCGAAGAGCTCGACCACTCCGTCATGCACTGCTACCGTTGCGACTCCGCCCTGGAGCCGTGGCTGTCCGAGCAGTGGTTTGTGGCCGTCGACAAGCTCAAGGGGCCGGCGCTCGACGCCGTCAACTCCGGCAAGGTCACCTTCCACCCCGCGCGCTGGACGCAGACCTACACCACCTGGATGGAGAACCTTAAGGACTGGTGCATCAGCCGTCAGCTGTGGTGGGGCCACCGCATCCCCGTGTTCTACTGCGAGGACTGCGGCTGGGAGGACGCCCTCACCGAGGACACCGACGTGTGCCCCAAGTGTGGCGGCCATCACGTGCATCAGGACGAGAACGTGCTGGACACTTGGTTCAGCTCGCAGCTGTGGACCTTCGCCACGCAGGGCTGGCCGCAAAAGCCGGAGCTGCTCGAGGGCCATCACCCCACGACGGCGCTCGTCACCGCACGCGACATCATCGCGCTGTGGGTCGCCCGCATGGTCATGAGTTCGCTGTATTTCTTGGACGAGGTGCCGTTTAAGGACGTCGTCATCTACCCGACGATTCTGGCCAAGGACGGCAGCCGCATGTCCAAGTCCAAGGGCAACGGTGTCGATCCCATGGACCTCATTGGCATGTACGGCGCCGACGCCATGCGCTTCAACCTGCTCACGCTGTGCACCAACAACCAGGACGTCAAGTTTGACGCGAACATCGACAAGAAGACCAAGAAGCTCATCGACAGCCCGCGTACCGACCAGGCCAAGAGCTTTGTGACCAAGATCTGGAACGCCAGCCGCTTCCTGCTCATGAACATGGAGGGCTACACGCCCGGCGAGCCCGTCGTGGAGACGCCGGCCGACGCCTGGATGTTCAGCCGCCTGGCCAAGGCCGTGAAGATGGTCACCGAGGGCATCGAGAACTACACCTTTGGCGACATGGCCCGCGGCGTGCAGCAGTTCTTCTGGAACGAGGTCTGCGACTGGTACGTCGAGGTCACCAAGGCCCGCCTGAAGGGCGAGGGCCGTCTACAGGCGCAGCGCAACCTGATCTTTGTGCTCGATACCTCCATTCGCCTGATGCACCCGCTCATGCCGTTTGTCACCGAGGAGATTTGGGACAACATGCCGGCGAGCGTGCTCGATCTGGACGCCGAGGGCAACGTGAACCGCGCCGAGGCGCTCATGATCGCCAAGTGGCCCGAGCCCGCCGACTACGCCAAGTACGTCGACGAGCCCGCCGAGCGCGCGTTTGAGCTGTGCCGTGCCGTCGTGTCTGCCGCCCGTGCCACCCGTTCGCGCTATCGCCTGAGCCCCAAGGCGGAGCTCGACGTTGTCGTGCGCGCCGGCGCCGAGGATATCGAGAAGCTCGAGAGCCTGCGCTCGACCATCGAGCCGCTGGCGAACACCGCTTCGCTGGTTATGGGTACCGACGTTGAGAAGCCGGCTGCGAGCATTGCCGTGGTCGACAGCGGCGTCGAGGTCTTTGTGGTTCTCGAGGGCAAGGTTGACCTTTCGGCCGAGAAGGCACGCCTGGAGAAAGAGATTGCCGCGGCCCAGAAGGAGCTTGCCGGCTGCGAGAAGACGCTCGCCAACGAGGGCTTTGTGGCTAAGGCCGCGCCCGCGGTGGTCCAGAAGAAGAGGGACCGTGCAGCTGAGCTCAAGGAGATCCTGGCGGCGCTGACTGCTCAGGTTGCTGACTTCTCGTAAGGTTTACTCGGGGGACGCGGTTTGGGGCATTGCTCGCTACTGCGGACAGTCCTGCTCGCACGAAGGCCACATTAAGTGGCCTTCGGCTCGTGCGGAACTTGTATCGAGCAAAGCCCCAAACCGCTCCCATAGCGGTTACGTGGTCGTCCGCTGCCTGGCAGGGCCACTGGGTTGTGCCCTTGATTTTGCTGCAAGCGGATAAAGGCTGATATTGTCAACGCGAGGGGCTCATTTTTTTCGGTGGGCCTCTTTTTCTGTAATTGGAGACTTGGGTTATGGCTAAGCGTTCTGGGTCGTATTCTGTGCCGTTCTCGTTTGAGTTGCTTTCGTTTGATGAAGCTGTCGGGCTTGCTGCTGATACGGGGCGGATTTCTGGGGATGCTGGGCCTCTGCTTGAGACGGTTGTCGATATGCTCGATGAGCTGGGGCGTCCGGATGAGTATTTCGATTGCATTCAGGTTGCCGGTACCAATGGTAAGACTTCGACCACGCGTTTTTTCGGCTGCCATCCTTCGTGGCGAGGGGTTAAAGACCGCGCTGTATACGTCGCCGCAGCTTGTACGCTATCCCGAGCGTATGGAGGTCGATGGGCGCGTTGTGAGCGATGAGGCGTTTGCCCGCGGCGTTTCTGCCGCCGTCGAGTCGGGGCATCGCGTGAATACTCGTCGTGTGGCGGCGGGGGAGCGCGCCTACACCATCACGCCGTTTGACCTGCTGACGGCTGCCGCGCTTGTCGTGTTTGCCGAGGCCGCGGTGGACATTGCCGTGCTCGAGGTTGGCATGGGCGGCCGTTGGGACGCCACGAGTGCGACCGATCCCGTCGCCGTTGCCATTACGGGCATCGGGCTCGACCACACGCGCATCCTGGGTGACACGCTCGAGGCCATTGCGGGGAGAAGGCTGCGGTCATTAAGCCCGGACGCCTGGTTGTGCTGGGCGAGGGCACGCACGAGGCGAGCGTTCAGCGCGTGATGGATGCCCGTTGCCGCGAGTGCGGCGTCGTGCCGCTCGTGGTGAGCCACGCCACGACCAAGGTGCCGGCGCATGTGGGCGATACGGTTGAGTTTAGCTGCACCACGCCGCGCGCGATTTATACGTCGAGCATGGTCAAGCCGGCCTATCAGCCGCAGAATGCTGCGTGCGCGATTATGCTGTGCGAGGGCTATCTGGGCCGCGAGCTCGACCATGAAAAGCTCGATGCTTCGCTTATGGGCTGTCCCACGCCGGGTCGCTTTGATGTGCTGGGAACCGATCCACTCAAGCTGATTGATGCCTGCCATAACCCTCAGAGCTGCGAGAACTTTGTGAGCGCACTGGATGAGATCGACCCGTGCGTGGAGAATCGCCCCACGCTGCTGTGCGCCGCGCTGGCCGACAAGGACGTGGCGGGTATCGTTGACGTGCTGATTCCGGCCTTCCCGCGTGTAGTCGTAACGCAGACCGATTCCGATCGCGCCCTGGCGGCAGAGGAGCTCGCTGGTCTTGTGGACGCCGATAAGCTCGCAGGTGTGTACCCTAGTGTATCCGAGGCTCTCGCCGCCTTCGATGCCGCGGGCGAGCCCTTCGTAGCGGCAGGCACCATCACCCTAGCCGGCGAAGTGGCAGGCTTGCTGCGCTAACCCACTCGAGGGGCAGCTAATTTGGGCTGTTCGCCAGGAAATGGGCCTATTTACTACGTTTAATCGACTGCCCCCGACCACACCGAGAATTGCGAAATCAAAACCGCAGGTAGAAGGCTTGGCCAATTTTCTAAAAAAAGACCCGCATGGTCGACCCATGCGGGTTAAACGTAGTAGATAGTCCCTTTTTCGTGGTGCAGCGTTGGTGGGATGCGGCAAAGGGACAGCGCCTTTGCCGCATTGCCTAGTCCAGACGGACCGGATCGTGTGGGTAGGCGTTGAGAATCTCGACGCCGGTCTCGGTGACCAGGGCAAGGTCCTCGATGCGGACGCCGGTGTGGCCGGGGAGGTAGATGCCCGGCTCGATAGAGAACGTCATGCCCGGCTCTACGACCTGCTCGTTGACAAGTGAAACGTCGCCTGGCTCGTGGTCCTGCAGGCCGATCGAGTGGCCCAGGCGATGCGTGAAGTACTTGCCGTAGCCAGCGTCCTCAATCACGTCGCGCGCGGCACGGTCCAGATCGCACATGCGCACGCCCGGCGCGATGAGCGCCTCGGCGGCCTCGTTGGCGCGGCGCACGATGTCGTAGATGCGTGCCGTCTCTTCGTCCGGCTCGCCCCAAAAAGAACGTGCGCGTCATGTCCGAGCAGTAGTTGCGACGACGTCCGCCAATGTCGAACAGCACCACGTCACCGCGCTTGAGTACGGTGTCGTCGGGCTCGTGATGCGGGTCTCCGGCGTTGGCGCCAAAGCTCACGATGGGCGGAAAGCTAAAGCCCTCGCAGTCGTGCTTGCGGTACAGGCCGAGCATCTGGTCGGCAATTTCGCGCTCCGTCACGCCCTCGTGGACGAGCTTGATGGCGTCGGCCATCACAGCGTCGTTTGCGGCCGAGGACACGCGCATGAGCTCCTGCTCGGCTTCGTCCTTGTGGGTGCGTGCGGCGGTGACGGCAAAGTCGCCCAGGAAGAACTCGCTCGCGGCGCGACGATCCATGAGCGGCATCAAAAAGCCGGAACGCATGACGGTGTCGATGCCGAGCGGTTTGGTCGGATCGACCTCGCGAGCGATGGCGTCGCCCACGATGTCGGTATCGGTGTGATAGGCGACGCGGGCATTATCGTACTCGGGCAGCTGGTGCAGGGCGTTGACTAGGATCACCGGCTCGGCATCGCGCGCGAGCAGCACGCCGCGAAAAAACGCTCGAACATATCGGAATAAAAGCCGGTCAGGTAATAGATCGACCACGGGTCGTTTACGAGCAGCTGCGCGCCGGGGTGCTGAGCCTCGAGCGCATCGAGCACGCGCGCCACACGCTGGTCATCGACATGTGCCATGAAACATCCTTTCGCTAGGGTGTCACCATGGTATCCCCAACGCCAGGGTAGTCAATTTGGGACGTGTCTCTATAGTTTTGTCAACCGCGTGCTTCGCGACATTTCGGCATGGCGCATCTGGGTGCCTGGCGCCCCCCGCCTCCTCTTCAGTTGATCTCGCCGTCCGCTAGGCCGCGTACGGGACGGCGTCGCGCATGATCGCGTAGATGACCTTGAGCCTCTTCCTCGCGACCGCCTTCAGCGCCTTGCTGTGCCTCAT
>ENA-OPYU01000011-OPYU01000011.1-human-gut-metagenome-genome-assembly--contig:-NODE-11-length-57169-cov-7.013727_pt1 | contig 57169 bp, 46 predicted proteins | sample MGYA00242637_ERZ504482 | MGnify/ENA primary metagenome ERZ504482 (study PRJEB26092, sample SAMD00036237) | human gut metagenome | host: Homo sapiens | study: EMG produced TPA metagenomics assembly of... | reverse complement strand
CAAATTGTCGCTTGACCCATCGAGGGGTCACGTGCATAATAATCCGTGCGTTGCGGCGTTACCTCAGCTGGATAGAGGGTCTGACTACGAATCAGAACGTCATAGGTTCGAATCCTATACGCCGCACCAATTGAGTTTAAGCCTCCGGAAACGGGGCTTTCTTATATGTCGATATACTTGAGAAGTTGCTTTGCCGTGTTTGAAAGTATCGAGTCGATTGACTGTGTCAAATGAGTAAAATCAAATTTGATAACTTTTTCGAAAAGTGCTTGACCTTTATTCAGTCGATGTGCATAATAATCAACAAGTCGCGGCGTTACCTCAGCTGGATAGAGGGTCTGACTACGAATCAGAACGTCATAGGTTCGAATCCTATACGCCGCACCAATTGAAATTGAAAGCCTCCGGCGACGGGGGCTTTTCTTTTATGCCGCCACCGCATGGATTCGAACCTCGGTCGAGGCGCGGGCGTAAATGAAAAACGCGGAGCGTTTTTTAGCCCGCGGGCGAGCGCGCCGGCAGGCGGGCGAAGCCGGTGCGGATCCGCGCAGCGGATGCGCGGAATCCTATACGCCGCACCAATTGAACTTGAAGCCTCCGGCAACGGGGGCTTTTCTTTTATGCCGCCGCTGCATGGATTCGAACCTCGGTCGAGGCGCAGGCGTAAAGCGGACTATTTCCTGTCGACTCGTGTAAGATTTCGAGTAGGTGTCGCGGCCCATCCGTGACCACTCCTTCTTCAAGCGACCGATCAGGGTGATACTTCGTGGCAGAGCGTCCGACATACAAGCTCAGGTTTCTCGATCCCAAGAAGCGCTTTCCGGCGATGCCCGAGCAGCCTGCGGGGCGCTCATATGGCGTGGTCTGGAAACTCTTTGGCGAGGACCAGCATGAATCTTGTTATGTCGTCGAATTCGTTGGCAAAAGCCATGTGTCGCTTTTGGGCTACGTAAGCGTTTCGGGTGAGGTGTACAAGGTGGACCGCCCCGTTAGCGAGGCTCCGCTGCCCAACGATCCCGACATGGAGCTGGTCCTTGACGAGTCGGATTCCAGTATTGGTGAGATTATGGTAAGGGAAGCCAACGGTGCAATGCGTACGTGTGCGCAAACTGCCGGCTCTCCCGAAGGCCCCATGCGCGAGCAGTCCGACCACGAGACATGGAATTCGACCCGCGCCCTTCCTTACGGCGAGTTCATGGCCTCGATGTTCTTGCGCTACGTGATATTTGCCAACTCCGAAAGCGCTATTGCGAACACGGCGGGCGTCGACGGTCTCGATGCGGACATGCAAAACGTTGTCGACAAAATAAAGCTCGTAAAGTTGCCCGAGCCGGTCGAGGTGTTTTTTGGGCTTTAACACGGCACCGCTACCTGACGCTATCGAGACGCTGCTCTACCGTGTCGACCATGCCGAGAATCCGAGCGGTATCGAGCGTTATGCGGCCGCCCTTATGAGCGAGGTCGACTTGCCCCGACTGCGCACCATCGCCGCCAAGTCCGAAATGAGCCTGGCGCGCATCGACCGGTCAAAGCTGTTTTATCTCAATTTTGATCGTAGCCTGCTGGACCAGGACGAGATTGACATGCTGCTTGCCATCGAGTGCCGTCTCAACCGCCTCTCCGGCATCCTTGAGCGCATCGGGGCCGGATTGGTCCCTGCAGCATCCTCGCCGAGCCTTGAGGGCTGCGCGCTCTTTGATTCGTGGCATATCGCCAAGACGACCAACGATGTTCCCCGACTGCTCGATACGGCCTCGAGCGATAACCCGTGGGGCAAACCGGGTACGGTGGCTTGCCAGCCGGGCGGTGAGTGGGATGTGCGTACCCGCTTCGCGCGTATCGTCGAGGCACTTAACGTTGTCACACGGCTCGACTATACCTATCGGGCAAACGTTGCCGAGGGGATTATGCTCGTTCGGTTTGGGCAGTCTGTCGTGGATGCCATGCCGCAACGTGAATACGACGCTCAAGATGACGCCTGGCGCGAGCTGGACGAGGACACGCGCGCGGTCTGGGCCGCGGAACACGATGCGCGCGTGGCACTCACGCTTGCGGCAGCGTGTTTTGCCGCGGGCACCTGCATCACGCGCTGCTATGTGCAGATTGCTGCTCCCGACAGTGAGCAGGGCGAGCGCGTTGTCGCAACGTATTTCTTTGGGCGCGCGGCCTATCTGGCCGATTGCGTGCCTGTCGCCAAGGATCTTGAGAGCATGGACATGGACGATATGCCGTGCAAGCGTGTACTTGAGGCGTATGAGTCAACTGCTCCGGAGACGATTGAACCTGCGGAGGTTCATGCTCGTCCGCGTGATGACCATCGCACGCTTCCGCCGGCGCTGCGCGATTTGCTGCTTGCCGATACGGCTGACGAGTTGGAGGTCATGGAAGAGGACGACGACCCATACGTGGCCCGTGTTGTTGAATTGCGCGAGCAGGCAAAAGTCGACCGTACAGGTGCTTTTGAAGGCTTTTCTCGTCTTGTTGAGGAGTTGGAGGCTAAGTGCGCCGTTGCCGAGCTTTTGGCGACAGGTCCGGTTCAAACGCAGTTTTGCGATAACCAGCTGGTGCGCATGGTGCTACCGGTGTTGGAAGAAGACCGCTCTGTGCGAATCCTTCGTGCGCCCGATGCGCTGTACTTTGCCCAGCACGAGATCTGCAGCTTTTACGTCGAGCAAGAGGACTTTGAACGAGCGCTGCCCGAGGTGCGCCATCTTTACGATCTGGCGCGCTCGTCCATGCAATCGCACTTTGCGCTCATCAACGTTCTTGCGCGTCTGGAGCGCTTTGACGAGATTATCGAGGTGGCGCGCCACGGCCTACGTATTGCCAGCGATCGCTCTGCAATCGGCTACCTGTTCTATCGCCTGGCGTTTGCCTATTGGAATTGCGATCAGCTCGACCTTGCGCTGGCTTGTTACCGTCTGGTGCCACGCGGCGAGGAGTCGGGCAGCAGCGCGCTGGAAGAAATGCAGGGCCTTATGAACGAGATGGGCGTCAGCGAGCCTCCGACGTTCGAGGAAGCGGTCGAGACCATCCACAAGGCTGGACTCGAGCTGCCGCCAGTGTCCGCCGTGACGAATCAGCTGGCAGATGCCGCTGTTCAACTGGTCGACAACGGCTTCTTTTTCCTGGCACGCGGTTGCATCTTCCAAATGTGGCGCACCATGGGCAACGACGAGCTCGGCTCCCTCAACCGCTCGCTGGGGTAGGCGAAGCTTCCAAGGAGGAAAGGATGCTAGGCAATTAGAAAATTTTCTCTTGCCCATCCTTGGCTGTTTGGTTACTATAGAACGGCTGTTACGGAGAGCTGACCGAGAGGCCGAAGGTGCTCGCCTGCTAAGCGAGTATGCCCCAAAAGGGCATCTGGGGTTCGAATCCCCAGCTCTCCGCCAGTACGAATTTGAAGAAGGGTCCCATTTGGGGCCCTTTTTTATTATCAAGAATGGCAGCTGGGGATTCGAACCCTCAAAAAGGAGGCATCCTTTCGGACGCCTCCTTTCAGTGGACTTATTATTCTTGCGCCCTACATCTCAGGAGCCTTGGCTACGGTCTCGTTCTCTGCCGCAAGTGGGCGGTTGTCGATGCGGCGGCCCAGGCGGTCGAGCTTCACAAGGAGCCACTCAATGGGATTCGGCCCTGCCCCTTCCTCGTCGGCAACCAGGTCCATGACGGAGATCTTGGTGCCGTCCTGCTTGAGCGTAACGCTGCCCACCTTGTCGCCCACATGCACCGTGCCCGAAAGATCGTCGTAGCTAACCTTTTCGGTCACCTCGCCGGCAAGAGAAAACACGGTCGCTTGCGCCGTGGGATCGGCGAGCGTGGCGTCGATTGTCTTATCCGTCCAGTCGGTTTGACTAATGCGCGCCATAAGCGGGTTGCCGTTGGCGGTCTTTTCTTGCGTGTTGGCGATTGCGACCGTCACCTTGTGGCCGTAGTACCAGTTGGCAAGGGTGGCGGTATCGGTAAAGCGCTGATCGGTGGTGGTGGAGTTCAAAATAACGGTGTAGATCTCGTCGCCGTCGCGGTTGTAGGCGCTCGTAAAGCAATAGCCCGCGTCGTCGGTGGTGCCGGTCTTGCCGCCGATGTTGCCATCTTGGCCCAGCAAATAGTTATGCGTGTCCATGGAATGCGAATGGTCGGTGCCGTCGGCGCCCGTGACTTCGATCCAGGAATCCTCGCTCGCTACGACCTCGCGGATCGTGTCGTTTTTCATGGCCTCCTGCATCATCAGCGCTACGTCGTGTGCGGTTGAGTGCATATTGCCAGCCCACTCATCAAAGTCCAGACCATGCGGGTTTTCAAAAAGCGTACCGGTGCAGCCGAGCTTCTTAGCGCGCTCGTTCATGGCCTTCACAAATGTGGCCTCGGCGTCTTTGGTCTTAGGGTCGATTTTCTTGCCCACATATTCGGCGAGCACGATGGCGGCGTCGTTGCCCGAGGGAATCATCAGGCCGCGCAGTGCCTGCTCCACGGTAAGCTCGTCGCCTTCGAGCAAGCCGGCGGTCGAATTACCCACAGTGGCTGCGGCGTTGCTCACCGTGACCTTCTCGTCCATCTTGCAATTCTCGACGGTTAGGATTGCGGTCATGACCTTGGTGATCGAGGCAATCTTGACCTGCTCATCGGCGCCGCGCCCATAGTAGACGGTGCCGTCTTTGCCCATGACGAGGGCATTGGTCGCATCGATATCGGGCAGGTTTTCGGCCGTGATGCCGCGCGCATCGGCGGTTTTGCCGCAAACATTGTCGGTCGTGAGCACTTGGGCGCCGGCGACGGTGGGCGCGCCAGCGGCAAGGGCGATAGCGCAGACAAAGCCGGCGGCAAGCTGGGCTGAGCGCTTTGCAAAAGAGGTGAGGGACTTCACGGATTTCGCTTTCGACGGGATGGTCTCTTCTGGAACTAGAGTATATCGTTTGCCGGCGTCGGCGATCATCGCGTGCGCGCTTGGCCCACATCCGCACCCGAACGGGCACAAGGGTGCTTAAGGCCGACTTAATCACCCACGCTTGTTGTGTGTGGCGTGCGTCGCCTCAGGCATAATGGAGCGCGAGAGGAGCACGCATGAACGAGCGCATTTTGGTAGTTGATGACGAGAAGGCCATCGCCGACTTGGTTGGCATCTACCTTACAAAAGAGGGCTTTGATGTCCAGATTGCCTATAGCGGGGCCGATGCTGCCAAGGCGATTTTGGAGCAGGAGTTCGATCTGGCGCTGCTAGATGTCATGCTGCCCGATATCGATGGGTTTGAGCTGCTGCGTACGATCCGTTCCATCCATACCTATCCCGTGATCATGCTGACGGCGCGCGATGCCCAGCAAGACAAGATCGGGGGCCTTTCGCTTGGCGCGGACGATTACGTGGTTAAGCCGTTCCGTCCGCTGGAGCTCATCGCGCGCGTGCACGCTCAGCTTCGCCGCTACACCAGCTACGGTAGCCGTGCACAGGCGGCCGAGTCGCCGACCATTCAGCTCGACGGCTTGGAGATCAACCGCGATGCTCGTTCCGTGACAGTGGACGGTTCACCGGTTCGCCTCACGCCCACCGAGTATTCAATCTTGCTGTATCTGGTCGAGCATCGCGGCAGCGTGGTGGCCGTGGAGGACCTGTTCCGCGCGGTGTGGAACGAGGACTTTATGCCCGGCTCCAACAATACGGTGATGGTGCATATTCGCCACTTGCGCGAAAAGATCGGCGACGACGCACAAAAGCCACGCTTTATCAAAAACGTCTGGGGCGTCGGCTACATCATCGAATAACGCTTTTCGCTTGTGAGGATCTTGATATGACAAAAGACGATAGGCAAGCGTTCGAGGTGCCCGATCGACTCTTTGAATACGTGAGGTCGGTCGTCGACAACCGCGCGCTTGCAACGGTGCTGCTCTTTTTGCTGAGCCTGCTGCTGATTGGCATTGATAACATCGCTGGAATCTTGGCGGTGCTGCTTGTCGGCTTTTTGCTGATCGATCGATTTGAGATCGTGCGCCGCTGCATGGTGATTGGCGGCGCCGCGTGGGCCATGACGTTGGCGATTGGCGCCATGGCGCTCGGCGGCATCGAAGGGCCGGTGCTGTTCGATGCCGGCTTTGTATTCAACATGCTTGGCTTTGTGCTGGCGCTTGCCGCGTGCGTGCTGTTCTTGTGCGGCCGCGCCCTGTACTACCAGGGCTACGAACAGGGCGAGCAGCATGCCGATTGTGTGCTGGCCGCTCGTATTCAAGATCGCCTGATCGATCACCCCGACACCTGGGACAACATTGACGGCGACTTCTTGGAGGTCGAGGGCGCCCTTAACCGCGTGCGTGACCGTGAGCGCAAGGTGCAGCAAGCTCTGCGTGACGAGTCGCATCGCAAGGACGATTTGGTCACGTACTTGGCACATGACCTACGCACCCCGCTTGCCAGTGTGGTGGGCTATCTTTCGCTGCTGCAAGAGGCTCCTGAGCTGCCGGTTGAGCAACGTGCGCACTTTACGGGCGTGGCTCTCGACAAGGCGCACCGGCTCGATGCACTCATCGAAGAGTTCTTCGATATCACGCGCTTTGACTTCCACGATATCGTGCTCACGCGCGGCTATGTTGATCTGGGGTTGCTGCTGGCTCAGGTGGCTGACGAGTTCTATCCCATCCTCAACGAGCAGCATAAGGAAGCCCAAGTTGATATTCGCGAGGACCTGACGGTGCTCGTGGATGGCGACAAGATGGCTCGCGTGTTCAACAACATCATGAAAAACGCCGTCGCCTATAGCTATGAGGGCTCGACTATCACGATCGAGGCCGGGCGCCAAGACGATGGCAGCGTGCGCGTGCGCTTTATCAATCAGGGTGATCCTATCCCTGCGGCTAAGCTCAAGGTGATCTTTGAGAAGTTCTATCGCCTGGATGCGGCGCGTGCGACCAATCGCGGCGGCGCTGGACTGGGGCTTGCCATCGCCAAGGAGATCATCGCGGCACACGGCGGTACCGTTGCATGTGAATCGACGCCCGAACACACGATATTCACCATCGAGCTGCCCGCCGCATAGCCAGCGTGCCCTTACAAACACTTGACAATGCGCTCACGTGCATATGAGCCGCGATTTCTACTATCGATACTGCTGAATTGATATCGATGTGGAGGTATGCGGTATGACGGCTGCTGCGGCTGTGGAGCCCACGGAGCTTGAAGAACTCATGAAAGCGCAGGCCGAGGCCGCGCACGAGCGCGAGGTTGGGGATGCGACTCGCCCCACGGCAGAGGATCTTGCCGCCTCGCCGACGCGCATCGACGTCGAGGGCCTCGACCTGTTCTATGGCGACCATCATGCGCTCAAGGACGTGAATATCAAGATCCGCGACAAGCAGATCACCTCGTTTATCGGGCCTTCGGGCTGCGGCAAGTCGACGCTCCTGCGCTGCTTTAACCGCATGAACGACGGCATCAAGGATTGCCGCATCGAGGGCAAGATTGCGCTCGATGGTCAAGATATCCTGGGCGATTACGACATCTGCCGTTTGCGCCAGCGCGTGGGCATGGTGTTCCAGCGCCCCAACCCGTTTCCCATGAGCATCTACGACAACGTCGCCTATGGGCCGCGCGGTATGGGTGTGCGCGATCGCGCCGTGCTCGACGAGCTGGTCGAAGACGCCCTGCGTCGCGCTGCCCTGTGGGACGAGGTCAAGGACAAGCTCAAGGAGTCGGGCCTGGGTCTTTCGGGTGGACAGCAGCAGCGCCTGTGCATCGCCCGCGCACTTGCCGTGCAGCCCGATATTCTGCTGATGGACGAGCCGACCTCGGCGCTCGACCCCGTATCGACGCTGGTGGTGGAGCAGCTGGCCTGCGAGCTCAGGGAGACCTGCACGCTCGTGGTCGTTACGCACAACATGCAGCAGGCCGCGCGTATTTCCGATTCGGTCGCGTTCTTTTTGCTGGGTGAGCTGGTGGAGCACGCGCCTACCGCGCAACTCTTCAAGAATCCGACTGATCCGCGCACGGCGGATTATTTGACGGGCCGTTTTGGCTGATACCATCTAGTATAGGCACCTTTAGGGTTAAGATGCGGTCATGTCGGCCGCAAAAGGGGTTCAACATGATCTATTACGTCGAGGACGATGACAACATCAGGGATTTGACGGTCTATGCGCTGCGCAAGCAGGGAATCGAGGCCGAGGGCTTTTCGCGCGACGGCGAGTTTAAGGCCGCCGTGGCGCGACGGGTACCCGATGCTGTCCTGCTCGACATCATGCTGCCCGATACCGATGGCTTGGCGATTATGCGTCGCCTGCGTGCCGATCGCCTGACGGCGACGGTGCCCATCATGATGCTTACCGCCAAGGATACCGAGCTCGACAAGGTGATGGCGCTCGATGGCGGTGCCGACGATTACCTGACTAAACCCTTCTCGCTCATGGAGCTCGCCAGCCGCTGCCGCGCACTGCTGCGTCGCGGCGGCATGGTCAAGCAGGCAAGCGATGTGCTCAGCGTGGGCGACATTGTGCTCTCGCCCAGCCATCGCGAGGTGACCGTTGCCGGCGAGCCGCTTAAGCTCACCCTGCGCGAGTTCGACCTGCTCGAGTACCTCATGCGCAAGCCCGGCGTGGTCTTTACCCGCGAGTCGTTGCTGCAGAGCGTGTGGGGCTGGGACTTCGACGGCGGTTCGCGCACCGTTGACGTGCACGTGCAGACGCTTCGCCAAAAACTGGGCGAGCATGCCAGCGCCATCGAGACCGTGCGCGGCGTGGGCTACCGCTTGGCCGAGCCTTCTGCCGGTGATGGTGCCGAAGGTGACGACACCGCGGCCACTGCATCGGAGGAGTAACCCGTGGTCTTCGCCCCCCAGGGAAAACATACGCTGTCGCACCGCGTTTTTGTGACGATCTTTGTCTGCGCCATGGCGGTTATCGTGGCGTTTACGGTGCTGGGTGCGTTCTTTGTGCAAAACACCTTGGCGGATGCCACGAGTGCCAATCTGGCACAGGAAACCGAGCTCATTGCTGCCGCCCTCGACGAGCAGCAGGAGCTCATCCCGTTCTTGCGTAGCCTCGATCGCGAGGACTTGCGCATCACGCTGATTAACAAGGATGGATCGGTTGCCTACGACAACGAGGCGTCGCCTTCCGCACTGCCCAACCACGGCGATCGCCCCGAGGTCATCGAGGCCTTTGAGAATGGTTCGGGTTCCGCGGAGCGCGCAAGCTCTACGCTCGACGAGATTATGCTGTATCGCGCCGTCGCCCTTGATAACGGCCAGGTTGTCCGCTTGGCGCAGGCCCAGCCTGGCGTTGCGGCGATTTTGCTGTCGATGGTGGCGCCGATGCTGCTTATCGCAGCAGCGGGTGCGGTACTCTCGCTTTTTTATGGCGCGCCGCGAGTCCCGTGCCATCATCGCGCCGTTGCAAGAGGTGGATTTGGACCACCCACGCCGTAGCTATGAGCACGCCTATGCCGAGATGGTCCCCATGCTTGAGCGTATCGAGTCGCAGCGCCAGGAACTCAAGCGCCAAATGGCGGTGCTGGCGGACAACGATCGTATGCGCCGCGAGTTCACGGCGAATATCACCCATGAGCTCAAGACGCCGCTTACGGCGATTTCGGGCTATGCCGAGCTCATCGCAAACGGCATGGTCGAGGGCGAGGGCGACCTGCGCAACTTTGGCGGTCGCATCTATCGTGAGGCGGGCCGCTTGGCAGCGCTTGTCAACGATATCCTTACGCTGTCTAACTTGGACGAGGCCGAGCGTGCAACTGAGGGCGAGGCGGTGCCCATTGGTTCCACGGAGCCTATTGAGCTCTCGCGTGCCATCTACGCGGTTGAGCAGCGTCTTGAACAGGTCGCCCGTCAGGCGAATGTGACGATAAGTCATGAGACCAAGCCTGTGGTCATCGAAGGCGTGTCGCGCTTGATTGACGAGCTCATCTATAATCTGGCGAGCAACGCCATCCGCTACAATCGACCCGGCGGTGCGGTTACGCTGCAGTGCGGCACCAACGACGAAGGCCATCCGTTCCTTGCGGTCGCCGACACGGGAATCGGTATCGCGCCTGAAGAACAGGGCAAGGTATTTGAGCGGTTCTATCGCGTGGACAAGAGTAGGTCCAAGGCGCGCGGCGGAACCGGTCTGGGGCTTGCAATTGTCAAGCATGCGGCCCTGTATCATCACGCCACGCTCGATCTGTCGAGCGAGTTGGGCGTGGGAACCACCATTACGGTGACGTTTCCCATACGGCAGGACGAGCCATTCGCATAGCGATACAACATAGATATTGATGCAGACGCCGCATTTGACTTTCGGGTGCGGCGTTGTTGTGCAATTTTACGATTGCTTCCGACATTTTTACAGGAGAGCCTGTTTCTTATGTATAGAGTTTGGTCTCGGTAAAAAGATGCGATAACATACGGACAGTTTTGTCAATCCGAACTGGGGAAATGAAAGGCAAGCTGCATGACCCTTCTCGAACTGTTCCAGCTGCTGAAGAAGCACCTTCAGCTGGTCATCACCCTTCCGGTGGTCTGCGCGATCGCCATGGGCATCGTGTCCTTCGTTGCGATGGACAACACCTATACCGCGACGACGAGCATGTACATTCTCGCCAAGACCGACGATAGCGGTCAGATGAGCTACAACGATCTCTCGGCGAGTCAGATGCTTTCCAACGATATCGCCACGCTGCTGGATAGCGATAGCGTTAAGAGCGGCGCAGCCAATGAACTGGGCCTCACCGATCTGGATGACTACAAGGTGTCTGTTTCCTCCGAGACCACCACGCGTGTCATTACGCTTTCGGTTACCGGCACCGATGCCAAGGAGACGGCTAAGGTCGCAAAGGCCATGGCCAGCTCGGTGAGTACGGTCGCTCAGAACGTCGGCGCTGCCCAGAGCATCAACGTTATCGACGAGGCTAAGACCCCCGAAGCCCCCAGCGGCCCCAAGCGCACGCTGTATATTGCCGTCGCGTTCCTCGCCGGTATCTTTATCGCAGTCGCCTATGTCGTTTTGGCAGACATGCTCAATACCCGCATCCGCGGTGCCGAAGAGGCAGAAGAGCTCCTGGGCATTCCCGTTGTTGGCCGAATTCCGGCTATGAAAGGTGGTAAATAGGCATGGCTAAGGCAAAGAACACCGACAAGCTCGTTGTACAGAATGCCGCCAAGACCCTTCTGGCCAACATCCGCTTTGCGAGCGTGGACGACCCCATCCGCACCATCACCGTTACCTCCTCGATTCCCAACGAGGGCAAGTCTACGGTTTCCATTAACCTTGCTCAGGCAATCGCCACGAGCGGCAAGTCCGTGCTTCTGGTCGAGGCCGATATGCGCCGCAGGTCCCTTTCCGATATGCTCGGCGTTCGTTCGCGCGGCGGACTCTATGCGGTCCTTTCCGAGCAGATCTCCATTGACCAGGCAATTGTCGAGACGGGTCAGAAGAACTTCTACTTCCTCGATGCCGAGCCGCATATTCCCAATCCTGCCGACATCATCGTCTCTCACCGCTTTGCCAAGCTGGTAAAGGCGCTGTCCGCCAAGTTCCAGTACGTCATCTTTGATGCTCCCCCGGTCGGCACCTTCATCGATGCTGCCGAGATTGCCAGCCTGACCGACGGCACGCTGTTCGTGGTGCGTGAGGATTTCACCAAGCGCGAGGAGGCGCTCAACGCCATCGGTCAGCTTAAAAAGTCCGAGAAGGTCAAGCTCATCGGTACCGTTATGAACTACTGCGAGACCGAGACCAGCGAGTACTACTACTCCTACTACACCAAGGACGGTAAGAAGGTGAAGAAGGGCTCCGACGATCAGGGGACTTCCAAAAAGGGCATCTTCACCAACCGAGCAAACGTTTAGTTGATTAAGGCTGACCTATGCGTGACATTCATTGCCATATCTTGCCGGGTGTAGACGACGGCGCCGCCGATCTCGATGAGAGCTTGGCGATGCTCGAGGCTGCCAAGCGGGCTGGTGTAACCAGAATTGTTTGCACTCCTCACTGCCGTGATCCCTATTTTGATTACGACAAGATGTGGGATGCCTTTGAGCTGCTGCGCGATAACGCTGACGGTTTTCCGCTCCAGATGGGCTTCGAGGTCAACCATCGAAAGCTCGTTGAGCTTGGTATCGATGCCGCGGAGCACTTGCATTTCGATGGGACCAACGAGTTTCTGCTCGAGCTTTCGACGCATGCCGATGCGTATGCGTTTAGAGAGTACGAGAACACGATTTACGATTTGCAGTGCCGTGGCTACCAGGTGATCATCGCTCATCCTGAGCGCTATCGTGCGGTTCAAAAGGATGTAAGCGTGGCGGAGCGCCTGGTCGATATGGGCTGCAAGCTGCAGGCTTCGGCGGACTTTATTGCCGGCGGTCGCTTTGGTCGCGAGAAAAAGCCGGCACAGCGCCTGTTCGATCAGAACCTGTACAGCTTCATCGCGAGCGATGCCCATAACGTGGGTCATTACGATTGCCTGGCGAAGGCTCGCGCGAAGTTTAGCGTGCGCGGAGCTCATTTTCGCTAAAATCTGTCCCTAACGTTCGCATTGAATGAAAGGGCAGCCATGGATATCCAACTTAAGACGGGATGCTTTGATGACGCGGCGTTGGTGCGCCGCGTCATTTTTATGGACGAGCAGGGCTACGAGAATGAGTTCGACGCTATCGACGAGGATCCGAACTGCATTCATGTGACGCTCTATGTAGACGGCGAGCTTGCCGGTTGCTCGCGCGTGTTTCCCGAAGAGCTTGAGCGCGCGGCTGACGCAGAGGCTCCGGTGTCGCCGGCGTGCGACTTGGACGAAGGTGTCGCGGCGGGGGAGACCTACATTATGGGGCGCGTGGCCGTGCTGCCGAGCATGCGCCGTCGCGGTTTGGCGAGCAAGATTGTCGAGGCCAGTGATACGTGCGCGCGTGATGCCGGCGCCAAGCTCATTAAGCTGCATGCTCAGGAATACGTGCTGCCGCTCTATGCCAAGGCGGGCTACACGCAGATTGCCCCGGTGGACTACGAAGACGAGGGCCAGCCTCATGCCTGGATGGCCAAGCGCGTAGATGGCAGATAGGAACGTTCCTTTCCTGCCGGCAGTTTGGGACACTCCTTGGCAATTGGCGCATCAGAGCGCTCGGACATACAGTTTTTCGATTCCGTATGTATATATGCGCGTTAATGGGTTATAAAATCTAAGTCTGAACATAGCAGGTCTGCGATGCGGCTCGGGCGACCGAGCCGTTTTTGCGGACAGGGGTAGCGCGAAAGGACTGCACATGCGTCAATTTAAGACCGAGAGCAAAAAAAGCTGCTCGACCTCATGATCAACTCCATCTACACCAATAAAGAAATCTTCCTGCGCGAGCTTATCTCTAACGCGAGTGACGCCGTCGACAAGCTCAACTTTAAGAGCCTGCAGGACCCGAGCGTCAAGATCGACCAGGGCGACCTGGCCATTCGCGTCTCCTTTGATAAAGACGCCCGCACCATTACCATCTCGGATAACGGCATTGGCATGACCGCCGAGGAGCTCGAGCGCAATCTGGGCACCATCGCCCATTCCGGCTCCGAGGAGTTTAAGACCGAGAACGCCGAGCAGCAGGGTTCGGATGTCGACATCATCGGCCAGTTTGGCGTGGGCTTCTACTCGGCTTTTATGGTCGCCAGCCATGTGAAGGTCGTCAGCCGCGCCTACGGCGCGGATGTCGCCCATGTGTGGGAATCCGACGGTCTTGAGGGCTACACCATCGAGGACGGCGAGCGTGCCGAGCACGGTACCGATGTCATCCTGACGCTGCGCGAGAACGAGAAGCTCGATGCCGACGGCGAGGCCGAGACCTACGATCGCTTCCTGACCGAGTGGGGCCTCAAGAGCCTAATTCAGCAGTACAGTAACTATGTGCGTTACCCGATCCAGATGATGGTGTCCAAGAGCCGCCAGAAGCCCAAGCCCGAGGATGCTGGCGATGACTACACGCCCGAGTACGAGGACTACCAGGAGCTCGAGACCGTCAACTCCATGACGCCGATCTGGAAAAAGCGCAGCTCCGATGTCGAGCAGAAGGACTACGACGAGTTCTACAAGTCCACGTTCCACGACTTTGACGATCCTGCGCGCACCATCAGCTTCCATGCCGAGGGCACGCTCGAGTATGACGCCCTGCTGTTTGTGCCGGGCCGCGCGCCGTTCGATCTGTACAGCAAGGATTACGAGAAGGGTCTGGCGCTCTACAGCTCCAATGTCCTGATCATGGAGAAGTGCGACGACCTGCTGCCCGACTACTACAACTTTGTCCGCGGCGTCGTGGATTCCGCCGACGTGTCGCTCAACATCTCGCGTGAGACGCTGCAGCAGAACCGTCAGCTCAAGGCCATCGCCAAGCGTGTGGAAAAGAAGATCACCGCTGACCTTGAGGATATGCGTGACAACGACCGCGAGGCCTACGAGAAGTTCTTTGAGAACTTTGGCCGCGGCCTTAAGTACGGCATCTACTCGAGCTATGGCATGAAGGCCGATGAGCTCGCCGACCTGTTGCTGTTCTGGTCTGCCAAGGAACAGAAGATGATTACACTGGCCGAGTATGCCAAGGGCATGCCCGAGGATCAGAAGGCCATCTACTACGCCGCCGGCGATTCGCGCGAGCGCTTGGCCAAGATGCCCGTGGTAAAGGGCGTGCTCGACCGCGGCTATGACGTGCTGCTTCTGACGCAGGACGTGGATGAGTTTACCTTCCAGGCCATGCGTGAGTACGTTGCCGCCGATATGCCCAAGATCTACGAGGACGATGCTGCCCGCGAGGCTGCCGAGAAGGCTGTGGCCGACGGTGCCGAGCCCGAGGTCGAGGATCGTCATCTGGAGCTCAAGAACGTCGCGACCGGTGATCTTGACCTGGCGACCGAGGATGAGAAGAAGGAGGCCGAGGACGCCACCAAGGAGAACGAGGACCTCTTTAGCGCTATGAAAGAGGCACTCGGTGACAAGGTCGAGAAAGTTGCCGTCTCCGCGCGCCTGACCGATGCCCCCGCTTGCATCACCACCGAGGGTCCGCTTTCGCTTGAGATGGAGAAGGTACTCCAGAAGGGACCCGAGGGCGCGCCCGACGGCATGCCCAAGAGCCAGCGCGTGCTCGAGCTCAACGCCAAGCACCCGGTCTTTGACAAGCTTGTCGCTGCCCAGAAGGCAGGCGACGCCGACAAGATCAAGCAGTACTCTGGTCTGCTCTACGATCAGGCCCTGCTGGTCGAGGGTATCCTCCCCGAGGACCCCGTTGCCTTCGCGGCGGCTGTTTGCAACTTGATGTAGTTAGGTAGTTACGCGGTTTTACCAAACCGCGTAACGGCTCGACGCTGCCCTCAGTTCCGCCGTTCTAACGAACGGCGGACCAGTCGACGCTGCGCGGGCGCCAGAGCGACAACTTGTCATTCAAAGAGGACGGCATGACCAGAAGGTCTATGCCGTCCTCTTTTCATGCCAATTTGTTCGCTCTGGCGCCCGCTCGCTGGCATTGCTAAAACATCGATGTTACCGTGGTCCAAACTAGTCGTTGGGGGCGTTCTTGTTTGACCAGTCGTTTAAGAACGTCCCCGATGACTATTTGAATTGCTAATTTGTGCGGGTTGTGGTTTTGTGACCTGCTGAAATTAAAGATACTGTACAACTGTACGTTAATTCGTCTTCGTAGTATATTGCTACCCGCAAAACTCAATACCATTGTGCTCTGAGACGCTAAAGCGCTTACGTACAATGGTTATCGATAGTACGATTCGATTCAACGACAGGATGGATGGTCCAAGCGTGAGTCTCGGCAGCAAACTATCCAATGCAAAGGTCTCCTTTGCGATATTTAAGCGCGACATTAAGCGACTGCTTGTGAACCCCGTCGCCTTGGTGGTTACCCTTGGCGTGTGCGTTATTCCCTCGCTGTATGCCTGGTACAACATCGTGGCCAACTGGGATCCGTACGGAAACACCCAGGGCATCAAGATTGCCATCGCCAACAACGATCGGGGCACCCAAAACGACCTGGTGGGCGAGCTCAACGCGGGCGATCAGGTCGTCGATCAGCTCAAGGAGAACGATCAGCTGGGCTGGACCTTCGTCGATTCTGCGGCCGATGCCAAAGAGGGCGTCGAGAGCGGTGAGTACTATGCGGCCATCGTAGTCCCCAAGAACTTCTCGGATAACCTGGTTTCGATGCTCGACGGCAACTACCATCAGCCCAAGCTTACGTACTACGTCAATGAGAAGAAGAGCGCTATTGCGCCCAAGGTTACCGACACCGGTGCAAACACCATCGAGGAGCAGATCAACTCGGAATTTGTCTCCACGGTGGGCGAGACCGTTGCCAGTATTGCCAAGGATGCCGGAGTCGATTTAAAGGACAAGGCAACCCAGACTCAGGATTCGTTGGCCGGTTCGGTATCAGAGGCTTCCGATACGTTGGGCGAAGTGCGTGATTCGATTGGCGACATGAATGCCGCCATCGATAAGACGAGTGGTTCCATTGCCTCGGCAGATGCGGCACTTGCCGGTCTGCAGGGTCAGGCGCCGTCGCTGACGCAGGCGATCTCCCAGGGCAATGACCTGCTGGGCGAGGCTCGCGCCACGGCGGGCAACTCTGTCGTCTCGCTCTCCAAGGCGCTCTCGGAAGGCAGCCTTGCGCTCACCAAGACGTCAGCCTCCGCAAACGCTGCGATTGGCAAGCTGACGGGCACGGTCGCATCTACGACTACCCGTATCGACAACTCGCTTGAGTCTCTCCAAGCGACGATCGACCACAATAAGGCCGTTATCGGGCACTTGGAAATTCTCGTCAATGACACGTCGACAGGTTCCAAGGAAATTGACGCGCGCATTGTATCGATCATCGATTTGCTCCGCGAGCAGAATGAAAAGCTTCAGAGCATCAAGGACGGTCTGTCTGCGCAGTCGAGCGCCATGGCGAATGACGCTGCGGCTGTCTCGGGTGCCAGCGACGCTATCAATAATGCAATTCAGACCGGTGCGACCAACCTTGGCCAGGCTCAGACGGACCTGGGTCAAAACGCGCTGCCGAAGGTCTCGAGCGCACTTGATTCGTTTGCCGCCGTCTCGGGTGATCTGACGGGAATCGTGTCTGGCCTCACGCCTACTATTGCAAGTGCGCGCGGTACACTTTCGCAACTCAACGCCACGCTCGGTCAGGCCAAGACCACGCTGTCCCAGACCGATGCCTCGCTTGCCAAGGTCCAGGACAAGCTCGCAACCGCCGCCAACGACATCGCGGCGCTACAGACCTCCGAGTCCATGGGCGAGCTGGCCGGCCTGATGGGCGTCGACGTCGATGATGTTGCAGACTTCATGGCATCTCCGGTCGAGCTGACCTCAAAGTCAATTTACCCGGTCAAGAGCTTTGGTTCGGGCATTGCCCCGTTCTATACCAATCTGGCGCTGTGGGTGGGCGGCTACGTGCTTATCGCCATCTACAAGCTCGAGGTCGACCGCGAAGGCATCGGCAGCTTTACCGCGCGTCAGGGCTACTTTGGCCGCTGGTTGCTCCTGGTGATCCTGGGCGCGTTGCAGGCCATCATCGTTACGGTAGGCGATCTGGTGATCGGCGTGCAGTGCGTCAGCCCGCTGCTGTTCGTGCTGGGCGGCATCGCCATCTCGTTCACCTACGTCAATATCATCTATGCGCTGTCCACCACGTTTAAGCATATCGGCAAGGCTATCGGCGTCATTCTGGTTATCGTGCAGATCCCGGGTTCGTCGGGTATGTACCCCATCGAGATGATGCCAGGCTTCTTCCAGTGGCTGCACCCGCTGCTGCCCTTTACCTACGGCATCAATCTGCTGCGCGAGACGGTCGGCGGCATGTATTCGTTCAACTACCTGTTTAACCTGTGCATTCTGGGCGTGTTCTTGATCGTGGCGCTCTTTATCGGCCTGCAGCTGCGTCCGCTGCTGCTCAACCTTAACCTGCTCTTTGATAAACAGCTCTCCACGACCGGTATGATGATTTGCGAGTCCAACGACCTGCCGCGCCAGCGCTACTCGCTGCGCACGGCCATGCGCGTCATGCTCGATTCCGATTCGTACCGTCGCGAACTGCTCGATCATGCGGTCGCCTTTGAACATCGCTACCCGTACTACATCAAGGGCGGTTTTGCCGCCGTGGTGGGCGTTCAGGTCCTGCTCTTTGTCCTGTCGACGGTTCTCGATATCGACAATAACGGCAAGATCATCCTGCTTGTCATTTGGATCATCTCGGTTATTGCCATCTGCGGCTGGCTGATCAATATCGAATATATCCGAGCGAGCCTCAATACCCAGATGCGCATCTCGGCGCTTTCGGATGAGGACCTGCGTCGCGAGATGCGCGAACACACGGCCGCCATTCCTGCCGCCCGCCACATGTTTGGCCTCAACGCCAGCGAGCGTGGTGCCAAGGGCGGCGATCAGTCCACGGGCCGCTTGCCGCATATCGGCTCGCACCATAAATCTCAGGGCAGCGACAGCACAGCCACAAATGATGGAGATACCACCGCGCTTGGCAAGCACTCCAAAGGAGGTGAGGCATAAATGAAGAACATCCTGCATCTGTTTAAGCGCGATGTCCAAAACGTGTCTCGCTCCGTGATCGGCTTGGTTGTCGTGATGGGCCTCATTATCGTACCGTGTCTGTACGCGTGGTTTAACATCGCCGGCAGCTGGGATCCGTACGGCAACACCGGCAATCTTAAGATCGCCGTGGTCAACACCGATGAGGGTTACGAGAGCGATTTGATCCCCGTCGAGGTTAACGTGGGCGAAAACGTGACCGCCACCCTACGCGGCAACGAGAGCTTCGATTGGGTTGTGCTCAACAATCGCGAAAAGGCTATCGAGGGCGTTAAGTCGGGCGCGTACTATGCTGCCGTCGTTATCCCCAAAACGTTTAGCGCTGACATGATGACGCTTTTCTCGACCGACGTGAAACACGCCGATATCGAGTTTTACGAGAACCAGAAGGCCAACGCCATTGCGCAGATCGTGACCGAGAAGGGTTCGAGTGCCGTTCAGAGCCAGGTTAACGAAACTTTTACCGAGACCATTACGAGCATCGGTCTTAAGACGGTGTCCAGCCTGCTCGATTACATGAGCACCGACCAGGTCAGCAACTTTATCGCCAACCTGTCCTCGACGCTTGGCGATTCGATTGAGGACCTGCGAGACGTTCAGGCAAATGCTTCGTCGCTGGCGGGCATTTTGAGCTCTACGTCCGATTCGTTGACGTCGGCGAGCGGTATGCTCCAGCAGACGGGTACGGTCGATGAGTCGACCAAGCGGTTGATGGAGCATGCCAAGAGCGGCATGAGCGATTCCAAAGAAGCGCTGAAGGCCGCCAACGACGCCATCAACGCCGCGATTGACGGAAGCGCTGGCTCGTTCGACAACGTGTCCGCCGAGCTTGCGAAGGCATTCGATGCCGCGAATCAGCATGTTGACCTTACGGTGTCTCAGCTCAACGATGCCGCGGCGGCGCTCAATACACGTGCCGACGATATCGACGCCACGGCCGACCAGCTCCGCGGCTTTGCCGAGCAGGTCAGTGACGAAAAGCTCCAGGAGAGCCTCAAGTCTGTGGCAACATCGCTGAACAGGATCGCGGTGGAGTATCGCAACAGCGCCAAGGACCTGACGGCAACTGCTAAGTCCCTTTCTGACAGCATGGCAGAGGTCAACAGCACGCGTGCCGAAGTCGACCAGGCCATCGCCGATGCCAAGGCGGGCATTTCGGGCGCCAAGTCCGACTACGACTCCACGTTCTCGGTCAAGGCAAAGGAGCTCAAGAAGACGGTTTCAGGCATCCTGGACTCGCTGGATGGCATCTCGGGCGATCTGGATAGCGCCGTAGACGGCCTGACCAACGCATCCGGTTCGCTGGCAAAGGGCCTCTCCAAGGCCGCCAAGCTGGTCAACAAGGCTTCCGATCAGCTAGGTGAAGCGTCCGATAAGATCAGTGCGTTTAAGGATGAGCTCGATGGCGCCCTGATGTCGGACGACCTTGCCACGATCAAGACGATGATTGGCAACGATCCCGAGGGTTTGGCCGTGTCGCTTTCCGGTCCCGTCGCGCTCGATCGCAAACCGGTCTATCCGATCCGCAACTACGGCTCGGCCATGGCGCCGTTCTACACGATTCTGTCGCTCTGGGTCGGCTCGATCGTGCTGGCGGCCATGATGAAGGTGTCGGTTGACGATGAACTTATCAACGAGCTCATCCCCGTACGCCTACACGAGATCTACCTGGGTCGTTACTTGTTCTTTGGCGGTTTGGCTCTGCTGCAGGCAACGCTCGTGTGCGCGGGTGACATCCTGTTCTTTGGCATCCAGTGCGACAACCCGCTGCAGTTTGTGCTGGCGGGCTGGGTCGCGAGTCTCGTGTTCTCCAATATCGTCTACACGCTTACGGTTTCGTTTGGCGATATCGGCAAGGCTTTGGCCGTTGTGCTGCTGGTCATGCAGGTCGGCGGTTCGGGCGGCACGTTCCCCATCGAGATGACCGGTCCTGTGTTCCAGGCGATCTATCCGTTCCTGCCGTTCACTCACGGCATCAACGCCATGCATGCTGCCATGGCAGGCGCCTACCATATGGAGTACTGGGTTGAGCTGGGTATTCTGGCGAGCTATCTGATTCCGTCGCTGGCCCTGGGCGTCGTCTTCCGCCGTCCGGTCATCAAAGCCAACGACTGGATCATCGAAAAGCTGGAGTCGACAAAGCTAATTTAGTGCGGCAACGTTAACGCTGATGTAGCACTAATGCCAGCGAGCGAGCCGCATTTGCGCCAAGGTGACGTGAAATGAAAGGGCGCTGACCTTCTGGTCGCGCCCTTGAAATTGAACGTCAGATTGGCGTGAATGCGGCTCGCGCAGCGTCGGCCGGTCCGCCGTTCGGTAGAACGGCGGAACAAAACGCTTTAGTGGGCTGGATTGCGATGCAACGCCGGTTGTTGCTACAGTAGCGGGGCGTGCCGGGGGTCCGGTGCGCCCCGTTTTTATTTGACCATGAGGCGGCACGCAGCCATACGCGTGCGGACACCACGCCCAGATTGAGTGTGAGGATGTTCCATGGCCCAATACGCTGCCAACGAAATCGAAAACATGCCCGATAGCCCTGTCGCACGGGAGGACCTGGGCGCCGGCGGCACCTCCCGCGGCGCCGGCGCGCGTTCCCCGTTCTTCTGGAAGGTCTTGCTGCTATCGGTGGCGGTCATCTGGGGCTATTCCTTTACCACCATGAAAGATGCGCTCGACACCATTCCGGTGTTCGAACTGCTCTATATTCGTTTTCTTCCGGCTTCGCTGGTTATGTTCGCCATCTTCCACAAACGCATCATCGCGCACTTTAATGCCCGCAACCTTATCGTCGGACTTGGTATGGGCGCACTTATGTGGGGCGCGTACGGTTTGCAGACGATTGGCCTGGCACAGACCACGGCGGGCAAGAGTGCATTTTTGACGGGTACCTATTGCATCTTCGTGCCGTTTGCGAGCTACGTCCTAAGCGGCGAAAAGCTTACCCGTTACAACTTGGGCGCCGCGTTGCTGTGCCTGGCGGGCATTGGTCTGGTGGCGCTCGATAGCGTCGAGTTCAATGTCGGCGATGTCATCACACTGGGCGGTGCGGTCTTCTTTGCCATCCAGATGGCGGTGACCGCCAAGTATGGCCGCAAGATGGACATCAACGTCATCACGTTTTGGATGTTTGTGGGCAACGGCGTGCTGAGCCTGATCTCGTCGCTGTTATTCGAGACCCAAGCGCCGCTGTCCGTGTGGACGCCGAGCTTTATCGGTGTGATGGCGTTTCTATCGGTGGGCTGTACGTGTGTGGCTCTGCTCATCCAAAACGTCGGCCTGGCGCATGTCCCGGCCTCAACGGGCTCGCTGCTCCTTTCGATGGAGTCGCCATCGGGCGTGTTGTTTTCGGTGCTGCTGATGGGGGTAGGCGCTCACCTCGCGCCTGCTTGCCGGCTTTGCGCTCATCTTCCTGTCGATCATTTTGAGTGAGACGCATTTCGATTTCTTGCGCCGAAAATCTCGCCCGCAATTGTAAACAATTTGTTGCGCCGCCTCCCGGGGCGGCATTTTTTATGCGTCGCCCTTAAAGTAGTACCTTGCACTTTACGCTATCAAAGTGCTTGCTGCAAAAACGTTACTGGAGGGCATCTATGGCACCAGCACTGTCCGATCTTCAACCGCAATCAGCGCCCAAGGCCACCGCGGCGGCGCAGACCGCTATCGGTGACGGTCTTGTTGCAGAAGCTCAGGCTTTTGCAGACGAGCTCGCTGCGTGGCGACACGATTTACATCAGATGCCCGAGCTGGGTAATAGCCTCCCGCAGACCTCTACGTATATCCAAGCGCGCCTGACCGAGATGGACATCCCATTTGCTACGCTCGTCGATGGTTCCTGCGTTGTGGGCCTTGTCGGCGCCGGTGCCGCCGCGGCCCAAGGCAATGGCATCTGCACGAATGAGCAGGCCGGTACGGTCATCATGCTGCGTGGCGACATGGACGCCCTGCCCGTTGCCGAGGAATCCGGCGAGCCCTTTGCATCCACCAACGGCTGCATGCACGCTTGCGGTCACGATATGCACGCGACGGCGCTGCTTGGTGCGGCTCGTATGCTCAAAGCGCGCGAGGCAGAGCTTGTTGATGCCAACGCTACGGTCAAGTTGCTGTTCCAGCCGGGCGAGGAAACCTTTGAGGGTGCCCGCGCCGCCATCGCCGACGGTCTGCTGCAGAACCCGCGTCCTCAGGTCGCCTTTGCCATGCATGTCAATAGCCAGTCGCCGCTCGGCCTGGTGCTCTACGGCAGCCCGGCGCTCTCGGGCGTGTACGGTTTTCGTATCACGCTTCAGGGCAAGGGCGGCCATGGCTCGAGCCCCGAGATTTGCATCGACCCCATCACGGCCGGCGTGCATGTGCATCTGGCGCTCCAGGAGCTTATCGCTCGCGAAGTGCCGGCGGCCAAGGAGGTCGCACTGACCGTGGGTAAGTTTGCCGGTGGCCAAGCGGCCAACGTCATCCCAGATACCTGCGTGCTCGAAGGCACGCTGCGCGGCTTTGACGTCGAGCTCATGGAGCACCTCAAGACCCGCATCGCGGAGGTCGTAAACGGCGTTGCCACAACATATCGTACGTCGGCGACCATCGAGACGCTTTCGGATGTTCCGCCGCTTGTACTCGACAGCGATATGACTCAGGTGTCGCTTGGCTACGTGGGCGCAGTGCTGCCCAAGGCGGCTTTCTTGCCGCTTTTCCATGCCATGGCGAGTGAGGACTTCGCGCTTATCTCGAGCGAGATTCCGAGTGCGTACTTTACCGTGGGCGCGGCCGTAACCGACACGGACGAACACTTTGCCCAGCACCATCCCAAGGCACGTTTTAACGATGCCGAGCTGCCGCTCGGTGCTGCGGCTTATACCGCCGTCGCTTTGGGCTATATCGCCGACCACCGGTAGCACCCAACCTTGCCTTTCAAGCCTGCGGGCATGGCCGTAAGGCCTATGCCCTTGTCTTTCAAGGCAATCTTGGGCACTACCGGCGCCCGGCGCCGGCTATTCGTTTGTTAAATAAGGAGCAGTATGCCCCAGCAGCGTAAGTTCTTCCCCGGCTGGCTCGTGGTGGCCTCCGGCTTCGTGATCATGGCCACGTGCTACACTGATTTTCGTCAACTGCATGAGCCTGTTCCAGCCGCTCATCGTCAGCGACTTGGGAATATCTCTTGCGCAGTACAACATCTCCAATGCGATCTCTACCGTGGTGAGCGTTATCGGATCGCTTGTCATTGGCCATGTTGCCGATAAGGTGAGTGGCCGCGTATTGGGCTCGCTCACCGTTATCGCTACCTCTGCCGTTCTTGCCAGCATGAGCTTTGTCGGTGAGCTGTGGCAGGTCTACGTGCTCTTTGCCGTTTCGGGCTGCTTCGCTGTGGCCTCGACCCGCCTGCTCATCAGCCTAGTGACCGCCAACTGGTTTACCGCCAAGCGAGGCCTTGCCATCTCCATCGCACTTTCGGGCTCGGGCTTTGGCGGCGCTATTCTCTCGCCGATCGTGAGCTCGCTTATCGTGAGTGTGGGCTGGCGCTCTGCGTTCCTGGTACTCGCTGCCGTCTGCATGGTGGCGGCACTGCCCATCACGGCCTACTCCTTCCGCACTAAGCCTTCCGAGATCGGCCTTAAGCCGCTCGGCGAGAACCCGGACGATCCGTCCGTCTCGACGGCTGGCGACAAGGACGAGCACACGGCGCCCGAGGTTAGCGTCGGCTGGTCTCGCATCAAGAAGAGCCCGGCGTTTTGGCTGCTTGTCGTCGCCTTCCTCTTTATGGGTCTCGTTAACGGCGCCATCTTGCCCAACCAAGTCACCAACATGACGAGCGTTACCGTCAACGGCGCCAAGATCGTCACGGGCGGCCACGATCCCATGTGGGCCGGTACGGTGCTTTCGGCCTATATGGTCACCGTCGTTATCGCCAAGATTTCGCTCGGCGCCATCTACGATCGCTTTGGCCTGCGCTTTGGCAACGTGCTGGGATCCGTTGCGTGTATTGTCGCCTGTGTGGCGCTGTGCTTCCCCGCGACCGATCTTGGTCCCATCGTGGCTGCCGTGAGCTTTGGCGTCGGAACGTGCATGGGCACCATCACGCCTACTATTGCCGCGTCCAAGCAGTTTGGCATGGCCGACCTCGGCAAGGTCACGGGTACCATCACCTCGCTCGAGATGGTCGGCGGCACCGTGGGCGCCATTGTCTCGGGCGTGCTGTTCGACGCCACGGGCTCCTTTGCGAGCACCTGGATCGTGTGCTTGGCGTGCTCCGTGGTCATGCTCGTGTTCCTGCTGGTATCCGAGCCCATCGCCGCCAAGCTGCGCGCGAGCGTGGCGGGGGAGTAAGCACGCTGCCGCGTTTGCCGGCTCACCCAACTCTGCCCGCGGCGGTCTTGGGAGCCGAATGGATGCTCGTACCATCATTCGGTTTCCAAGGTCGCCGCAGGCCAAAGGACGATCCCTTTTCCTCCGTCCCCAAGGAATCACGTGATCCGAAGGGGACGGAGGAAAAGGGATCACAAACAGCGGCGGCGCGTCTGGCCGAACGAGTCCCCATACCCTCGTTCGGTCAGACGCGCCACCGCTGTTTGTGTTTGTGCCGTATAATGACCGTTACCTATGACGCGATACAAAAGAAAGGTGTTTGCCCATGCAGGCACAGAAGGCGGAGGGAACCCGCGACCTTATCGGCGCCGAGATGCGCGCCTGGCAAAAGATGCAGCAGATTGCGGCCGGCGTGTTCGAGCCGTTTGGTTTTAAACCCATCGAGACGCCCGCGATCGAGCAGGTGGACGTGTTTGTCCACGGTATCGGCCAGTCGACCGACGTCGTGCGCAAGGAAATGTTCCGCGTGTTCAGCGGTGCCAACCTGGAGCGCGTCTTTACCGAGGGCACCGACACCAAACTCAAGCCCAAGCAGCGCCTGGCGCTTCGCCCCGAGGGCACGGCCGGCGTGGTGCGCGCTGTCGTCGAGAACAATCTGGTGCCCCAGGGCTCCACGCCGTTTAAGGCGTACTACGCCGAGGCCATGTTCCGCGGCGAGCGTCCCCAGAAGGGCCGCCTGCGCCAGTTCCACCAGGTGGGCATCGAGTGGCTCGGCGCTCCCGATCCGGCGGCAGACGCCGAGTGCATCATCATGCTCATGGAGTTTTACAAGCGCCTGGGCTTCGATCTTTCCAAGCTTCGTCTGCTCATTAACTCGATGGGCGACGCTCAGTGCCGTCCGGCTTACCGCGAGCAAGTCAAGCAGTTTATCCTCGATCACGCAGACGAGATGTGCGATGAGTGCCGCGAGCGCGCCGAGCTCAACCCGCTGCGTGCCTTTGACTGCAAGAACGACCACTGCCGCGAGATCATGGCCGAGGCTCCGCTGATGGGTGACAACCTGTGCGATGAGTGCCGCGAGCACTACGAGCAGGTCAAGCGCTATCTGGATGCCGCCGGTATCGAGTATGTCGAGGATCCCACCTTGGTGCGCGGCCTGGACTACTACACCCGTACTGTCTTTGAGGTCGAGGCCCCTGGCGCCGGCGTCGGCTCCATCGGCGGCGGCGGCCGCTACGATGGCCTGGTCGAGCTCGAGGGTGGCAAGCCCACGGCGGGCGTCGGCTTTGCTGTCGGTTTTGAGCGCGCCCTGCTGGCCCTGCAGGCCTTTGGCAGCGATTTGGGTGCCGATGAGGCCCCGTGCGTCTATGTCGCCAACGCCGGCAAGGAGCTGCGTCAGAACGTCTTTGCCATTACGCAGGAGCTTCGCGCCGCAGGTATCGTGACCGAGGCCGACTATCAGGGTCGTTCGCTCAAGGCCCAGTTTAAGCAAGCCGATAAGGTAGGCGCCAAGCTCATCTTGGTCCTGGGTGGCGACGAGCTTGCCGCCGGCAAGGTCAAAGTGCGCGACATGCAGAGCCATGACGAGGTGCTCGCCGATCTGGACAACGTCGTCGAGGCGGTTCGCGAGCGCCTGTAGCGCATCTTTTTGAGCTTCGGGCCTGCTAACGTGCCCTGCTCATGGAGAGCGATTGTTACGGGGGTGTTTCGCTTTTATGCGGAATGCCCCCGTTTACGTATGCCGCCCACCGAGAAATACGACCATTTAGGGCAAAAACCTTTGCAATGCAGAAAATACTTTTGTGTGGTAAAGCGCAATCAGTGTCGAAAGTATTTCTCAAGCGCCTATAATGAATACCGCATGTTACGTGCATAGAAGGAGGAATGGGAGGAAACGTGGCTGAGAACCTAAGCAACCAGTCTGTACCCGAAGCCGCGGCGCGCGTCGCTGCCGTGGTCAACTGCCTCGTTAACCGAATCGGCTCGAATGCCGAGTCCAGGGAGCGTCTCGCCGAGATCGAGATCCCCGAGGAGCTGCGCGACAATCTGGCGCTGTTCTTGCGCCTGGAGCGCCGTGTGCTTAGCGAGTATGATCCCGAGATCGCGGACCTGTTCGACAAGATTTTGACAGCCGAGATTGTGGTCAATGCCGGCAACCCCGGTACCTGCGCTGCCGACGAAGCCGTCGACGAGCAGGGCGTGCCCACCGCCGACGAGCCCACTGCCGTGGCATTTCGTGAGGTCGTCGATTTGATCGACAGCCTGCCGCTCGATAAGCAGCAGGTCATCGTTCGCGCCTTTACGAGCTTTTTCCATCTGGCAAACCTGTCGGAGGAGAACTACCGTGTGGCGCAGCTGCGCGAGCGCGAGGCCGGTGCGTCGACCGATACCGAGGTCGATCCTGCCAACGAGCTTACCGTTGCCTATCACCAGCTGGTGAATGAGCTGGGTGTCGAGGGTGCCAACGAGCTGCTCGACAAGCTCGAGTTCCACCCTGTCTTTACCGCACATCCCACCGAGGCCCGTCGTAAGGCCGTCGAGGGCAAGATCCGCCGTATCTCCAACCTGCTGGAGGAGCGTCCGCGTCTGGGCGGCTCCGACCTGGTGGAGAACGAGCGCCATATGCTGCAGGAGATCGACGCCCTGGTGCGTACGAGTCCCATCGCGCTCAAGAAGCCCACGCCGGTCGAGGAAGCCGATACCATCATCGACATCTTCGATAACACGCTGTTCGACGTTATCCCCGTTATCTATCGTCGTTTTGACGATTGGGTGCTGGGCGACAAGGCCGGTACTGTGCCGCCGCTGTGCCCGGCGTTCTTCCATCCCGGCAGCTGGATCGGTTCCGACCGCGACGGTAACCCCCAACGTCACCGCCAAGGTGAGCCGTGAGGTCGCCGCCAAGTACTTTACGCACATGGTGCTCAAGCTCGAGGACAAGTGCCGCCACATCGGCCGCAACCTCACGCTCGAGGCTACCTACAGCAAGCCGTCGGCCGAGCTCATTAACCTGTGGAACCATCAGGTCGAGATGAGCCCTCGTTACACGGCCCGCGCCGAGCTGATCTCCGAGCACGAGCCGCATCGCGCCGTCATGCTCGTCATGGCCGACCGCCTGAACGCCACCGTCCGTCGTATCACCGACACCATGTACCACAGCGCCGACGAGTTCCTGGATGACCTGCGCGTCGTCCAGCGTTCGCTGGCCGCCTGCGGTGCCGTCCGTGCTGCCTACGGCCCGGTCCAAACCATCATCTGGCAGGTCGAGTCCTTCGGCTTCCATATGGTCGAGATGGAGTTCCGTCAGCACTCCGTGGTGCATGCCCGCGCCCTTAAGGATATCCACGAGAACGGTATCCATGGCGACCTGCAGCCCATGACGCGCGAGGTCATCGATACCTTCCGCGCTATCGGCTCCATCCAAAAGCGCTACGGCAAGAAGATGGCGCACCGCTACATCATCTCGTTTACCAAGAGCGCTCAGCATGTGGCCGACGTCTTTGAGCTGGCGCACCTGTCCTTTGCACACGAGGAGGATGTCCCCGAGCTCGACGTGATCCCGTTGTTCGAGCAGCTCGAGGACCTCGAGGGCTGCGTCGACGTGCTCGATCAGATGCTTACGCTGCCCGTGGTGCAAAAGCGCCTTGCCCAGACCAACCGCCGCATGGAGGTCATGCTGGGCTATTCCGACTCTTCCAAGGATGCCGGTCCTACCACGGCCATGCTCGCGCTGCACTCCGCGCAGGAGCGCATCGCCAAGTGGGCAGAGAAGAACGATATCGACCTGGTGCTCATGCACGGTCGCGGCGGTGCCGTGGGCCGTGGCGGCGGCCCGGCCAACAAGGCCGTGCTGGCGCAGCCCAAGGGTTCGGTCAACTGCTTCTTTAAGCTTACCGAGCAGGGCGAAGTCATCTTTGCCCGTTACGGCAACCGCACGCTGGCTCAGCGCCATGTTGAGTCCGTTGCCGCCGCAACGCTTTTGCAGTCGGCCCCGAGTGTCGAGAAGACCAACACCGAGACCACGCAGAAGTTCTGGGATATGGCCGAGAAGCTCAACACTGCAAGCCACGAACGCTATCTGGACCTGCTGAACACCGAGGACTTTACACCGTGGTTCTCGACCGTGACGCCGCTGACCGAGGTCGGTCTGCTGCCGATCGGCTCGCGTCCCGCCAAGCGCGGTCTGGGCGCCAAGTCGCTCGATGACCTGCGTACCATCCCGTGGATCTTCAGCTGGAGCCAGGCGCGCATTAACCTGGCCGCTTGGTACGGTCTGGGCACCGCCTGCGAGCAGCTTGGCGATCTTGACCAGCTCAAGGCTGCCTACCAGGAGTGGCCGTTCTTCCGCACCTTTATCGACAACATCGAGATGTCGATTGCTAAGACCGATCAGCGCATCGCCAAGATGTATCTGCATCTGGGCGACCGCGATGATCTGTCCAAGAAGGTCTTTACCGAGATGCAGCTCACCCGTAAGTGGGTCCTTGCCATCGTCGGTGATGAATGGCCGCTGCAGCGTCGTCGCGTGCTCGGCTGCGCCGTTCGCGTGCGTAACCCCTACGTCGACGCCCTGTCCATCGCCCAGGTCCGCGCCCTTCGCGAGGTGCGTATGAACCAGGACGAGATGGCCGAGGAGAAGAAGGCCGAGTACATGAGCCTGATTCTTTCGACTGTGACCGGCGTCTCGGCAGGACTGCAGAACACGGGGTAATTGATAGCCCTGTAGTCGTCCGGGCCCGCCATTAGTTTACTTTTAGGCACGTCCTCGGACATGCAAGAAGCCCTTGCTGCGCACTTCGTGCGGCGAGGGCTTCTTGCGTCCTGCGGAGTGTGCCTAAAAGTAAACTAATGGCGGGCCCTGCGATGTCCGGTCTTCAGTGGATTACTGCTGGGGGAATTAATGGCGCGCTTCGCGCGTTTTGGATGGGGTCTGTCCCGGCGGCGCGTTTGGCGCTTCGCGCCTCGCGTCTTATCGATCGGGATTGAGATGCATTTGGCGCTTCTCGCCTTACGACTGTAGCGGCCGCGGTCCCGTTTGGGATCGCGGCCGTTTTGTTGTGGGTCAAATATGAACGTTGTGTTAATGAGTCGGTGGACGGTGGAGTTTTTCGGTGAGCGGCGTATCCTTCCAACGGTTTATCTAGTGTGTCAGTTGAAAGGAAGAGGGCGCTCGTCATTGTTTGAATGTGAACTGCCGTTTGACCACAAGACGTTGCATCTGGAGCTCGAGGATAAGAACTTCGCGGGTGTGATGGAAGGTCATCAAAACGAGTTTAAGACCACGAAATCGCAGGAAGAGCTGGTAGAGGAGTCGCTTGCTAACCCTTATGGCTCGCCTTCACTCGAGGAGCTTTGCGCCGGCAAGAAGGATATCGTCATCATTAGCTCCGACCATACGCGCCCCGTTCCCTCGCGTGTGACGATGCCTATTCTGCTGCATCACATCCATTCTGCTGCGCCTGAAGCGCGCGTTCGCATTCTGGTTGCTACGGGTATGCATCGTCCGTCGACGCACGAGGAGCTCGTCAACAAGTACGGCGAGGAGATCGTTGCCAACGAGGAAATCGTTATGCACGTCGCGACTGACGACAGCATGATGAAAAAGATCGGCACCCTGCCTTCTGGTGGCGAGTGCATCATCAATAAGATTGCCGTCGATTGCGATCTGCTGCTTGCCGAGGGCTTTATTGAGCCGCACTTCTTTGCTGGTTTCTCCGGCAGCCGCAAGTCCGTCCTGCCCGGCATCGCCAGCTACAAGACCATCATGTACAACCACAACGGCCAGTTTGTGAACGATTCCCATTCGCGCGCCGGCAACCTGTGCCACAACCACGTGAGCGAGGACATGTTTGCCGCTGCCGAGATGGCTCACCTTGCCTTTGTGCTGAACGTGGTGCTCAACGGCAAGCACGAGGTAATTGGCTCCTTTGCCGGCGACATCCACAAGGCGCACGAGGCTGGCTGCGAGTTCGTGAAGAGCCTTGCCGGCGTTGAGCCCGTTGAGTGCGAGATCGCCATCACCACCAACGGCGGCTACCCGCTCGACCAGAACATCTACCAGGCCGTGAAGGGCATGTGCTCTGCCGAGGCTACGCTTCCCGAGGGCGGTGTGATTATCGACGTCGCCGGTTGTGCCGACGGTCACGGTGGCGAGGGCTTCTATCACAACATCGCCGACAACGACCCGGCAGAGTTTGAGCGCGCCTGCATCGACCGTCCTAAGGACGAGACCCTGCCCGATCAGTGGACGAGCCAGCTCTTTGCCCGCATCCTGGCGCATCATCCTGTGATCATGGTCACCGACCTGTGCGATCACCAGATGATCAAGGATATGCACATGACGCCGGTCAACACCCTCGAGGAGGCGCTCAAGCTCGCCTTTGAGATGAAGGGTGCCGATGCCAAGGTGGCCGTCATTCCCGATGGCCTGGGCGTTGTCGTCGCTCAGCACTAGCGCGCGGCCTAAACGAATCGTTTATAACCGACAAGAAAGATAAGGTTTTATGCTTACCAAACTTCTCTGCGAATTCGGCGCAACGGCCCTCATGATCATCTTTGGCGTGGGCGTGCACTGCGATACCGTGCTCAAGGGCACCAAGTATCAGGGCTCCGGTCATATGTTTGCCATCACCACCTGGTCTTTTGGCATCTCGGTCTGCCTGTTTGTCTTTGGCGGCGCCGTGTGCATGAACCCGGCTATGGTGCTTGCCCAGTGCATCGTAGGCCTGGTGCCGTGGAGCAGCTGCATCCCCTTCATGATTGCTGATATGCTCGGCGGCTTTGTGGGCGCCGTGATCGCGTGGTTGATGTATGCCGATGAGTTCAAGGCTTCCGAGGGCGTCGTCGACCCCATTGCTCAGCGCAACATCTTCTCGACCAACCCCACCACCGAGGGCACGAACTATGCCCGCAACTTCTTCTGCGAGGCCATCTGCACCTTTGTGTTCATCAGCGCCATCCTTGCTGCCGCTAGCCGTGCCGGCGAGAATGTTCTGATGCTCGCTATCTGCGTCGGCCTGATCGTTTGGGCCGTTGGCATGGGCATGGGCGGTATCACCGGCTTCGCCATGAACCAGGCTCGTGACCTTGGTCCTCGCATGGCCTATCAGGTGCTGCCGATCAAGAACAAGGCCGACAACAACTGGAAGTATGGCCTGCTTGTTCCTGGCATCGCTCCGTTTGTCGGTGCCGCTCTGGCCGCGCTGTTTGTGCATGGTTTCTTGGGCATGTTCTAGTCTGAGGCTACATAGTTGTCCGCTGGCCGCATGGGGTAACTTCCCAGCGCGTCCTCGGACATGCAAAAAGGCTCGCTGCGCACTTCGTGCGGCGAGCCTTTTTGCGTCCTGCGGAATGCGCTGGGAAGTTACCCCATGCGGACAGCTGCGGGATCTTTGTTGCGTTCGTACAAGCAACCCAATATATATCTGAATTTGGATGGGAGGGGCTTGTTGCTGGTAGGGGCGTTGGGCTTCTGTCGACACTTTGGGATGGATTGTGCTTTGGGTTGGGGCGGCGCTTTGAGATGAGGTCGGAACTTTGGGATGAGGGGTTTACTCAGTTGAAGAGAGGCTTAATGGCTGAGAGGTAGTCTTTGGCTACGTCGGCTTTGTTTGCTTGGAAGTTGTGCCAGGCCCACCATTGGACCATTCCTACGAAGCTTGAGGCTATGTGGTGTAGTAGGAAGCTGCGATCCATGGCGGCGGCGGGGCCGTTTGGGTCGTTGGGGACGGTTTCGGCTGCTCGGGACATGATGGTCTTGCGGAGACAGTCGGCGAAGACGCGTGAGCCGGCGCCGGCTACGAGGGCTCGTACGCCTTGACGGCGTTCCCAGAGGTTGTTGAGGATATGCTCGACTTGTACGAGCGGATCGTCGAGCGGCGTACCATCGTCGTCGAGGGCGTGGGTGCAGATGTCGCTCACGAGCTCGGACAGTAGGTCGTCTTTGCTCTTAAAGAGGCCGTAGAATGTCGCGCGGCCTACGTGAGCGCGCGCGATGATGTCGCCGACGGTAATCTTGCCGTAGTCCTCTTCGCGTAGCAGCTCGGAGAACGCTGCAACGATGGCAGCGCGGCTTTTTTCTTTGCGGGCATCCATGGCTATGCGCCCGCGTGAACGAGCAGGCAGCGAAGCGTACCGGAGCAGCCCTCGTAGGGGCGCTTACCGGCGCCGTAGCCGACGGCCTCGATGCGGTAGCGGGCCGGTAGGTGCTCGGACGTGCGCAGTGCGGCGACGATGGCGGCGCCCGTGGGCGTCACGAGCTCGCCGGCGACCGGTGCGGGCGTGAGGGCGATATTGCCCGCCTGGCACAGGTTGACGACAGCGGGGACGGGAATAGGCATGAGGCCGTGGGCACAGTGGATGGTGCCGTGGCCCTCGGAAAGCGACTCGACCACGATATCCTCAATACCTAGGTCATCGAGGCAGATGGCGACAGAGCAGACGTCGACGATGGAATCGACGGTGCCTACCTCGTGGAACATGACGGTCTCGGGCGTTTTGCCGTGGGCCTTTGCCTCGGCGGCGGCGAGCGCGGTAAAGATGGCGAGCGCACGACGCTTGGCGCCATCGCTTAGCTGCGAGCCGTCGATGATAGCGGTGACGTCCGCCAAAGAACGGTGGTGATGGTGGTGGGCGTGATGATGACCCTCGTGGTCATGGCCGTGGGCCTCATGATCATGTTCGTGGCAGTGACTGTGCTCGTCGTGCTCATGATGGTGGTGCTCGTGCTCATGTGTGTGCTCGGCAGCTGCTTCGTTGCCGTAGAGCCAGGCCATGTCGTGATCGTGGTTCTCGAGCTCCTCTGCAAGCTGGACGTCAAAATCACAGGCGTCGATGCCATGCTTGTTTACGCGGGTGATGGCAATCTCAAAGCCGTCGACCGGAAGCGTGGCGAGCTGCTCGCGCAGGTGCTCCTCGCTGGCGCCCAGATCGAGTAGCGCCGCGACGGTCATGTCGCCGCTGATGCCCGAGGTTCCGTCGATGATAAGCGTATGCTGATGGTTGGACACGGAATGCTCCTTAGCGGGCGCGGGTCGTGCCGGCGCTCAGATGGTTGATAAGACTTGCCTGGTAGGCGGCACCAAAGCCGTTGTCGATATTGACGACCGAAACGCCGCTGGCGCAGGAGTTGAGCATGGCGAGTAGCGCTGCTACGCCGCCAAAACTTGCTCCGTAGCCCACGCTTGTGGGAACTGCAATCACGGGGCAGCTTACAAGGCCGCCGATGACGCTCGCCAGAGCGCCTTCCATGCCGGCAATGGCAATCACAACCTGCGCCCGCGCAAGTTCCTCGGCATGCGCGAGCAGGCGGTGCAGGCCGGCGACGCCGACGTCGTAGAGGCGGTCGACCTCGTTGCCATAGAATTCGGCCGTCAACGCGGCTTCCTCGGCGACGGGCAGGTCGCTCGTGCCGGCGCAGGCGACGACGATGCGTCCGTTGCCGGTGGGGGAGGGCATGCCGCCCACAAGGGCGAGTTGTGCGTTCGGGACATAACCCAGGTCGATAGCGTCATCAAGAAGCTCCGCGGTGTGCGCGGCCTTATCGGCATCGAGGCGCGTGACCAAAACGCGCTCTTGGCCTGCATCGCGCAGCGCTTCGATAATGGTGGCAATCTGCTCGGCGGTTTTACCGGCGCCGTAAACAACCTCGCCGGCTCCCTGTCGCACGCCGCGCGAAAGATCGAGCTGTGCAAAGCCCAGGTCGGCGGTTGGCGCCGTCTGGATGCGCGTGAGGGCATCGGCCGGTGCAACGCATCCGTCTGCCACGTCACTTAGCAATTGCTCAAGATCGCGTTTGTCCATATAAGTTCCCTTCGACGCTTAAAAGTTTAGCACGCGAAGGGTTGTTTCCGAACATTAGAGCAGAATTGTTCGGAAATCTGACATGTCAGATTAGATGAAGTTGTGAGGCAAACTGACTAGTCGCGCAGGATGATGTCCATGGCGAGCATCAGGTTGCGCTCGTCGATGGCAAACGGGGCGGCTTCGCGCGTTTTGGGCTTGGCGCAAAACGCGATGCCAGTGCCCGCGGCCTGAATCATGGGGATATCGTTGGCGCCGTCGCCGATTGCCACGGTGTGTGCCATATCGACGCCGCACTCAACCGCCCAATCCAGCAGCCGGATGAGCTTGGATTCCTTGGTCACGATGTCTGCCGCCAGCTTGCCGGTGAGCTTGCCGTCCACGACTTCCAGGCGGTTAGCGAGGCAAAAGTCGATGCCCGCGGCGGCCACGATCTTATCGGCGACCTCGTGAAAGCCGCCGCTTACCACGCCGACCTTCCAGCCCTTGCTGTGCGCCGAGCGCACAAGCTCCAGCGCGCCGGGGGTAAACGTCACGCGCTCAAAGGTGCGCTCGAACACGCTCTCGTCCAAGCCGGCAAGCAGCCCCACGCGTTCCTCGAGCGCCTGCTTAAAGTCGAGCTCGCCGCGCATGGCGCGCTCGGTGATCTTCGCCACTTGCTCGCCTACGCCGGCCTCCTCGCCCAACAGGTCGATGACCTCCTGGTTGATGAGCGTGGAGTCGATATCCATAACGATGAGGCGTGCAGTCATGGCGGGCCTTTCCGAGTGCTGTTTTATTGGGGCATATTGTCGCACGTGACGAGCGCGAGCGGGTGCCGCGGTGCGTCAATTGTTTCGTCTCCGTCAAGTCTTTGGGCAGGAGCTACTTTTCCGCGGCACATCGACACAGGTGCGATAAGATAGAACGCCGTGTCTGGCTGCGCGGTTTACGCAGGCTGGGCAAATCTGTACGACGCCGCCCGGAACGACACGGGGCGGCACAGATCCATAAAGGAGGATCACTGGTATGAGCCAGACCCGTCCCATCGACGAGCATTCCATGCACACCCGTACCTGCGGCGAGCTTCGCCGCGAGAACGTGGGCGAAGAGGTCACCCTCACCGGTTGGGTGAGCCGTCGCCGCGACCACGGCGGCCTTATCTTCTGCGATCTTCGCGACCGCGAGGGCATCACGCAGCTCACCTTCGACCCCGAGCACTCCGACGGCGACGCCTTTAAGATCGCCGAGACCATGCGTCCCGAGTGGCCCATCAAGATCCACGGCGTCGTGCGCTCCCGTGGCGAGGAGACCACCAACACCAAGCTCGCGACCGGCGAGATCGAGGTCCTGACCGACCACGCCGAGGTGCTCAACACATCCGTCACCCCGCCGTTCCAGATCGAGGACGGCATCGAGACCAGCGAGGACACCCGTCTGCGCTATCGCTATCTGGACCTCCGTCGTCCCGAGATGATGGCCAACCTCAAGCTGCGCTCCGACTTTACCTTTGCCATTCGCGAGGCGCTGCACAACCGTGAGTTCATGGAGGTCGAGACGCCCTCCCTGTTTAAGTCCACGCCCGAGGGCGCCCGCGACTTCATCGTTCCCAGCCGTATTCAGCCGGGTAACTTCTACGCCCTGCCGCAGTCCCCGCAGCTCCTGAAGCAGCTGCTCATGGTCGGTGGCGTTGAGCGCTACTACCAGGTTGCCAAGTGCTTCCGCGACGAGGACCTGCGTGCCGACCGTCAGCCCGAGTTCACCCAGGTCGATATCGAGATGTCCTTCGTGGACCAGAACGACGTCATGAGCGCGCTCGAGGAGGTCCTGGCCGACGCCTTCGGCCGCATGGGCGTCGAGATGCCCACGCCGCTGCGTCGTATGGACTACTGGGAGGCCATGGACACCTATGGCTCCGACAAGCCCGATACCCGCTATGGCATGCACCTGGTCGACCTGACCGACATCTTCGCCAACTCCAAGTTCAAGGTCTTTGCGACTGCCGCAAACGAGGAGGGCTCTGTCGTCAAGGCCATCAACGCCAAGGGCGCCGGTGCCTGGGCACGTGCCAAGATCGACAAGCTTGCCGGCGTGGCCTCCACGTTTGGCGCCAAGGGCCTGGCCTGGATTGCTTTCCGCGAGGACGGCTCTATCAACAGCCCCATCGTCAAGTTCTTCTCGGACGAGGAGATGGCGGCTCTGCGCGAGCGCATGGATGTCGAGCCCGGCGACCTTGTGATGTTCGCCGCCGGCCCGCGCTTGCTCTCCGACGAGATCCTGGGCGGCATGCGTTCGCACATGGCCAATGCGCTCGAGATCAAGCGCGAGGGCCACGACTTCCTGTGGGTCGTCAACTTCCCGCTGTTCCACTGGGACGAGGATCGCAAGGCCTATGCTGCCGAGCACCAGCCCTTTACCCTGCCGACCGAGACCGACATCGCCAAGATCGAGGCCGACCCGTTGGCAGCCGGTTCTTGCACCTACGACTTTGTCATGGACGGCTTTGAGGCCGGCGGCGGCGGTATGCGTATCCACAACGCCGAGATGCAGATGTCCATGCTCAAGCTCCTGGGCTTTACCGAGGAGCGTGCCGAGTCTCAGTTCGGCTTCCTCATGGAGGCCCTCAAGTTTGGTGCGCCCCCGATGGGCGGTTTCGCTCTGGGCCTGGACCGCGTGTGCATGCTGCTCACCGGTTCCGACTCCATCCGCGACGTCATGGCGTTCCCCAAAGACGGCCAGCGGCTCCGACCTTATGTCGGGCGCCCCGAGTGCCGTTTCCGGCGCCCAGCTCAAGGACGTCAGCCTGCGCCTGATGTAGGCGAGCGGCTACATAATGCCCACAACGAGGGAAGGACGCGTGCCTTCCCTCGCTTTTTTATGCGCGGGCGTTGCGAGGGCATAGGTTGACTGGGCGTCGCGGAAACTGCGACCCGGAATTTGCGTCCAAAACGGGTCGCAGTTTCCCAAACAGGGTCCTTTTGGAAACTGCGACCCAGAATCCAGCCAAATAACGGGACGCGCTTTCCGGTTGAGCCTTCTGGCGGAAACTGTGTCCCATCATTGACGCTCGAAATGGGATGCGATTTCCATCCCGCCCTCAACAAGCATCTAACGCTACAATAACTACCACGTGGCTGGGTTTTGCCGGCCGATGTGCGATGTCGCGGGAGGGGACATGGTCGAGTTTACGAAGACGATTAAAGATCCGTTGGGATTACATGCCCGCCCGGTTGCGCTGCTCTATGATATTATCGCCAAGCATCGTAGTGACGTGTCGGTCAGCATTGGCGACCGTCATGTCGATGGTCGCGACGTGATGGGCCTGATGGCCCTCTATGGCGAGTGCGGCGAGGATGTCGTGTTCCGCGTTTCGGGCGTGGATGAGGCTTCCTGCGTCACGTCGATCAGAAACCTCTCGCTTTAAGCATGACAGGGCGCGGCAAAGGACAGCTCTTTGCCGCGCCCTTTTGTTTCATATAGGAAACTTTTTCGAAATCTGAATGGGGACCCTTTCCAAAAAGTTAACCACGTGTTAGTTTACTAAAGCGAACATAGACGTGGTTAACTTTTGCCGCGTCGATGTTAAGGACGAACTGACGTTAGGAGCCACTCATGTCTTGCGGACCGCAGATGCCGGCAATGCCGCTTTCGATGGTAAAAGCGGGCGAAACCGTGCGCGTGTCTCGTGTAAAGGGCAATGAGGACATGAAGCACCACCTCAAGGACCTCGGCTTTGTCGAGGGCAGCGAGATTCACGTGGTGAGCTCGAGCGGCGCCAACATCATCGTCACGGTGCTGGGCGCTCGCTTTGGCATCGATTCCAAGGTTGCCATGCACATCATGACCGTCGGTTAGTCCGCAGCATTTAAAAACTGAAAGGGGGACAAGTAAATGAAGACGTTGGGTGACGTTAAGGTGGGCGAGAGCTCTACCATCGTCAAGCTTCACGGTGAGGGTGCGCTTCGCCGCCACCTTATGGACCTGGGCCTCATCAAGGGCACTTCGTTCAAGGTCGTGAAGGTTGCACCGCTCGGTGATCCGGTCGAGATCAACGTGCGCGGCTACGAGCTTTCCATCCGCAAGGAGGAGGCCGCCGTCGTCGAGGTCCAGTAAGGACTCGCGGCGCATATTTCTGCAGATAAAGTTAGGTTTTTCTAACTTAATGCAGCATCTTTGAAGCACATTATCCAGCCCGCGCGGAGAAAGCAGCGCAGGCACACAAGGAAGAAGGATTGAATGGCGGATTCTCAGATCCATGTCGCGCTGGCGGGTAACCCCAACTGCGGCAAGACCACGCTTTTCAACCTGATCACCGGCGCCAACGGCTACGTTGGCAACTGGCCGGGCGTCACGGTTGAGAAAAAGGAAGCCAAGCTCCTAAGCGACAAGAGCGTCACGATTACGGACCTCCCCGGCATCTACTCGCTTTCCCCCTACAGCCCCGAGGAGCAGTGCTCGCGCGACTACCTCATGAGCGGCGAGCCCGATGTCGTTGTCCAGGTGGTCGATGCCACCAACCTCGAGCGCAACCTGTACTTGGCGCTTCAGGTTATCGAGACCGGCCTGCCCGTGGTCGTTGCCCTCAACATGGCCGACCTGGTCGAGAAGAACGGCGACAAGATCGACACGGACAAGCTCTCTAAGAAGCTCGGTTGTCCGGTCATGATGATCTCGGCTCTTAAGAACAAGGGTATCAAGGAGCTGTTCGAGCAGGTCAAGAAGTCCGCTGCTTCCAAGGGCCAGGTGCCGGAGCACAAGTTCGATTCCTCCATCGAGGACGTTCTGGACCACATCGAGAACAATCTGCCGGCGAGCGTTCCCGCCAACAAGCGTCGCTACTACGCCGTCAAGCTGTTCGAGCGCGACGCGGACGCCTGCAAGCTCATCAACCTCACCAAGGAGAAGGCCGCTCGCGTCGAGCAGCTGGTCGCCCAGTGCGAGCAGGATTGCGACGACGACGCCGAGTCCATCATCACCGGTGAGCGTTACGGCGTGATTGCCCATATCATTGACGAGTGCCTCACCAAGGCTCCGGCCAAGATGAGCACCTCCGAGAAGATCGACCGCGTGGTTACCAACCGTATCCTGGGCCTGCCGATCTTTGTGGTCATCATGTTCTGCGTGTATTACATCGCCGTTTCCACCCTGGGCGGCACGGTGACCGACTTCACCAACGACCAGCTCTTCGGCACCGACGGCTGGTATGTGCTCGGCCAGGGTCGCGACGCCTACGACGCGGCCGTCGAGGCTGCGGGCGACAATGCCGACTCGGTCGACCCGGCGCAGTACGGCCCCTATGTTCCGGGTATCACCACCGTGGTGCACGACGCCCTTGTGGCGGGCGGCACCGAGGACGGTGGCCTGGTCGATTCGCTGGTCTGTGACGGTATCGTCGGCGGCCTGGGTGCCATCTTCGGCTTCGTCCCGCAGATGTTCCTGCTCTTTGTGATGCTGTCTTTCCTGGAGGACTGCGGCTACATGGCTCGCGTCGCCTTCATCATGGACCGCGTGTTCCGCCGCTTCGGCCTGTCCGGTAAGTCCTTTATCCCCATGCTCGTGTCCTCGGGCTGCGGCGTCCCCGGCGTCATGGCCACCAAGACCATCGAGAACGAGAAGGACCGCCGTATGACGGTCATGACTACCACGTTCATCCCCTGCGGTGCCAAGCTGCCGATCATCGCCCTGCTCATGGGCTCCATCATCGGCGATTCTTCCACCACCGCCGCATGGATCAGCCCGCTCTTCTACTTCCTGGGCGTCTTTGCCGTCATCGCCTCGGGCCTCATGCTCAAGAAGACCAAGCTCTTCGCCGGTCGCCCGACGCCGTTCGTTATGGAGCTTCCCGCTTACCACTTCCCGGCAATTCGCTCTTGGGCGCTGCATGTATGGGAGCGCTGCTGGGCCTTTATCAAGAAGGCCGGCACGGTCATCTTCGCCTCTACCGTCGTAGTTTGGTTCCTCTCCAACTTTGGTAGCTACAACGGTTCCTTTGGCTTCCTGCCTGCTATGGACGGCATCCCCGAGGAGTTTATGGACTACTCCGTGCTCGCCATGCTGGGCAACCTGGTCGCCTGGATCTTCGCCCCGCTCGGCTTTAGCACCTGGCAGGCAACTGCGCTGACTGTCTCTGGCCTTGTCGCCAAGGAGAACGTCGTCGCCACTGCTGGCTCGCTGCTGTCCGTTGCCGATGCCGCCGAGACCGACCCGAGCCTGTGGACCGCGTTCGCCGGCATGTTCCCCACCATGGGCGCTTGCGTTGCCTTTGGTGCCTTCAACCTGCTGTGCGCCCCGTGCTTTGCCGCCATGGGCACTATCCGCAACCAGATGGACTCTGGCAAGTGGACCGCGATTGCCATCGGCTACGAGTGCGCCTTTGCCTGGGTGATCGGCCTGTTCATCAACCAGTTCTACAACCTGCTTGTCCTTGGCCAGTTTGGTATTTGGACGATTGTGGCCATCGTTCTGCTGGTTGCGATGCTCTTCCAGATCTTCCGTCCCATGCCCAAGCACGCTTGGACCGACGAGGACGAGACCAACACAGCTTCCGCTGCAGTTTCCGCTTAAGTCCGAATAAGGATCAGCCCCTTTCCACGAGCCCGGGTGTCCCAGCGACACTCGGGCTTTTTGGTGAGGGAGATGTGGCGTTTCCGCAGATAAAACCGACCAAAATAAACCTGTCCCTTTTTTGGCAGGTGGAGAATGGGGTAAAGTAAGTGGAGGTTAACTAGAGGAGGCTTACTATGGCACCTATTGATATTGTTGTACTGGCGGTTATCGGCATTGCGTTTGTCGCCGTGTGCGTGCGCATTTATCGCAAGGGAACCTGCGCCGACTGCGCTCAAGGTGGCGTTTGCACAGGACATTGCTCCAACAAAAAGACCTGCGCCGCACTTAAGGGCGTAGACAAAATCGTCGAAGACTTGGGCCGCGGTATCAAATAAAGGTCCAGGCATCCAAGCGTCTCGCGAGCATCCGTTCGCGGGACGCTTTGCACATTTGGGGGCGAGCGCGGCGAGTTGAAGAGTGATTTTGGGGTATCGTTACCTGTACTGTTAATTGGCAACTAATCTATAACGGAGTAACCCCATGAGCGCTCGCGTAACCATGAAGGACATAGCCGCCGAGCTTGGCGTTTCTATCAATACCGTGCACAAGGCCCTGACGGGTAAGGCCGGCGTGAGCGAATCCGTGCGCTCCAAGGTGAATGCTAAGGCCGAGGCCATGGGTTACCATCGCAATACGAGTGCCTCGAGCCTGCGCCGCAAGGATATCAACCTGGTGTTTTGCCTGCCCCGCGCATCGCGCGAGGGGGCGTACTTTTTCCGTTACCTTTGGGAAGGCTGCAACCGCTTTGAGCAGGAGGTCATCGATCAGGGCATTACGGTTGAGCGCGTAGAATTTGGCGTGGGCGGCTACGCCGATGCGCTCGAGCAGATTGATGAGCGTCTGCAGGTAGGCGAGAAGATTGACGGTCTGCTTGCCTATGTTCCGGGCGATGACCGCGCAACCGAACTCTTGAGGCAGATTGCCGAGGCGGGTGTGGCGATCGAGCTCGTCGACGGCGACCGACCGCACCTCGATCGCCTGGGTGCCAGTCTGGCGGACTATTCCGCGGCGGGCAGTCTTATGGCAGAGCAGGCGGCTAACCTGGTCCACGCTTCTGGGGCTGACGCCCGCGTGCTCCTGTTGGCGGGCGACCCTTATACCGACTCGCACTATCTGACCGCCCGCGCCTTTCATAATTACCTGCGCGAGCACGATATTCCATGGCGGGTTGAGGACCTTGCCGGTGCCCATGCGCAAGTCAAACAGCTCGAGCGCGAGCTTGAGCAGCGCTTGAGTGCGCCGGATGCTCCCGAGCTCATCTGTAGCGTTTTTGCCGTTGGTTCCGAGGTGGTCGCCGACGCGCTTGTTTCAAGCGGCAAGGCCGGCAAGGTCATGGTAATCGGCAACGACCTGTTCCCCGAGAGCGCCTTGGCCTTGCGCCGGGGCATCTTTACCAATATTGTCTATAAGGACCCGGTGAGCCTGGCCTACCGTGGCGCCAAGACCTTGGGCGAGTATCTGCTGTGGGGTAAAACTCCGGCGGAGCCCGTGCAGAAGGGTGCTGTGGAGATGGTGTTTGCCAGCAACGTCGACCGGTATTGCAAGCTGGCGGGAATCTAGACAACCCGGGTTATCGATGTAAGAGATCCGTTGGGGGCTGTCCCCAGCGGATCTTTTTTATCGCCCGGCATGGATAAGGCACCTGCTCGACCGTTGAGGGCCAAAAACCAACCGCTCACCCCGTGATGGTTAGGTGAACGTTCACCTTTCAAGTCGAAATGGACTACTATAGTGAACGTTCACCTAGAAGATAACGAGCGCATCGTGCGCCCGCTCCGCCAACAAAGGGGTTGTTTGATGAAAAACTTCATGGACGATCAGGATTTCCTGCTGAGCACCGAAACCGGTGAGGAGCTGTTCCACAACTTTGCCGAGGGCATGCCCATCGTTGACTACCACTGCCACATTTCTCCCAAGGAGATCTGGGACGACAAGCCTTTTGAGAACATCACCGAGGTTTGGCTGGGCGGTGACCACTACAAGTGGCGCCTGATGCGTGCCAACGGCGTCGACGAGCGCTTCATTACCGGCGATGCCCCTGCTCGCGAGAAGTTCCAGAAGTGGGCCGAGACCCTGGGCCGTTGCGTGGGCAACCCCGTCTTTGAGTGGAGCCACCTGGAGCTTAAGCGTTACTTTGGCTACGAGGGCGTCCTGAACGGCAAAACCGCTCAGGAGGTCTGGGACCTTGCCAACGCCAAGCTCGCTGAGGCCAGCTTTACCTGCCGCAACCTCATCAAACAGTCCAACGTCCGCATGATCTGCACTACCGACGACCCCGCCGACAGCTTTGAGTGGCACAAGAAGATTGCCGCCGACGACAGTTTTGACGTTCAGGTCGTTCCCGCCATGCGCCCCGATGCCGCCCTGCGCATCGAGCGTGGCCAGGAGTTCGCCGACTACTGCAAGCATCTCTCCGAGGTTGCCGGCATTGAGATCAGCGACTTCGAGGGCATGAAGGCCGCCATCTCCAAGCGCTACGACGTTGCCCACGAGCTGGGCTGCCGCGCTTCCGACCACGCGCTCGACTACGTTATGTACGTTCCGGCTACCGCCGACGAGATCGAGACTATCTTTGCCAAGGGCCTTGCCGCCGAGCCGCTTACCGAGGACGAGGTCCTCAAGTACAAGACGGCCTTTATGCGGTTCGTCGCCGGCGAGTATGTCCGCCTTGGCTGGGCCATGCAGCTGCACTTTGGCTGCAAGCGTGACAACAACCGCGCTATGTTCGCCAAGCTCGGTCCCGATACCGGCTACGACTGCATCTCCAACTACACGCCGTCCGACCAGCTGGCCGATTTCCTCAACTCCATCCAGGAGGCCACGGGTCTGCCCAAGACCATTCTGTACAGCCTGAACCCCATCGACAACACCATGATCGATACCGTGATGGGCTGCTTCCAGGAGGCTCCGACCGCCGGTAAGATTCAGAACGGCTCTGCCTGGTGGTTCAACGACAACGAGATCGGTATGCGCGAGCAGCTCACGGCTCTGGCTAACGAGGGCGTGCTGGGCAACTTTGTGGGCATGCTTACCGATTCCCGCTCCTTCCTGTCCTACCCGCGTCACGAGTACTTCCGTCGCGTGCTGTGCGGCGTGATCGGCGAGTGGGTCGAGCAGGGCAAGTATCCGGCCGACATGGAGCTGCTGGGAGCCATCGTGCGCGACATCAGCTACAACAACGCGGTCCGCTACTTTGGCTTTGACCTGGATACCGTCGAGGCTTAAACCCGCATCGAATCACACCGAACTCGGGAGCGCCGTTGCCACACGCGGCGCCCCCGTTTTGCCTGCACGCTAACGGCTATCTAAGGAGAGACATAGATGGAGAACATCAGCTACGAGACGCTCGAGAAGATCGGCTACAAGGGCTACCTGCTGCCCAAGGACGCGCCCGAGAAGGTTTTGCAGTTTGGCGAGGGCAATTTCCTGCGCGCCTTTGTCGACCGCTTCTTTGACATGGGCAACGAGGCAACCGGCTGGAACGGTAAAGTCGTCATGGTCCAGCCCATCAGCGGTGCCTTTGGCTTTGCCGACGGCATTAACGCTCAGGATGACCTGTACACCGTGCTGGTGCGCGGCAAGGAGAACGGCAACACGGTCGACGAGTCCCGTGTGATCAGCGCCTGCAGTCGCTGCCTCAATCCGTATCGCGAGGACGACTACCGCGCCATGATGGAGGTCGCCGTCTCCGACGATTTGGAGATTATCGTCTCCAACACCACCGAGGCCGGTATCGCCTACGATCCGTCCTGCAAGGCCGACGACATGCCGCCCGCGAGCTTCCCCGCCAAGCTTGTCCAGGTGCTCCACACCCGCTGGGCCGCCGGCAAGCCGGGCGTCATCGTGCTCGCCTGTGAGCTCATCGATCACAACGGCGAGGAGCTGCTGCGCATCATGAACCAGTACGTGAGCGACTGGGGCTGGGAGGACGAGTTTGCGCAGTGGATGGCCAACGACTGCGCCGTCTGCACCACGCTCGTCGACACTATCGTCCCCGGCCGCATCCGCGACCCCAAGGAGGCCGCTGCCGTGGCCGAGCGCCTGGGCTACGAGGATCCCTTCCTGGCTGTGCGCGAGCCCTTCCAGATGTGGGGCATCCAGGGCGATGAGTCGCTTGCCGAGAAGCTGCCCTTCGTGAAGGCCGGCCTGCCGGGCGTCTTTGTGACCCCCGATGTCACCCCGTACAAGAAGCGCAAGGTCCGCATCCTCAACGGCGCCCACACTGCCTTTGTTCCGGGCTCCTGGGTTGCCGGCTTTGACATCGTGCGCGATTGCATGCATGACGAGACCGTTCGCGGCTTCATGAACACCATGCTCTACGACGAGGTCATCCCGACGCTTGCCGCCGATCTGGATGTCGAGGACTGCAAGGCCTTTGCCGCCGCCGTCGAGAACCGCTTCGACAACCCGTTTATCGACCACGCGCTGCTCTCCATTTGCCTCAACTCAACCGCCAAATGGCGTGCTCGCGACCTGCCCACGCTCAAGGACTATGTTGCCGAGACCGGTAACCTGCCCAAGTGCCTGGCGACGAGCCTCGCTACGCTCATTGCCTTCTATACGCAGGAGCTTGTGTCCCGCGAGGGCGATGGCCTGCACCTGCGCCGTGCCGACGGCACCGAGTACACCGCTCAGGACGACGCCTTCGTGCTCGATTTCTACGCCGCCCACGCCGGCGCAGACGATGCTGAGCTGGTGCATGACGTGCTCACCAACGAGCAGATGTGGGGCGAGGACCTTACGCAGATTGCCGGCCTTGAGGAGTTCGTCGTCAACGCGCTTGCCGTCGTGCGCGTCGAGGGCGCCAAACAGGCCTTCGCCAACGCCCAGGCCTAAATCCTTCTGTGCGCCCGCCGGGCAACTGGCGGGCGCCCGCTGACTTCTGCTCAACCTGTAGGGTTAGGACCATTTGTAATGAACACTATCCAGATCAATCCGGCCGATAACGTGATCGTCGCGCTGTCGCCGCTTGCCAAGGGCACCGCTGTCGCGGTTCCCGGGGTGGGCGAGGTCGTTGCCGCGGAGGATATTCCGCAGGGCCACAAGATGGCCGTGCGTGCCATTGCGGCGGGGGAGGACGTCGTCAAGTACGGTCTTCCTATCGGCCACGTGACGGGCGACATCCAGCCCGGTCAGTGGCTTCATACGCATAACGTCAAGACCAACCTTTCGGGCGAGGTCGAGTACGCTTACAACCCGACGCATCCGGTCGTTGAGCCGGTTGAGCCCGAGACCTTTATGGGTTTCCGCCGCGCTGACGGCCGCGCCGCCACGCGCAACGAGCTGTGGATCATCCCCACGGTCGGCTGCGTCAACGAGGTCGCACGTGCCATGTGCGAGCAGGCTCAGGATCTGGTCGAGGGCTCGCTGGAGGGCGTTTACTACTTCCCGCATCCCTTTGGCTGCTCGCAGACCGGTGCCGACCATGCCCAGACGCGCCGTCTGCTGGTGGCGCTCTCGCGTCACGCAAACGCTGCGGGTGTGCTGTTCCTGTCCCTCGGTTGCGAAACTGCACGCACCAGCAGGTACTCGACGAGCTCGGTGACTTCGATCGCGAGCGCGTTCGATTCCTCGCCTGCCAGGATGTAGCCGACGAGCAGGTCGAGGGTCACAAGATCCTGTCCGAGCTTGCCGACCTGGCCAAGCAGGCCAAGCGTGAGCCCATTCCTGCCTCCGAGCTGGTCATTGGCCTTAAGTGCGGCGGCTCTGACGGTCTTTCGGGCATTACCGCCAACCCCACGATCGGTCGCGTGAGCGATATGGTTGTCGCCCGCGGCGGCACGTCGGTGCTCACCGAGGTGCCCGAGATGTTTGGCGCGGAGAGCATTCTGCTCGATCGCTGTGAGAGCCAGGACGTCTTTAACGCAGCTGCCGACATGCTCAACGGCTTTAAGGACTACTTTATCAGCCACGGCGAGGTCGTCTATGAGAACCCGAGCCCCGGCAACAAGGACGGCGGCATTACCACGCTCGAGGACAAGAGCTGCGGCTGCGTGCAAAAGGGCGGATCTGCCCCCATCGTCGACGTGCTGCCGTATGCCGGTCAGGCTACCAAGCATGGCCTGAACATGCTGTGCGGTCCGGGTAACGACATGGTATCCACCACGGCCCTGACGGCTGCCGGCTGCCACGTAATCCTGTTCTCGACCGGCCGCGGCACGCCGTTTGGCGCACCGGCGCCTACCCTCAAGGTGTTCACCAACCAGCGTCTGTGCGACCACAAGGCCAACTGGATGGACTTTAACGCCGGCGTGGTCGCCACGGGCGAGCGTACGCTCGACGAGGCTGCCCACGACCTGTACCAGCTGGTGCTAGAGACGGCGAGCGGCAAGCTTACGAGTGCCGAGCGTCGCGGCTGCCACGAGATCAGCATTTGGAAGGATGGCGTCTGCCTGTAGCGGTAAATGGGTTCGCATAGGGCGCTATTGACCATGGCCCCGTCGGGAGTGTTCCCGGCGGGGCCATGTTTGTTCTGTCTGTTCGGGCGTGTCTTCCTGAGGGTACGGGAGCGGCGAAAACAATAAACGTTCACCTAATCGACCTCAAATTTAAACCCACTCAATACCCATGTAATCGTGATTTTTTTCAAGTCAGATGTCCGTTTAACGGCAAAAAACGACCGTTCAAGGATAATATATAAATGAACGTTCACCTATCATATGCAATCGCGCATAATCTAGCTAAACGTTCACCCTACGAGTGGGCGATATGCAGACAGACATCGGTATGGACTCCAATGTCTTGTTACAAGACAATCGAGAAAAGAGAGGGAGCTCGATGACTAACAAGATCGGTAAAAAGCGCAAGATCACATTCTGGACGCGCTTGGGCTTTGGTATGGGCGGCATGCTCAACTCCGGTGCCCTGAGCTTTACGCACAGCTACATGGTGCTGTTCCTGTCCACGGAGTGCGGTCTGTCCGCAGGCGAGGCTGCGCTGATCAGCTCGTTCGCCATCTATCTCAACGCCATTCTGTGCCCGCTCATGGGCTTTGTGGCCGATAACTTCTACGCTACTAAGATCGGCCGCATCTTTGGCCGCCGCCGTTTCTGGATCTTGCTGGCTATCCCGATGATGGTCGCCGAGCCGCTCATCTTTGTGGCTACGCCGTTTGGTTTCCCGTACTACTTTGTGTTGTACCTGATCTACAACGTCGCGTACACGTTCTGCACCGCCAACCTGTCGCCGCTTACCATCGAGATGACCGATGACTTCAAGGAGCGTACGTACCTCACCGGCTACAAGCACCTCTTTGGTAACGCCGCCGGCTTCCTGATGGCAGCACTCGTCGGCTTTGGCTTTGGCACCTTCGGCGAGACCAACCCGTTCAGCTACTTCATTATTGCTACGATTAACGCTTCGGTCATGGCAATCTCGCTGCTCTGCGTGTACCTGTCTACGTGGGAGCACACCCCCGAAGAGGTCGCTCAGGAGAAGATCGAGAGCGTCGGCGAGGGTATCAAGAAGTTTTTCATCGACGTTATCTCTACCTTCCGCAACAAGTCCTTCCGCAAGGTCCTGTATGCGCAGGTCTCCACGAAGCTCGCCGCTGCCTGCTGGTCTGCGTGCCTGTCCTTCTTCATCGTCTACTGTCTGCAGATTCCTAAGTCCTACGAGTCCGTGATGGAGATGCCCGGCAAGGTCGTCGCTATCGTCTGCACCGCCATCTGGGTCGCCCTCATGGCCAAGAAGGGCTTCCACAAGTCTTGGTACCTGGCAAACGTCGGTTGCGCCGCGTGCATCATCGCCTACAACTACTTCGCCTTTGGTCAGATCAACGGCACCTCCACGGTCGCCATCGCCATGATCGCCTACCCCATCATCTTCGCCATCTGGAAGTTCTTCTACGTTGGCTTCCAGTATCTGCCCGATGTTCTGCTCAACTACATCCCCGATGTCGATGAGCTCATCACCCTGCGTCGTCGCGAGGGCATCTACAGCTCCGCACAGCAGCTCTGCCAGCAGATCGCCCAGGCTGTTGCCGTCAACGTATGGGCTATCGTCCTTGCTGCCTCCGGCTTCATTCAGACCGCCGGCAACAGCGACGCCGTGACCCAGCCCGCCACCGTGCCTCTGTACATCTGCGGCTACATGCTCATCGGCTGCGCCGGCTTCTTCCTGCTCGCGGCCGTCCTTGCCCGCGGCATCAAGATTGACAAGGAGCAGTGCGACACCCTTTGCGACGAGATCCACCGTGTCAAGGAGGGTGGCAAGATGGCCGACGTCAAGCCCGAGGTCAAGGCGCTTTGCGAGGAGCTCTTCGGCTTTAAGTACGAGGACTGCTTCGCCCACAACAATGTTGGCTTCCAGGACGGCAGCGTAATTCCCGCCGAGTAGGGCAGGCGCATCGTCCAAACCACAGGGCCGTGCCACCGGAGATCCACCGGCGGGTACGGCCCTTTTTTAAAAACGAGTAGTATGAACTTCTGATTACATTTGAGGGAGAGACCCATGGAGACGAACGTTATCTGGCGCAATGCCCGCGCGGCCGTTATCGAGCTCGACGATGGCGGCTACTTTACCTGTGCCGATACGTGGGAGATCTTTGTCAACGATGAGCCCGCCGGTACCACGAATACGGTCGAGACCTATGTCGATGGCCTGACCCCCGGCAAGCGCAACCTGATCCGCTTTGTCTGCGGCGAGCGCGAGTTGAGCGTAGGCGTCACCACGCCGGCGGAGCCCTTTACCATCAACGTTCGCGACTGCGGAGCCAAGGGCGATGCCGAGCACGATGACACCACCAACATTCAGGCTGCCATCATGGCCTGCCCCAAGGGCGGGCGCGTGCTGATCCCCGCCGGCAACTACCGCATCAAGTCCCTCTTCCTTAAGAGCAATATCAACATCGAGCTTGCCGAGGGCGCGGTGCTGCTGGCCCGTCACGACCGCGCGGCGCTTGCCTACATTCCGGGCACGGTCACGGGCGACGAGGGCGCCGGGTATGCCGGCACCGACATGCTGCCCCTGGGCCGCTGGGAGGGCGAGAGCTTCTCGACCTACTGTTCGACCTTTACGGGCCTGAGCGTGCACGACGTGTGCATCTATGGCCGCGGCGCCATCGACGGCCAGACCGATTTTGCCGAGGACAACTGGTGGAACAAGGACTTTAAGAACATCTTCCGTCCCGAGGAGGGCCGCGAGGTCGCCCGCCCGCGCATGATTTTCCTGTCCGAGTGCGAAAACGTGAGCCTTGCCGGCTTTACCGTGCGCAACAGCCCGGCGTGGAATATCCATCCCATTCTGTGCGAGCACGTCGATGCCCTGTGCCTGTCCATCGAGGGTCCCAAGAACTCCCACAACACCGACGGTTTCGATCCCGAGAGCTGCGGTTTTGTCCGCATCCTTGGCTGTCAGTTCTCGGTGGGGGACGACTGCATCGCCATCAAGAGCGGCAAACTGGGCATTGAACCCGAGCTCCGTCCCGCCACGCACGACGTGCTGATCTCGCACTGCTACATGCACGACGGCCACGGTGCCGTGGTGCTGGGATCCGAGGCCGCCGGCGGCATCAAGGACCTCACCGTGAGCAAGTGCCTCTTTGAGCGCACCGACCGCGGCCTGCGCGTCAAGACACGCCGCGGACGCGGCAAGGACGCCGTCAACGAGGGCATCACCTTCGAGCACATTCGCATGGATAAGGTGCTCACGCCCTTCGTGGTCAACTCGTTCTACTTCTGCGACAAGGACGGCAAGACCGACTACGTGCAGTCTCGCGAGGCGCTGCCCGTCGACGACCGTACGCCCGGCTTTGGCGCCACGACGTTTTGCGATATCGAGGCCACCAACTGCCATGCGGCCGCGGCCTATATCACGGGCCTTCCCGAGAGCAAGGTGACGCGCCTGACGTTCCAGGATGTCCATGTGACCTTTGCCGCCGATGCCGAGCCCTTTGTGCCGGCCATGGCCTGCGGCGTGGAGCCCATGGTGCGCCAGGGCATCATCGCGCAGAACGTGAAAGTCCTCGACCTGCAGAACGTGCGCATCGAGGGTCAGGATGGCGACGAGCTGCAGCTGCAAAACGTCGACAAGGTTATCCGCGCGTAGGGTAGTGCTCCTGCACAAGTGAATACGGCATGTTGAGGCGTGCGACGGTCGGGTCTGCCCGGCTGTCGCACGCAATCTATAGGTGCCGGCATTGCATGGTGGGTGTTCTGTGACAGAAAGCGTAATGACAGATGAGTGGTAAAGAACAGCTCTTTGAGGTATCGCTCGAACGCGAAGGCGCGTATCGCAGCATTTCGGCGGCGCTCGAGGCGGCGGAGCGGTGTGTGCCCGATGTGACCGTGCCGGTGCGCGTGCTGGTGGCGCCGGGCGAGTATCGCGAGCAGGTCGAAATTCGTCGTCCGCATGTGACGCTCGAGGGCGAGACGGCCGACAGCGTGCGTATCGTGGGAGGCCTGGGTGCCAAGATGCCTTCGGAAGATGGTAGCGGCCAGGATGGAAGACTCGGCACCTTCCGTACGTACACGGTGCTGGTCGATGCCGACGACGTGACGCTTGCGGGTCTAACAATCGAAAACAACGCCGGTGATGGGCGCGAGGTCGGCCAGGCGATTGCCCTGTATGCCGATGGTGACCGCCTGGTTGTCGATGCCTGCTGCATTAAGGGACACCAGGACACGCTCTTTTTGGGGCCGCTGCCGCCGCGCGAGGCCAAGCCGGGCGGCTTTATAGGCCCCAAGCAGTTCGCCCCGCGCCGCGTGGGGCGGCAGTATTTTCGACGTTGCCGGATCGAGGGCGATGTCGACTTTATCTTTGGCGGCGCGCGTGCCTACTTTGAGGGGTGTGAGATTCGCTCGCTCAACCGCGATATGGATGTCAACGGGTATGTAACGGCAGCCTCCACGCCCCAGGGCGAGCCGTACGGATTTGTGTTTCATGGCTGTTCGTTTACAGCCGATGAGGGCATTGACCCCCCGGATCGGTCTATCTGGGTCGTCCATGGCGCGAGTGGGCCCAGACCGTTTTGCTCGAATGCTGGCTGGGCCCCCATATTTCACTCGAGGGTTGGTGGGATTGGAATAAGCCAGCGGCACATGACGGCACCCTGTATGCCGGCGGTGCCCTGTTTGGCCCGGCGGGTGATACTGCCGCTTGGGTGCCGTGGGCGCATTGCCTGACCGGTCAGGATTCCGAACGCTATGCGCGTGACCGAGTGCTTGCCGGCACGGATGGTTGGGATCCCGAGGGCGGCGACGGTGATGCGGTAGAGACGGCCGGGCTATCTGCCAATGGCCGCACCGTGCACATCGAGACGTACTACGAGGACGAACCTGCGCTGCGCGCCCGACTGAAGCGCGAGGGGCGCTCGGCCGCATTTACGGGCAAGACTCCCACAGACTTTGAGGCATGGAAGGCTGCGACCAGGACTCGTCTGTACGATATTTTGGGTCTTTCGCTTATGGACCGCGCCCCGATTGAGATTCGTGAGCTCAATCGCGTGCGGGTTGCCGGCAGCATCGTGCGTACTCATGCGGTGCTGCAGGTTGAGCACGATGTGTGGATGCCGTTTTACCTGTTGGAGCCGTCCCGCCCCAAGCTTGACGAGCGGGGACTCAAGCGCTGCTATATCTGCCCGCATGGTCACCAGGGGGCGGGTGCTGCAAGCATAGCCGGCGTTGCGGGCGTGCCGGCGGTCGACGATGCCGTGCGTAAGTTCAATTACGACTACGGTCTGCGTTTGGCGCGCATGGGTTATGTGACCGTCTGCCCCGATGCGCGTGGTTGGGGATACCGTCGTGACTGGAAGGGTCAGGGCGACGACGAGAACAGCTACCTGCGCGGTACGTGTCTGAATCAAGCACGTATGGCCGAGCCGCTGGGTCTTACGGTCGCGGGCCTCAACGCCTGGGACAACATGCGCTTGATTGATTACTTGGAGACACGCGGTGACATTGCCATGGACGACCTGGGCTGCTTTGGTTTTTCGGGCGGCGGTTACATGACGTTGTACCTGTCCGCGCTCGACCCGCGCGTGCGCAAGGCGTTTGTCTCGGGCTATCTGTACGGCGTTGATGATTCGCTACTGCACCTCAACGGCAATTGCAGCTGCAATTACACGCCTGGACTCTGGCGTCTGCTCGACATGGGCGACATTGCATCGCTTGTCGCGCCACGGCCGCTCTTGGTTCAGAGCTGCGAGAAAGACCATCTCAACGGCGCCCGCGGGCTTGCGAACGTAGACGAGCAGCTCGATATCGTTCGCGACGCCTACGCGCTGCTGGGCAAGGACGAAAACCTTCTGCACGAGGTCTGCCCGGGTGGACACCACCTGGGCGTGGCGCATCTTGCCGAGGATATCGAATGGCTCGATTCGCAAGTTGCGGAATACGCCCACGCATAGCCCCTCGGATGTTGTGAATGAACGGTATGTACCTGTATGACCGCCGGTGTGCGGGTGAGGAGAAGAATATGGAAACGAAAAACTTGAGCGAATCGACCGTCTGCTGCTTTGGCGATTCGACCACCTGGGGCGATAACGGATGCGGCGGGGGAGGCAACGACATCTCTTGGACCTCGCACCTGGGTGCGCTGCTGGGCGGCGCTACGATCGAGAACTTTGGTATTAAGGGTTCGCGTATTGCCGTCAAGGCCGACCGTAGCGATTCGTTTGTTGAGCGCTTGGACGGCATCGATCACACGGCAGATATCTGCATCGTCTTTGGCGGCGTTAACGACTTTAGCCGTAACGTGCCGCTGGGAGAGCTGGGCAGCACGGACGTGCACGAGTTCTACGGTGCGCTCGACTACCTGATCCGCACCATCACGGCGCGCTCGCCTCAGGCAAAGCTGATGTTTATGACGCCGTGCAAGACGAGCGGCAAACACGAGAAGGATATTCCGGCAAGCAACGAGGCCAACCATCTGGGCCTGACGCAAGACGCCTATGTGCGCGCGATGCTGGAGGTCTGCGATCGCTACTCGGTGCCGGTGATCGACCTGTATGCGCAAAGCGGCATCAGCCCGTTTTTGCCGGAGCACCGCGAGCTCTACATGCCGGACGGTCTGCATTACAGCCCTGCCGGCTATGAGCGCCTGGCGCATCGCATCGCTGCGGGCCTCACCGCCGTTTGCCGTTAAAAGTTTGCCGTTCACGGGGATTATAGGGTTAACGTTCACCCTATAATCCCCGTTCGCGTTACACTAGGGGAAACGTTCACCCATCAATAACGTCAGAGGGGACAGCAATGGGTTGCAATCAGATTCTGGACCGTTATATCGAGCAGTTGATCGAGACCTCTACGCCTCAGGCGCCGGCCTGGAATATCGAAAAGCTTCGCGCCGGCAAGGAGAACACCTGGAATTACATTGACGGCTGCATGATCAAGGCGCTCATCGAGCTGTACGAGATCACCGGCGAGCAGCGTTACCTGACCTTCGCCGACGACTATATCGACTTCTTTGTCCAGGATGACGGCACCATCAAGCATTACGATCCCCAGGAGTACAACCTCGACAACGTCAACGCGGGCAAAACCCTCTACAAACTCTATGACCTGGTGGGCAAAGCCCAAGTACCGTGCCGCCATGGATACAATCTACCGTCAGCTCGAGACCCAGCCGCGTACCAAAGAGGGTGTGTTTTGGCACAAAGCCGTCTACCCCAACCAGATCTGGCTCGACGGCATGTACATGGCGCAGCCGTTCTACATGCAGTACGAGCTGAGCTTCCACAACCGCCGTGCCTGCTCGGATAGCTTCCATATGTTCCAGGTGGTGCACGACCTGATGCGCAACCCCCTCAACGGCCTGTACTATCACGCCTACGACGCGAGCCGCAAGCAGTTCTGGTGCGATCCCGTCACCGGCCTTTCGGCCAACTTCTGGCTGCGCGCCGAGGGCTGGTTCGCCATGGCGCTCATCGATACCTGGGAGCTCATGCCGCCCTCGATGTCGGCCGAGAAGGACGAGATCCGCAAGATGTTCCACGACCTGATCGACGCCATGCTGCCGTATCAGGACGAGAAGACCGGCATGTGGCACCAGGTCATCAACCTGCCCAATATCGCCCCCGAACTATCTGGAGGAGTCGGGCAGCGCCATCTTTGCCAACGCCATCATGAAGGGCGTGCGCCTGGGCGTGCTGGGCGAGCGCTACTACCAGTACGGCCGCCGTGCGTTTGACGGCATCTGCGACACGTGCCTGTCCGAGCGCGACGGACAGCTGGCGCTCGACAACATCTGCCTGGTGGCGGGTCTTGGCAACACCGCGCACCGCGAGGGCACGTTTGGCTACTACATGAGCGAGCCCGTCGTCAAAAACGACGCGAAGGGCGTGGCGCCGCTGGTGCTCGCCTATATCGAGACTATGCATCATGACAAGTTGGCCGGTAAGCGCGATCCGCTCGCCCCCTCGGGCGTCTGCTCTATCGACGACCCGTTTGGCGGCTACACGCCGGGCATCAATGCGTGCAAGGAGGTCTAGGCATGGCGCAGTCGAAAGGCGCGCTGAGCGTCGGTGTGCGCCTGCACGACCTGCCCGAGGGTACGGTCGAGGAGCGCATTCGCATGGCAGGCAAACTGGGTTTCTCGTGCGTTCAGCTGCCGAGCAAAGTACTCTACAAGTCCTTTGGCATTAACCGTTCCGGCCTTACGCACGAACTCGCCGACCATCTGCGCGAGGTGCTCGACACCAACGGCGTGCAGGTGGCGGTGCTCGGCTGCTATAAAAACCTGGCAACGCCCGATCAGAATCAACTGGTCGATACCTATGCCGAGTATGAGGCGTGCCTGAGGTTCGCGCGCTGGCTTGGGGGCTGTCCGGTGGGGGACCGAGACGGGGCGCCCCCAACGCGCAGAACAAGATGGCCGACGACCGTTTTTCGGCCGCTGCGCTCGATGCGTTTTGCAAAGGGCTCGCACGCGTGTGCTCGATGGCCGAAAAGGAGGGCGGCGAGCTTCTGGTCGAGCCCGGCTGGAACGAGATCGTCAATACGCCCGAGCGCTGCCGCGAGGTTCTGGAGCGCGTTTCGAGCACCGCACTCGGCGTGATCTACGACCCGGTGTCGCTGCTGCATCCCACGATCGTCGGTGAGGCTTCCGAGCAGGTGTCGCGCATGCTGCATTTGTGCGGCAGCAAGATTCGCGTGCTGCATGCCAAGGACTACGAGATCGTAGACAACGAGGACCAGGATGGTTGGTGCGATGGCTCGGGCTCTCGTTTGGTATGCCACGGCGCCTGCACGTGCGGAAACTTTGATTTTGAGGCCATTGCCGCCTGGGCAGCCGCCGCGCGACCGGGCATTATGACCGTTATCGAGAACAGCACGCCGTCCACGGTCGAGCGCTCGCGCGACGAGCTGCTGCGCATGGGGCGCAGCGTGATGTGCGAGCACGTGATTCTGTAACAAAGCAGGCTGGGCGAAAGAGATTGTCGTAGAGGTTCAAGAGGGGTACCGATGGCTATTCATATTGTTGAGGAAGCGAACCGCTGCCTTGGGTGCAAAAAGGCGTTCTGTCAGCTTAAAGGCTGTCCGGTGCAGACGCCTATCCCGCAGATCATCGACCTGTTTAAGCAGCGCCGTCTGGAAGAGGCAGGTGAGCTGCTGTTCCAGAACAACCCCATGAGCGCGGTCTGCTCCATGATCTGCAACCATTCGGGCCAGTGCGAGGGCGCGTGCATTCAGGGCCGCAAGGGCGCACCGGTGCATTTTTCGAGTATCGAGAACTATATCTCGACGGCATATTTGGACCGTAAGGAGTGGAAGCCCGCGCCGTCGTGTGGCAAGCAGGTTGCCGTGGTCGGTTCCGGTCCTGCCGGCATTACCGTGGCCATTAAGATGGCCCAGCTGGGCTGTGCCGTCACGGTGTTTGAACAGCGCCCCGAGATCGGCGGCGTGCTGGAGTACGGCATCCCCGAGTTTCGCCTGCCCCGCGCGCTCGTGCAAAAGTACCGTCACGTGATGTGCTCGCTTGGCGTACGCGTCCGTCCCTCGA
>ENA-OPYU01000010-OPYU01000010.1-human-gut-metagenome-genome-assembly--contig:-NODE-10-length-58654-cov-6.387462_pt1 | contig 58654 bp, 59 predicted proteins | sample MGYA00242637_ERZ504482 | MGnify/ENA primary metagenome ERZ504482 (study PRJEB26092, sample SAMD00036237) | human gut metagenome | host: Homo sapiens | study: EMG produced TPA metagenomics assembly of... | reverse complement strand
TTTTTTTAGGCTGTTTGGCCGTAGAGGGTGTTGCAGCTTTTGTCGCTGTTTCCTCTATTGCGGTGACACGGCGGTTTGTATTATCACTTAAAACGCTGTGTACTATTTCACTCACCATCTGCTTTAATTCATTTAGAAAAGTCGTTGCATCATAGCTTTTCTTTTCTATTTCACGTAGTTTCTTTTTCCCATATACCCGTTAATTCGGCAGATTTCAACAGTTCTTCGCGGATTAGTCCCACCAGTTCTATTCCGGTAGGGGTTGCAATCAAATTTTTGCGTTCTTTACGGATATAATGGCGTTTGACAGGGTTTCAATAATGGCTGCGCGTGTAGACGGACGTCCTATTCCATTTTTCTTTTAATGCATCGCGTAGCTCGTCATTATCTACCAGCTTACCGGCAGTTTCCATAGCGCGCAGTAAAGTTGCTTCTGTATATGGCCGTGGGGGCTGTGTCCACTTCTCGTCTAGTTTGGGCAGATGTGGCCCGCTTTCTCCTTTCACAAAAGCGGGTAAGGAGTGTTCTTCGTCACTTTCACGGGCTTCTGCGTCAGGATCGGTCATACCTTCAGGCAGATTGGTTTGTGGTTTGGCAAAGATAACGCGCCATCCGGGATCTATAATCTGTTTTCCTGTGGCTTTGAACTCTATACTGTCAGCTTCGCCTATTACGGTAGTAGTGGCAAACTTACAGTCGGGATAGAATACGGCAATAAAGCGGCGCGCTACCAGATCAAATACCCGTTTCTCCATTTCTGTCAGATTTACAGGAGGTTGTCCCGTAGGAATAATGGCATGGTGATCCGTTACTTTTGAATTGTCAAATACTTTTTTGGACTTGATGAGCTTTTGTCCTGCCAACGGAGCGGTAAATGCTGTGTATGGAGTTAGTCCCGCCAATATATTGGGACATTTGGGATAGATATCATCGCTTAAGAAAGTAGTATCTACACGAGGGTAAGTAGTCACTTTCTTTTCATACAATGACTGGATAAGTTTTAGAGTTTCATCGGCTGAATAAGCAAATTTTTTATTACATTCCACCTGCAGGGAAGTCAGGTCGAAAAGACGGGGGGGGACTTCTGTTCCTTGTTTTTTTAGCTACTTCTGTCACAGTAAAAGGGAACATTTTTGACACGCTCCATGAGTGCCTGTCCGGTAGCAAGATCAATGATGGGAGGAATTCCCCTGTTCTCTTCAGCCTTTTTGGCTTTCTTGGGATTCTCTTTGGCGTCGCTTTCTTCCTGAGCTAATTCCTCATCGCTTTTGCGGATGATGGCAGAGAATGTGGTTTCCCGGTATAAAGTAGCCAGCACCCAATATTGTTGCGGAGTGAAGTTTTCTATTTCTTGCTGACGCTTTACTATCAGTGCCAGAGTCGGAGTCTGCACCCGTCCTATAGATAGTATTTGTCTGTTTTGTCCGTATTTCAAGGTATAGAGCCGGGTGGCGTTCATACCCAATACCCAATCGCCGATAGCACGGCTTAATCCGGCTTCGTATAAAGGTTGGAATTCTTTTTGGTCTTTTAGTTTGTTGAATCCTTCGCGTATGGCTTCTTCAGTCAAGGATGAAATCCATAGACGTTTCACCGGGCAGTGTGCTCCTGCTTTCTGCATGACCCATCGTTGAATAAGTTCTCCTTCTTGGCCGGCATCACCGCAATTTATAATTTCATCGGCATTTTGCATCAGTCCTTCTATAATGCGAAATTGTTTTTCAATGCCCGGATCGCTGATCAGCTTAATGCCGAAACGAGGTGGGATCATGGGAAGGCTGGACAGGCTCCATGCTTTCCATGAGGGAGTGTATTCATGAGGCTCCTTCAAAGTACAGAGGTGTCCGAATGTCCAGGTAACCTGATATCCGTTTCCTTCTATATATCCGTCTTTTTTGTTTTTTGCTCCCAGTACATCCGCTATGTCACGGGCTACGGAAGGTTTTTCGGCAATACAAACTATCATATTTTTTTTCGTTTCTGTTCAAATAGGATTGCAAAGGTAATAAAAACCTCGGAAGAGATTTTGTTTTGTCTTTATTAGTTCTTCTTTTATAAGAATTTAAAAGTAGATATCGGGGGCTTCAAGGTCATTTCAGTGCAAGTGGGCTATTAGGTATGGCTTTTCTGTTATTTGCTGTTTGACGAATGTCTTTTGAACTTTTCTTTATGATTTCAGTTTCTTTTCAGAATCCTATAAGAAATTTGCATCAAAAAGATACTATAAAACAATGTGATTATGAAAAAGAATTGGATGTTATTTTTATTTTTCGCAGCTTCTGCTGCACTAACTTTTAGTGGTTGTAGTGATGATGACAATAGCGATGTTCCTGAAAACACACATTTGGTTTCAAAAGAAGTACAGGCTGCATTTAATGCAAAATATCCGCAAGCTAAAGACGTGGAATGGGAGCTGAAAGGTGATTATGCTGTAGTAGATTTTAATTGGGATGGTGGGGAGCATTCTGCATGGTTCAATCCGTTATCGGCTGCCTGGTATATGACAGAAACAGATGTTCGTTATGAAAATCTTCCCGAACCTATACTTACTGCCCATAAAGCAAGCAAATATGCTGATTGGCGGGTGGATGATGTGGATAAGTTGACTCGTGAGGGAATGGAAACTCTTTATGTCATTGAGGTAGAAAAAGGAGAGTCTGAGCTGGATTTGTTTTATTCGTCTACAGGCATATTGGTAAAAACTGTTGTAGATACCGGATACGAAGAAGATTATGATGATTATTTGCCGCAGCCTGATGCAAATGGCATTATAGCTATTGTCAAGCAGAAATATCCTAATGCGACAATTGTGGAAATAGAACGTGAGAAAGGTTTGCAGGAAGTTACTATTTTAGATGAAAACAAAGAGAAAGAGGTTTATTTCAATGAGCGGAACGAATGGATGGGAACAAGCTGGGATGTACAGGTGCAATTTACCGGAAGCGGTCTAAAAAATCGGTTATGGCAAAAAATATTCAGACTATGTGATAGATGATGCTGATTATGTAGTGACACCTGATAATGAATGGTATATACTTGATTTGGAAAACAAACAGACAGGTAAAGAGTTTAAAGCAAAGGTAGATAAGGACGGTACTTGGTTATAATTTTATTATCCCATAGACTTATGCTAGGTAATCAAGTGGTTGTTTACTAGGGCCAGACAGCTTTTTTGTTCTCAAATATTATGACTTTTGTGGCAGGCAGTTGGAGTGTGGAATTTGTATTTCTGTTATACATATTTTTGTGATTTTGATGAGAGAGTAAAAGATAAATATGGAAAAATAGATTTGTATGATATATGATATTCAGTTACATTTGCATTTAGAATAAAAAATAGCATGATGGAAACAGGATTAACTTATACTTCGACTGTTGTCGTTTCAAAAGAAAATGTAGCTGCCACTATGGGTAGTGGCGATTTGAATGTGTTTTGCTACTCCCGCTATGGTAGCGTTGATGGAAAATGCTGCCATGAATGCGGTGGCAGGCGGTTTGCCCGAAGGTTCTACTACAGTAGGAGCCATGATGAACACTACTCATATCAAGCCCTCGGCTGTGGGAGATACGGTTTCGGCTACTGCCGTATTAAAAGAGGTAGAAGGCAGAAAACTTACTTTTGAAGTGCGGGCACAAGATAGCAAGGGTGTGATTGGGGAAGGTACACATGTACGTTATATTGTGGACAAGGAGAAGTTTATGAGTAAATTGTCTTAATAATTATTTGAAATTATACCACAACTGAGATCTTCTGTCCTTTTGTGATTCTGAATATTGTTTATTTCGATAACGGGAGGATCAGAAAGAGGAATGAAGAATGTGCTTTAATAAAAAAATCTTTAAGGAGAGCAAAACTAATGACAATCTGGAAAACAGTGTTATTAGAGTTCTGTCCTCCTTTTTCTTATTCTTGCAGTGCTAGGATATATTCGTATAATTTCTTATAAAACGGGTGTTTTGTCAGCGTAGAGGCATCTCCTAATATAATAAGTTTCATACGTGCACGTGTAATAGCGACATTCATTCTTCGCAAATCATTCAAAAAACCGATTTGTCCGTCTTCATTGGCACGTACCAGACTGATTAAGATCACATCCCGTTCCTGTCCTTGGAAACCGTCTACCGTATTGATGGTGATGAGGTGTCGGTAAGGCTTGAAAAATGCATCCCGTTTTATCAGTTGGCGGAGATATTGTACTTGTGCTTTATAAGGAGAAATCAGTCCTACATCAATCCGTTCTTCCAAAAAACGTTCTTTTCCTATTTTATTAATGTAATGGGTCAGTTGGGAAATGGAAAGTGCCGCCTCGGCTTTATTGATACGGCCGAAACTTTCACCTACAAATTCTTCATTGCAGTTCATTCCTTCCGTATTCACCCATTCTATAGGAGTGTCGTAATCCAGAATCCCACGGTATTTTACTTCGGGAGCGGATTTCAATTCCCCTTGATAGAACCATTCCGAAGAGAAATGCATGATCTCATCATTCATTCTGTATTGAACCTTCAGCAGGGAAACAGTTTCCGGTTTGTTCTGCACAATTTCCTGCATCAAAGTCTGATCCAATCCGCCTCGTGCAGCTTCCACACATTTTATGGTAGGAGGGAGCTGGCAATGGTCTCCTGCCAGGACTATCCGGTCTGCTTTGCGGATGGCGATCCAGCAAGCGGGTTCCAATGCTTGTGCGGCTTCATCTATAAATAAAGTTCCGAATCTACGCCCTGTCAGAACCCGGTTGGCAGAGCTTACCAATGTGCAAGCTATGACACGGGCTTCACTGAACAAGGCTTCGTTGATGCGGATCTCCAGCTCGGTGGCCCGGTCTTTCAATGAATTAATTTTCAGACGTATATTTTCCCGTTCCGCTCCCTTGCGCGAACGGCTGTAGAGTTCGCGTATGGCCTTTCGGATGCTCCAAAGCTGCGGATAATCCGGATGACTTTCGAAGCGTCGTTCGTAGGTAAAGGATAACATCTTATCATTGACACGGGTAGGATTACCAATACGGAGAACGGGAACGCCCCGGTCTACCAGTTTCTCACTAATCCAGTCTACAGCCATATTGCTTTGAGCGCATACCATCACTTGGTTTTCCCGGTGTAGCGTTTCATAAATGGCTTCTACCAGCGTGGTGGTCTTTCCAGTTCCGGGAGGGCCGTGGACAATGGCCACATCTTTTGCATGCATTACTTTGTTCACAGCCTCTTCTTGTGAATTATTCAGCCACGGGAAACGAGTGAAACCAAAACTGAACGTTTGTGCTTTTAATGTGCCGTGGAAAATATCCCGTAGTTCTGCCAGACGATTGTCTTTTGCTTTAATAACTTGGCTTAAGGCTTCAAACATCAGTCGGTAACTGGTTTCATCAAAATAAAGTTGAACCCCCAACTGACGCTCGGTTGCCTGTATGCTGAGTAAAGCGTCTGCCGATGGCAGAACGATGACCATGCGGTCCTCATCCACATAATTCACAGTGGCTGTGAAATTGAAATAATGGATGTTTCCCGGGGCGTCTTGAGTGAAAAAACAAACAGGACGTCCGAATTCGAATACATGTTCTATTTCTTTGTCCTCCTGTCTTTCCACCTCTATAACCAGTTGGTTTAAAGAGTTGTAATAGCTTCTTCCTGTGCTGACAGGATACCAGCACATGCCACGTTTCACTTTGCGGTCGATGCCCATCGCTTCGGTTTGTTGCTTGAAAGTTTCTTTTTCGTAATTATATTCCATGTGAAGCAACAACTCTTTGCGTTGTAATTTGTTAATAATAGTAGAGAGGGATTTATGCTGGTTCATATTTATTCTTTTTTCTATAAGAATTGCAAAGATAATAATTATCCCTCTAAAAGCACTTTATGTTTTATTTTGTTAAACGTATTATAGATTACGCAAGAATTCAATTCTTTTTTCTATCTTGCCAAAAATAAAAAGAATCTAAACTGTAATAATTATAAATTGTGATGGATATGGTATATGACTTGGACATGTTAAAAGGCCTTTTATGCTTCTTTTGAAAAGAAGATAGGGCGGGTAAGAGCAGTGTTGCAGCGTCCGTTGACGTTGGCAGAAAAGATTCTGTACACGCATCTGTATGATGATGCACTGTTGAAGAAATACAAACGTGGTGAGGATTATGTGAATTTCCGACCCGACCGTGTGGCTATGCAGGATGCGACGGCACAGATGGCGCTGCTGCAATTTATCAATGCCGGTAAGGAGACTGTGGCTGTCCCTTCTACCGTGCATTGTGACCACTTGATCCAAGCATATAAAGGTGCCGGTCCGGATATTGCGACAGCAACAGAAAGTAACCGCGAGGTATATGACTTTCTGAGGGATGTGTCTTCGCGCTTTGGCATTGGATTCTGGAAGCCGGGTGCGGGTATCATTCATCAGGTAGTGCTGGAGAATTATGCTTTCCCCGGAGGTATGATGGTGGGTACTGATTCCCATACTCCGAATGCCGGAGGTTTGGGAATGGTGGCAATCGGAGTCGGCGGTGCTGATGCGGTGGATGTCATGACCGGTATGGAGTGGGAGCTGAAAATGCCGAAACTGATCGGAGTACATTTGAAAGGTGCGTTGAACGGATGGGCTTCTCCGAAAGATGTCATTTTAAAACTGGCTGGAATTCTGACTGTGAAAGGGGGGACGAATGCCATTATCGAATATTTTGGAGAAGGTACGGCTTCACTCTCGGCTACCGGCAAAGCGACTATTTGTAATATGGGCGCAGAGGTGGGTGCTACGACTTCTCTTTTCCCGTATGACGAACGGATGAAGGTGTATCTGGAGGCGACCGGACGTAAGGAGGTAGCTGCAATGGCCGATGCAGTGTCTGCCGATTTGCAGGCTGATGCAGAAGTGGTTGCTGATCCGTCAGCTTATTATGACCGGGTGATTGAAATTGATTTGTCCGAACTTGAACCTTATATTAATGGTCCGTTCACACCAGATGCCGCTACTCCTATTTCAGAGTTTGCCGAGAAAGTGCTGGCCCATGGTTATCCGCGCAAAATGGAAGTGGGCTTGATTGGTTCATGTACCAATTCATCCTACCAGGATTTAAGCCGTGCGGCATCTATTGCCCGACAGGTAGATGAAAAAACAGTTGAGTGTGGCGGCTCCGTTGATTGTTAATCCGGGATCGGAACAGATTCGCGCTACAGCCGAACGTGACGGCATGATAGATGCTTTTCTGAAAATAGGAGCTACTATAATGGCCAATGCTTGCGGCCCTTGTATCGGACAATGGAAGCGGCACACAGATGATCCGGCCCGCAAGAACTCGATTGTGACCTCTTTCAACCGTAATTTTGCCAAACGTGCGGACGGTAATCCGAATACACATGCGTTTGTAGCTTCTCCCGAAGTGGTGCTGGCCCTGACCATTGCAGGTGATTTGTGTTTCAATCCGTTGAAGGATGCTTTGATCAATCAGGAGGGTGAGAAGGTGAAACTGAGAGTTCCGGAAGGGGATGAATTGCCGTCGACCGGTTTTACTCAGGGAAATCCCGGTTATTTGGCTCCTGCCGGTGCACAGGTGGAAATTAAGATGAATCCCGAATCACAACGTTTGCAATTATTAGCTCCGTTCCCGGCATGGGATGGAAAGGATTTTACGGATATGCCTTTGCTGATTAAGGCTCAAGGTAAATGTACCACAGATCATATTTCAATGGCAGGTCCGTGGTTGCGTTTCCGTGGTCATCTGGAAAATATTTCGGATAATATGCTGATGGGGGCGGTGAACGCTTTCAATGGTGAAACGAACAAGGTGTGGAACCGTTTGACAAATACGTATGAGGGTGTGTCGGGTACGGCCAAGCAATATAAGGCCAAAGGCATTAACTCTATTGTCGTTGCGGAGGAAAATTATGGCGAAGGTTCCAGTCGTGAACATGCCGCTATGGAGCCTCGTTTCCTGAATGTAAAGGTTATTCTAGCGAAGAGTTTTGCCCGCATCCATGAAACGAATCTGAAGAAGCAGGGAATGTTGGCAGTGACCTTTATAGACAAAGCGGACTACGATAAGATTCAAGAACATGATTTGATTACCGTCAGCGGATTGGCGGATTTTGCTCCCGGAAGGAATCTGACTGTGACTTTACACCATGAAGATGGCACTCAGGATAGTTTTGAAGTACAGCATACTTATAACGAACAGCAGATAGGTTGGTTCCGTGCCGGCTCTGCTCTAAATGCAAGATAAAAGATGAAAAAGACAGTACCTTATATTACAGGTGACGGGGTGGGAGTGGAAATCACTCCCGCTATGCAAGCCATAGTCAATGCAGCCGTGAAGAAGGCGTATGGCAATGAACATGAAATAGAATGGATGGAAGTTTTGGCAGGAGAGCATGCTTTTAATGAAACAGGCTCCTGGTTACCGGATGAGACAATGAAAGCGTTTCAAGAATATGGCGTAGGGATTAAGGGGCCGTTGACCACTCCGGTGGGAGGTGGTATCCGCTCTTTGAATGTGGCTTTGCGCCAAACGTTGGATTTGTATGTATGCTTGCGTCCCGTACGCTGGTTCCGTGGAGTGGTATCTCCGGTGAAGGAGCCGCAAAAAGTGGACATGCATATTTTCCGTGAAAATACGGAGGATATTTATGCAGGTATAGAATGGGAAGCCGGAACACCGGAAGCTGAGAAGTTCTATCGTTTTTTGCATGATGAAATGGGAGTGGCTAAAGTGCGCTTTCCTGAAAGTTCTTCGTTTGGTGTAAAACCTGTGTCCAGAGAAGGAACGGAACGTTTGGTGCGTGCGGCGTGCAAATACGCTTTGGAGCATGGCCTGCCGTCGGTTACGCTGGTGCATAAAGGAAATATTATGAAGTTTACTGAAGGCGGCTTCAAGAAATGGGGGTATGAACTGGCGGAACGTGAGTTCGGAGATGCCATTGCGTCAGGCAAATTAGTGATAAAAGACTGCATTGCCGATGCATTCTTGCAGAATACCTTATTGATTCCCGAAGAGTATTCGGTGGTGGCTACCTTAAATTTGAACGGAGATTACATTTCAGACCAGTTGGCAGCCATGGTAGGAGGTATTGGAATCGCTCCCGGAGCGAACATCAATTATAACACTGGTCATGCCATTTTTGAAGCAACTCACGGTACGGCTCCTAATATTGCCGGAAAGGATGTGGTGAATCCTTGTTCATTAATTCTCTCGGCTGTTATGATGTTGGAGCATTTTGGTTGGAATAAGGCGGCGGAGCTGATAGTAAATGCCTTGGAGTCCAGCTTTGGCGAGGGGCGGGCTACTCATGACCTTGCCCGTTTTATGCCCGGAGGTGTTTCGCTCGGTACATCAGCATTTACAAAAGAAATCATAGAAAGAATAAACTCCTAAAAACTCACGGATATGAAGAAAGAATATATCATTTACAAGCTCTCCGAGGAAATGAAGAATGCAACCCGGATTGAGAACGAATTGTTCAAGAAGTTTGATGTAAAACGCGGATTGCGTAACGAGGACGGCACTGGTGTTTTGGTAGGGTTGACCAAGATAGGTAACGTAGTAGGGTATGAACGTATTCCCGGTGGAGGTTTGAAGCCGATCCCCGGCAAACTTTTCTATCGTGGGTATGATTTGGAAGATTTGGCACATAGCATCATTAAGGAGAAACGTTTTGGTTTTGAGGAAGTGGCTTATCTGTTGTTGTCCGGTCATTTGCCTGACAAGGAGGAGTTGGCATCTTTCAGTGAGTTGATTAATGACAATACCCCGTTGGAACAGAAAAACCAAAATGAATATCATCGAGTTGGAGGGAAATAACATTATGAACATTCTGGCCCGTAGCGTGCTTGAAATGTACCGTTTTGACCCGCAGGCGGATGATACTTCGCGCGATAACCTGATGCGTCAGAGTATTGACTTGATATCCAAGTTCCCGACCATTATTGCATACGCTTATAACATGTTGCGCCATGCCACGTATGGTCGTTCGTTGCATATCCGTCATCCGCGTGAAAAACTGTCTATCGCAGAAAACTTCCTGTATATGTTGAAAAAGGATTATACGGAACTTGATGCGCGCACGCTTGATTTGCTGTTGGTACTTCAGGCTGAACACGGAGGTGGTAATAACTCTACTTTTACCGTCCGTGTAGTTTCATCCAGCCGCACGGATACTTATTCGGCCATCGCCGCAGGTATCGGTTCGTTGAAAGGTCCGCTTCATGGAGGGGCAAATATCCAAGTGGCGGATATGTTCCATCATTTGCAGGAAAACATCAAGGATTGGACGAATGTGGACGAAATTGATACTTACTTTACCCGTATGTTGAATAAGGAAGCGTATGATAAGACCGGTCTGATTTATGGTATCGGTCATGCGGTCTATACGATATCCGATCCTCGTGCCATCTTGTTGAAAGAATTGGCTCGTGATTTGGCAAAAGAAAAAGGAAAGGAGGAAGAATTTGCTTTTCTGGAGCTATTGGAGGAACGTGCCATTGCTATGTTCGGAAAGATTAAGAATAACGGCAAGACGGTGTCCAGCAATATCGATTTCTATTCAGGTTTCGTATATGAAATGATTGGTCTGCCACAGGAAATATTTACACCTTTGTTTGCAATGGCTCGTATCGTGGGGTGGTGCGCACACCGCAATGAGGAGCTGAATTTCGAAGGAAAACGTATTATTCGTCCGGCCTACAAGAATGTATTGGAAGAACTGGAATATGTGCCGTTGAAACAGAGATAATGATTTAGAGGCACCCGGTTTGCGATAAGCTTTGGTATGATTGCCTTAGCTGGGCGGCCATGTGGTCTGTATTGTTGTAAAGAAAAGTAAGATATGGCCGTTCATAATACTCTATATAGAATACCTTGAAAAAATCCTTCAAATCCTTCATCCTTCTCGCAAACGCCCTGTCCGTCGGCATTCCGGCTGAAGGATTGGACTCGGAAATCCTTCAGCTGGGGATTGGAATCCTTCAGCCGGACCGGTGTTCCTCCGATTCTTAGGGATTTGATTTTTCTGAAGGATATTTTCCGGCTGAAACATTTCACGATGCATATCCTTCAGCCGGAATGCCGATGGGCAGGGCGTTTGCGGAATGGCTGAAAGATCTGAAAGAAAAATAAGGCGTTTCGGCATGTAGATGCCGTTATGGAAAAAACAACAGGTCAAATTTTAGAAAGCTCTTGTTCTTTCAATGAAAACGTCTTGTTCTTTTTTTTGAAAGGCCTTGTTCTTTTCAGAAAAGAACAGGACGTTTGAAAGGTTAGTAACGTGTGGGGTGACACGTTACTAATGTGTGGGCTGTAAGATTAGTAATGTTACAGGTGAAAGATTATATATCTTACAAGTGATACATATATGAAGTTCCAGTATATAAAAGATAAAGGGAAGGCAGGTACTACTGGTTTTTGCAATGTAGATACATCTCAGCCGGATTGGTTTATAAGGCAAACCTTTGGGGTGGAAATCAATGGAAAACCTGTACAAAATAGTACAGCGCTCTCTAAATAAAGCCTTCTCTGCGATAAAAATCGTATCCTTTTCTTGCAAAAAATCTCTTAATTGTTGCTTTCCTCTGATTTTTCCCTTAAATTTGTTAGTGACTTACTAAATTTAATACAGGGAGGAACGAGTATGGGACAACAGACTTTTGAAATTTTTGCTATTGGCAATGTCCGCACTTGCGGTGATTGTATTTGTAGCCCTCTATTATGTACGTGCCGGTTATGGTATATTCCACACCCCGAAATGGGGACTTTCAGTGAACAATAAATTAGGTTGGGTGCTGATGGAAGCACCTGTATTCCTTGTAATGCTTTATCTGTGGTGGAACAGCAGCGTGCGTTTTGATGCTGCTCCTTTCCTCTTTTTTCTTCTTTTTGAATTACATTATTTCCAGCGCTCTTTTATCTTCCCTTTCCTGATGAAAGGAAAGAGCCGGATGCCCCTTGCCATTATGTTGATGGGAGTGGTCTTTAATGTCCTGAACGGACTGATGCAGGGCGAATGGTTGTTCTATCTGGCTCCGGAAGGACTCTATACAGATGCCTGGCTCAGTACTCCTTCTTTTTGGTTTGGGATCATTTTGTTCTTTATAGGGATGGGCATTAATCTACATTCCGACAGTGTGATCCGCCATTTACGTAAACCGGGCGATACACGCCATTATTTGCCACAGAAGGGAATGTACCGATATGTCACTTCGGGCAACTATTTTGGCGAGTTGGTGGAATGGATAGGGTTTGCCGTACTCACTTGTTCGCCTGCTGCATGGGTGTTTGTACTGTGGACGTTTGCTAATCTGGCTCCACGTGCCAATTCCATCCGTAACCGTTACCGGGAAGAGTTTGGTAAGGATGCGGTAGGAAAAAAGAAAAGAATGATTCCTTTTATTTATTGAATTTGAATAGTATATCGTTTCTGTTTCAGGAAATGATGAAAGCGAAACATAACATATGAATGATGAACTCTAAATTATTTACTCCCGCTTCTATCGGGCCGCTGACTTTGCGTAACCGTACGATTCGTTCGGCTGCTTTTGAGAGCATGTGTCCGGGTAATGCGCCGTCCCGGCAATTGAAGGATTATCACTGTTCGGTGGCAGCAGGTGGAGTGGGAATGACTACTATTGCTTATGCAGCTGTTACACAAAGTGGCCTTTCTTTCGACAGGCAATTGTGGATGCGCCCTGAAATTATACCGGGATTAAGGGAAATAACCGATGCGGTTCATAAAGAAGGAGCTGCTGCAAGCATTCAGTTGGGACATTGTGGAAATATGTCGCACAAAAGTATTTGTGGGGTAACACCCGTAGGAGCTTCTTCCGGTTTTAATCTTTATTCGCCTACTTTTGTGCGTGGCTTGCGCAAGGAGGAACTGCCGCAGATGGCAAAGGCATACGGTCAGTCGGTTAATTGGGCACGTGAGGCCGGATTTGACGCGGTGGAGGTACATGCAGGGCATGGCTATCTTATCAGTCAGTTTCTTTCACCTTACACCAATCATCGTAAGGACGAGTTCGGCGGCTCGTTGGAGAACCGTATGCGCTTTATGGATATGGTAATGGAGGAAGTGATGCGTGCCGCAGGTAATGACATGGCCGTTCTGGTAAAAACCAATATGCGTGACGGTTTTAAAGGCGGCATGGAAATAGATGAAGCTGTGCAGGTAGCGAAACGGTTGGTACAAGACGGGGCTCATGCGTTGGTGCTGAGCGGAGGCTTTGTAAGCAAAGCGCCTATGTATGTCATGCGGGGAGCGATGCCTATAAAAAAGTATGACACATTATATGAACTGCTGGTGGCTGAAATATGGGGTACGTATGGTAGGTAAATGGATGATTCCGACAGTACCTTTTAAAGAGGCTTATTTCTTGGAAGATGCATTAAGATTCAGAACAGAAATAAAGGAAATTCCGTTAGTATATGTGGGAGGGCTGGTATCTCGTGAAAAGATAGATGAGGTATTGGATGATGGTTTTGAATTTGTACAGATGGGAAGGGCGTTGCTGAATGAACCTGGTTTTGTGAATCGGTTGCGGACTGAAGAAAAGGCTCGTTGCAATTGCGGTCATAGTAATTATTGTATTGCGAGAATGTACACTATTGATATGGCATGTCACAAACATCTGGAAGAGAAATTACCCCTTTGCTTGGAACGTGAAATAGAAAAATTAGAGAACCAATGAGTAAATTAGCCATAATAACCGGTGCCGATGGAGGAATGGGTACTGAAATAACCCGTGCGGTAGCACAGGCCGGCTATCATGTAATAATGTTGTGTTACACTCTTTTTAAAGGAGAGGAGCGTAAGAACCAGTTGATTTTGGAAACTGGCAATAAAGAGATAGAAGTCAGACAAGTTGATCTTTCTTCCATGGCTTCTGTGACTAATATCGCGGACGACTTGTTGGGGCGCGGAAAGCATATCGATTTACTGATGAACAATGCGGGAACAATGAGTTCCGGTGGTTTGATTACAACGGAGGATGGTTTGGAATATACGGTAGCTGTGAATTATGTGGCCCCTTTTTTACTGACTTTGAAATTATTGCCTCTGATGGGTCAAGGAACCCGGATTGTGAACATGGTTTCTTGCACGTATTCCATAGGGAAGATTACTCCTGAATTTTTGATTCGTGGAAAAAGAGGCAGTTTTTGGCGTATCCCTGTTTACAGTAATACAAAATTGGCTTTGTGGCTTTTTACCCGTGAACTTTCTGAAAGGCTGAAAACAGAAGGAATTACTGTCAATGCTGCCGATCCTGGTATTGTTTCTACCAATATCATCCGTATGGATATGTGGTTTGACCCGTTGACTGACATACTGTTCCGTCCTTGTATCCGTACTCCGAAGCAAGGAGCCGCGACAGCTGTCAGTTTGCTTTTGGATGATCGATGGAAAGAAGTTACAGGGCAAATGTTCGCTTCTTGCAAGCCTAAAAAAGTAAAGGATAAGTTTATGAATCATCCACAGGCAAGACAGCTTTGGGCGGATACGAAAGCATATTTGGAGAAACTGAAATTGGAGGAGCCAATTGTCTGAGAATTCCTTTAAATACATAAAAAGCCGTATCATTACTTAAAAGTAGAGTGGATACGGCTTTTATGGTCGGTGAAGAGTGTCTGGTTTCGGATTGCAGTGTAGTTGAGGTTATTCTTTCTTGGCTGCTTGTTCAGCCAGCATCTGTTCACGGCTTTTACTTTGAGTCACAATATAAACTCCCGTGAATACCAGTGCCACAGCTATTCCTTTGGCAATGCCGAAGGTTCCCATTCCTAACAAGATAGAGACACTGGTTTCTACAATAGGCTGCACATAGTTGTACATACTGATGACAGTAGGGCGCAATGTTTTCTGTCCGATCATCATCAGAATATAGGCAAGGAATGTTCCACCTACAATGACGTAGGCTACGCAGGCCCATGTAGAAGTGGAAATTTCGTGAAAATGTATGGTCGAGACCTCATGATAGGAAAATGGAATAAAGCAGATGGCTGCATAGGTGAACATCCATTTCATTAAAGTAAATATGTTGTATCTGCTGATCAGTCCTTTAAAAATAGCCAGATAGAATGAGAAACTGATTTGTGCCAACAGGCAAAGCAAATCTCCGGGAATACTTCCGCCTTTTCCATCTGTTGAGCCTTGGCTGCTCAATATGAGTGTTAAAGCTCCGATGGAACCTAGAAAAAATGCCAATCACTTTTTTTCCCTGTAACCGGTTCTTTCAGATAAATGGCAGCGACAATCATAGTAGCGATAGGGGCTGTGGTGGTTACAATGGAAGCATCGATGGGGGAAGTCAGTGATAGTCCGAAAGTGAAACATCCCTGATTCAGGACGATACCCAATAATCCTGCAAAGAACAACATCATCAAGTCGTGCGGCTTTACTTGTTCTTTAGGAGCGAAAATAGAAGCTATCCAAAAACAGATAGCACCTCCTGTCATTCGAAATGTAGCGAGGGAAAGACCTGAAATACCGTTTTCTAACGCCGTTTTACCAATTGGGGACATCAATCCCCACATTATGGCAGCGCCTAGCAATGCCAAATGTCCTTTGTACTTTTGAATAGCCATTCTTTTTACCTTAAATAACAGTGCAAATGTAGGAGGTTTTTTTTAATATTTTCTATCTTTGCTTATAAGTAAATCTATCAAAAATGAAAAAACAAGCTGATTATATAAAACGTATTGAGATAAAGCGGCTTTGGGGCCGTAAAGATATCTCATGGGAACTGCGTCCGGATGTCAATATTCTGAGCGGAGTGAATGGTATCGGCAAGAGCACTATCCTGAACAGATCTGTGAACAGTCTGACGGCTTTGGAAGGCGGAGCGTTGAGTAACGGTTCGACTCCCGGGGTACATTTTGTCTTTTCTCCGGAAGATGCGACCCTGATACACTTTGATGTAATCCGTAGTTTTGACCGTCCGTTGATTCATTCGGAACTTCTCGAAAAGATGGCGGATAAGAATGTTAAGACAGAATTGGATTGGCAACTTTATCAGTTGCAACGGCGTTATTTGGATTATCAGGTAAATATTGGTAACCGCATTATTGAGTGCCTTACTTCCGGTGGCCCTGACGGTCAGCTTCGTGCTGCCGAAATGTCTTACCCCAAGACGAAATTCCAGGATTTGATGGATGACTTGTTTGGTGAAACCGGTAAAAAATCATTCGTAAAAGTAATGAGATTTTGTTTGAACAGGATGGAGATATACTTTATCCTTATCAACTGTCTTCCGGTGAGAAGCAGATTTTGGTTATTTTGCTGACGGTTCTGGTACAAGACAACCGTCGGGGAGTCCTGTTTATGGATGAACCTGAAGTATCCTTGCATGTGGAATGGCAGCAACGCCTTATTTCATTGATACGGCAATTGAATCCTAATGTACAGATTGTGTTGACAACTCATTCGCCTGCTGTGATTATGGATGGCTGGCTGGATGCAGTGACCGAGGTGAGTGATATTACAAAATAAACAATTTCTAACGACGATACTATGGGAAAAAGATTGTCCGAGAATCTGTCCTCCTTATATATTGGTGCGGCCAACAAATTGAAACCTAAATGTTCGCGACGCAAGATTATTGCATACGTTGAGAGCTATGATGATATTTCATTCTGGCGTACCTTGTTAGGTGAATACGAAAATGAAACTCGTTATTTCGAAGTGATGCTTCCTTCGAAAACCACTTTGGCTAAAGGTAAGAAGTCTGTGCTGATGAATGAACTGGGACCTCAGTTGGGACAAAATATGATAGCTTGTGTAGATAGTGATTATGACTATCTGTTACAGGGGGCTACCCATACTTCACGTTATATTATAAATAACAAATATGTTTTTTCATACCTATGCATATGCTATAGAAAACTATCAGTGTTATGCTGAAGCATTGCATGAGGTTTGTGTCATGGCAACGTTGAATGACCATCCGTTGGTGGATTTTGTCGCTTTTATGCGTATGTATTCCCAAATAGCTTATCCGTTGTTCATTTGGTCGGTGTGGTTTTGATAGAAAACATAATCTTTCCGAAATTTTCTTTGCTTGACTTCTGTTCGTATGTGAAATTGGATAGAGTCAGTGTCTATCATCCTGAACGGAGTTTAGAGAGTATGAGCCGCAGGGTGAGGCGTAAATTATTGGAACTGGAACGCCGCCATCCGAAAGCCTTGGAGGAAATAGAGGCGATGAAGCGGGAATTTGCCAAATTGGGAGTGAATGAGGACAATACCTATATGTTTATTCAAGGACATCACATTATGGATAGTGTAGTGATGAGATTGTTAGTACCTGTCTGCAATGTGTTACGCCGTGAACGTGAAACGGAGATTAAAGAACTGGCAGAGCATAATATGCAGTTTCATAATGAACTGACCAGCTATCAGCGCCGGCAGTTGGGAGTAGACATTGTACTCCGCAAACATACCAGCTATAAGTTATCACCTCTTTATCAAAAAATTGGAAGCAGATATAGAACGTTTCTTGAAACATATCTGAATCGGTTATTTCTTATGGGAGGCAAGTGCTTTGGCTATGAAATGATCTAGTGAGAATTTACCCGGTCCTGCTATATACAATAATATGAATACTACCAGATAAATAAAGGCTAATTCTTTAACGGCGAAAGGATCAGAACCATGAACAACAAAGAATGCGATACACATGGTGAAGATCATCGGAAGCATTGCCAAGCGATAAAGGAATCCGAAAATGAAAGCCATCGAACAAACCATTTCACCAAAAATAGCCAGTACCAGTGAAAGTTGGCTGCCTATTCCTAAAGGATCGGGAAAACTGCCGGACATGACATCGTAGTTGGCCCATTTCTGTACACCGTGCGACATGAGTAAAATACCAAACAGGATTCGTAAAGCTAATATCAGAAGTGACATAGCAGTGCCATCGGGCTTGGATGGAAATAAGAATTTATAAATGACTGACATAATACGTTTTTATTTTTTTGTTTATACTATATTTATATAAACGTAACAAAAGGGTGAAATGTTCAAATCATTCACTGTTTGTTTCTTTGGAGATGGTTGATTCGCTCATATTAATTTTTTATTGTAGAAAAACTCTTGAAACGAATGTCAGGACTTCGTGCAAAAGGAATAAAAAAAGAACAATTATAATAAATATTAGTTCTATATGGTATAATGTTTGTCGTACCTTAGGTAACGATAAAAGCTAACATACGAATATATGAAAACAATTAAATGTATTGGAGTGCTGACATCCGGAGGGGATGCTTCTGGCATGAATGCCGCTATCCGTGCGGTAACCCGGAGTGCAATTTGTAACGGATTTAAAGTGAAGGGTATTTATAGAGGATATGAAGGGCTGATTAATGGAGAAGTGAAGGAACTGACCACCCAGGATGTGAGCAGTGTTATTCAACGTGGGGGAACGATGTTGAAGACAGCCCGTTCTGCTGAATTCCAAACAGTAGAAGGACGCAAGAAAGCATACGATACTATGCAGCGAGAAGGAATTGATGCTTTGGTGATTATAGGTGGAAATGGTTCTATTACAGGAGCCCGGATTTTTGCGGAAGAATATGATGTGCCTTGTATCGGGTTACCTGGTACAATAGATAATGATCTTTATGGTACTGACTTTACCATAGGTTACGATACGGCTTTAAATACGATTGTGGAATGTGTGGATAAAATCCGTGATACGGCAACCTCTCACGACCGTATATTCTTTGTGGAAGTGATGGGACGTGATGCCGGTTTTCTGGCTCAAAACAGTGCCATTGCTTCTGGTGCTGAGGCAGCGATTATTCCTGAAGATCGTACGGATGTGGATCAATTGGAGAAATTTATCGGGCGCGGTTTTCGTAAGACAAAGAATAGCAGTATTGTTATTGTTTCCGAGAGTCCGAAAGACGGAGGTGCCATGCATTATGCAGAGCGTGTCAAGAAAGAATATCCTCAATATGATGTGCGTGTTACCATTTTAGGGCATTTGCAACGTGGAGGTTCGCCTAGTGCTTATGACCGTATTCTTGCCAGCCGTCTGGGGGCGGGAGCTATTGATGCCATATTGGAAGGGCAGCGCAACGTGATGATTGGCATTCATAACGATGAGGTGGTATATGTACCTTTTTCTGAGGCAATTAAAAAAGACAAGCCCCTTGATAAATCGCTTATCAAGGTGCTTGATGAATTATCTATTTAATGAAAATAATCATGAAAGGAGAAGCGGAAGTAATTCTTCTGCTTTTTCTATGATATGTGCCGGATGTAAGGCTTCCAATTCTGTGCGCGGCCGGAATCCCCATGCCACACCTATAGCTGTTACTCCGGCATGATGCGCTGTTTGCATATCTACATTAGAATCACCTACATAAAGTATATCTTCCTGTTTGACTCCTGCTTTTGTCATGATTTCGTTTATGATGGATGGATCGGGTTTTGCGGGGATACCTTCGCGTTGTCCCAGTACTTCCACAAAGTTTATTTCTGGAAAATAGTGTGCTATTAACTTTCGGGTAGCTGCTTGGTATTTATTGGAGGCGACCGCTATCATGATCCCTTGCTGTTGCAGTGTTTTTAATAATTCGGAGATACCGGGATAAGGGCGGCTTAAATCGGCATTGTGCTCATCATAATAAGGGATGAATTGTGAACGTATCTTTAATACATTCTCTTCCGTACGCTCCCCTTCAGGCAGAGCACGCTCAAATAATTTATTGATTCCGTTTCCTACAAAAAAATCGGTATGCTTCCATTTCATGTGTAGGATAGCCATAATACTGTAAGGCTTGGTTGGTGGCGGCAGCTAGGTCGGCAATAGTGTTCAGTAATGTGCCGTCCAGGTCGAATATTACAAGTTTCTTCATATTTGTACTTCTTTTATCGGTGCAAAGTTACTATTTTTGTATGCAAACTAATAATAATGCTTATGAACTTTCTAGAATTAGTGAAGGCGCGCTACTCTGCACGCAAATATGCCAATCGTCCTATTGAGGCTGAAAAGTTGGATTATATCATGGAATGTGTACGTTTTGCACCGTCTGCAGTTAATTTTCAACCATGGCGTTTCCGTATTGTTACAGATGAGGCCGTACTGAAAACGTTGTATTCATGTTATAAACGGGAATGGCTTGCTACGGCTCCTTGTATCATTGTGGCTTGTGTGAATCATAATGAGTCTTGGCATCGGCGTGCCGATAATAAGGATCACGCTGATATTGACATTGCTATTGCAGTAGAACATCTTTGTCTGGCTGCTGCCGAACAAGGACTGGGTACTTGTTGGGTTTGTAATTTTGACACTCCGCGATGCAGTGAGGTTTTGGGATTGCCTGAAAATTTGGAACCGGCCGTCTTGATTCCGGTCGGTTATGCGGAGGATGAACCCACAGAAAAGAAGCGGAAACCATTAAATGAAATCCTTCTTTAAAAAAGTCACAAAAACACCTTTCGGAGTGCCATCGGGCAGGCAGATTTAATTTCCTTTTACAGTGGACGAAGATACTATTAATCTCTTGGCCTGATGACTGTTCCGGATTTTAAGCTCATTCTTTTTAGTCTCTTCTTATTTTCTGATAATTTTGCATATTTTGTATTCCATTTATGATAGAAGTAAAGCCGAAATGGCTAAATTTGAGCACTTTTTAGGCTTTGAATAACCTATGAGTGTAGTAAGTACTATTAATAACACTAAAAATTATGGAGAACATAGGAGTTGGATTGATGTTGATGGTGGTCGGTATGGCGACTGTCTTTGTCATTCTCCTCATCGTTATCTATCTAAGCAAGTACCTTATTACTGTTGTCAACAAAGTGGCTCCCGAAGAAGCTCCTAAAAAAGCACCTGCTGTAGCACCTACGGCAGATACTGGTGCTATGGATGCTATTAAGGCGGCAGTTGAGATTTTGACGGCAGGTAAAGGTCAGGTGATAAAGATTGAGAAGTTATAATCCAAAAAAAGAAAAACACATTTATCAAAAATGGAAAGAGAAGTAAAATTTAGTCTGGTCTTTCGCGATATGTGGCAGAGTGCAGGTAAGTACGTGCCTCGTGTAGACCAGTTGGTTAAGGTTGCCCCGGCTATTATTGAAATGGGCTGTTTCGCCCGTGTGGAAACAAATGGTGGTGGTTTTGAACAAGTAAATTTATTGTTTGGTGAAAATCCGAATAGAGCTGTGCGCGAGTGGACGAAACCCTTCCACGAAGCAGGCATCCAGACCCATATGCTGGACCGTGCGTTGAACGGTCTCCGTATGAGTCCCGTTCCGGCAGATGTCCGTAAATTATTCTATAAGGTTAAACATGCGCAGGGAACGGATATTACCCGTACTTTCTGCGGATTGAATGACGTCCGCAACATTATCCCCTCTATCGGCTATGCTCATGAAGCCGGAATGATTTCACAATGTTCGCTCTGTATCACTTTCTCTCCGGTACATACTGTGGAATATTATGTGAATATGGCCAAACTGCTTATAGAAGCCGGAGCCGATGAAATCTGTATCAAAGATATGGCCGGCATCGGACGTCCCGTTTCATTGGGAAAGATTGTTGCCGGAATCAAGAAGATTAAAAAATATTCCTATACAGTATCACTCTCATGCGGGGCCCGGATTCAATATGGCTTCTATTTTGGAAGTATGCCAGGCTGGTTGCGACTATATTGATGTAGGTATGGAACCATTGTCATGGGGAACCGGCCATGCTGATTTGATTAGTGTGCAAGCCATGTTGAAAGATGCCGGATTTAAAGTGCCCGAAATTAATATGGAAGCGTATATGAAAGTGCGTTCTATGATTCAGGAGTTTATGGATGATTTCCTTGGTTTATATATCAGTCCCAAAAACCGTCTGATGAATTCTTTACTGATTGCTCCGGGATTACCGGGCGGCATGATGGGAAGTTTGATGGCCGATCTTGAAACGAACCTGGAATCTATCAACAAGTATAAGGCAAAACGTAACCTGCCGTTTATGACCCAGGATGAATTGTTGATCAAGCTGTTCAATGAAGTTGCTTACGTATGGCCGCGTGTGGGCTATCCTCCTTTGGTAACTCCGTTTAGCCAGTATGTGAAGAACCTTGCCATGATGAATGTAATGGCTATGGAGAAAGGTAAGGAACGTTGGGGAATGATTGCCGATGATATTTGGGATATGATTTTGGGTAAAGCAGGACGTTTACCGGGTAAACTGGCCCCTGAAATTATTGAAAAGGCAGAACGTGAAGGCCGCAAGTTCTTTGATGGCAATCCTCAGGACAATTATCCCGACCAGTTGGAAAAATATCGTAAGATGATGCTTGAAAAACAATGGGATAAAGGACAGGATGACGAAGAACTGTTTGAGTATGCCATGCATCCGGCCCAGTATGAAGCTTATAAGAGTGGAAAGGCGAAAGAAGACTTCTTGGCAGATGTGAAGAAACGTCGTGAGGAGAAGGCGAATGCCACTACTCCTGTCGAAGCTGAAAACAAAACAAAAGTACTGACAGTGGATGTGAACGGACAACCTTATCGTGTTACAGTGGCATATGGTGCTGTAGATCCTGCTACGCTGACAGCTGCTTCGGGTGCAGTTCCTGCACAAACTGCTCCTGCTCCGGTAGGTGAAGGGAAAGATGTGCTTTCTCCGTTGGAAGGTAAATTCTTCTTGGTAAAGAATGCTCAGGAAACCCCGAAGAAGGTGGGTGAAAAGGTTAATAAAGGTGATGTGATTTGTTACGTCGAAGCAATGAAGACCTATAATGCGATCCGTGCGGAATATGACGGTACTATAACTGCTATTTGCGCTAATTCGGGTGACACGGTTTCAGAGGATGACGTATTAATGAAAATAGTATAATGGAAGATATATTTGAAAGACTTTATGATATGACTGCTTTCAGCAATATTATTGCTGAGCCGCAATTCTTGATAATGTATGCCATTGCGTTCATCTTACTTTACTTGGGTATCAAGAAAAAGTACGAACCACTGCTGCTGATTCCGATAGCTTTCGGAGTGTTGCTGGCTAACTTTCCCGGTGGTGAGATGGGGGTTGTCCAGGCCGATGAGAATGGCATGGTAATGGTGAATGGAGCACTGAAGAACATCTGGGAAATGCCGTTGCACGAAATTGCGCACGACTTGGGCCTGATGAACTTTATCTACTACATGTTGATTAAGACCGGTTTTCTTCCGCCTATTATTTTTATGGGGGTAGGTGCTTTGACAGACTTTGGTCCGATGTTGCGTAATCTGCGGCTTTCTATTTTCGGAGCAGCTGCACAGTTGGGTATTTTCACTGTATTGCTGGTAGCTATCTTGATGGGGTTCACTCCGAAAGAAGCGGCTTCATTGGGGATTATTGGTGGAGCAGACGGTCCTACCGCTATCTTTACCACTATTAAACTGGCTCCCCATTTGCTAGGGCCGATTGCCATTGCCGCTTATTCGTATATGGCTCTGGTACCCGTTATCATTCCGTTGGTTGTGAAAATCTGGTGTACGAAGAAAGAATTGAGTATCAATATGAAGGAACAGGAAAAGAAATATCCTTCTTCGGTAGAAATCAAGAATCTTCGTGTGCTGAAGATTGTATTTCCGATTGTAGTGACTACGGTGGTCGCTCTGTTTGTGCCAAGTGCAGTGCCTTTGATTGGTATGTTGATGTTTGGTAACTTGATTAAGGAAATAGGTAGTGATACTTCACGTTTGTTTGATGCAGCTTCAAATAGTATCATGAATGCGGCAACTATCTTCTTGGGGTTGTCAGTCGGTGCGACAATGACTACGGAGGCATTTTTGAACTGGACTACTATCGGCATTGTGGTAGGTGGTTTCTTGGCGTTTGCCTTGTCTATTTCCGGTGGTATCTTGTTTGTGAAGTTGATGAATCTTTTCACCAAAAAGAAAATCAATCCACTGATTGGTGCTACAGGTTTGAGTGCTGTGCCCATGGCCAGCCGTGTGGCTAATGAAATTGCTTTGAAGTATGACTCCAAAAATCATGTGCTTCAATATTGTATGGCAAGTAACATTTCAGGAGTTATCGGTTCTGCCGTGGCTGCCGGTGTGCTGATTTCATTCCTACAATAAAATACATTGTATTTAAATTATTCGGACACGAATTATACGGAAATTACAGGTGTTTTAGACAATACTGTAAAATCTGTATAGTTCGTGTTTTTTATTCATTCTCTCTGTATCGTTCTCCTAGCTAAAACAAATAGAATAGGCCCTCTCCTCACGAAGAAAGCCTATCATCCGATTAATGTTTAATATAAGAGAGAGTTTTATAGTCCTAACAGTTCATTGAACTTCTCTGCTGTTTTGGGATCTGACGGACGTGTCATATTAGCAGAGATGATGTTACCATCCCGATCCAGCAGGATAAAACGGGGAATGCCGTTAATGAGGTAAGCATCCATAAAGGTCCTGTCTGTTCCCATGTGTAACTGGATCCCTTTCAACTGCTCCTTTGTTACCATGTTCTCCCATGCCTTTTTGTTCTTGTCGCATGACAGGCTGACAAAATGAATATCCTTTCCTGCATATTTCTCTTCCAGTTCCTTTAACGCGGGAAGTTCTCCACGGCAAGGACCACACCAGGTAGCCCACACGTCAATATAGATATATTTTCCTTTCAAGTCAGTCATTGAAACCGTCTTTCCATTTATATCCGGATAGGAGAAGCTAGCTGCTGAGGGATTGCCTGATCTTAATTTTTCCCACTTGGTACAAAGTGCGTTGAATTTTTCTATGGACTTTGTATCCTTCACGTGTTTGCGGAATAGGACAATCAGTCCGTCTGCTTCATCCAGTCCGTTATTGTCTACAAAGTTATAAACAAATTGGTCAATCAGAAATTCTGCAACCTTTTCATCCTGTATGGTTGCATCTATGTAGTTTACACATTGTTCTGTTGAACTTGATGCAATCGTTTTTCCTTTATTACTAAAGGCGCTGATAGCATCGGGAAGGAAAGCCTTATATTCTTTCAGCGCTAATAAACCGGCATTGATCGGAGTAATAGCTTCCAGTTTCTCATAATATGCTTTGGAAGGAATATAGTTGTCATCCTTTCCAAAATGAGGATGATACAAAGCGTATTTGGAGAAATAATAATACGTATAGAATTGCAGACGTATTTTTTCCTGTGCAGTGAAATCGGCCGGAAGTTTTGCGGCTTCCAATACTTGGCAATTGACTGCATACAGGCTGTCTCCTTTGTGTATAAGGGCGGCTTCCTGCATTTTCATGTCGGGCATGCCGAGTGATCGGAGCTCTTTGCTTCCCAGATAGGTGTTGATAGCGGCGCCTGCTCCTTCAAAGGTTGTGTTTCTCCACATGTTATCACTGTCGAATGACAAAGTAAGGTCTTGATTAGGGTCCAAATAAAGGGTACGGCGTCCGCGTGTGTATTGCATGGTTACATATTGCGGAGTGAATCCCGTGATTTCTATGTTGCCGTTTCCTGCGGCGTCAATCGCTACTTCTTTTTGTTCGCCACTTTGGCTGAAAGTCAATATAACTTTGACCTTCTCATTGGGATTGGTGACCTTAAAAGTGAGCTTTGCAGCTTCCGCAGCAGTGAAGGTACTCAGCGCAAGGCCAAGTACCAGGATGGATTTTAGAGTTCTCATCTTATTTTTTTCTTTTAGGTTTCATTTTCAATGCATCGGGACGCATGTTATAGACTTTCTTTCCGTATGCGGGTTCTGTGCTGAGGCTGGCAGGGATGGGGGCTTTGCCGTTCAGTTTACGAAGCACCATTTCCAAGGCGGCTGCATATTCCTGATGGATGAAAGCATCATCTCTGTCTGTTTGGTTATAAGCAATGTATTGCAGATAGCCTACACATTTGTTGAACCAGAATTCGGGAAGTTCCTCTGCCTTGTATCCCAAACGGGCGATAAATTTCAATCTGCCGATCAACTCTTGTTGGTTGATTGTGGTATCTGCAATCATCGCATCAATCTGGGTAGCTGCCGCTTCATACTTTTGTTCCCGGATATCATTATTGATACGGATCATTTTCAGGTTGAAATCTTTTCCTTCATAGTTGCATAAGGCTTCAATTTCCGCCAATTCGCCGTATGAAGTTTCTTTTGCCAGTTTGGCATCAACATTTTTTTTACCGAAACGCTGACAGAAATCTGCATAATTGTCTGATACTTGCTTTAGGTACGGGTTCATGCCGTTGATGGTGTTTACATATACTTCCCATACATCCGGATCAGTCAGTTTGGCGCCTCCTTTTATTAATTCGTCAAAAGCGGTCTGTACGTTCTTGCGTGCATAGACTGAATAGTGATAATTGATGTAATCAATTAAAAAAGCACGCTCCCTGTTTCCTTTGGTATATTGGTCTTGCAGGTAAAAAGAACGTTTGGTAGGAACGGTTGCGTCTTTTCCTGTCTGAATAAACTGTTCGGGAGTCTGACGACTGCTGCTGTGATGGACGATTTCTTCGGTAGCAGGATCTATGAATGCATAGGTGGGATAACTGCGTACACCGTATTTCTTGGCTAATGTAACTCCTTCACCTTCTTCAGCATCAATTTTGAGGTTGATGAAAGTTTGGTTATAGTAGTAACCCACTGTAGGCAATGAGAATACGGTTTGTGCCATATTCAGGCAAGGTCCGCACCATTGGGTATAGAAATCAATGAATATCAGTTTATTTTCTGCTTTGGCCTTGGCTACGGCTTCTGCCCAAGTAGTGCCGTGCAGGAAATTGATTCCTGCATTTTGGGCATTTAAGTGAATCGCATAGATACATGCGAAAATGAGTAAGATATATTTTTTCATGTCTTTGAATTTAATATGTTAATAACCGGGGTTTTGTTTACATTCCAGATTAGAACTGATTTCTGACGACGGAATGGCATCAATACGGCGGTCTATGATGCGTTGGTAATAATTGTCTCCTTGTGCTTCCGATTTCTCATATTCTTTTTCCAAAGCTTCTCTTAACGTCTTGTTCAAGGCAAGCAGACGGGTGAAATCGGGTTTCTCCGTGTATCCTGCAAAACGGATCATGGCAAACCATTCATGCCAGTTCTCGAAAGACAATTCCAGCATCCATTCGTTGAATATGGCCGTTTCCAGTTCTTCGTTATTGGCTGGAAGAATAATTTCGGCTCCTGCTCTTTCGCGTAGTTTACGGATCGGTGCATAGGCTTCGGATATAGAGGCTCCCGAACGATACAAGGCTTCGGCTTTAATCAGATAAAGTTCGGAAACACGGCTGAAGATGACAGGCATGTCATTGGCATCGTTCAGCAGCTTTTTCACTGACTTCAGATTATAAGCCACGGCAGAACTGCGGCTGTCCATCAAACTGTCTACTTTAGAGAAGATGGCATCGGCGCGAGGATCATCCCCCACCAGTTCCACATACTCATTGGTGGGCCCCCAATAGCCTTGTTTCTTCGTGGGGCTGTTACCATAACATTGCTGGCGGGTGGAAGTGTTGGTTGCATCTTTTTGGTCGAATACACGAGCGAACAGAATCTCTTTGGTTGTTGAAAACTTATCAAAAACGTCACCGTAGTTTGCTTCCGGCAATGGAGCATTTGTATCAATCGCATCATTGACTGCTGCTACCGCTTCTGTGTATTTTCCTGCATACAGCAATACTCTTGCCTTTAATGCCTTGGCTGCTTCTTTAGAAGCTTGTGAAAGCTTTTTCCAATCAGGAGCTTTTTCAATCGCTATTTCCAGTTGATCCAGAATATATTGATAAGAATCGGCTACGGAGCTACGCGCCTTCAAAGCATTGGATACGGATGGAGCTTCATTGCGCATGACCACCCCGTATTCACTGTTCATATCCCAAAATTCGCAGTAACGAACCAAGACGTTGAAGTAGGCCAGAGCACGTAAATAGGCTATTTCACCTAACACTTCGGCTCTACGGTTTCCTGAGAACTCTCCGTCACTCATACGGTTACAGGCTGTTTCCAGGAAGTTGGCATTTTTGATTACAGCGTAATCTGCGTCCCATTCCGTTGCATCACTGAATGATAGGGTAGGCAACATTCGCTCGGAGTAGTAAACGGCATTACCGGCGCTTACAATTTCTTGACGCCACATGGTTCCGGCTTTGAATGAACCACTTACTGTAGGAAATATGACATTGAACCCATTCCCGGGCAAGGAGTAATAGATTCCGTTTAAAGCTAACTCTACAGCAGCGGGTGTTGTGATGGCGCCGTCTAAATCTGCTTCGAATTCGGGCTTTTGGTCCAAGACATCTACCAACTGGCACGAGGAAACGCCCATTGTAAGTAAAGCTAAGAATATATATTTTTTTCATTCGATTATACATTTAAATGATTATAAGTTAATTTTTTAAACCTGCCGAGAAAGAGCGGAAACCTGGATAAGCTGAGGTTTCATAGTTACCGCCATAATTACTGTTACTGTTTACGGTAGCAGGGTCTGTTCCCGGATAAGAGGTGATCGTGAACAAATTGGTAGCCGAGATAAATAGTTGTCCTTTAATTACTTTGTTTAAAGGTAAATTATAAGTCAGACGCACTTCCTGCAAACGGAAGAAGGAGGCATCAAACAATTCATGATCGGTGAGTCTAGGTACACCGTCACCTATATACAAGGCCGGGTATTTGGCATCTTTGTTGGTGTCAGACCATCTGTCATTCAATCCATAGTCAATCAAACCGGTTAATTGTCCGGGTAGATTCTGCAATGTCTTGTTATAGATCTTCAAGCCACCAATCTGATATCCGAAGTTGGCGAACAAACTAAATTGTTTATAAGATAAATTAGCAGTCAAACCGCCGAACAAATCCGGATCAGGATTACCGATAATAACACGGTCATTGTAGTTGATGATTCCATCCCCGTTCAGGTCTTTGATTTCCAAATGTCCCGGTTTTAAGGAGTTCCCATCGTAATAACTTTGTCCCTTTGATTTAGCATAGGCGTTCAATTCATCTATTCTGGCCTGGTCTTGTATGATACCGGCATATTCATAACCATGGAAAGCTCCCATTGGATAACCTACAGCCAATACTTGGTCGGCATAGCTGCCTTGAACCACTACATCCATAGCTGATTGTGCTTTACCTTCTTCAACCAGTCTGGTGACTTTATTCTTGTTATGTGACATATTCAAGGTCAAATCCAAACTCCAGTCTTTAGTAGATAATACACGGCCCACCAGGTTTATTTCAATACCGCGGTTGGTCAGTGCTCCGATGTTACGGTTCATCTGCATGGAGCCGCCGGTTGCGCTGGGTGGGAAATCAAATGACCAGATCAAGTCTTTGGTATCTTTGATATAGCCGGAGATAGAACCGGTCAGTCGGTAGTCGAACAATGCGAAATCAAGACCTAAATCATATTGGGTCGATTTTTCCCAACGGATGTCGCGGTTACCCACTTGTTTGTGTATAATGGCTGATAGATTATTATAGCTGGTTGCTTCGTATAAATCACGATTAGAGAAGCTGGTTAAGCTTTTGGGTACCGGTAGTACCTACGCTGGCACGCAATTTCAAATCATTAATGAATGTCAGGTTTTTCATGAAGTTTTCCTGAGAGATACGCCACGCAATGGCTCCCGAAGGGAAGAAACCATAACGGTTGTTCGAACCAAACATGGATGAACCATCATAACGTCCTGTAAAAGTAAACAGGTAGCGCTCCATTAATTTATAATTGATACGGGCAAATGAAGAGAACAAACCACTTGCATTATATCCGTTGCCCCAAGATGAGATGCTTGCAGCACTTCCCAGATTGGTGTAGATGTCATTATCCGGATAAGTTTGGCCGTTCATGGTGGTGCTACGGCTGATGCCGCGTTCAAAGGAGACACCGGCTACGGCATCCAGTACATGGTTCTTGTTGAACTCATAGTTATAATTCAATGTATTGTCGAATACGGTTTTTGAATATTTATAATGATATTCAGATCCGCTAGCTTCATTTCTAGTACTTAGAAAACTTGGACTAAATGAATTGTTTTCAGTAAATTGTAAATTACCTGATAAGCTGGAACGGAAGCGGAATCCTTTCCAGATATCAACTTCTCCATATACGGTTCCCATGATACGGTAAATATTATTATGGTTCTTCTTATAGGTGTTAGCTACCGGATTGGCACTGCCACTTGATAAATCAAATTCACCATTGTCATTGTATATAGGAAGGTCAGGACGGAAACCTTGCGCACTAAATAGTGAAGTGTTTGCATTATCTTGGTCTGTATAGCTCATATTGGCATTAATACCAAAACGGAGGATAGGCAGCACATTCATTTCTGTAGACACACGTGCGTTATACCGGCTCAGGTCACCTCCTTTGACCATACCTTGCTGATCGAATACTGATAATGAAATAAGGTATTTGGATACTTTACTGCCTCCGCTTACAGTCAAGTCGGCATTATGGCGGATGGCAGTTTGTTTCACTTCGTCAAACCAGTTGGTATTAGCACTACCTAATGCAGTGGAATTAGGCTCAAGAATTTCTAATGCATATTGGTTGGACGGATCATATACCAAGGTTTCTTTAGCGAAGCGGCGTACTGTTTCGCGCCATTCGTCACCATATAAAATACGGAAATTCTTGATCTGGACATCAGTGGTTACATTATAATTGAAGTTGACGGTGGGTTTGGAACCTTCTACTCCTTTTTTGGTGGTAACGATAACTACACCATTTGCAGCACGAGAACCATAGATAGCAGCCGCAGAAGCATCTTTCAGTACGTCCATAGACTGAATGTCATTGGGCGAAATTGCATCCAGCATACTGGGATCTTCTACAGGAACTCCATCGATCACATACAAGGGTTCATTGGAACCGGTCAATGAGGTAGCACCACGCACACGCACGCGGACTGTTTCGCCCGGTACACCGGTATTTTGTGATACCTGTACACCAGCGGCCAAGTTTTGAAGCATGGAAGTTACATTAGGAGTATTTAATTGACTTAATTGTTTTAACCCTACTGAAGCCACAGAACCGGTCAAATCTTTTACAGAAGAAGTACCATAACCTACTACGACCACTTCATCCAGATTGGTTACTTCGCTTTCCATTTTTATATTGAAGACATGTCTGTTACCAATTTTCTCCTTAACCGTCTGCATACCGATAAAGCTGATCATCAGTTCGTCGTTTTTAGTATTTTCGGGATAAGACAACATGAACTGCCCATCCATATTGGCTACAGTACCGAAAGTTGTACCTTGGATGACAATAGAAGCTCCAATGACCGGTTCACCCGTATCATCTTTGATAACTCCGGTAATCGTTCTGCGTTTGGCATTTCTGTCAATCGGTAATATTAACACATAATTGTTTTCTACCAACTCATAACGCATACCTGCCTGGCTACAAATCACTGAAAGTGCTTGCTCCAGAGGTTCTTTGTTTAATGTTAGTTTCAAAGGTACATTGTTTAAAGTTGCATCTTCGTACATGATATTAATGCCGGTTTGCTTTTTGACCATGTTAAGGGCCTCTTTCACACTGATGTTTTCACTTTTGATAGTGACTGTCTTGTCAGCTGATACATTTGCAAACACAGCGTTGAATGTGCAGAATATGCACATTAGCATTACTAAAAACCTCATTTTTGGAGGTTTAGCTACTAAACTCTTCCAAAGCTCGTTTCTTTTCATAAAACTCAAATAACTTATTTAATAATTTAGAATATTCCTGTTATACAGGGCTTGATTATTGTTTTTTTACTAATATGGTTTCTCCCTTTTTCTCAAACTTGACGTCGGATACACGATGAATGATGTCTAGTGCAAAGTCCAAAGGCTTGTTGCGGAAAATAACTCCGGTGAATTTCATGGTTTCTAATTCCTTGGATGCTATTTGAATATCTACATTATAGCATCGGGACAGACGGGCTATCAGCAAGGGAAATGGCATTGCGTCAAATTCCATAGCGCCCTCAGTCCATGAAATATAGAATTCAGGATCTACTTTGTAAACTTTTGATTGTGCAGAAGAGTAATGTTCGCCTGGTAGTAGATAATATTCACCTGATGGAGCATTTACCTTTAATTTTCCTTCAATCAAGGTTACTGATAATTCTTCATCGGGATAAGCCGAGATATTGAAAGTTGTTCCTAATACATAAATAGTATGGTCGTGTGTTTTTATTATGAAAGGGCGGGCTTCATCGTGTGTAACCTCAAACATGGCCTCTCCTTCCAAAGTAACTTCCCGGGTATCTCCGAATTGAACCGGAAAGTTGATATGGGAGTCCGCATTCATTTTTACTTTTGTGCCGTCAGCCAGTACTATTGCGTATTCCGAGCCTTTGGGTACTATGATTTTATTCTGTAATAATTCAGCATCCGGTTCTGGTTTATGAGGATAATTACTTTCTTGTGGGAATGTGATCTCTCCATTGTTGATACGACTTCCATTGATTTCCCGTTGGCTGTTATAAAGTGGAACTACAGACTGGTTTGCTTGTACCCAGGTGGCTTTAGGAGTTTCTGGATTTTGGGAAAGAGGTGATTGTTGTGATTGTTCGCTTTGGGTAATAACAGGTGCTAGGTTCCGGTCATTGAAATATAAAATGGAGGTAATCCCTATCAGTATTGCTATTGCAGCGGCTGAGGAATAGACTACGATACGGCGGTAAATACTACCGGATTGGTTACAACGATTTTGAAGTGACTTCCATGAGCCTTCTTTATCAAACTGATGTAATAAGTTAAGTTGGTTGTTTACATGATGGAGTGAAAGTAACTTCACAAAAATTTCTCTATGCGATGCGTCCTTTGCAATCCATTGCTTTAATTCTTCAAATTCCTGTTCATTGAGTTGATGGGACAGGTATTTTTGAATTAGGATTTCTGTTTTATTCTTTTGCATAATTGTTGTACTGTTTAACAGAAGTATCACAATTACACAAAATGGGTGACAAAAATCTGAAGAAATTTATAAATTAAATAAGATTAGGATTTCTGTCATATTGAAACGACGCAACATTTTTAGTGCGCGTGATAGGTGGGTTTTTACTGTATTTATGGAAATATGGAGCTCTTCAGCTACTTCTTTGTATTTTTTGTCTTCTAGAATAATTTTGACTAAAACATTATACTCTTGTTCCGGCAATTTTTTTAATTCGGCCAGTAATTGATTCCTTTTTTGCAATAGCTCTTCTTCATCATAAAAATCATCGATAGGAGAATAAGATTCTTCTTCCATTTCGTCTAAAGAAAAGTAACGTTCCCGTTGTACTTTGGTCAGTGAGGAGAAACGGACGGCATTGAATAGCCATGCGTGCAGATTGGAGGAAATAGTGGTATGCGAGTTTTTATCCCAAAAACTCACAAATAAATTCTGTACGATATCTTCTGATGTTTCCGCAGAACCTGTGAACTGTACAGAGTAGAGACATAAAGGGAGATAATAAGTATCATACAGTAGACGAAAGGCCTTTTCTTTGTTTTCTGCAAAGAGAGCTAGTATCCTTTCGTCTACTTCATTATATCTATTGTATTTTCTTGCATTATTGTTCATGGATGCCTTTTGCGGCACAAAATTAGGAATTTAACCGACACGATATACGACTTTCATGGATTAAAAACTGCAAAAATGTACAATGTATTATGAATATTTTCTTTATTTTCAATTCTGAACCAGTCAGCGTCCGTCCATCCTCCGTCATTGGTTACAATAGCGGGGCGCGTACAGAAGATACCTACCTTGGCTCCTATCCATTTACCTTCTTTTACTTGGAAAGTTTCTCCTAATGGCTGGAATTTCTTGCCGTCCGTACTGTAACTGAGGTTACATTTCACTAATAAGTCGTGACCGCCTTCACTGGCTTTAATCTTGTCTCCTTTTGCAGAAAATTTAGCGCGAAGATAGATTGTGCCGTCTTTTAAGGGAACGGAAGCATTTACTTTTTCAGTAGCCCCCCGATCGGCTTTCAGGCATTCCACTTGTGACAGGACAAGTCCGTTGTCTGTGTTTTCAACAACTAATCCGGCATAATCCATTCCCATTACAACCAGTCCCGTACGTTCACCTTTATATTTTTCTGTCGGCTTGAAAGTAAGTTTGGTGGTGGCAGTAAAATTGGGAGCCGGGGTTTTTTGTAACATCAGATTAGAAACATCCCATAAACTTTTATAATCTTCGGGAACTGGGTAGGAGTATAGACGTACAAATCCTTCTCCTCCGTTGAAATAAGCCCATTTTTCATTGATGTTAGCCTGCCATTGCCATTGAGGAGACAATGTATAACCATCAAACTCGTCACTTTCTTGCGGGGTACAAATAGGATAGTTCTTACCTACATTAGGCTTTTTATAAGTCAGAACAGGTTCGCCACAACCATCGCCGTCTTTATCAACACCTATAACGGGCCAGTCATCAACCCATTTCATAGGTTGCAGGTGGACTAAGCGTCCGTAAGCTCCTACGTCTTGGAAGTGCATGAACCAGTCTTCTCCTGTAGGGGTGTCTACCCAACCGCCTTGATGAGGTCCGTTGACGGGAGAGTTGCCTTGCGCTAATACTGTTTTCCATTCGTATGGACCGTATACGTTTTTTGAGCGAAGTACGACTTGCCATCCTGTAGGAACGCCGCCTGCCGGATGGAAGATGTAATAGTATCCATTACGTTTATAGAATTTGGGCCCTTCACAAGTCTGATGTGCTTCATGACCATCGAAAATGATACGGGATTGTGTGATAGCTTTACTTGCATCAGCACTTAGCTCACAAATTGTAATTACACTTTTCAGTCCGGCCCGGCTTCCTGCATAAGCGTGAACCAGATATACACGACCGTCATCATCCCATAATGGAGTCGTGTCGATGATGCCCTTTCCGGCTTTCACCAAAACTGGCTCGCTCCAGGGACCTTTCGGATCTTTGGCTTTCACCATGAATGCTCCTTGGTCCGGGTCACCCCAGAATATATAGAATTCACCGTTATGGTGGCGGATACTGGGTGCCCATACACGGTTGCCATGTTCAGGACGGACATCGGTAACAGGGGGCAGTGCGTAGGGTACAGCCGCACCTATGATAGTCCAGTTGACAAGGTCTTTGGAGTGTAATATTTGTAAACCGGGCAGACAGTTGAAACTGGATGAGGTCAAATAATAATCGTCTCCTACACGGCAAACGTCCGGATCGGAGTAATCCGCATACAGGACTGGATTTTTGTAGGTCCCATTGCCTTGGTCGGCCACCCAGGCTTGGGATACATAATTCTGTGCGGGAGCAGATAAAAAATCAGCCTCCTAGCAGACAGAGAGTGATTAGTCGTTTCATGGTTTTAGATTTTTTATTTAATCGTAATTTTGCAAGGATGTTCCAATTCTTTTCTCCATTGGGGAAGATAATTGAACCAGTCTTTCATATCTTTAAATCCGAAACTTTCTTTTTTTGAGGTGAAAGTAACGTAATAGTGGAAATGCTGTTGCCCCGGTGCTTGTAAGGTATATAAGTAGTTTGAACCGTCTTGTACTTCTTTACCGATATATTTAGGAATGAAAGTTCCCATACCTGTTGTTTCCTTCACATAGCCTATGGTGTCTGTGACGGGCCAGTCGGTTCCCCAGCTTCCAGTCAGTCCTTTATGGTCGCTCATGTGACCTCCTTCTTTCAGAATCTGTACACCTGCTGCAAAGACTTCCTGTTTAAGCGGACGGTCAAACAGGACATCTACCTTCATGTCCCGATGACCGCCATAGATGGTATATCGATTGATCATGTTCAAATCGTTCCCTTGATATTCCCAACCGATGACTTCTGCTTCGACGATGGCACGTACAGGACCGGAGGCTAGTACACGTTCCGTGCGGTTTACTACTGGTTTTATGTGGGTCGCTTCAGTACCATTCCAACCTTTTAATGCACCTACACCACCACTATTGTAAACACGTAGCGCATCATCTCCGTAGCCGTTGGCACGTTGCGCTTTGGTAGGGTAGAAACAAGTCTCTTTTATTTCCAGTCTTTTATTTACTTTGCTATATGGATCTACCGTCTGTTTTTCGTTGAAATAGATACGATAGGCAACTAATTCACTCTCTATAGCCGGTCCGTGATGGTAAACAAAACTATATACATTCTCGGTTCCTGCCGCTGAAAATCCCGTAATATTGGCGAATTTGTTGTTATGTCCGTAAGCTTTCATTTGGGCATAAGTACGTGCCGGATAGTTTTTTTTGCACTTTTTTCTGAAGAGAGAATTATACGGAAACTTTTGTTGCTTTTGGCTGGCATATCGATGAGGAAAGCCAGTTCGTCAGCACGTGCGTCACCGTTCAGATCGTCCAGTTGGGACGGAATTTCTTTATTACCTTCCCATACAGTGGCGGATTTGATGTTGAAACCTGCTTTCAGGTTATTTAAATCTATCACTATCGGTTCGTCGGTCTTATTTTGAATCCATTCATTGCTGACTTCTACGGTCAGTGTCTTTTCGCCTTTTTGTGCAAAAGAGTTGGTAAAGCATCCTGCTAATAATGTGAGGACAATAATTGAGCGCTTTTTCATAATGATGTATAGTTTATTATTTTAAGCACGGATCATACGGATTACACAGTGTTAGTATGAAAACCGTGTTTATCCGTGCAATCCGTGCTTTACTATTTTTATAAATTAAGTGGAGAAATGCACTAATGGGTGTAAGAATTAGAAATTGAGTTCTTCTCCTTGTGCCCCGATTTCAGCATGATTCTTTCCGTCTATCGTTACATTGGAAACATTTTGCATCTTCAAGTTCTTTCCACTTTTTAATAACTCTATTTTGATATTTTTCATATTAACTTCGTCGGCTTCGCTTAATACTACACCTTCTTTAGCATTAGATACGATGATATTCTCCATATTGATATTCTTGATTCTCATCTCAGGCAAGCCATTGAAGAACACAGCCCTGCCTGCTCCGTTACAGGTTACATCTTTGATAAAGATATTACGGAATATCGGAGTTTCTTCTGTTACAGGAGGGATGGTAGTTTCTGCTTTCTTTTCATCCTGATTAGGATCTTCACCACGACCTTTTCCACCATAGTATAAATTGAATATTAATGCTTCGTTCGGAATATTAATCATGTTGATATTGCTGATGTAGATATTCTCTACCAATCCGCCACGCCCACGATTACTTTTAAAGCGTAAGCCAACATCTGTACCCATGAAAGTACAATTGTCTACATATATGTTGTTTACACCTCCTGACATCTCACTACCTACAACAAAACCTCCATGTCCATGTAATACGGTGTTGTTCATAACGATAACATTTTGACAAGGTTCACCGCGTTTGCGCCCTTGTTCGTCCTTTCCTGACTTTATACAGATACCATCATCTCCTGCATCAAATGAGTTGTTTATAATCAATGCTTTATTACATGATTCCAAATCAAGAGCATCTCCGTTTTGTGAGTACCAAGGATTAGAAACAGTAACTTTATTAATTGTAATATTTTCACATGATAGCGGATGTAAGCACCAACTGGGTGAATTTTTGAATGTCGCTCCTTCCAGCAATACCTTATTACATTTGATGAAACTTAGCAATACAGGACGTAACCAGTCGCGCATGTAGTCCCAGTCAGAATCGGTAAGTTCTCCACGAGGTACGTTGAAGTTGTCTTTTGACAGGATAGCACCTTTCAATGCGCCTTCACTGGGATACCAGATTCTTCCGTCGGCATCTACCACACCACCGGAGGCGACCAATTTTTTCCATTGGCCTTCAGTCAGTTTATCTTTCTTGGTCGGACGCCATGTGTCTCCATTGCCATCAAATACTCCGTGGCCTGTAATCGCTATATTTTCAGCATTACGTGCTGAAATAGGAGACTGGCAACGACGGGTTTCCAAACCTTCAAAAGAAGTGTTTATAATGGGATATAGTGAATGGTCTGCACTGAATAATACTAACGCATTCTTTTCTGTATATAGATTCACATTGCTCAATAGTTCGATGGGACCGGTCAGCCACAAGCCTTCAGGGATAATGACTTTACCACCGCCTTTGGCATTAACCTGTTGGATTGCATCATTAATAGCCTTTGTGTTTAAAGTAATACCGTCTGGCTTGGCACCGAAATCTATGATGTTTACCGAATAGTCTGGGAAAGTAGGTTGTTCAACTTTATCCATCTTGAAAGGGAGGCTTGTATAGATGGCGGGATCTATAATATCTTCTACAATAGTCGTAGACGGACAATTATTACATCCGGTCAAAAAAGGAATTAAACATGTGGCAGGAAGTAATAGAATCTTCTTTATTAAAGTAGTCATTGGTATTATATATGTTTAAGATTAATAATTATCTAGTTGATTGTTGCTTTAAGAAGTCTTATCACTCTCCCGTAAAAGACCCTCACGGGCTATTTACGGGAGTAGCAATAATGTTTCATGTTAACCTAATTCTAACCTTAAATAAATATTATGAAAAAACCTCTTAATTCGATGGCAAATATAACTGAAAGAATTGTCCTTTATGTGCACTATTTGATAGAATAAGTGGATTTTTTGTTAAATTCTCATTTAGCTGAAACCTTAAATGGTAAAAATTAGTTTTATAATTGCATTATTTCTTCATTTGTGTGCAAAAAAAGCTATGATTAATTTATTTGTTTGTATCTTTGCAAACTAATTTAACAATAAAGAAGGTATGAGTTACAATTTGTTGAAAGGAAAAAGAGGTATTATTTTTGGTGCATTGAACGAACAGTCTATCGCATGGAAAGTTGCTGAAAAGGCTGTAGAAGAAGGTGCGTCCATTACATTGTCCAATACTCCGGTAGCTGTCCGCATGGGAGAAGTTTCTGCTTTAGCTGAGAAACTGAATTGTGAGGTAATTCCAGCAGATGCAACCAGCGTTGAAGATTTGGAGAATGTTTTCAAACGTTCGATGGAAATATTAGGTGGAAAAATAGATTTCGTTCTTCATTCTATCGGTATGTCTCCTAACGTTCGTAAGAAACGTACTTATGATGACCTCGATTATGATATGTTGAGCAAGACTTTGGATATATCTGCCGTTTCGTTCCACAAAATGATTCAAGCTGCTAAAAAGCTGGATGCTATTGCAGAGTATGGTTCAATTCTGGCATTGAGTTATGTTGCTGCGCAACGTACATTCTATGGATATAATGATATGGCGGATGCAAAAGCATTGCTTGAATCTATCGCACGCAGTTTTGGTTACATTTATGGTCGTGAACATCATGTGCGTGTGAATACCATATCTCAGTCGCCGACTATGACTACTGCCGGCTCAGGTGTGAAAGGTATGGATAAACTGTTTGATTTTGCTAACCGTATGTCACCATTAGGCAATGCTTCGGCAGACGAATGTGCAGATTACTGTATTGTAATGTTCTCTGACCTGACTCGCAAAGTGACTATGCAGAATTTATATCACGATGGAGGCTTCTCCAGTGTAGGTATGAGTTTGCGTGCCATGGCAACTTATGAAAAAGGTTTGGACGAATATAAAGACGAAAACGGAAATATCATTTACGGATAAGAAATAGATGATACGCAAAATTATATTCATATTAGTGGGATGTCTTGTTGCTCTTTCCTCCTGTCAATGGGATGGGAAGAGTGGCAATACTGCTGATGTGGATGTAAGAGTTGCCCGTTATGATCGTTTGCAGTATGAGTATGTTACGATGAATAGTTTCTCGGCACTGCAAAAAATGAATACGGACTATCCTCAGGTTACCAAGCTGTTGATAGAAGATGTATTGGCGATAGGTGAGGTGGATGACATGAAGATTAACGACCGGATGTTGGAATATTATTCGGATTCTACCTTATTGACTTTGATGCACGATGCCGAAGAGAAATTTAAGGATCTTAGTTGGGTTGAGGAAAAACTGACTAAAGGTTTCAAACGTTTGAAGAAAGAGGTTCCTGCATTGTTTGTACCTCATTTTATGCTCAAATAGCTGCGCTGAATCAGTCGGTTGTAGTTGGGGATAGTATTTTGGGCTTTAGTATTGATAAGTATATGGGGGCGGATTATCCTTTATATAAACGCTTCTATTATGACTATCAATGTCGCAGTATGGAGCCTGATCGTATTGTTCCGGATTGTTTTACCTTTTATTTGCTGAGTCAGTATCCTTTGCCATGGCAGCCTGGTCGTACTTTATTAGATATGATTATGCATCGTGGAAAGATAAATTGGATAGTGGCTCATATTTTAGGGTATGAATCTTTTGAGAAAGAGATGGGATATAGTGAGGATGAGGCTGAGTGGTGCAGGAAGAACAAAATAAGTCTGTGGAAGACAATGGTTGAAAATGGTCATTTATATGCTACCGATCCTCTTGTTGTACGTACTTATATACGCAAGGATCCCTTTATTTCTATTATGGGTGAGAAAACTCCTGCAAGCATTGGAGTATGGATGGGGATTTTGCTGATTGATGAATATATGAAAAAGCATCCTGATATGACAATAAAGGATTTGTTGGCTAAAACAGATTATCATCAGATGTTAGCTGAAACAGATTTCAAACCTTGATATTTTGACTGATTAGTAGTATGATGGAAGTTGCTTTGTATCTATTGCCTGTCACATTGGGCGAAACTCCTGTGGAAAATGTGTTACCTGTGTATAATAAAGAGGTCATTCTCGGCATCAAACATTTTATTGTAGAAGATGTACGCTCGGCACGTCGCTTTTTGAAAAAGGTAGATCGTGGGATTGACATAGATGCATTGACTTTTTATCCATTGAACAAACATACTTCTCCTGAAGATATTTCCGGTTATCTGAAACCTTTGTTAGCCGGACAGTCCATGGGAGTTATTTCTGAAGCCGGTTGTCCGGCTGTTGCCGATCCTGGAGCGGATGTGGTTGCTATTGCTCAGCGTAAGAATCTTAAAGTGGTGCCTTTGGTAGGACCTTCCTCTATTATTATGTCTGTTATGGGGTCGGGTTTTAATGGACAAAGTTTTGCTTTTCATGGTTATTTGCCTATTGAGTCTGGTGAGCGTGCAAAACGTATTAAGGTATTGGAGCAGCGTGTTTATGCAGAAGATCAGACGCAGCTTTTTATTGAAACTCCTTATCGTAATAATAAGATGGTGGAAGATATTCTTAAGAATTGCCGTCCGCAAACCAAACTTTGTATTGCTGCCAATATTACGTGTGAAGGAGAATATATCAAGACTAAGACAATAAAGGAGTGGCAGGGGAAATTGCCGGACTTATCGAAGATTCCCTGCATATTCTTGATTTATAAGTAGTGCGATAACAGATATTCATTTAAATTCCTCCCACATTTGTGCCACTATGTTCAGATGATCTACTTCTTCTTTTAGAAAAGAACTATATTGGGCAGAATTCATTTCTATTTCTTCGGGAGTAACAAATTTCCCTCCAGTAAAATGTATCTGTTCTTCGTCATTTAAAGGAAGAATATATAGCATGATGGTTTTTTTCACTCCATTGGTTTCTTTTACCAAATGTTTCAGACTGAAGCGTGGCTCCGGTTGTCCGGTAATATGGTTGCTATATTTATTTTCTACTTCTTTGGCATATTTATCCGTATCTGTCTTGCAGGCATAAATGTAGTCTTCCATAGGTATGTCCAACTTGCCGGGTTCTTCACCTTGATAACTGCGGGGGGCAACATAAATCTTTCCATTGCAAATAGGGGCGATACGTAAGAAAGGCATTTTTTTATAAGTTAAACTGATTGTTTTCACAAAAGCATGATTGACAATAATGCAAATGACATATATCAAAGGAGGGATGATGTGGGTCATAGCGTAAAGGGTATTATAAGAAAGTGGACTGAAAAATAAATAAATTATACAGGAAGCAAACAAGTGAATGCCGGATAAAACAGCTATAACCTGTGTGGCCCAACAGTTCAGAATAGATATCTTATAATGAAAGTAGGAGAATAGTTTTGCATAAAAATTGGGGACCATGAGGTAGAGTAGTGAAAAACAGAGTATCAGTATTTCTAACGTAATGGGAACTGTTCGGTCCGGAATAAGCATATCTCCGCTTATACCTTTTATGATGGATGCAATGATTAATGCCAAAGTTCCATGTAGTAATACTAGGTTTGGCTGATAAACAGGAGGTTTGACAAGTCTGTATAGGATATAAATAATGCTAGCCAAACTACAGACATACAAAACAGCTGCATCTTGAAAGAAAATGCAGAAAATCATACATACGATGGTTGGAATTAACCCTGTAGACATGATTAAATTCTTGTATTCCAGTAACGATTTCATTCTCTCTATCTCTATTTATATCTTTATAACAAAAAAGATATAAAGTTGGTTTACTCGTTACCCTTTAAATTTTATATGTTTTTCTGCATGATAGGAGGAACGTACCAAAGGTGCGCTTTCCACTTCTCGGAATCCTTTCTTTAATCCAATTGTTCTATACTGTTTGAATTGATCGGGGGTAATATATTCCGCTACCGGATAATGGCGGTGGGTGGGTTGTAGATATTGGCCAATAGTAAGTATTTTGCAACCTTGTGCCAATAAATCGTCCATGACTTCTTCCACTTCTTCCGGCCGTTCTCCCAAACCTACCATAATACCGGATTTAGCTGTAATACCATTATTGGCTATTTGTTTGATGACCTTTAAACTGGTTGCATAGTTGGCTGCACTTCGTACCAAGGGACTGATGCGGCGTACGGTTTCCATATTGTGTGAAATGATGTCTGGTTTGGCGTCAATGACTAGCTGAATCAGTTCGCTTCTTCCTTGAAAATCAGGAATTAAAACTTCGGACGTGGTTTCCGGATTCAATCGTTTGATTTCTGAAATCGTTTTAGCCCAATGGGCAGCACCCAAATCATTTAGATCATCACGGTCTACAGAAGTAATAACGGCATGGGATAATTTCATGAGTTGAATGGACTCTGCTACATGGGTCGGTTCTTCAGGGTCTAACGGAAGAGGTCGTCCGGTCTGTGTGTTGCAAAATTTGCAGGAACGGGTACAAATTTCGCCACCTATCATAAAAGTGGCAGTACCTTTTCCCCAGCATTCTCCCATATTGGGACATCGTCCGCTACTACAAATGGTATGTAGTTTATGAGAATCTACAATATGTTTGGTCTCGGTATATCGAGCGTTTGCCCCTATGTTTATTTTAAGCCAGTCTGGATTTTTTAACATGATTCATGATGATATTAGATTTATAATTCACCACAGATTATACCAATGTAAATTGTTCTCATTCGGTTTTTATGTAAAACTGTATAATCTGTGATGAATGGTTTTTATTTTAAATTATCAATAAAGAAATTAGCTACGCGAGTCAGTAAATGTCTAGTTGTGTTGCCTCCACTGATTCCATGGTTGCGGTTGGTATAGATTTGCATGTCAAATTGCTTGTCGGCCTGTACCAATGCTTCACTATATTCTGCGTTGTTACGTAAGTGTACATTATCATCTGCTGTGCCGTGGATCAGCAACAATTCACCGTTCAGTTTGTTGGCACGGTTAATAGCAGATGCAGCATTGTAACCTTCCATGTTTTCTTTGGGGGTACGCATGAAGCGCTCTGTATATACCGAATCGTAGAAACGCCAGTCTGTAGGAGCTGCAACAGCGACTCCTGCTTTGAATATCGGTGTTCCTTCACTCATGGACATTAATGTATTGTAACCTCCATAGCTCCATCCCCATATACCGATACGGTTACCATCCACGTAAGGTAGTGTACTTAAGTATTTGGCGGCTTCTACTTGATCTTTCGATTCTTTTACTCCTAAGTTCAAGTAGGTACATTTTTCAAAATCAGAACCCCGGCCACCAGTTCCGCGTCCGTCTACACAAGCCATGATGAAACCTTGACCGGCCATATAAGCTTCGAACATGCCGCCATCTCTACGGGCTCCAATTCCCCATTTGTCTGCAACTTCTTGTGAACCCGGTCCACTGTATTGGTGCATGATAACAGGATATTTTTTGTTTGGATTGAAATTTGCGGGTTTCATTATCCAACCATTCAATTCCACACCGTCATTGGTCTTGAAACTAAATAGTTCTTTACTTGGCATATTCAGACGTGAAACTTGGTGTTTCAATTTGTTATTATCTACTAAGGTTGCCAACTCTTTACCATTATTGTCATTAAGGGTAATGACAGGAGGGGTGTTGATATTAGAGAAAGTATTGATGTAATACTTCATATTGTTACTGAAAATAGCTTTATGAGTTCCTTCCTGCTTGGACAGTTTGGTCTTTTTACCTTTGCCATCCACTTTGTAGATAGCGGTGCGTAGCGGACTGCCTTCATTGCTCTCAAAATAGAATGTGTTGGTAGCTTCATCCCATCCCAGGAAATCTTTCACTTCGAAGTTTCCTTTTGTGAGTTGCTTAACCAGGTTTCCTCCGCTAGTGTAAAGATAGAGATGGTTATAACCGTCTTTTTCACTCATCACCACAAAATTTTTTGGATAGAAAACGATGTTGGAGTATGCTTCTTCTTTAATGTATTGGGGAGCTTCATCACGTACCATCAGTTTACACAATGTACTTCGTGGATTGGCAAAATAGAGGTCGAAACGGTTTTGATGACGGTTCAAAGTCATGATTGCCAACGCATTCTCATCATCCGTAAACTTGATGCGAGGGATATAACCGTCTGCGTCTAGAGGCAAGTCCATCTTGCGGGTTACCTTACTTTTTATATCAAAAGTATGAACGGTTACTTTGGAGTTGTCAATTCCTGGCATAGGGTATTTGTATTCATATTCTCCCGGATAAGTGCTGAATTTCTCTAATGCGGGAACCATACCTTTGTATAGTGGAAAAGAATACATAGGTACTTGACTCTCATCAAAACGGATATAGGCAAGCATCTGGCTGTCTGCACTGAAGTCGAAAGCACGGTTGAAACCGAATTCCTCCTCATATACCCAGTCGGGAATACCATTTAGTACTTCGTTGAATTTGCCGTCTTTGGTTACTTGTGATTCACTGTTGCCAAACAATAATTTTACCAGATAGATGTTATTATCACGTACAAAAGCTATCTGATTGCCATCCGGTGAGAATAAAGGAACCTGTTGTGGGCCGTTTTCTGAGAGCGGTTCCATTTTATTGTTTTTTTACGTTGAAAATATAATAATTGGCAGTAAACGAACGACGATAAATCGGTTTGGTATCAGTCTGTATTAGAATCAGTTTCTCATCGGGTGACATGATATAGTCATCAAATGACTTGATGCTACAGTCACGGGTCGTATTTACATCGAAGATGGTACCTGTTTCTTTGCCGGTCTTGAAAGAATACTGCATGATTTTTTTTGCCATCAGTACTCATTTGGGTGTAATGTTCTCCATCCAACATCGGTTTGATACCTCTGATTCCTTCGGCACGATACGTTCTGTTTGCTACGTCTTGCAAGCTTACTTGTTGGGCTCCGACTGTCAGCAGGCAGAAGAATAAAATAATAAATATGCTTAATTTTCTCATAATAGATAAATTCTTTAAATGATAATCAAAGACAAAGGTAAAACTTTTGTTTGAAAATACGTATCTTTGTCCCGCAAAATAAGTTCATGAACAGAGAGATGCTTTATAACGACTTATCCGGCTTTTTAGCCATGCACTTTCCTTGCAAAGTGCAGAAGATTTCTATTAATGCCGGATTTACTTGTCCTAACCGTGACGGCTCGGTAGGATACGGAGGTTGCACTTATTGTAATAATCAAACATTTAATCCGGCCTATTGCCATACGGGAAAGTCTGTTACTCAGCAGTTGGAAGAAGGAAAGCGGTTCTTTGTACGTAAATACCCGGAAATGAAATATCTGGCCTATTTTCAGGCTTATACCAATACGTATGGGGAACTGGAAGAGTTGAAAAGAAAATACGAAGAGGCGCTGATGGTAGAGGATGTGGTAGGGCTGGTGATAGGGACTCGTCCGGACTGTATGCCGATATCATTACTGGATTATTTGGAAGAGCTTGGTAAACACATTTTTGTATTAGTGGAGTATGGCATTGAAAGTACGGATGATGAAACGTTGCGCAGGATAAACCGGGGACATACTTTTGCCGTTTCTGCAGAGGCTGTTCGGAAGACTGCAGAGAGAGGGATTTTGGTAGGAGGGCATATAATCCTTGGTTTGCCCGGAGAAAAAAGAGAAATGTTAATCGGACAGGCCGGAGTACTTTCACAATTACCTCTGACTACTTTAAAGCTGCATCAGTTACAACTTATTAAAGGTACGCGTATGGCGAGTGAATATGTGAAAGATCCTGAAGCTTTCCATCTTTATACAGCTGATGAATATGTTGATTTAGTCATTGATTATATAGAACATCTTCGTCCGGACATCGTACTGGAGCGTTTTGTTTCCCAATCACCCAAAGAATTGTTGATAGCTCCTGATTGGGGATTGAAAAATTATGAATTTACGAATAAGGTGAAAAAGCGGATGAGAGAAAAAGATGCCTGGCAAGGCAAATACTATAAATATTAAAAGAAGGAAACAGATATGGAAATCAAAGGAAAAGTACATTATGTGGGAGTGAATGACCGTAACAAGGCTTTGTTTGAGAACTTGTGGCCGTTACCTTACGGTGTGTCTTATAACTCTTATTTGATTGACGACGAGATGGTCGCCTTGGTGGATACAGTAGATGTATGCTATTTTGAGGTTTATTTAAAGAAAATTCGTAGTATTATCGGTGATAAACCTATCAATTATTTGATTATAAATCATATGGAACCAGACCATTCCGGTTCTATTAGTTTGATCAAGCAATATTATCCTAACATTGTGATTGTCGGTAATAAGAAGACTTTCGAAATGATTGAAGGATTTTATGGTGTAGGCGGTGAGCGTTATGTAGTGGGTGAAGGAGATTTTTTAGCTTTGGGACACCACAGACTGCGTTTTTCATTGATTCCAATGGTTCACTGGCCCGAAACGATGGTTACTTTTGATGAAACGGAAGGTATTTTGTTTTCCGGTGACGCTTTCGGTTGTTTTGGTGCATTGAATGGTGGTGTGGTTGATACAAATATTAATACAGATATTTATTGGAATGAAATGGTGCGCTATTATTCTAATATTGTAGGCAAATATGGTGCGCCGGTACAGAAGGCCTTACAGAAATTGCAAAACTTGAAAATAACGACTGTTTGTTCTACTCATGGTCCGGTATGGACGGAAGAAATTCCTCGCGTGGTACGTATTTATGACCGTTTGAGTCGTTATGAGGCTGAAGAAGGGGTTGTAATAGCTTATGGCTCGATGTATGGTAATACAGAAGAAGTGGCAGAAGTTATTGCAGAAGAACTGAGCAAGCAGGGAATTCGTAATATCGTGATGCATAATGTTTCTCATACCAGTCATTCTTTTATTATTGCGGATGTATTCAAATATAAAGGACTGATTGTGGGATGCCCCACTTATAATACTCAGATGTATCCGGAAATGGAAGCTCTGCTGAGCAAGCTGGCTTCTCGCGAGATAAAGGGACGTTATCTGGGATATTTTGGCTCATTTACATGGGCTAGCGCTGCTGTGAAGAAAATTGCAGAGTTTAATGATAAGTTGAAATTTGAGCCTGTCGGAAATCCTGTAGAAATGAAACATAGCATGAAGGCCGAAACTAACACTCAGGCAAAGGAGTTGGCTAAGGCTATGGCTGATCGTTTGAAAGCGGATAGAAAATAAATCTTGTGATAGAACATAAATGACGCAAATGACACATGATTGGTAAGATCAAGCTTGTGACAATTGCGTCATTCGTGTTCTAAAAATTTCTGACGTTAGGCTTGATGTACAGTAAGCTGCGGGAATGGGAAGTTAATTCCTTCTTTATTAAAAGTAGTATAAACAGTCTGATTCATACTGAAAAATACGTTCCAATAATCCGAACTATTCACCCATACGCGGATTTTTATATTTACACTGCTGGCAGCAAGTTCTCCTAATTCAATAAAAGGGGGCGGACTGGTAAGAATACGTTTATCATTGGCTATGATTTCGCGCAATACTTTTTCTACTTTATTATAGTCTTCTCCGTAGTCCACGCCAAAATTCCATTCTATACGGCGGGTGTCCAGTTTACTGTAATTTGTAATGACCCCACTACTCATGGCTCCATTAGGTACATATATCATCTTGTTGTCTGCAGTGATAAGAATAGTATGAAAAATCTGTATTTCTTTTACTGTTCCCGAGGCACCGGTAGAAGCTTCGATAAAGTCCCCCACTTTATAAGGCCTGAACAATAAGATAATCAGTCCTCCGGCAAAATTTTGTAAGTTACCAGACAGTGCCATACCGATGGCAACACCGGCAGAAGCGAGAAGTGCGGCGAATCCTGTCAGTTCGATACCTAATTTCCCTATCACAGCAAGAATCAGCATGATGAGCAGTAAGATATTCACCATACTCTTTAGGAATGACTGGATACTCGGGTCCACTTTTCTTTTTTCCAAAATACGTGCAAAAAGTCTGTTCAGCCAATTTATGAGGAACTTTCCGATTATAAAAATAATAAGTGCTCCTAATACTCTTTCTCCTAATTGAATACCGGAGTCGATCAGTTTCTCTAATGCATTGGTTAATTGAATACTTGTTTCAGATGCTAATAACATGATAAATTTACTTTAATTTGACATTTCTAATATATAAAACAATTCAGATTAAAAATCGTTCAGAATACCTTTGCCTTGGCGTACAATTTCTGCTTCTCCGCTTGTACAGTTCACAATGGTAGAAGGTTCTATGTTTCCGATACCTCCGTCAATAATTAGTTCTACCTCTTTCCCGAATTTTTCTTCTATTAGTTCTGGAGTGGTAATATATTCTATGTCTTCACCATCTTTCAGAGGCAACGTGGTGGTCATGATCGGTGCTTTTAGTATATGGCATATTTCTCTGATGATGTTGTTGTCAGGTACGCGTATACCTACTTCTTTACGGTTCTTGAATATTTTGGGCAGACGGTTTCCCGTATTCAGGATAAAAGTAAACGGTCCGGGAAGATTTCGTTTCATTAGCTTGAATGTGCTGTTATCTACTTTGGCATATTCGCTGATATTGCTTAAGTCGTAACAGATAATGGATAAATTGTTTTTACGTGGATCAATGTTTTTCAGTTTGCAGATACGTTCTATTGCACGTTCTTTCAGGCCATGACATCCTATGGCATACATCGTATCGGTAGGGTAAATAATTAACCCGCCCTCTTCCAATATCCGGATTACTTCTTCCAGATCTTTGGGATTATTATTCTTATTATAAAGTCTTAAAAGCATGTTATTTTAATTTTAGAATTTTTTTCACGCAAGCGTTCCGCAATAGCCCATTGTAGGGCGGCTTCCTCTTCTTTTCCTACTTTCATCAATACGTCTCCGAAATATTCATGGGCCTTTGGATGTTCCGGTTTTAAAGAAACAGCCCGGTCAAAATCTCCCAAAGCTCCTTCTATATTATCTAGTGCTAGTCTGTTTTTTTCCTCGATTATAAATAGCTTTGAATAAAGCGGGACTAAGGCGTACTGCTTCATTCAGACAAACTTCGGCTTCGTAATATTCCTTGTCATTATGTAATGTGATACCTTTACGCACCCAAGCGTCCGTATAAGAAGGATTCAATTCAATCGCTTTGTCATAATTGGCAATAGCAGCACGTGAATCATGTGCTTGGATAATACATTCATTTCCCATTAAATAATATTCGCGGGCATATTTTTCAAGATTTTTACGTTGTACATGGAATTGGTCTTTTAGCCGTTTGTTTTCGACCTTCAAATTGTTGATGATTCCCAGTTTCTTACGTATAAATCTTTTAATCAAAGGTTTTTCGATGTCATAACGTGAATGGATGGCAAGAAAGAATTGTTCTAGAAATCTTTCAAAATCACCTTTGTCGAAGTGTTGTACTGCTTCTACATATTGTACATCAGCTTGTGCCTGCTTCAATGCTTTTTCAATGGACTGGCGGTTGTTGAATCGTTGAGAGAACTTTACTATTTCCGGACGGACAAAGATATCTCCACGTGTAATTTGCTTTTTAGTTGGATGCCGTTTAGTGAAGTACAGCGGCTCAATGCTACGTAGGCTTGTCCACCGGCAAACACCCCTCCTGTAAAATCAATAACGACCCTGCTGAAAGTCAATCCTTGGCTTTTGTGTATAGTGATGGCCCATGCCAAACGGATAGGATATTGTATAAATACTCCTAACTCTTCTTCTTCTATTTTTTTTTCTAGTTCATTGTACCTATATCGTATATTGCGCCAACTGTCTTTTTTAACGTCAAATTCCTGCCCGTCTTCTGTGATAACATATAATGTATCCTCTTCGTCTATACCTGAAATGGTGCCAATCGTACCGTTCACCCAACGGCGGTCGTAATCGTTTTTTATAAAAATAATTTGTGCTCCTGGTTTTACTTCCAGTTCCATTTGGGTGGGAAGGCTGCTTTCTGGAAACTCTCCATGTATCTCACCGGTCAGAATCGTTGATTCTCCAGGCAGTTCAGATAATTTCTTTTCATTGATAAAGTCTACGGTATCTCTCCGGGTAGCAAGTGTGATATACATATCACTTTCATTTTCTTCTATTTGAGTGTTGTAACGGGTGTTTAGTAGTTGTAAGTCAGCTGCTCCGGCAGTATTGGTCCGGATATGATCCAATACATTAACAAAAACTTTGTCCGACTGGCGGTATACTTTTGTCAGTTCTATGGATACCAACTCCATTTCCTGAAAGACTCGTGCCGAAAAGAAATAAGGGGTGGGATAGAAGTGGTTGATTATCTCACGTTCGTCATTTTTAATGACTGGTTCAAGCTGAAAAATATCTCCTACCAGCAAAATTTGTTTGCCTCCGAATGGTTCACGCATATTTTGTGAATATACCCGCAATATTTTGTCTATAAAGTCAATAATGTCTGCCCGAACCATGGAAATTTCATCGATGATCACTAATTCTATTTCTTTTATCAGTTTGCGATGGGCGGAAGTATATCTTAGAAAGCTATGTAACTTTCCATCTTTCAAACTGAATTTAGGATCATCCGGCAAAAGTGGATAGAATGGTAATTTAAAAAAATCTATGCAGTGTGCTTCCACCGGCATTGATAGCTGCGATACCTGTGGGAGCCAGTACTATATGTTTCTTTTTGGTTACTTCGCAGACATATTTTAGAAAAGTAGATTTACCTGTACCCGCCTTTCCAGTGAGGAATACTGACTGACGTGTATATTGGATAAGATTCAAGGCATCTTGAAACTCTTTATTATGGGTATCTACTTGCATTTGTCCATACGTTTAAAAATGAATGAACAAAGATAGTGGAAATCCCGTAAAAGGGCATAAAAAAGACGGTTAAATAACCGTCCTTTTTTATAAGTCCTACAGGGTGTTGCTCTGTATTGGTTCTAATTTACTTTGTTTCGTTCAACATAACGTAACCCCAAATCATAGGATCAGCGTTAGCGATTTTGTGAAAAATGTTTTTTACCTTTTCATAATGTTATCCTTTCTTTTTTAATTAATACCTAAAAACACTCATAAATAGCAGGCATACCTCCCGGTTAGCCTTCTTTAAACAATCTTTCTTTTTACCTTAGTAGCTACTAAAAAACTATCTTTTTATGTTTTACAACACAAAGATAAAGCTTTTGTTCGTTATAATATGTATTTTGCAGCATATTTTTAATCAATATCCCAATTTTATTGATTTAGGTCAACAAAGTAGGAGCTTCTTGTTGCATTTTGGTGAATATTTTGTTCGTTTCTGCCGTATAACATATAAATCAGTTTGCTTACCTCAAGAAATATTGTTTGATTTGTGATATCATAATAAATCATTATGGAAACAAAAGAAATGTCTTACAATGAGCTGGTAATCAATGGATTTATGGCTTTGTTCTTTAACTTGGTTATGTTGCCTGCACTAGTATTCCTGAACTTTTTGAATTTTTGGACAACTACCTTGGTTATCTATTCCTGTTTTATTTGTGCTGGTATTGTTGTTTGTGCTGATGCTTCCGGGATATTTTCTCAAGAACCTAATGAGGCACGTGTGATGGTGTTTTTCGGTGAATATAAAGGCACTTTTTAAAAACACAGGCTTCTTTTGGGTAAACCCTTTCATGAACAAGAAAAAGTTGTCTCTTCGCGCCCGTAATCTGGATGTGGAGCCGATAAAGGTGAATGATAAGATTGGTAATCCTATTCTGATAGGGCTGGTTTTGGTTTGGAAATTGAAAGATACCTATAAGGCGATGTTTGAGATTGATGCGCAGACGATGGCGGACAGTAAAGGGACTGGGACGGCAAGTGTTAGCGTGGCAGGGCGTATGAATGTTTTTGAAGATTTTGTACGTGTGCAGAGTGATGCGGCTCTTCGCCAGGTGGCCGGACAGTATGCTTACGATGACAATGAGCATGATACTAATGAACTGACCTTGCGTGGCGGAGGTGAAGAAATTAATGACCAGCTGGAACGTCAGCTTAATGAGCGTCTGGCTATGGCCGGTATGGAAATAGTAGAGGCCAGAATCAATTATTTGGCTTATGCCCCAGAGATTGCAGCGGTGATGCTTCGTCGTCAGCAGGCAAGTGCTATTATTACCGCGCGCGAAAAAATAGTGGAAGGGGCTGTTTCTATGGTTAAGATGGCTTTGGATAAATTAGCCGAGGATGGAATTGTAGAACTGGATGAAGAAAAGAAAGCCACTATGGTCAGTAATTTGTTGGTAGTGCTTTGTGCGGACGAGCCAGCACAGCCGGTAATTAATTCCGGAACGTTGAATCATTAATGTAGGAAATGGCAAAGAAAGAGATGATAAAAAGCTTTGTGCTCAGAGTGGACGCAGAAACTATGGAAGCTATCGAGAAATGGGCGGCAGATGAATTCCGTTCTACGAATGGACAGCTTCAATGGATTATAGCGGAAGCTTTGCGCAAGAGTGGCAGAATGAAGAAAAAGAAAGAACAATAATCAAAAAGAAAAGAAACAGAATGATACAGTTATTTTGATTGTTTATACTGTTTTGGGTCTGTAAAAAGGGCTTAATATCGATAAAACAAATTATTTTTCTTATTTTCATAGGGTATTTTAATCCTGGGTGATCTTATAAGTAGAAACAGGATTAGTATTTACATTTTTTAATACCTTAATGAATATGAGAGCGCATGAAAAACAATTTAATTGAATGGACACTGCTCATTGTTCTTTGGCTGAGTGCCATTCCGGGATGGAGCCAAGAGGAGGTACCGTTTGCTGAAGAGAATACTTATATTATAGTCAGCGGTGTAGTAAAGGACAAACAAAATAGAAGGACTTTAGAGTATGTCAATGTATCTGTTCCGGGCAGCAGTGTGGGGACGGTGACAAATGCGGATGGTGAATTTTCTTTGAAGATAGAAGATGCGGAGATGGTTTTTGCTTTAGAAATTTCACATATCGGTTATCATAACAATAGAGTACGTTTAGATAAAGAACATTTATCGGATTTAAAGATTTACCTTACCCCTCATGCCAATATGTTGAATGAGATTGTGGTTTATGCCCACAACCCTCGTTTTATAGTGGAAGAGGCCATTCGCAAGATTCCTGTCAATTACAGTAATAAAAACAATATGCTTACCGGTTTTTTACAGGGAAACTGTTCAGAAAGGGCGTCGTTATATCAATATTTCGGAAGCTATTATTGATGTTTACAAGACTTCTTATGAGGATATGACAACTACTCGAGACCGGGTACAGGTTTTGAAAGGACGTCGGCTGCTTAGTCAGAGAGCCAGTGATACGTTGGGGGTGAAACTGGCTGGCGGTCCTACTTTATCTATCTATGTGGACATTGTGAAAAATCAGGATGCGTTGTTGGATGTGGAAACGTTGAACTATTATGATTTCTTTATGGAAGAACCGGTACAGATAGACAATCGTCAGCAATATGTGATCAGTTTCCGTCCCCGTGTCGTTTTGCCTTATGCCTTGTATTATGGCAAATTGTATATTGATCGTGACAAGTTGTCGTTTACTCGTGCGGAATTTAGCTTGTCTATGGATAATAAAGTCAAGGCGGTACAGGCTATTCTTGCCAAGAAACCTTATGGCTTACGTTTTAAACCACAGGAACTTTCTTTCCTTGTTACCTATAAAGATGTGGATGGGAAAACCTTTCTGAACTATATCCGTAACCGTATTCGGTTTAAGTGTGATTGGAAGCGCAAGCTTTTCTCTACCGGTTATACTGTGCTTTCAGAGATGGTGGCAACGGATAGGGAGGAAAATAATGTGGCGATAATTCCCGGAAAGATGGCTTTTCATCAGAAAGATGCTTTTTATGATAAAGTGGATGAATATTGGAGCGAGGATTTCTGGGGCTCCTATAATATTATTGAACCTACGGAATCATTGGAAAATGCAGTCCATAAGTTAAAGAAACAATCGCGTTAAGGCCTCGGATGAAGTTTGCATGGTTGAAAAGAATTACCAAAAAAGAAGTGGATGCTGAATGATTTGTTAACACTGACCAAAATAAGGGAGGGAGATATAAAGGCGTTTGAAGATGTGTTTCGCCGTTATTATTCCCCTCTCTGTTGGTATGCCATGAGTATCACCGGCAGTATGGAGGCTGCGGAGGAAATCGTAGAGGAGTTGTTTTATGGGTTTTGGAGAGATCGGGAGAGGCTGCCGTTGTTCCGTTCTATGAAAAGCTATCTTTATGTTGCGGTGCGCAATCAGTCTTTTCAATATTGCGAGCATCTGGAGGTGAGAAACAAATATCGGGAGTTTGTTCTCTCGCGGAAGGGGCGGACACAGGATAGCAGTCCTCAAGAAGAGATAGAATACCAGGAATTAAGACATTTGATAGATACTACGCTTGCTCGGATGCCGGAACGAAGGTTGCGCATATTCCGGATGCATCGTATGGAAGGTAAAAAGTATGCGGAAATAGCTTCGCAGCTTTCTTTGTCGGTGAAGACTGTAGAGGCTGAGATGACAAAAGCTCTTAAAGCATTAAAAAAAGAAATTGAGAATTATATTATAAGGACATGAGTGAAACAAAAAGAAATAAGGAAAGAGTGGATCGGGCATGGAATAAATTGTATGACCGTTTGGATGCTGACGGACTTTTGTTATCAGGCCGGCAGGATAGGAAACGTTTGTCTGCATCCATGTTGTGGAAGTGGGGGGCTGTGGCTGCTATATGGGTCGGAATATGTGTCTTTTTGACTGTTACTTATCGAAAAGTGGGCGAATCGGTAGAAGCCCAGGCTTTAATTATGCAGGAGAACACGGAGCAATCTACTTTGGTGACCACACTCGAGGATGGATCTATTGTCTATATGGGTGGGGAAACCTCTTTGCAATATCCTGAACATTTCTCTATGGACAAGCGTGAGGTTAGTTTGCAGGGAAACGCTCTGTTTGATGTGACCGGTAACCGGGAACGTCCTTTTCTGATTGAAACAGAGGAGGTCAGAATTGAGGTCTTGGGAACGATGTTTCATGTGAAGAGTGATGTAGGGAGTACTTTCGAACTGTCCGTACAGCGTGGCAAGGTCAAAGTGGCATTGAAAAATAAAAATCAAGAGATGTATGTCAATGCAGGTGAAGCGGTGACGCTTAAAACACATCAATTGCGTTTCACTGATTATAGGGACGATACCCGGATAGCTCATTATTGGAAAAGTATGCGTTTCAAAGACGAATCTTTGATGAATATCCTTAGAGTTATTAATATGCATTCTTCCGGTTTGCAGCTTAAGACTTCTCCCTCCTTAGGGGAGCGTCGGCTTACGGTTGCATTTTCCGGGGAAGCTCCGGAGTCTATGGCAGAGCTTATCTGTTTGGCTATGAATTTAAAATATACTCGTGAAGGTGATATAGGTGTTTTATCCGAATAAAGTGGGAAGATGAATCATATTCGTACATATCATTATTATTGGCATATCTTCTTTTTCAGTTTGCTGGTTTGCATGGCAGAATTTACGAAAGCGGCGGATAGAGATGTGTTGGAGCGAGTCATTTATCTTGCTAAGAGTAAGGGTACTGTCTATACTTTACTGGGCAAGGTGTCCGAACAGTCTGGTTTTCTTTTTGTTTATGACAGCAAGGTGGTGGACAATGATCGTATGGTGAAGTTGGAGGCAGGACAGCGCACTATTCGTCAGGCTGTTTACGAAATTATCGGTCGGCAGGATATCAGTCTGCGCATTGTGGAGAATCATATTTTGATCAATCAGTTGCAGGTGCAATGTCCGGTTGTTACCACTTCTAAAGATACTTTGGCCTATTTTACTTTAGAGGGCAAATTGCAGGATAATCAGTCAGGGGCTCCCATTGCTTACGGCACGGTAGGGGTAGTCGGTACTTCTATAGGCAGTATTACCAATCAGGATGGCGAATTCCGTTTACGATTGCCCGATTCGTTGAGACAGGGTCGCATCGGGGTTTCTCATGTGGGGTATGTGGGACAGGAGATGGATATGTCTTTATTAGAGGCTCAACACGCGGTGTGGTCTCTGGAACCTCGGGTGATTCCTATTCAAGAAGTGGTGATTCGTGCTGTCAATCCTATACGGTTGTTGCGTGAGATGTTGAAAGCTAAAAAAAACAAATTATGCGTCGGTTCCTGTTTATCTCACTACATTTTATAGGGAAGGGGTTCGGTATAAACAAAAATTTCGTAATCTGACAGAGGCTGTTTTTAAAATCTACAAACCTTCTTCTTTGTTGAATCATTCTCAGGATCATGTAAAACTATTAAAGATGAGTCGCATAGTCGATAGTCAGGAACGGGATACACTGATAGCCAAGATGAGTGCGGGAATTGATGCTTGTTTGCAACTGGATATTGTCAAGAACTTGCCGGATTTTCTGTTGCCTGACGGTAAGGGTAATGTGTATTCTTATGCCTCCTGTGATATGACGGTGATAGACAATCGTTTGGTTAATGTGATTTCCTTTCGGCAAAATAAAGGAATAAAAGAACCTCTTTATTGTGGCGAATTATATATTGATGCTGAAAACAATGCGTTGGTTCAGGCACGTCTTGAAATTAATCCTGCTTATGTGAGGCAAGCTACGGATATGTTTATAGAACGAAAGACACGGAAGTGGAAAATAACCGCGCAAGAGGTGGTTTATACCATTTCTTACAGGCAGTGGAATGGCATTTATTACATGAATCATATTCGTGGCGATCTCTATTTTAAAGTGAAACTTAAACGGCAATGGTTCAGTGCTTCTTCCTTGCATACATGGTTTGAAATGGTTACCTGTAAGGTGGATGTAGATAATGTGACCCGTTTCCAGCGTAAAGAACGGATGCCTACACGCACTATATTTTCGGATACACATTTTAAATATGATGCTGACTTTTGGGGAGAGTTTAATGTTATTCCGTGGGAGGAAGAACTGGGTACTGTCATTGAAAAGTTGTCTCCTAAAATAGAACAGATAGAATATTAAAATAAAAGTTGGATACGGAGCATTGTACTTAGCATCTTTTGTCATGATATGTGACATAGAATGTGTTAGCCTGATGTTTGTAAGTTTGTATATTCATCAGTCTTTAGTTTAAAATCGATTCGGCTGTCCGGTCAATATTTTACCCGTGTCAGAAAGCATGCTTTTACACGTATGTCTGCATAGGGCTACACATATTGTATGTGCGGACTTATGCGGATGTATGTGGAATCTCCCATATAACAACTACATTAGGCCTAAAAACAACTATGCAAATCTGATATAGTAATAACAATAGAAGTTGTTAACTAAATCCTAGTACACATCTGTGAAATCATTCACTTCCAAAAGATAACGAGCTTTCTTAAAAGTGTCTTGGTCTTTTTACTGCTGCCGGGGGGGCTATCATATTCCGTGGAGGTATGCACACTTTTTGGCGGGAAAAAGGCCCGAGAACGCTCTATTTTACATTAAATTGGAATAGTCTATAAAAAGAAGTATATATAATTGGAAGCAAGCATGTTATACAGAAATATGCTTCAAAACACAGTGAGGGCATGGGTTGTAAGTGAGGGCGATAATTTTTACTCTAACTACATAAGTTGTTTATAATGAGTTTGTTGTACACAAAGTGAGGGCATGAGGGCATAAAGGTCCGAACTTCCTAATGGGAAAGAATGATGCGTCAAGAAGACTTTCGGAAATTGTCCGAAGAATAAAATGATCCTTTAAGAGCTAAAATCCTTCCCTATGATTTTGCAGGTGAGCCGATGTTTATCCAATATTCATTTTAGTCTATCGCGCGCGATATATAATATGGTGTGTACTTTTTGATATTGCAAAATGGATTATCGAAATAAACATTATAGATAATCTGTAAATCAGTTATTTATAAGTATAATCATAAAAAAAATTAGAAAAAACAATAGATATATTTGGATAAAGAAATGAAATCAACTACTTTTGCATCCGCTTAGCAAGAGAGGTAAGTTTAAAACTGACAAGATGATTTGAATAACATAGATGAAACAAAAAAGTTTTAAAAAAGTTCGATTTTTTTGGTGGTTTAAAATAAACACTTTATCTTTGCAAAACATTTCCGAGTAAAACGGAAATAAACAGGAATAGGAGTTCTTTGAAAGATTTAAGATAAACAAACAAGTAGTACAAGCCGGTGCACCGTATATATGATATGGTGTACGGAAAAACAAGAACCGTCAATATTTTTATTGTATTGATAGAT
>ENA-OPYU01000009-OPYU01000009.1-human-gut-metagenome-genome-assembly--contig:-NODE-9-length-67595-cov-6.600462_pt1 | contig 67595 bp, 64 predicted proteins | sample MGYA00242637_ERZ504482 | MGnify/ENA primary metagenome ERZ504482 (study PRJEB26092, sample SAMD00036237) | human gut metagenome | host: Homo sapiens | study: EMG produced TPA metagenomics assembly of the... | reverse complement strand
GGAGCATCTTTATTTCCTGCACCCCATGCTTGCGGTTTGGGACATTGTGCAAAATCATATCCCCATGAATGTCCGCCGCTATAATCTCCACTGTTTATTGAAGTGGGAGAATCATTATGTCGTCTGGCTAAAATAACCTCACAATTATTTTTGACGAGAAAGATATTCTTAAAATTACTTACCTTATCTGCATTTACATCATAAAGAGAGTGTTTCTTGCCTATCTCTTTCGATGCTTTATAAGACTCCCGATAATAATGTTCAGCCAATGACGATGGGATTCCCAATAAACCATTCATTTGTACTTTTCCAAATTGAGCAATACTTCCCGCATACAATGCTGCACGACTCTTTAGTGCTAATGCAGCGTATTTCGATGGTCTACCCAAGTTATCATCTCCAACCGTTTCATACAGGTATTCATTATTTATAATATCATCCATTTCTGAAAGAATAAAGTCATAAACCTCCTGCTCCGAGTTACGGCTTGGATACAACTCCTCCCAAGGCTCATCCAACGCTTGTGGAACAGTTATCAAAGGAACGCCGCCATAACGTTTCACCATGGCAAAATAATTATACGCTCTTAAAAAACGTGCTTCTGCCACCCGCTCGTTTTTCAACTCCTCTGCTACCGGAGAACCGGGAACACGCTGAATAAATTCATTCAATGCACGAATAGTATTATAAGGGAGTTCCCACCATTCCAAGAATCCTCCACCAATAGTCAATCCCCCCGCCTTATAAGTTCTGACTGCATCCGTATTGTATGCCCAGTTTACTTTAGCCTCATCTGCAATCTCATTAATCCAACACATCCCCATTCCCAACTCACTTTGCCAGAAGTTTCCTCCATCAGTAAAATATCCGGGAGTTTCGTTTACCATTATAGAAGTCTGATAATAACACTCAGCCAAATAATCGACTCGGCGCCCGAGGGCGAGAAGCAGAAGATCATCGACGAAAACCCCGAGATCATGCAGATTTGGGACGACGAGACGGGCGACCGCATGACGAGCCTGTGCATCATCGGCCGTCACATGGACAAGGATGCGCTCATCGCCTCCCTCGATGCCTGCCTGACCAACTGGCACCGCGCCTAGGTTTATCCAAGCGGGTATTTTTCCGCCTACGTAACCGCCAAACCACCACGAAGGTGCCCTTCGTGGTGGTTTTTCGTTCTGAGTCAAGGAGATTCATGTTCAACATTGTGCTGTATGCGCCCGAGATTCCGGCTAATACGGGCAATATCGGGCGTACCTGCGTAGTCACCGGCGCCCGCCTACATCTGGTGGAGCCACTGGGCTTTTCGCTCGACGACAAGACGGTGCGTCGCGCCGGACTGGGCTACTGGCAAAACTTGGACGTGACGACCTATGCCGGCTGGGAGGATTTCCTTGCGCGCAACGGCCTCTCCCCCGCCGATGGTCGCCTGCATCTGCTGACCAAAAAGGCACGCCGAACCTATGCTCAGACTATCTACCGCGATGGCGACTACCTGGTCTTTGGCAGCGAGAGCTCGGGCATTCCCGAGTCACTGCTCGCCGCAGCGCCCGAGCGCTGCGAGCGCATCCCGATGCTGCGCGATTGCGACTCGCTCGATAACGCCGAGGCTTGGGAAGCTCACGAGGAATCGCTGGGGCATACCCAGGACAGCCACGAGGCCATCCTTCAGCAGGATATCTGCGGCAACTTCGTCAATCCGGACGACTACCGCATCAGTGCACTCAACCTCTCCAACAGCGCCGCCATCGTCCTCTACGAGGCCCTACGCCAAACAGGCTTCGCCAACATGTGACAAAGGGGCAGTCCCTTTGTCACATTGACTATAGATAACGACCGGTAATGCTCCTGAAGCAAGCAGCGATATCCGCCGGCGTGCCGGCGCAGACGACTTGCCCGCCGGCATCGCCGCCGCCCGGGCCCATGTCGATCACGTAATCGGCGTTACGGATAAGGTCGAGATCGTGTTCGATCACGATAACCGTGGCGCCCTTGGCAACAAGGCCGTCGAACACACTCAGCAGTACCTGAACATCGAGCGGATGCAGGCCGATCGTGGGCTCGTCAAATACGAATACGGCATCATCCTGCACGCGGCCCATCTCGCTCGCAAGCTTAAGACGCTGCGCCTCGCCGCCCGAGAGCGCCGGCGTGGGCTCACCGAGCGTGAGATAGCCCAAGCCCAGGTCGTGCAAGGTCTGCAAGCGCGCCTGGACTTTCTTGAGTCCCACCGTGGCGTCGAGGGCCTCGTCCACACTCATGTCCATGAGCTGCGGCAACGTAAGCAGGCTCCCGTCCTTGCCCTCGCGATGGATATGCGAAGCCGTGTCTGCATAACGCGAACCGCGACACGCCGGGCAGACGATCTCGACGTCGGGCAAAAACTGCACGTCGAGCGATATCGAGCCCGTGCCATCGCACGTAGGGCAGCGCAGAGTGCCAGTGTTGTAGCTAAAGGCACCTGCCTTGTAGCCGGCTGCCTTGGCTTCGGGCGTACGGGCGAAGGCGCGGCGCAGCTCATCATGGATGTCGGCATAGGTTGCGACCGTCGAGCGCACGTTGGCGCCGATGGGCGTGGCGTCGATCAGGTTTGCGCGAGCAATGCCTTCGGCATCGACCCAACGCACATGTCTTGGCAGGCGCTCGCTAGCTGCCCGGGCCTTAAGCGCCGGAATGAGCGTCTCGAGCACCAACGTCGTCTTGCCCGAGCCCGAAACGCCCGTCACCGCGACAAGACGGCCGCGCGGGATATCGACTTCGAGCGGCTTGACGGTATGGATGGCATCGGTTGCCATGCGGATGTGGCCCTGGTCGAACATTTCCTCGTCAGTCACCTGCGGACGCAAGCGCTTAGGCTCGGCGCGCAAAAAGCGGCGCGATGCGACTGCCCGTGCGATTGCTCGACCTCGTCCACCGTACCAGCGGCGATCACATTGCCGCCGCCTGCTCCGGCAACGGGGCCCATCTCGACCAGATAGTCGGCTTCCGCCAGTACGCGCGTATCGTGGTCGACAACAACCACGGTGTTGCCGTCATCAACCAGATCGCGCATCACGCCTACCAAGCCGTCAACATTAGCAGGATGCAAGCCGATCGAAGGCTCGTCCAGCACATAAAGCACGCCTGTCGATCGGTTACGCACCACGCGGGCGAGTTGCACGCGCTGGCGCTCACCCGTGGAGAGCGTGGCACCGGCGCGGTCGAGTGAAAGGTAATCGAGACCCAGGTCGACCAGACGACGGGGCCGTGCTCAAAAAACGAATCGCAGATATCCGCCGCCATGGGCCGCATCTCGGGCGGCAAGGATGCGGGCACCCCGCGCACCCACTCAATCGCCTCGCCTAGCGTCATGGCCGCGGCCTGCGCCAAATTGATACCGCGCACCTGAGGCAGGCGCGCAGCCTCGGAGAGACGCGTGCCGCCGCAATCGCGGCATGGCCCCTCGCGCAAAAAGCGCGCAACGCGTTTTAAACCCTTATCGTCCTTAACCTTGGCGAGCGCATTCTCGACGGTATAGACGGCGTTGTAATAGGTAAAGTCGAGCGGCGTAGCGCCCTCGCCGTTTTTGGGAACGTAGAGAATGTGCTTCTTAACCGCCGGGCCATGGAACACGATGTCGCGCTCTTGAGGCGTGAGCTGGTTAAACGGCACGTCGGTGCGCACGCCCATCTCGCCGGCTACCTGCTTCATCAGATCCCACATGAGCGTACCCCAGGGAAGCACCGCGCCTTCGTTGATGGTCTTTGACTCGTCGGGCACCAGGCTCGCCTCGTCCACCTCGCGCATGACACCAGTGCCGCCGCAGGTAGAGCACGCACCGCCGCTGTTAAAGGCAAGGTCCTCGGCACCCGGCGCGTAGAACTCGCGGCCGCATGCGGGGCACGTGAGCGACAGGCCCGCAGCCACGTTAAGGCTCGGATCCACACGCGCCCCGCAATGCGGGCACACGTGATGGGCGCAGCGGCTAAAGAGTAGACGCAGGCTATTGTTGAGCTCGGTCATGGTGCCAAAGGTGGAACGCACGCCCGGCACGCTGGGGCGCTGATGCAACGCGAGCGCCGCCGGCACGTGCAGCACCTCGTCCACCTGGGCGTGTTCGGCCTGCGTTAGGCGACGTCGAGTATAGGTGCTGAGTGCCTCCAGGTAACGGCGCGAGCCCTCGGCATAGAGGACGCCCAACGCCAATGAACTCTTGCCCGAGCCCGACACGCCGGCAATACCCACAAGCTTTCCCAGCGGAATATCGATATCGATGTCCTTAAGGTTATGGACACGCGCTCCGCGCACTTCGATAGCCTGCGGGCTCATCTTCTGTTCCGTCACCTTTATCACCCTACTCGTGCCATAAAATGCGGTCGCGGATATACTCGCCCAGCATGGGCACGGTAAATCGGACGAGGCCGTATCCGGCAGCTTCGATAACGCGCTCGCGAATCAGGCTTGCGCGATATTTACTCGCCCAGCTCTGGGTACGCTCGCAGCGCTCAATGATATCCGCCATGCGCGTCGGCTTGCCCTCGTCAACCGCCATGGCCTCGATAAAAATGGCGCTGTGGACTGCGCAGCCCGTAATACAGGGGCGCGTCAACCGCTTCATAGAACTCGGAGACGGCATCCGCATGGCCATCCTCGACATCGCGCCTTTCGATGACCTGCGAGCCACGCCGGACAGCAGACCGCCACATGTAATATCCCACCAGCTGAACCATATAGGGATGCCCCATGCTCTTGCGTGCCGCAAGGTCCGCCGTCTCCGCGTCAACGTAAAGACCAGCGTCTTTGACCGTCTGGATATATGAATCGCGCACCTTGGGCAAAGAAATCGCCCCCAGCGTACGCTGCTGGGCACGGCGCAAAAACGTCACGCTCGGCTCTTCGAGCAAGTCATCAACCATGCTGGGCAATCCGGCGAACACCAGCGCAAGACCGCACTGGTCGCTATCGGGCAATCCCGTAGCATCCTGATCTCCGAGCACTTGCTGATAGAGAACGGCAAGAGCCGCCAGCTCCTCGATAGACGCTGATTGTGCCTCGTCGATCGCAAACAGTATGCCCTTGCCTGGGCCGAGCTTCTTAAGGCGCTCGTTGACCAGCCCTCGCAACGTTTCGCCCTTTGCCCGCGCCGCCTCGACCGACATCCGGTCAAACGACGGACCGAACTCCATTGACGTCACAACGGGTTTATTCGAGCGAAGCGCATCGGCTAGGCGGTCGCACAGCCCAAGCGAAGCGGAATCGGAGACAACCGCCCATCCGCGCTCGCTAGCTAAACGCTGCAGTTCCCGTAGGAGAACCGTCTTGCCGCAGCCGCGGTTTCCCGTAATGAGCATGAGCCTACCCGGCGCTCCGGCGCCGTTATCGAGCCCTTCCTCAAAATCCTCAATGACCGACTCGCGACCGATGAGTATCGGAGGCCGCTTGCCTGCCGTTGGCTTAAAGGGGTTTGGATTCATGTCGGCCTCCTCGGATTGGCGAACCCTGGCAATAGTTATACCAACTTATACCGAGTTATACCAATAGCAGGTGACAAAGGAACTATCCCTTTGTCACATGTGGCCGAAAAACTCGGCGTCTGCTGCTCGCCAGGGGCGGAAGGTGGCGGGATCGACCTTTACGTGCGCCGCAGCGGGTACGTCGTACCATTTGACCGTGTAACCGGCGCCGTGAGAGCAGAAGACCGAGTCGGGCGTGTTGGGCAGATCGGCCTCGGGCTCATGGGCCGCCGTCTCGATTACGCGCTCGGCATCATGGCAAGGCGCATAGCCGGCGAACTCTAGGTACAGATGACCGCGACCGCTCGTGTAGGCGGCCACCTCCAGCGCGTAATCCTGCACCTCGGATGCCGGCACGCGACCCACAAGCTTCGCCCGGTCTCCCGCCATCGTCGGCGGCTCGTACTCGGCACCCATGCGCGTGGCGTCTGACAACGCCCTGCCCACGCACTCCCCCGGCACCTCGAGCTCAAAGTGGTACCACGGCTCCAACAGCACCGCTGCGCCGGCCTCACGCGCCTGCATAAGTCCCTGTCGAATCGCGCGATACGTGGCCTGGCGAAAGTCGCCGCCCTCGGTGTGCTTGGCATGCGCACGGCCGCCCGTGAGCGTAATGCGCACATCGGTGATGGGCGAGCCGGTCAGCACGCCCAGGTGATCACGCTCCATGGCGTTGGTGAGCGCCAGACGTTGCCAGTTAAGATCAAGCTCGTCGGTCGAGGTCACGGTGCCAAACTGCACGCCCGAGCCCGCCGGCAACGGCTCCAGGCGCAGATGCACCTCGGCATAGTGGCGCAGTGGCTCAAAGTGGCCCACGCCCTCGACCGGCTGCGAAATGGTCTCCTTATAGAGAATGCCGCCAGGCTCAAACTCGACCGCAAGGCCAAAACGATCGGCCAGCACGCGCTGCTCGACCTCGAGCTGCACCGCTCCCATGAGCTGCAGATGTATCTGTTCAAGATGCGTGTTCCAGCTTACGCCGAGCATGGGATCCTCGTCGGCAAGCTCGGCCAGCGCTTGGAACACCGTATGGACATCGTGTTCGTTCGGGAGCACCGTATAGGTGAGAACCGGCGCAATGACGGGCGCATCGCCCGCGGGCTCCGCGCCCAGGGCGTCCCCCGGGCGAACGTGCGCAAGACCCGTCACGGCACAAATACCGCCAGCAGCAACTTCTTGGGCAAGCTCATACTTCTCGCCGTTATAGATGCGCACCTGATCGACCTTCTGCTCCCATGCCTCGGCACCGGAACGTCCGTTAATCACCTGTTTGGCATGCAGCGTTCCGCCGGTCACTTTAACCCAAGCCAAGCGCTCACCGCGATCCCCGCGGCTGATACGATAGACGCGCGCGGCAAACTCCGGGTACCATGCCTGTTCGCGCATCAGCACACATATGCCATCCAGTAGCTCGTCCACGCCTTGGTCCTTGAGCGCCGAGCCGGCAAAACAGGGAAAGAGCTTGCGCTCGGCAACCATGCGTGACAGCGTCGCGACGGAAAGCTCACCCGCCTCAAGAAACTCCTCGAGCGCCGCCTCGTCCAACGCAGCAGCGTCCTCCTGAACGGCACCACCCGCCAGCAGTTCGTTGGCGTCCAGACAGCCCTCGGAAAGACGTTGCCCAAGTTGTGCCAGCAAAACATCGCGGCCGGGATTCTCCAAATCGATTTTGTTGATAAAGATGAACGTCGGGATGTCATAGCGCGCAAGCAGGCGCCACAGGGTTTCGGTGTGCCCCTGCACGCCGTCGTTGGCGCCCACAACCAAAATCGCGTAGTCGAGCGCGCGCAATGTGCGCTCCGCCTCGGCAGAAAAATCGACATGCCCCGGCGCGTCCACGAGCATGACATGGGTATCGCCATGGTCGAGCACGGCCTGCGACGAGAAAATCGTGATGCCGCGCTCGCGCTCGATCGCATTAGTGTCCAGATGCGAATCGCCATCGTCCACGCGCCCGCGCTTGCGAATGCGACCCGCGTTGAACAGCATGGCCTCGGCCAACGTGGTCTTGCCGGCATCGACATGCGCCAAGATTCCAACGACCGCTTGCTTCGACATGGCTCTCCTCTTATTACAAGCCCATCGCACGCGGCAACGGGCGCTCACGCTCCACACTGGATGATACAATTTACGGGCCGGCGGGCGAAGCGGGCCCTATCCCCGACCGAGCTCATCGCCCCGCGTTGCCGCGCGGCGTTTTCGTAGGTTCGCGCCTTGCGAAAGCCGGCACCTCCCCTTTTTGTCTACCCGGGCTCATCTGGGGCGATAACAACGCGAGCCCCACAACAACGCGTTTTACCAAAAATGGCCCCACTCGGGGCCATTTTCATTTCGGTGAAACGCTGGTATGTGGCTCGGCCTTTATGCCTCGCGCAGCCAATCGAACGCAACACGCGGCGTGCCGTCTGACACATACACGACACCGGCACGCTCAAACCCTGCCTTAATACTCGCACCCTGCATGGGCAGGTTGTCCTGATGCGTGTCGATACGCAGGTGATCGGCACGCTCTTTAGCAAAGGCAAACATCGCAGCCGCGATACCGTGCACGGTGCCATCGGACGCCACACGGTGCAGTACGGCGTACGGAGTGTCGCTTCGCCATTGACCGTCCTCAATGACGTCATAGCACTCGTCCGGACCCGGTAAAAAGGCAAACGTCGCCACCACGCGACCGTCGACTTCACACACGTAACTACCACCAGCGGCAATATCGGCAGCCAGTTGCTCAGCCGAAGGCGTGCCCTCGGGCCACTGCGTGGCGTTGCCATGCGCGCGCATAAAGGCGCGGGCGGCGTCATAGATGGCCATGACGGCGGGAATGTCAGTATCGAGGGTTTTTTCTGATCATCACGCGGCGACCTCACGTTTATTGGTATCACTTTGATTGAGCAATCATACCAACGTTTGGAGAGGTGCGCGATGCAGATGGGAAGCAAAAAGCGAGCCGCCTGGTCAAAGGCCAAAAGCGAGTTTTTAGGCGCTGCCACGGGCGGCGATATGAGCGACCTATTTGCGCGCGAGGACGAGCGCCGTGACGCCCTGGACGCCAAGCGCGATGAGGCCTGGCGCTACAAGTCGTGCGAGCGCAAAAACCGTTACGACACGCGCGCCGAGGCCGAGGCAGTTATGGCCGACTGCGAAAACCGCGGGCGACGTGGTTTGGCCTGCTACAAATGCGAATACTGCGGCGGCTGGCACCTGACGTCGCACCCTTGGAAATAGACCCCGCATCGGCACGGCGCTGACGGAGCGCCAACCATCGCACGAAAGCTACAGGCGCGGCGGCACCAAAACATCGTAGCGAACGGCCTTGCCCGCAAGCTGATAGCTCGGCTTAACGCCGGCAAGCAGTGGCCCCTTCACCGGTCGCTTGATAACGACCTTGCGCGGGTGCACCGCAAGCGCAGCTTCGACCAGCGTCTCCTCATCGGCACACGGCTGCTCCAAATGGTGCAAGAGTTGGAACTTCTTTTTCACCGCCGCGCTCTTGGTGCGCTCGGGAAACATGGGGTCCAGATACACCACGTCAGGAGCGGTGAGCTCGCCCTGCCCGATCAGCTCAGCTGTATGGCGAAGACCGACAACGCTATCCTCGCCCGCATGTAAGCGCATGCGCGCCACGGCTGTCGCAAGCGCCGGTTCATCTGCCGCGCGATCCAGGGCATCCTTGAGGAGCGCCGCAATCACACAATCCTGTTCATACAGATCGACGGTAAAGCCCGCGGCAGCCAGCAGCAGCGAATCCTCGCCAAAACCTGCCGTGGCATCAATCGCCCATGGGCGCTCGATGCCTTTTGCGCGCGCAGCCTTTACCAACAGCTCTTGCTGCAGACGGCCCTGCTTGAGCCGCGGAAGCATGCGGCCGAAATCGGCGCGCAGCTCCATCGTGCCGTCGGTGAGCGTGAGGCCCTCGGGCTTCCCGGTCAGCTCAAGCCCCGCGGCCCGAGCAACAGAAAAGGGATCGACGACGCCCATGGGTACTCCTTAACAAGCAAAACGAATACGTGAGCGCCGTTTATGCCGACACCCAACCGTCCGCTATTGTCCCACATGCGACATGGCCCACAGCATCCCAATGCAAAGCACCGCCATCAATCCCGTGCACACGGCAGCGATCACAGAATCACCCATGCGCCTTCCCAACGACCGTGGCTCACACACTTGCTCGACTCCGTACATCATGGCTCCTCCTTGAGACCAGCTCCTTGTTACGGCCTCATCATCTCAGCGCCGCGCATACGCTGCCATCGATTTGACTTACACCCAGCTTTCCTTTTTGAAAGGTTGGGTTTGGCTGCGCGGGCTCAATGCGCTTTCAAACGCATGCATCGCCGCGTTGAACTACAATGTGCTTCACCATATGTGCAGTACATTGGGTGCGCCAAGTTGGCGTACTCATATCGAAAGGACCAGCCATGAGCTTCACTCGCAAGACTCTCAAAATCCTTGCTCTCATCTACTTTGTTTTGGGCATCGCCAGCCTCGTCACCGCCGGCGTCGGTATCGCCACGGGCGGTCTCGATTCCACGTACGGTTCGTACGCCACGCTCGCAGCGGTCGTGCTTATCGCCAAGGGTCTCGTCGACCTTGCCGCAGGCGTCGCCGGTATCAAGGGCGCCAACAAGCCTTCGCAGGTGGACGGCGCGTTTAAGCTCGGTATTGTTGCCGCGGTCGCCACGCTTGCCCAAGCGGTGCTCACGCTTCCCGCGTTTGGCGGCGACGCCATCAACTTTGGCGCCTTTGTCATCGTGGTGTACGACCTGTTCTTTGTTCAGCAGGCACACGCCGTTAAGGCCGAGAACAAGGACCGCCTGTAAGCGCTCGCTTCTCATAACCTCTGCAGCCAAGCAACTAAAAAGGGCCGATCGCGCATCTCCGCGGTCGGCCCTTTACGTTTGCCCAGATAAAACCTACCAAAATAAACCTGTCCCTTTTTGGCAGGTTGTTAGCTGTGGCGGTACTCGGCGATGATGAAGTCGATGTCAGTCTGAAGGGTATCGAGGTTTGCCAGGCGCTCTTTGTCGGCGGGGCGCGTGCGGTAGTAGTACGGCGTCATCTGGAACACCGCCTCGATGTCCGCCTGGGTCTGAAGCGTAATATTCGCAGATACCCGCTGCGTTCCGACCAGTTTAAGCTCGGTGACCTGCGGCAGCTTCTCATCATTAAGGTACGGCGTGTCGTAGAGTACCTCCTTGAGCCCAAACAGATGACGGGCACCCGGCACCACGGTGTAGAGCGAGCCCTCTGGCGCCAGCACGCGGGCAAACTCACGCTCGTTAAAGGGAGCGAAGAGCTCGGTCACCATATCGAAGGCGCCATCAGCCACGGGGATGTCCTTCATGTTGGCCACGAAGTAGGTCGCATCGCCGCGCTTGGCGGCAAGGCGTACCATCTCTTTGCCCAGGTCGAAACCGTAAGCATCCACCCCCGGCACCGCGCCCATGGCGCTGGTGTAGTAGCCCTCGCCGCAGCAAATATCGAGCAGCGTCATGGGGCCGTTCGTAGACGCAGCGCACCCAGCCGCCCGCTCGCGCACCAGCTCGACCATTGCATCGCGCAACGGCGCATAGTAGCCACGGTTTAGAAAGTCACGACGACTGCGCGCCTGCGACTTGGGATCGCCCATAGAGTCGCCGCTCTTGGACGAGCGCAGTAGGTACAGATAACCCTCGCGCGCACGGTCAAACCGGTGTCCGCCCGTGCATGCAGCACCGCGCTCGTCGTCCACCAGCGGCTCATGGCAAACGGGACACAACAACATGGCAACTCCTTAGCGCGAACAACACAACGCCCACTATTGTCTCACGCCTTCCCCGCCTAGTCGTTTAAGAACGTCCCCAATGACTGGGCGATTAGGAGTATCATCGTCTGCGCAAATAAGCACGAAAAAGCATATTAGAGATTGAGAGCGTATGGCTGATACCGCATCTAAGCACATCGACATGACCACCGGCTCGCTGTGGCGCAATATTCCCCTGTTCGCCTTCCCCGTGGCCGCCACGAGCATCTTGGAGCAGCTGTCGAACCTCATCGCCACGGTCATCATCGGAAACTTCTCGGGGGACCAAGGAACCCTCGCCATGGCGGCGGTCGGCTCCAATGTTCCGCTTACCAGTCTTATGCTCAACCTGTTTATTGGCATGTCGCTTGGCTCCAACGTGGTCATCGCCAATGCTATCGGCCGCAACGATCAGAACATGGTCAAACGCGCCGTCCATACCTCGATTTTAATGGCGCTCGTGGGCTTTGTCGTCATCGCTCTGGGCGAGATCTTTGCCGAGCCTATGCTCGCCGCCCTCAACGTTCCCGCCGAAACCATGCCGCTCGCTTCGCTCTATCTGCGCGTCTTTTTGCTCAGCATGCCCTCGATCTTGCTTTACAACTTTGAGGCCGCGATCTTCCGCTCCGTCGGCATCACCCGCATGCCGCTGCAGGCGCTTGCCGTGTCCACCGTCCTCAACATTGGCCTGGACCTCATCTTTGTCCCCGTACTCCACTGGGGCGTCGCGGGCGTCGCCATCGCCACCGCCATCGCCTACACCGTTAGCGCCGCTACGCTCTTTATCCGCCTACTCAAGACCGACTCCGTCGTCCGCGTCACCCTACGCGACCTGGCTATCGACCCCGTCGCCCTCAAACGCATCGTCAAGATCGGCCTGCCCGCCGGCATCCAAAGCGCCGTCTTTGCCGTCGCCAACATCATTATCCAGTCCGCCATCAACAGCCTGGGCACCGAGGTCATGGCGGCATCGAGCGCCGCCATGAGCCTGGAGTACGTGTGCTACAACCTGCTCAACAGCTTTAGCCAGGCTTGCACCACCTTTGTGGGGCAAAACCACGGTGCCCGCCAGATCGACCGCTGCACCAAGACGCTCAAGGTTTGCCTGGTCGAAGGCGGTATCGTTGCACTCACCACAATTATCGTTATTGTCGGCCTGGGGCGCGAGATCTTGTCGCTCTTTAACAGCGATCCCAACATCGTCTCGATCGGCTATATCCGCGTGTGTTCGATCTTCCCGGCGTACGCCTTTAGTATGTTCTACGAAAACATGTCAGGCTACCTGCGCGGCTTTGGTATCTCGCTCACGCCCGCCCTCATCACCATGATCTGCGTCTGCGGCATCCGCTTCTATTGGGTGTTCTGCGTGTTCCCGCACTTCCGCACCTTTGCGAACATCATGATGGTCTATCCCATCAGCTTGGGCACCACGGCGTTCTTTATGGTCGTGGCGGTGCTACTCTGCCACCCGGCACGCACCTATCGCGCCACCCAAGCCAAAGCGACAGCCCGCTAAACACAGCACTCAACGCCACGCCAGTCATTAATTGACAATATGCGAGCTCATATAGTCGATAAAGCGCCTCGTGGCGATGGGCATGGTGTCCCAGCTGCGCCAGGCGGCCACCACGTCGCGCGAGGGGGCATGCACGATGGACCGCACACGAATATCGGCTCGCATGCCCTCCACAGTACGACGGTAGAGCATGCTCACGCCTAGGCCCTCCTCCACCATCGCCATGATGGTGTAGTCGTCAGTCACCTCACTCGTCACGTGCGGTGACAGGCCATGCGTTGCAAATGCATCGAGCACCAGACTCTGTTCGCCCTCATCCAGCAGCACAAACGGCTCGGACGCCAGGTCGGCGAGTGTCACCTTTTCCTTTGCTGTCAGCGGATGTGCAGCCGGCAACAGTGCCACCAACTCGTCGTGATAGACGATGCGCTTCTCGAGCCCTGCGGTAAATCCGCGCGCCGTAAAACAAAAATCAACCACGCCATCGTGTACCCACTGGGCGTTGCGCATGTAATCGCCCTGCTTGAGGGTAAAGCGTACGCCCGGGTGCAGCGCACCAAAGTCGCGGATCACACGCGGCAACACGGTTCGACTCACGTTGGTAAACGTCGCAATACGGATATCGGTCGACGAAAGCCCCAGCAGCTCCTGGCGCTTGCCCTCGAGCTCGGCCTCGGCGGTCACGATCTGGCGCAGGTACGGCAGATATTGTTTACCGTCGCGCGTAAGCGAAACGCCCTGCTTGCCGCGCTCGATAAGCGTGGTACCCAGCTCGCGCTCGAGCGCCTTGACGGCCTGGCTCACCGCACTTTGCGTATAGCCCAGCTCGTCCGCCGCACCCTTAAGACTGCCGCGATCGACCACCATACAAACAATCTGATACCGCGATGCCATCGTGCCTCCACATCGATGTAGCCGTAAAACGTTTTGCCAGGACTTCTTCTGGCAACATTAGTATTTCTTAATCATACTGAAGATACATTCGCTTTACTACATCCACATCTGAGAGCAGAATCCTTTTTACGAAACCGTTCTGTAACAAAAGGAGTCCCATGGATCGCAAAAAAGCAATCGCGCTCTCATTTTCCGTTCCCGTCGCATGGGGCTTTTCGTACCCCCTCATGAAGATCGGCATGGACAGCATGAACGCCACGAGCATCGTTGCGTTACGCTGCATCATCGCCTTTGTGGCCTGTCTGCTGCTCTTCCATAAGCGCGCTTTCCGCATTAACCGCGACCTGATGGTCCGCGCCGCCATCATCGGCGCCATTATGGCAACCGAGCTCACCTGCATGTGCCTGGGCTCCAGCCTCACCTCTGCCTCCACCGCCGGCTTTTTGCAGAGCCTGACGGTCGTGATTGTGCCGTTTGCCAACGCCGCCCTGCTGCGTCGCGCCCCCGAGCGCAAGGTGCTCATCGGCACCGCCATCGTCACCTGCGGTATGTTGCTGCTCTCGGGCGCCGACTTCACCAGCCTGAATCCGGGCGCGATTATCATGCTACTCTCGGCCTTTATCTATGCCGGCCACATCATTGTGGCGAAGCGCTTTGTCGAAGATGTCGACCCGCTGGCTCTGGGCGTTTGGCAGCTGGGCTTTGGCGGCTTGTTCTCGGGCATCGCCGCATTCGCCTTTGGCGGCTTTACACTTCCCAGCACGCCGAACGAGATCGTCGTTATCGTTGCGCTCGCACTCATTTGCTCTGCCTATGGCTTTATCACCCAAACGCTCGTGCAGCCCCACGTGCCTGCCGAAACCACCGGCTTCGCTTTCTCGCTCGAGCCGGTCTGCTCTGCCGTCTTCTCGTTCTTCCTGGTCGGCGAGGTCCTGAGTCCCATCGCATTCTTTGGCGCCGCCCTCATCCTCACCGGCGTCATGGTGGCAACCGTCGAGCTTCCGCGCCTTCGCGCACATGGACAGGCTCGCATGGCAGGAGCGCCCGAGCAAGCCTCGTAGACCCCACTCTTCATACAGCCGTGGCATAAAGGCAACCGGTGCGCCTTTACAATAGATGCCAACAGAGCATCTGCCATAAAGGAGTCCCATGGACACCGCAACTCGCGACCGCAACATAACAACTTGGCTGGGCGATGCGCCGCAGCCGGTACGTGACACTACGAACCAGCTGCTCGAGCGCATCGCCCTTTTGCGTACCGAGCAGACTATCTACCCGGCACAAGACGACATCCTCAATGCCCTCGCCTACACGCCGGCCGACCAGGTCAAGGTTGTCATCTTGGGTCAAGACCCCTATCACGGACCCAACCAGGCCATGGGGCTGTCGTTCTCGGTCCCCGCGACGCAAACCAAGTTGCCGCCGAGCCTGCGCAACATCTACAAGGAACTCAATGCCGATCTGGGCTACCCCATTCCCGCCACAGGAGATCTAACGCCATGGGCACAGCAGGGCGTCCTGCTTCTCAACACTACGCTCACCGTGCGCGAACACGCTGCGAACTCGCACGCCAAACTGGGCTGGAGCACGCTCACCGACTACGTTATCGAACGCTGCTGTCAGCTACCCCAGCCGGTAGTCTTTTTGGCATGGGGCCGCTTTGCCCAGCAGATGGTCGAAGGCAAGCTCGCCGCTACCGGCGCGGGCAAGGCAACCGGCAAGTTCTGCCTGGCCTCTACGCACCCCTCGCCACTTTCGGCCAACCGTGCCACGGCAGAACTCCCCTCTTTTATGGGGTCGCGCCCCTTCTCCGCCGCCAATCGGCTACTCGAACAGCACGGCTCGACCCCCGTCAACTGGACTTGCCTCAGCTAAAAATCGATACATCAAAAACGCGCCCGACAGCTTTCCATCGGGCGCGTTTCCTATTCGGGCCAAATAAATTGTGTGCGGCCGGCCTCGCCACCGTCAATGAGCAGACTCTGTCCGGTCATAAACCGGTTGGTCACGCCCACAAAGTAGATCCACTCGGCGATCTCTTGGGCGGTGGCCCAGCGTTTAAGCGGCGTGAGCTCCATAATCTGGTTCCACAGGTGCTCGTCTTCCATCACGCAACGGTTGAGCGGCGTGATAACGCCGCCCGGGTCCACACTGTTGGCGATGGCCTGCGGTGCCAGGCGGTTTGCGAGGTTCTTGGTGTAGGCGATAACGCCGCCCTTGCTGGCGGCATAGGCGGGAAACTCCGACCCCGTATGCCCACTCGCCGACCCCACATTGACCACGGATCTGATAGCCGGCGCCGGCTTGGCGGCAAGCCCCTCCCCCACAAAGGCGTAGCGCTCGGTCACGTTGATGGTGCCACACAGGTTGGCGGCGATGTCGTCGGCCGAATCCTGCGTACCGGCGACGTTCACGATCACCTGAGGCTCAAGGTCGCTTGGAAACGAGTCCGGCTCGCGGACATCAACGATCAGATGGCGGTAGCGCTCGTGTTCGATCGCCGGCGACAGCAGATCAAAGCCCACGACCTCGTGGCCCTCGTCCAAAAAGCGCTGCACGCATGCGGCTCCGATACCGCCCGAAGCGCCCGTGATCAAAACCCGCATACTTGCTCCTTAGGCGGTTGCGTGGCGCTCGAGGTACTCGGAGCCCACATTCTCGCGCTCCCAGCCGCGCACGACCTTGTAGCCCACGGGGCTCAGGAAGACCTCGCACAGCAGCTCGGCAGCAGCGCCCGTCAGCGAGCACATAAGGACCTGCACCCAGGTCCAACCAAAGAACGTGTGGCTTACCACAATGGCAAAGACCAGGTTGTCGATAAACTGGCCAACACCCGTAGACACATAGGAGCGGAAGGCAAAGCTCGCAAAGTTATTCTTTTTGAGCATACGGCCGAGCGACTGGTTGAGCGTGGAGTTAACCACGGCAGAAACGAGCATTGCCAGCGAAGAGCCCAGCACCACGTACCAGGTGCCGCCGATGGTGGCGTTAAGGGCGGTGTTGACCTCGATCATGCCGGTGTCGTAGTAGGCGCCCCACATACCGGGCGTGAGCGAGCATGCCCAAAAGCACAGGCTCACGGCCAGGTTGACCAGCAGCGCGAGGATAGAGATTTTAATGGATGCCTTGGCGCCAAAGCGCTTGCAGATCATGTCCTGGCACAAAAACGAAACCCAGCTCACCACAAAGCCGCAATCGAGTGCCAGATACGGCAGGCTGATGAGCTCTTTGTTGGCCAGCAGGTTCATCATGATGACGCTCACGAAAAACAGCGAAACCGTTGCCGCGGGAATGCTCCGCAACAGGACCTTGTAGTCCTCCATGACCTTCTTGATCATTGTGTACTCCTTTGGTTTTAGGTTTAACGAGCAGGATATCGGACCCGAACTGCTCGGACGCCCCGGTCTTGAGACGACGGTGGGTATGATAGCCGCTCACGCGGCATCAGGCAAGCAAACGGCGCGGCAGCCCCGCAGGACCACCGCACTGGTGCGTTAAAAGGCTACGTTGCCAAACTCCGACAGGATCAGGTCGGGGTTGTGGTCGGTTGCCCAATCCACGTTCCACGGGCTCGTGAACAGCAGCAGCTTACCACCGCGCATGTCCTCGACGCGCAGCGTGTCGCGCGTGAGCGAAAGAGCCGGGATATCGATGGTATCGGGGTCGTTCTGGATCCAGCGGATGTCCGTATAGGGCAGCGGCTGGCGACGAACCTCAACACGGTATTCGGCCTTAAGGCGGCGCTCGAGCACCTCAAACTGCAGCACGCCGACCACGCCCACAATGACGCTCTCCATGCCGGCACCCAGCTCGCGGAAGATCTGGATGGCGCCCTCCTGGGCAAGCTCCTCCATGCCCTTGACGAACTGCTTGCGCTTGAGCGTGTCGACCTGCGTAATGCGAGCGAACATCTCGGGGGCAAACGTCGGGATCTGCGGATACTGCACGTGGCGCTTGCCGGAGCACACAGTGTCGCCGATGCTAAAGATACCCGGATCGAACAGGCCCACGATATCGCCCGCGTACGCCTCGTCCACGATGGCGCGGTCATCGGCCATCATCGAAGTGCCCGTAGCAAGCTTAAGCTTGCGGTTGCCCTGCACGTGGAAGGCGTCCATGCCGCGCTCGAACTTGCCCGAGCAAATGCGCACAAAGGCGATGCGGTCGCGGTGGTTCTTGTCCATGTTGGCCTGGATCTTAAACACAAAGCCACTAAAGTCGTCGCGGCAGGGATCGACCGGTTCGCTGGTGAGCGTATCGGTATAGGCGCGCGGCGTCGGGGCCAGACGCAGGAACTCCTTCAGGAAAGGCTCCACGCCAAAGTTGGTAAGCGCCGAGCCAAAGAACGCCGGGCTCAGCTTGCCGCAGGCCACGGCATCCAAATCGAGCTCGTCGCCGGCACCATCAAGCAGCTCGATATCGTCCATCAGGTTCTTATGGTTTTCTTCGCCGATGAGCTCGTCCATGGAAGGATCGCCCAGTTCGGCCTCGACCTCGGCGACCTTCTTGGTGGCGTTGGCGTGGCCGTCGCCCTCAAAGGCAATGACGTGACGAGTCTGACGATCGAACACGCCGCGGAAGTTGCGGCCGCTGCCGATCGGCCAGTTCATGGGATACGTATTGATGCCCAGGACATTCTCGATCTCTTCCATGAGCTCAAACGGATCGCGAGCCTCGTGGTCGAGCTTGTTCACAAAGGTGAAGATGGGGATGTGACGCAGTGTGCAGACCTTAAAGAGCTTTTTGGTCTGGGCCTCGACGCCCTTGGCGCCGTCGATGACCATGACAGCGGCGTCGGCAGCCATAAGGGTACGGTAGGTATCCTCCGAGAAGTCCTGGTGGCCGGGGGTATCGAGGATGTTGACGCAGGCGCCGTTGTAGGTGAACTGCAGCACCGAGGAGGTAACGGAAATACCGCGCTCCTTCTCGATGTCCATCCAGTCCGAGACGGCATGCTTGGCCGAGCTCTTGCCCTTGACCGAGCCGGCAGTCTGGATGCTGCCGGTATAGAGCAGCAGCTTCTCGGTAAGCGTGGTCTTACCGGCGTCCGGGTGGCTGATAATCGCGAATGTGCGGCGCGACGAGATTTCATCCGACAGGCTTGCCATGCGGATCCTTTCTTGCATTGAGTGCATTACGTCGTTGTAACCGCATTATTGTAGCCGTGAAATCCCGCTCTAGGGCACCTATCAGGACAAATTCATCAGTTGGGGCCTGGGCGGCCGGTCCAATCCGCATTTGCCTCTTGCAGAACTGTGCATAGTGTATATATACTGTACTTACCGGTTATATACACGTGTAGCCCATCAGCTAAGGAGCCGCTGTGGACATCATCCTATCCAATTCGAGCGATAAGCCCATCTACGAACAGATATCCTCGCAGGTCAAAGCTCAGATCCTATCGGGCACGCTCGCTGCGGGAGCCAAACTCCCCAGTATCCGTGCACTCGCGAGCGATCTTGGCGTGAGCGTCATCACCACAAAGCGCGCCTACGCCGACCTGGAGCAGCTCGGGTTTATCTGCACCGTGCAGGGCAAAGGCTGTTTTGTCGCCGAGGGCAACCAAGAGTTCTTGCGCGAAAACCAGCTCTGCCGTATCGAAGAGCTACTTGCGAAAGCGGCAAGCCAAGCCGAAGCCTTGGGTGTCACGCGCGACAAGCTGCACGAGATGCTCGACCTGGTAGCCCCCGAAACCATGCAGTAGCCATCTGCAAGAAAGGCTATACCATGCAAAACTTGTTAGAACTCAAAGGTGTCTCACGCCGCGTGAGCGACCGTTTTTCGCTGCGTGATATCATGCTCGCCGTGGAGCCCGGCCAGATTGTTGGCTTTGTGGGCGCTAACGGTGCCGGCAAGACAACGACCATTCGCGCCGCGCTCGGGCTTATCAAGCTCGATGCCGGCGAGGTGCGCCTGTTTGGGCAGCGCTGTGGCGCCGACGCGCCCGATGAGTCGCAACGCCATCTACGCTCCCGCGTCGGTCTTGTCCTGGACACGTGCCCCTTCCCCTCCACGCTCAAGGTGGGCCAGATCGAGGCACTCGTAGGCCCGGCGTACCCCACGTGGGACCGCAAAACGTTCGCCGGATTCATCGACCGATTTGGCCTCGATCCCAAGACAAAGGTCAAGGACCTCTCCCGCGGCATGGGCATGAAACTGCAGCTTGCCTGTGCACTCAGCCATAATGCCAAGCTACTCCTTTTGGACGAAGCCACCGCGGGCCTCGATCCCATGGCGCGCGAGGAATTGCTCGATGAGCTGCTTGCTTTTGTCGCCGACGGTCAGCACAGTGTGCTGCTCTCGAGCCACATTACGTCCGACCTCGATCGCGCCGCCGACCGCGTCATCTGCATCGATAACGGCTCGATTGTGTTTGACCTGCCGCGCGAGGACATTACCGACCGAGCCGGCATCGCCCACTGCACCCAAGCGCAGGCCGCCGAGCTTATGGCTTGCGTCGAAGGTGCCCATGCCGCCCGCCACGCCTACAGCGTGGACGTGCTCGTGCCCAACCGTCGCGAAACGCTCGAGGCCTTTCCCGGGATTCCCTGCGATCGGGCAACCATTGATGACTATCTGCGCCTCACGCTGAAAGGGGCTTCGAAATGAAACGCGCCTTTATGTCCGAGCTCGCCATCGTTCGCACGCTCACCCCGAGTATCGCGGGCGTCGGCCTGTTCATCTTCGTCGTGCTAACCCTTGCCAACGCGTCGGATGGCGATTCCGGCATGAGCGCCGGCGCCTGCGCGGTCAGCGCCATGTCGCCCATCATGGTCATGAGCTCGCTGGCCGGCTTCGACAATCAAAACGGATGGGAGCGTTATCGGGCAACGCTGCCTCTCACGCGCAAAGACATAATTTGCGCACGCTACCTGTGCATCGTTGTCTTCTCGGCCATCATGGCCTGCGCCGCCGTGCTTTTGAACATCATCGCCCTTCCGTTCTTCAACAGCGCGGGCGTGGCCTCGACAGGACAAACCATCTTTGAGATCGCAATTGCCTCGGCAGCATCGATGCTCATCTCCCTCATGATGGTGTTCTTGGCACAGCCGCTGTTCTTCCGATTTGGACACATGGAGGCACTGCGCCTATCCGTTGGCCTGTTTGCCCTACTCGGATGCCTTACCATGGCAGCGCTGAGCTCCTCCAACCCCATCAGCAACTGGCTTATGTCGATTGCCGGGGCGAATCCCGATCCTGCCGTCCTTGGCTGTCTGTGTGCAGGAATTGCCGTACTGGCGCTCGCACTATGCGCAATCAGCTGCACCGTCAGCACCAAGGTTTATCGAGTACGCGATCTGTAGCCACACGAGTCTCAATCCGCGAAGGACGCGATCGCCGCCCCTCCCCGCAAATCCGTGGCAAAGGGCATGTCCCCGGCGTGCGCCACCGTACTACTTGCGCAGCGGCTTGGGCAGCGGAATGCCGGCGGCGATAACGGCGGCGATGATCATGCAGACGATACCCTTGAGTGGGAAGCACATGAGCAGCAGGCCCACGACCATGACCGGCTGGCGCATGACCGCACCCATCGTCGATGCCGTGCAGACGGCGACGCAAAAGACCGGATCGGCGCCGGTGAGGATGGCAAGGCCGTAGCCCAGGCTCACACCCGAGAAGATAACCGGGAAGAAATGGCCGCCACGCCAACCAAGGTTGATGAGGGCGGGCGTCAGCATGGCCTTAACAAGACCGGTCGCGATAAGCACGCCAGCGGGAATGGTCAGGTAGGTTTCCATGAGCACGTCGGCCTGGGTCTCGCCGGCAAACATGGTGTAGGGCAGAACCGTGCCACAGATGGCGAGCGCCAGACCGGCTAGCATGGCCTTGACGACAGGACGCTCCCCTATTGCATGAGACAGTGCCTCGCTCGCATACTCAGAGACAAAGTACAGCCATCCGCAAACGGTGCCGACCAACGCCAGCGGAATGAGCCAGACAAGTTCCAGGTTGCCCACCACGGCAGCCTCGAACCTCGGCATGCCCATGCCGCCGCCCATGAGCTGGCCGAGCAGCAGGTAGGTGCCCAGACCACCGGCAATCGCAATGCCGTAGACCACCGTCTTTTGCGCCTTGGGCAGCTTGATGGTGATCTCGCCGGACGCGGACTCATCGTCGGCGTCTTCGCCCTGGCCGTCAGTACTTCCGGCAAGCGGCGCCACAAAGCCAAAGACGGGCGCGGTAAAGAGTGCCGTCAGGGCAGCCTGGGTGCCCAGCAGCGTGAGCTCCCTAAACTCGGCGCCAAAGCGACGCATGCGATCGCCGACCCAGCTGCACAGACCCGCGATGACGCCGGTCAGGCCGGCCTCCGGTCCAATGCTGCCGCCAAACAGCAACGGCAGCAATGCCGCGAGCGAAAGCTTGCCCAGGTTGTCGTACGGGTAGCGCCCGTCTTGCTTAACCTTAGCCATCACCTGATTGAGGTCATCGGTCTTGGTGCCTGTCATCTTTTCGTACAGACCGATTAACAGGCCGCCCAGCAGGCAGACAAAAAAGCGGGTACGGCAAAAATGCCAAACGGGCCGCTGGCAAGCTCGGGCGAAGCGACGCCCAGCGCGTGTGGAATCTCGGTCCATAGATAGTCGATGCCGTGCTCCATCGCAAAGAAGAACAGCCAGACTGCGGCACCTGCGAACGCACCGGTCACGGCAACGCTAACTAAAAACAGCGCGCGGTTTGTGGGTTTGGCAAGGTTATCCATCGGGTCCTCCCGCGGTCAAAGTCGACATAGATACGTTTTATTGTAGAGCGAGTGTGGCCCAGACAAGCCAACCGTCTGCGCCGCAAACGGCACCATTGGGAGCCATAGTGGGGCAGGCTCAAGGCTTATCCGTTGATAATCGAGGCAATCTCGCGCAAATCGTCGGCAAAGTAGATGCCGTGCTGGCGCTTCAGGCTCGAAAGCCCCTTATCAATCATGTGCCCGAGCAGCACCTTGAGGTCGTTGTAGTAACCGTTCAGGTTGTACAAAATGCACGGCGCATCGAGATGCCCCAACGACACCGCGGACATAACCTCGGCAATCTCCTCGAGCGTGCCCGTGCCGCCCGGAAATGCGATGAACGCATCGCCGAGCTCGATCATCTTGGCTTTGCGCTCGGCCATGTCGCTCGTCACGATAAGGTCGTCGATTCCGTCGTGTTGAAACTCTGCCTCGATAAAAAAGCTCGGCTCCACACCCGTCACATGTCCGCCTGCCTCGAGTACGCTATCGGCGAGCGCGCCCATCAGTCCCGATTTGGACCCGCCGTATACGAGCGCGTGTCCGTTGGCGCCAATCCAATTGCCCAGCTCCTGCACTGCGGGCAGAAACGCCGGGTCGTTGCCGATGCTCGCGCCCAGGTAGACGGTGATGTTCATATGCAATCCCCCTCGTCGTGACGCGCGGCACCCGTTCTATCGTTGCCGGCGACGGTATTCGCGCACGCGGCGCGACAAATCGGCGAGCTCATCGCGGTCGAGTTCTTCCAAATGCTCAAGATCGTCCATAAAGCGCGCCATGGTGTCCTTTTGGCGCATCTTGATAAGCGTATTGCAGTAGTTCACCGCCACGCCCGTAAGCATGGCGATATAGAAGATACTGATGACGCTTAGGATAACGGTAATGCCGCGGGCAACCGGCGTTTCAGCGGGGATATCGCCAAAGCCAATCGTCGAGACCGTCTCAAAGCTAAACCAGAGACCATCGCCAAACGTGAGGGTCGTGGGCTCGGACAGCCAGACAGCCGTCGAGCAAAGCAGATAGAAAATAAGAAACAGGCCCGTAATGCGTGCAAAGCCAGCCTGTCGCAGCACATCGGCAAGCGTCCTGAGCTTTTTCATCGCGACCCTTTCCACGGACAACCAATCACGTTCGCTCGGTATTGTCCCACGCCTCCCCCGCAAACGGAACTAGTCATTGGGGACGTTCTTAAATGACTAGTCGTTTAAGAACGTCCCCAATGACCACCAGCTGCCGACTGGGCAGGCTGAGCTGGTATCCTTATGCGGTATTGTCTCGATTCGTTAGGATTGCACGTGAGAGCTTCCGCTGTCCTTCGTTCAGTTATATGTCGCACCCTGGCCGTCGCGCTTGCTGCGTTCGCCGTACTGAGCGCCGTCATACCCGCCCCCGCCTTTGCCGCCGAATCCGATCAGCAGGTCAAGACGGCCCGCGTTGGTTGGCTCGTCAACAACGAGGGCTTCCAGGACGGCACCCCCGGCGAGCGTCTCTCGGGATGGGGCTACGAGTACCTCCAGACCCTATCGTACTACACGCCCGGTTGGCGGTACGAATACGTCTCTGGCACCTTCACCGAGCTTATGGACATGCTCGAGGCGGGCGAAATCGACCTCATGCCCAACATCTCCTACTCCGAGGAACGCGCCCAAAAGCTGCTCTTTTCCTCGAACCCCGAGGGCACCGAGCGCTACTACATCTACGCCAGGCCCGACCGTGACGACCTCGCAAAGGGTGACCCTCAAGCACTCCAAGGTCTCACTATCGGCTACAACCCTGGCGTTATGCAAACCTTCGTTGGCCAGCAGTGGCTCGCCAACGAGGGAGTCACCTGCACATACAGGGAGTATGACGGAGGATCCGATCTCTTTGACGCGCTCGCAAACGACGAAGTCGATGCCGTCATCATGAACGACACGACCTCGTCGCCCAGTGCCTCCCCCATGTTCTACATCGGCTCGAGCGACTACTATTTTGCCGTTCCCAAAAGCCGGCCCGACCTGATGAACGACATCAATGCTGCCATGACGGCAATCGCCCGCGTCAACCCACGCTATAACGACGAAGTCAAATCTAACTACTCGACCCAAAACAGCGGTTCATCATCGCTCAACGGCCCCGAACGTTCCTGGCTCAAAGCAAATGACAACACCATCACACTCGGCTACATTACGGGCAAACTCCCCTACTGCAACGAAGACGAAGACGGCAAAATGGAAGGCTCGCTCGCATCGCTTGCGACAACGTTGCACGATAAATTTGGCATTACGGTCAAAACCGTCGCCTTTGATAGCTACAAGATGATGTCAAAGGCCCTGTCAAAGGGAAGCATAGACGTTGCGCTGCCGGTATACCGAGATTACTGGTTTGCCGAGCAAATAGGCGTTGTGCAGTCGGTATCGTTGGGGACCATGTCCCTCACCGCCATCCACACCGGCAGCAACCTGAACAAAGACCTCCAGAACATCGCCTGTACCAAATCATCGTTTATCAACAAAAATGCACTTGAAAGTCTGTTCCCCACAGCGACCGTAACTGAATACCAATCCGACGATGAAGTGTTCGACGCCCTCAGGAAGGGAACGGCGCACTGCATCGTCGCTCCCAGTTCACGCGTAAAAACCATTGGCGACCGTTACGATCTCGAGGACTGCGAGACGGTCGAGCTCCCTGACACCTGTGAGCTCTCGTGCTGGATTTCGCGCGGAAAGCCCGAGCTGCTGGGAATCATCAACAAGGGCATCATCAATGCCGGAGAATCGCTCTCCGCAAGCAATTTCTCCTCCACGTCGTACACGGCCCAGGAATCCAACGCGCTTCAATTCCTTTATCGCAACCGCACCGCCATTGCAGCCACCCTCATCGGTATGTTGTCGGTCGGCATCGTCCTGCTCATCTGGGCGCTCGTGCGCGCTCGAACCGAGCGCAAAAAAGCCGACGCCGCCAACGCCGCTAAGACGGCATTCCTCACGCGCATGAGCCACGACATCCGTACGCCGCTCAACGGCATCCTGGGCCTTATCGAGATCGAGGAATTGAAGGAAGGCGATATCCAGGTCGCCCGCGAGAGCCGTGCCAAGGCGCGCGTTGCCGCCAATCACCTGCTCTCACTGATCAACGATATCCTCGAGATGGGCAAAATCGAAGACCGCAAGCTAACACTGGAACATGTGCCTTTTAACCTCAAAGAGCTCTGTGACGATACGCTGGTGCTGTGCAAGCTCCGCGCATCCGATAACTGCATCACCATGCAGGACAATAGTCTGCCGTACGCCACGGGACCATACATGATCGGCAGTCCCACCCATATCCGACAGATCATGATCAACCTGTTAGACAATAGCATTAAGTACAACAAACGCGGCGGCTCCGTCACCTTTAGCTCAAAGACCAAGCCACTCGATAACGGGCGCGCGCTCTTTTGCTTTAGCGTTTCGGATACCGGCATTGGCATGGCTCCCGAGATTTTTTAAAGCATATCTATGAACCGTTTGCCCAAGAAGGTAACAATGCGCGCAGCAAGTTCCAAGGAACCGGCATGGGCATGCCAATCGTCAAGTCCCTTATTGAACTGATGGGCGGCACCATCGAAGTCACCAGTGAGCTCCATGTGGGCACCTCGTTCTACGTGGAGATTCCGCTCGATATCGACAAGAACCCCCAGGCGCGAGCAGATACGGTCGAGAGGGCGCCCGACTGCTCGCTCGCCGACATGAACGTGCTGCTCGCCGAAGACAACGAATTGAATGCCGAGATTGCCCAGGCGCTGCTAGAATCCGAGGGCGTCGTGGTCACCCGCGCCGCCAACGGCAACGAAGTCGTCGATCTGTACCTGTCACATCCCGCCGGCAGCTTCGATGCGATTCTGATGGACATCATGATGCCGGGCATGGACGGCTATGAGGCAACCCGCGCGATTCGTCTGAGCGAGAAGGTCGATGCAGCCGATATCCCCATCATCGCGCTCACCGCCAATGCCTTTGCCGAGGACGCCAAGGCGGCACACGACGCCGGCATGAACGCCCATCTGTCCAAACCGCTCGACTTTAACAAGCTCAAAAACATACTCGCCCGCATCAAGAAAAACGGATCCGTTTCGCTATAGTTTTTGCAGCAACCACGCACGACCAGAAAGGAAGCCAACGATGTTTAGGCCCTTACGTCGAAAGAAACGCGCCATCACCGACGAGGAAGCGCGCAAACTGCTCGCCACCTGCAAGCGCGGCGTCTTTGCCGTCAACGGTGACGATGGCTACCCGTACGCCATTCCCGTCAACTACTTCTTTGACGCCGAGCACGACAAGATTTATTTCCATGGCGCCAAGGCCGGCCACAAGGTCGACGCACTCAAGCGCGATGACAAGGTCTGCTTTACCGTTTACGGCAACGAGTGGTACCAGGACGGCGACTGGGCTCCCTACGTTATGAGCACCGTCGTCTTTGGCCGTTGTCGCCTGGCGAATGACACCCCCGCGTTTATCGAGGACAAAGTCCGCCAGCTCGCCCTTAAGTACTACCCTTCTGCCGAGGAAGTCGAAGAGGAAATCGCCAAAGACATTAAGGGCGTCCAGCTCTACGAGATTACGATTGAGCATCTTTGCGGTAAGCAAATTCAGGAAAAGTAAGCCCCTCAGCAGGTCTCGCAAATAGCAATATGGCCCGGTTCCAACCAACCTTGGAACCGGGCCATATGCTTATGAAGCGTCGGCGGCAATGTGCGCTAGCGCCTCGACGAGCTCTTGCGAGCTCACGGGTTTACTCAGGTGCGCGTCCATGCCCGCCTCGCGCGAAAGCCTGCGGTCGTCGGCAAAGGCGTTGGCACTCACGGCGATAATCGGCGTGGTCGCGGCATCCTCGCGATCGAGCGCTCGAATCTGACGCGTGGCCTCAAGGCCATCGATGCCAGGCATCATGATGTCCATCAACACCACGTCGTACTCGTGCGGTGCGCTCGCGGCAAACGCCTCAACGGCAGACTCGCCATCCTTAGCATGCGTCACGACGGCACCGGCACGGCTGAGCGTAAACTGCGCGATCTCGGCATTCAAATCGTTATCCTCTACGAGCAAAACGCGCAAGCCCTGGAGCGCATCGTCATCGCCCGCATCCGCGCGAACTGCCTGAGGAATCTCGGAGCGTTTGCATTTCTCGAACGGCAGACGGATGGTAAACGTCGTCCCCTGCCCCAAGACGCTCGTAAAGCTCATGGTTCCGCCCATAAGCTCGACCAACTGTTTTGCGATAGGCGCGCCCAGGCCAGTTCCCGATGAGGCGCCTTCCACCTGTTGCTCCTCGCGGCAAAACGGCTCGTAGAGGTGCTGCTGGAACTCCTCGCTCATGCCAATACCGTTGTCGGCGATCGTGTATTCATAGACGGGGACGCCATCTACAGGTTCCACCTCGCGGCACACCAGGCGAACATAGCCGCCCTGGCGGTTGTACTTGACGGCATTGCCGGCAATATTGAGCAACAAGCGCTTGAGGTGCGTCACGCTTACCCGTGCATAGGGATGATCAAGCGTCTGCTGGTCGCAGATAATTGTCACCAGACGCTCCTCGGCCTGGCGCTCCAGAATATCGCGCACTTCACAGTTGAGTGCCACCAAATTTGTGGGTACGAGGTTCAGGTCGACCTGGCCGCTCTCCAGGCGACTCATATCGAGTGCCTCGTTGGCAAGGTCGAGCAGCAGTCCCGACGCCGTCCAGATCTTTGAGCGGCACTCGGTCTGCTTTTGCAAATCGTCCGCATTGGCATCGCCAACCTCGACCATGCCGCGAATGCCGTTGATGGGCGTGCGCAGATCGTGGCTCATGCGACGCAGAAACTCCGTCTTTGCCGAGTTGGCGGACGAGGCCTCACGCGCCGCCTTTGCCAGCTTGTCGCCATAGTCGCGCTCCTGCTGCAGCAAGTCCGTCAAACGTCGGCGATCAGCGCGGCGACGCACCGTCACAACAACGGCTATAACACCGCTGTAGAGCGCCAGCACGCCGGCAGCAACAGCCGCGACAACCTCAAAGTAACGCCGCGCCGAGGCATAGGTGTACACATAGAATTTGTGCGCTTTTCCAAATGTGCCCAAATACCACTCGCCGTCGGCGTTAACCAATCTGACCTTACCAGCCAGGCATCGATCCTTAATACCGTCGACAATGAAGACGTCCGTCGCAGGCAGATCGAATACGCCCAATACGGTGGGTTCAACGGCATTGGTCGCAACGACCTTGCCGTCGCTTTCGATCACGATATTGCCGCTATCGATGGTTTCATAGCCATCAAGCAAGCTCTGCAGTTTGAGTGTATTGCTTGCAACCGCCTTCGCGCTCTGGTGCCTTACCGCGATAACGATGCCCTCGCCATCCTGCCGAGTCACGCAGCCAATGTCTGCGACCGAATCATCCGCAAGCGTGATGCGGGCGGTATAGGACTTAAGCGGATGAGTTGCCACCTCCAGCACGGGTGATTCTTTGAGATACGTAGCGAGCGACTCGTAGCCTACATCGCCCGTCGAGGACTCGGACACCAAATTGCCCGATGCGTCCGTCACGATCAGCGCGCTCACGTTGAACTGGTCGGCATATTGCTCCAGCATGGCGCTATCCACCGAACCGTCGCGCTCCATATCGCGGGCAGCCTCTCCGGCGATCTCCATAACGCGAATCAGGTTTTTGGTCGTATAGGCGCTGTTGAATGCATCGTAGGAAAGGCTCTGCGTCGCCACGTAATCGACAACGTCGGCAAAGCGCTGCTCGGCTTGGGCCGTCATGTAGCCGTAGCTCATCATGCCGGCAGCAACCGAGAGCACTATCCCCAGCAGAGCGACAAGGAGCCATGCCCCTGCCGAACGATTGCCCCGCTCCTGAGCGGCGTGGTCGAGCGCATCGATCATGACAGGCCCTCCACATTCAAAAATGGCGAAGGGTCATCGAAGTACTTTGACACCAGGCGTTCCATGGTGCCATCGGCAAGCATTTCTTGGTAGGCATGAGTGAGCTTAACGTCGATGCCGCGCGTATCGTTGATATCGAAAGCGGTGCCCAAACCGACCTCTAGCAACGGCTCATCCAAAATGCGATACGTTACGCCATAGTCCTTTTTCGTAGGTGAGCAGCAAGGACTCATGCGCGGCGATGGCGTCGACCAGGCCCTCGACGAGCGCCGGGTTCAGGCATGAACGGTCCGAAAAGCAGTAGAGTTCCTTGATCTGCGGAACGTTTTCATTTGTGCGATTGAGCAAAATGCCCTCGGGCTTGGTGGTGGACTGAACCGCCACGATCTTATCCTCAAGATCGGCAAGCGTGTAGATATCGCTCTGGGGATCGACCGCGACCACCTGGCGACTCGCAAGGTACGGGCCAGCCCAACGATACTCGTTTTCGCGACCCGTCATGCTAAAGCTGCCCATGACGCAATCGAGCTCGCCGCTCGCCAGCAGCTCTTTCTTCTTTTCCCAATCGATCAGCTGGTATTTTGGCTTGTAACCAATGCGGGCCAAAGCCTCGGTCAATATCTCGACATCCAGGCCAACGATATCGCCGTACTCGTCGGTATACACAAACGGTGGATAGAGGTCGCTGCCGACGTTGAGCGTCTTAAGATTGTCGTCTTTGGCCTGCGAGGCGTCCGGGGCTTTTGATGCTGGCGTCGAGGCTTCGTCATTGTGCCCGGAACAGCCGGCCATCGCTATGACAAAGGCGCTCGCCACCGCAAGCGCGACAAACAACGAAATGGCAGCCGAGCGACGGGGTCTTTTCATCGAACTCCAGACGATCCTGTTTACAGACTGAAATGGTTAAAGATAATAGCAAACGAAGTCACACGAGTGCCCAATGGTTACAGACGTTTTACCATGCGGGGCCTTCTAGCCGACTTGGCAGAAGGCCCCGCATGCAGCGCTCACTTACCGTGCATTAAAAACGTAGCGGTCCAGGCGGTCGCACGCTTCCCTTACGCGCGAAAGCGGCAGTGCCAGATTCACGCGAATGTGGCAGGGCCCGTGGAACGGGCGGCCGTCCTGATATCCCACGCCTACGCGCGCCCCCTCGTCGAGCAGCCACTGAATATCGCGGCCATGCTCGCGGCACCATTCGGTGCAGTCCAGAAACACCATGTACGTGCCTTGCGGACGCGAATAGGACACGCCCGCAAAATGCTCGTCAACGTAATCGCAGAAGCACTCGATATTACCGGCAAGCACCTGGTTGAGCTCGTCCACCCACTCATAGCCCTGAGGCTGATAGGCACCGATAAGCGCATGCATGGAGAGGACGTTCATCTCGTTGTAGTGAGTCTTGTCGGACACGGCGCACACGCGGTCGCGCAGCGTCTCGTTATAGACGATGTGGTAGCTGCCGACCAGGCCCGCCAGGTTAAACGTCTTGCTGGGCGCATAAAGGGCAACCGTGCGCATGCGGGCATCCTCGCTCACCGACTGCGTCGGGATATGCTTGTGACCCGGCAGGATGATATCGGACCAAATCTCATCCGAGATCACCACGCAATCATGCTGGCGATAGATGTCCATGGCGCGCTCGATCTCGTCGCGCTCCCATACGCGCCCGCAGGGATTGTGCGGCGAGCAGAACACCGCGGCATGGATGTGGTTTTGGGCGAGCTTGCGCTCCATGTCCTCAAAGTCCATACGCCACACGCCTTGGTCGTCGAGCTTAAGCGGGCTGTGGACAATGCGATAGCCCGCGGCTTCGATAGACTTGGTAAAGCCGATGTAGGTGGGGCTGTGGACCAGCACCGCATCGCCCGGCTGGACATACGCGCGCAGCGTCGACACAACACCGCCCAGCACGCCGTTTTCGTAACCGATATGTTCAGGGCGCAGACCCTCGACGCCATTGCGGCGGCTCTGCCATTCGATGATGCGGTCAGAGTACTCGGCACGCGGATCAAAGTAGCCAAACATGGGGTGCTGGGCACGCTGAATGATGTGTTCCTGGACCGTGGGCACCGTGGCGAAGTTCATGTCCGCCACCCACATGGGAATGCGATCGAAGCCCTCGTCGGGTGCGTTTGGAGCCATGCCGGGGATCTCACCCCAAGAATCAACGGCGATGGAGTCCATGCCGTGGCGGTCGATAAGCGAAGTAAAGTCGTATTTCATCCTGGGCTCCCATGCAAAGCGGATTGTTTTGGTAGGCGTTATTGTCCACCAGCATGGGCGGTTTTGGCATGGGGTTTGGCTCTTAATTTGACGGGTGCGGACGAATGGCTGATTAGTCTTGCGCGTCGTTGACGGCGACTACGGTTAGCCGGGTTTCATCGACCGTAAAAGATATGTTGAGCCCGGCGAAGGCCAAGTGATAAACACGGTTTGGCTCGTGCTTGCTGCCCGCGCGGCGCGGATCCTGGCGAAGAACCTCAACCAAGCCAGGAAGCTTTGTAGGCGGGACCATATCCTGCAGCGCTTGCGGAAACTCGACGTCGAGCTCTTGCCACGGCGCATCCTCAATCCAGCCGCCGGTCGCATCCGGGTGGCAATCCGCAAACGGAATGTAGGGCTTAATGTCGTAGATGGGCGTGCCGTCGCGCAGGTCGGCCCCCAACACATGGATGATGGGACCATCGTCGGTGAGCTCGACACGATCAAGCTTGACGCAGGTGAGACCGATGGGATTAGGGCGAAACGGACTGCGCGTGGCAAAGACGCCCACACGCTCGGCTCCGCCCAGACGCGGCGGACGCACGGTTTTCGACCACTTGGCATTAGTTCCGGACCTGTCCTGCTTTTTGGCATCGGCGGCTATGTCCTTAGCCGTGCCGCCGGGCGTGCCGTTTTCGAAGCGCCAGAGCAACCATAGGTGAGAGAAGGAATCCAGACCCTCAACTGCTGCGTTGGAGGCAAATTCCGGTTCAAAGACGATGCGTCCCTGCAAATGGGGCGCCAAAAAGCTGTTGCGCGGAATGCCGAACTTCTGCGGCAGATCGGTATGTATGTGTGCAATAGGTTCCATGCCGGTCATTGTACGGCATGGAGGCGTGGGACGTTGTACGCAATTCTTCGCCGCAGCCCCCGTCGCGCAACCAACGGTTGCTTGGAAGGGCGTCGGCCGCCGCGTATGCTTAAAGCCGCAAGCAGCAGAAAGGAACTATCATGGCCTTTGCAGAAAAACTCATCGCCGTCCGTCGTGCCAACAGCCTCACCCAAGAGCAGCTCGCCGCCAAGCTCTATGTCACGCGCCAGGCCGTGAGCCGCTGGGAGCGCGGCGAAGTCACCCCGGGCATCGACATGATGAAACTCATTGCCGCCGTAACCGGAGAGCCGCTGTCCCACTTGCTCGAAATGCCTGAGCACTATTGCCAGAGCTGCGGCATGGTGCTCACGCCCGACGACTGCGGTACCGATTCCGCGGGCGCCGCGACCGACCATTACTGCAAGTGGTGCTACGACCGCGGCAAGTACACTTACGACACCACGATGGAGGCAATGATCGAGGATTGTGCTCCGCGGCTGGCACAAAACACCGGCATGTCGCTCGACGAAGCCGTCTCGCTCATGGGCGCCGTGCTGCCCCAACTGGAGCGCTGGCGCACCGTGCAGGAAAACGAGGAGCGCTACGGGGCCGAAGCCCGGGCGCGCTATGGCGACGAGGCGATCGACGCCGCAAACGAAGCACTGCTGGATATGAATCCCGAGACATGGAACGACATGAAAGAACTCGAGCGCGCGATTTTGGGCCAGCTCTCGATTGCCATGGACGACGGCGATCCAAAGAGTAACGAAGCCCGCAAGCTTGTCGCAATGCACCGCCGATGGGTTGACCTTAACTGGGGACACGAGCCCCAGGACGAAGCATACCTGGGCCTCGCCAATGGTTATCTTGCCGACCAGCGCTTTGTTGACTACTACGACAAGCCCTGCGGAACCGGAGCCACGGCGTTTCTGGTACAGGCAATCGAGTCGTCGTTGACGCGTGCATAGACTGCGGCGGCTTTGGGTATTTCAATCGAAACCTCAACCGATTGGAGACCTATGGCTACTGATCACGAGCTCGCGCTCTACGTTATGACCGGCTGCCCGTATTGCATAAAGGTCAAGCGCTTCCTGGCCGATAACGGCGTGACCATCCCCGAGCGTAATATCTCGACCGATTCCGATGCCGAGCAGACGCTCATCGCCGTCGGCGGAAAGCGCCAAGTTCCCTGCCTGTTCATTGACGGCACGCCACTCTACGAGTCGGGCGACATCATCGCGTGGATACAGAAGAACCTGCTCTAGTCCGCGCGCCGCGGTCGGCTCGCCCCGACGTCCAAGCCCATACGACCCAAACATGTACGTCAGCATCCAAAGTCGACATTTTTCGACATCTTTGGATGCTGACGTACAGCTTTTTGATCTAGTCATTAGGGACGTTCTTAAATGACTAGTCGTTAAAGAACGTCCCCAATGACTACATTTAGCCGCAAAAGCGGGCAACGGGTGCAAGCGGCTGCTCGCGAAAGACGCGCTCGACAGCAGCGCGGTATTCATCGACCTTTTTGGTCTTGCGAACGAGCTTGTGAACGGTCGCGGGATCGGCGAAGGCGCATTTGGCGTAGAACCACCACTCTTTCATGCGAAAGACCGCGTTGCCCCCAATCTCGTCCGCATAAGCCGCAAACAGCATGTCGTGGAAGCGTTGCAGCTCAGCGGCGGTGGCGGCAGGGCCGCCCTTAACCATGCGAGCCAGCGCGGGATTCGCGAGCAAGCCGCGCCCCAACATTACGTGGCGTGTTCCGGGATAGGCCCCCACCAGCGCATCCATGTCCTCAAGATCAAAGATGTCGCCGTTATAGGCCACGGGAAACGGCGCCCGCTCCAACGTCTCGCCGTAAAACTCTTTACGCGGCGAGCCCGTATAACGGTCCTTTTGCACGCGCGGATGCACGATCAGCTCTGCCAGCGGCATGCGGCAATAGAGGTCGAGCACGCGTTCGTACTCGTCATCGCTTTCCAACCCCAGCCTGGTCTTGACCGACACCGGCAAGGGTGAGCGTTCGCACACGTCGCTCAAGAACACCTCGAGCTCATCCAGGTTGCGCAGAAAGCCCGAACCCTTGCCTTTGGCAACAACCGTACCCGAGGGGCAGCCAAGGTTGAGATTGACCTCGCGGTACCCCATCTCGGCGAGCACCTGCGCCGCCCACACAAACTCGTCCGCATTCTTGGACATCAGCTGAGGTACTACGTTAAGCCCCTGGTTATTGGCAGGATCGACCTCTTTAAACGCCTTGCCACCAAAGCGGTTGCCCACCCGCGGCGGCGGCAAAAACGGCGTGTAATAACAATCGAGCGCGCCAAAGCACTCCGCATGCACGCGACGGAACACATGCCCGGTAATCCCCTCCATAGGGGCCAGCGATAAATTCATCAACATCCACTCTCAAATCAATGTGACAAAGGGACAGTCCCTTTGTCACATCCCATTCAAGCGGTTCAGGAACTCTTCGCAGGCGCGAGAACGCAGGCGATATTTTTTCCCACACCAGATACGATGCAATGGTGAAGGGGCAAAAGGGCAGTCCCTTTGCCCCAAGTGCCGGCTACCGGACGCAAGCTAGTTGCCGTTCGCGAACGCCGCCCATATTTCGAGGTCTAATGCTTTTCCCGAGAAGTGAACGGCTGTATTTGGACCCCCGAAGCATTGACATTTTTAGGCGTCAAAACCGCAGGATTTGACTGGCAAAACCGCAGGAAATTGCACGCCAAAAGTGTCGATGCTTCGGGAGTCCGTTTTCACTCGTTCACTTCTCGGGAAAAGTATTAGACCTCGATTCCGCAGTCCCCGATGTGACAAAGGAACAGTCCATTTGTCACATTCAGAATTGACCCCCCCGCAATAGCTCATCGATGGCGGGATTCTCTATACTGGGTCACATATGACGGTATCGCGCCAAAGGAGAACGCCGTGACCACGTCGCAGATATCCCTGCTCGCGCTCATCTTGGTTGGGGGCATCGGCATCCTGCTTATCGGAGTGAGCGCGCTCATGAAAGCCGCCGCTCGCAAGAAAGCCAAGGCCTGTACCGCCGTGACCATGGGAACGGTCATCGACCATCGCTTTATGGGCGAAGGCAGGATGTATCCCGCTTTTTTGAATACGCCGTCGACGGCACGCAATACCGCACGAAAAAACAATTCCGTGGCATAAAGACCAAAAGCTTGTCGGGACTCCCCATCCGCACGCAAGCCACCGCCTACGAAGACGCCAAGGGCTGGCTGCACGTGCAGACAGGCCCCATCGCCCGCCTAGGCACCCTCGCGGAGCAGCTTTGGCCCCTCGGTAGCCAAATGACCGTGTACTACAACCCCAGCAACCCAGACAAAAGCTATGTCGAACGCCCCATCGTGGGCAACTTTGCCACACTGATGTTTAACATCGCAGGCTTCTTGCTCATCGCGATGAGCATCTTGCTCTATGTTCTTATCCAGCGCTAGCTCAAACTGATGCGCCCCGCGCCCCATGCGCCGCAACGACCGTTACGACACCAAGGATCAGCCATGGCAACACTTTCCGAACAAGAACGCAAGCGTATCCAGCGATACTGCATCTATCCCAAGATTGCCGGCACAGCGCTTGCCATGGCGTTTGTGCTGCCTTTTTTGATCATTCCCTTCGAAATGATTGACGATATCGTCTTCCATCATGAAAGCTTCCAGGAGACAGGCATGATGACCGCCTTGGTGCTCGCCGGCATTGAGCTCGTCATCTTCTGCTACGGCACTCTCGCGCCGCGCTTTGGCATGCGCGGCAAGCAGTGGAGGGAAATGCAGCACCGGCTCGCCGTCGAGCAGAGCGAAAAAGACCGCTCGGCACAAATTGCAGGCGTTGTTGGCACGCAGGCCGCCGCGCGTCTGCTCAAGAACAGCGACAATGAGACCGCACGCAACCTGGGCGGTGCGGCAGAAGTCGCCGCTGCCGTAGGCGCCGTCGCCACCGCGGCAGACGTGCTTGCCGAAAGCTTTGCCAACGCAAAGGCCATGGCAGAGGCCTGTGGCGTGCCTATCCCCCGTGCAAAAAAGTGGATCGTCGCGCTTGTGGCACTGCCCCTCGCAATCGTGTGCGGTGCCTATATCCCGCAGCTGGCGCAGGGAAACATCAAGATGCAACAGAACGCCGCGGCCGCGGCCGAGCAGATCGCCATCGCCCGCAAGACGCTAGAGCCCGCATGCGAGTACGTATCCGCCGATGACCCTTACGAGCGATATCAAGATTACGGCTATCACGTCCGCGGCTACCTTCACGACGGCGACTCCGATACCCAGAAGACCTATACGTACCTGGATTTCGACAACAAGGGAACGCTCAAGGAAGTGAGTTACATAGCAGAGATCGACCCCGACGCGAGCCTTGAGGACAACCTCGCCCGCATCGAGCTCGACTTGGACGAACTTTCCTCTGTCGTCCAAACCGTAGACGTCAAGACCGTGAGTCCCGAGCTCCTAGCGCCGCAAAAGCTCCCCGAAGAGTTTAGGCAGGCTTTTTTGAACGGTTCGCTCTACGAGAGAATCTCCATCAGGACGAGTGACAACCCCATCAAAACGTATTACTCGTTTGATACGGATCCCGAGGACGAGTTTGACGAGTACACCCATCCAAGCATCCGTATCACATTGATGGGCAAAACGAGCTAGCCACTCAATGTGACAAAGGAACAGCCCCTTTGTCGCATTATTCGGAGCGTAGGGCTTCCACGGGGTCTTTCTTGGATGCGCTACGGGCCGGCAGCAGGCCGGCGACAACCGTCAACAGCACCGAAATTGCAATGAGCATCAGCGCATCTTGAACGGGCAGGCTCATCAGATTGGGTACTTGCTTAGCCGCAAGCGCCCAGGCATTGACCGGAAAGCTCACGGCCACCACGACGACAATGGCAAAGACGCCGGCAATGAGACCTTCGATAAAGGTCTCGGCATTGAATACGTTGGCCACGTTGCGCTTTGACGCGCCGATCGCGCGCAGGATACCAATCTCCTTTTTACGTTCCAGTACGCTGATGTAGGTGATGATGCCGATCATGATGGAGCTCACCACCAAACTGATACTCACGAATGCGATGAGCACCAAGCTGATAGTATTCACGATGTCGGTCACCGAGCCCATGATGATGCCCATGTAGTCGGTATACGAGATTGCCTGCTCATCGTGACCAGCGGCTTTGACCTGCTTGTTGTACGCATCGATATAATCGAGCACGCGCTCCTTGGCCTCAAAGTCGCGCGGGAAAATCTTGACCGAAATGGGGTCCGCCTCGTCCGCATAGCCCAACGTGGTCAGATTGTTGTCGTAGGTGAGCTTCGACGCCTTGGCATAGCTCATCATGAGCGAACTCAGGTCCTCAGCGTCCATGTTAAAGTGGATAGCGCGAGCAAAGGCGTTTGCATCCACGCGCATGGCGCTCGCCAAGTTGGCAAAACTCGAAGACATCTGCGTCGCCATTTGGTCCATGAGCCCTGCCGCACCCGCCTTGAGCTGGGTTGATACCGTCGTCGCAATCTGCTCGCTGACCGCCTTCATCACCTGATCCATAGACTGCTGCAAATACGGAGCCAGCTGCTTTTGCACATAGTCGCCCATCACCTGCTGCAGACGCTCGGCCAGGGCATCGCCGCCGAGTGCCCTGAGCTGAGCCAGGTATTGCTGGGCGTCGGCATCATGCTCAAGATACGTCGAGAATGCGGCAGCAAGCTTTGACGCGTCCTTAAGGTCTTCGGGCGACAGCGCCTTAAACTGATCGGACTGCATAAAGCCCTCAAACAGCTGATTGGCAAGCGTTCCCACCTGCTGCATTTGCTCGGGCGTGAGCTCCAGACCGTCAAAGATGCCCGAGAAATCCGGAGCCGGCGCCTTGGCCATGATGTCACTAAAGTCGATGTCTCGCCCAACACCCGAAAGGTCAATATCCAGCCCGGACAAATCAAGGCTAGAAAGGTCCATGCCGCCGGCCGCACCCGAGAGCGCAGATGCATCGAACGAGAACGCGCTCTTCAGCGCCGCCTCGTCCACACTGAACATGCTGCTCAGATCCACGCCTTGCTTGGCCTCGCTCTGCAGCTCGTCGAAGGTTTTGCCCGTAAAGACATCCGTCTCGGGGTGGGCAAGCTGCTCCTGCACAATCTGCGAATCGGCGGCGCGCTTCATAAGCTGGCAAGTCATCGCATGCGTATAGGCAATGCCCGGAGTCAATGCGCTCGCGTTGGCCGTCTCGTTGGGTCGCACCACGCCCACAATGCGCACGTCAATACCGTCGGCAACCTTGGCGGCCATAAAGTCGGCGTCGCCAGACATGTCGGTCCACATGCCGGTCTCTTCGTTTTTGCGATAGGCATCGGCCGGCGACAACACCTTAAATGTCGTGGACAGCGCATCGTCGTAGGTAAAGTCGGTGCCGGTCTCGGGCGTCTCGACCTTGCCGTCGGCCGTCATGGCGCTGTTGACCAGGTCGTTGAGCTCATCGATATCCAGCGCGCCGATGCTATAGAGCGTATAGTCGCCCACCGTGCCGCGGTCCGAAAGCACCATCACGGCTTCGTTGGCGGACGTGGGCCAATGGCCGGCAACGACATCGTATTGGCTGTCGAGCAGGCTCTGGTCGTCAATCATCTCGTTAAAGACCGAGGTCCCCATGGAATCCATGCTCACCGTTGCCGCCGAGCTTGCGCCTCCGCTCATGGCCTCGGTCATAGCGTTGGGAACAAGCCGAACGGGCCTCTCGTCGCCCTTGCTCAAACGATAGACAACCGGCGTCACGCCGTAGCCGTACTGGATAGCGTTGACCTCTTTGTCGATACCGTCGCCGCCACCGTCAAGCCATGCCTTAAAGCTCGTCATATCGTTAGATTTAACGCTTGCGAACATATCCTTTACGGCCGTGACCACGGGAATCTTATCCGTTCCCTTAGCCTTGCCACCGGTAGCGTCATCGGACGAGGCCTCGCCCTTGGATACCTCCTCATCGGTAGCCCCCTGTCCGCCCATCATGGACGACAGGTCGTAATCTTGTTTGGAAATCGTAAGCGGGTAGCTTGAGAGCGTGTCCTCCTCGACCTTTTTGATGTAGCCGTTTACGCCGTTGGAGAGCGCCAGAATCGCTGCGATACCAATAATGCCAATCGAACCTGCGAAGGCAGTCATGGCCGTACGGCCCTTCTTGGTCATGAGGTTTCGGGCAGAAAGCCCCAGCGCCGTCACAAAGCTCATCGAGGTTTTGCGCGTGGGCTTGGCCTCGCGACGCGCGGCCTCGGTAGCATCAAAGGGATCTGAATCGTCGGTGACCTTGCCGTCCGCCAGGGTGACGATGCGCGTGGCGTACTGGTACGCCAGCTCGGGATTGTGCGTGACCATGATGACCAGACGATCGCGCGCAACGTCCTTGAGCAAATCCATAACCTGCACGGATGTCGTTGAGTCCAAGGCGCCGGTCGGCTCGTCAGCCAGCACAATCTCGGGATCGTTGATCAAGGCGCGGGCAATGGCCACGCGCTGCATCTGCCCGCCCGAAAGCTGGTTCGGGCGTTTGTCAACGTGCTCGCCCAGACCAACCGCCTCGAGCGCCTTACGCGCACGCTGGCGGCGCTCGGCATGTCCCACGCCCGTGAGTGTAAGCGCCAATTCCACGTTTTCCAAAATGGTCTGATGCGGAATGAGGTTATAGCTCTGGAACACAAAGCCGATGCGATTGTTACGATAGGCGTCCCAATCGCGGTCGCTGAAGTCCTTGGTCGAGATGCCATCGATCAGCAGATCGCCAGAATCGAAATGGTCGAGTCCACCAATGACGTTGAGCATCGTAGTTTTACCCGAACCCGAGGGACCCAGGATGGCTACAAACTCGTTATCGCGAAAAGACAGGCTTACGCTGTCGAGCGCTACCTGCGTAAACGACTGCGTAACGTACCTTTTGCAAATATCTCTGAGATCCAGCATGGACGGCAACCTCTCCCCCGCCGTTCGCATCCAACGCGTTTGACCTACTCTATCAGCATTTTTTGCCGGTACCAGCAAGGAATGTAACGAACAAAAATGTAACGAACAAAAAACGGGACGGCACGCCGCATGGCGCACCATCCCGCACATAACATCGAAGGTGTGACAAAGGGACTGCCCCTTTGTCACACCTTTGTCGCATTCGAACCTACTGTTCGCTCTTCGCGAGTGCCTGATCGATCAGTTTGTTGAGCGCCTCGCGCTGCTCAGCGGAGTTGATGCCGCCCATGATCGGTTCTCCCACAATGTTACCGTTCTGGTCGATCACGTAGGTGGTCGGGAACGAGTACAGGTTGGAGGTGAACTTTCCGGCCTCGCTATCCGACTTAAACCAGATGTTTTTATACGTCACGCCCTTCTTGGAAAGCACGTCCTTGGCATCGGCCACCGCGTCTTTGTTGCCATCGAGCGTAAAGGAATTAACGCCCACGACCTGGCCGCCCTTCTCGGCAAGCTCCTTGTTGAGCTTCTCCAGATCGCCCAGCTCTCCCACGCACGGCTTGCAGGTGGTAAACCAGAAGTTCATGACGGTGACCTTGTTCTTGGAGAACAGCTCGTCGCTGTTTACATCGTTGCCGTCCAAGTCCTTGCCCTTAAAGCTGGGGAACTTCGTCTCCCCGCTCTCGCCGTTGGTCATACCCGCGGTCGAGGCATCAACGCTCTCCCCCTCGCCGGGCGTGCTGCCACATCCGGGGAACTCCTTCTCCAGCGCCATGAGCTTGTCCTCGATCTCCTTGACCTGCTGCGCGCCGGCCTTAAGCGTCTTAAGCTCGTCAGGCGCAAACTGATCCTTGGCGCCCTCGATGGTATCGAGCAAGAAGTCACCGTAGTTCTTGCCGTCCTCAATCATGGGGGTGTCTTTGTTGGCCGCAAGGAACACCTTTTCCCATAGGGCGTTATCGCTCGCAAAGATCTCGTTTTCCTTTTGCAGCAGCTGCTGATACAGCTCGGCCGCCTCCTCGGCACTTGACGGCTTTTGCGCTATGAGCTCGGCAATCTGCGCATCGCCGCTCGTAGCATCCTTCGCGTCGCCCTTGGGGGCAGAGCACGCCGCGAGAGTCAGCGCCAGCACGGGCAGCATCAACAGAGCCGCAATTTTTGACAGTTTCATGGTTCCTCCGTTTATATCGAAACTTATATAGGTACCTATTTGTTTTCGCAGGCTTGCGTGGACTGCGCGGGTTTGTCGCCCGTCACACCCAGCCCATAGCGAAAGCTAATAGCATCGACGGGGCACGCGCCCACGCATTTGCCGCAACGAATGCATTCGGCATGGTTGGGCGTACGCGTAACGTCCACGTCCATTTGACACACCTTGGCGCACTTGCCGCACGAGACGCATTTGCACTGGTCAACCTGGATCCCCAGCAAAGACACCTTGTTCATGAGCGCATAAAACGCACCGAGGGGGCAAATCCATTTGCAGAAGGGGCGGTAGAACAGCACGCTCAGCACCGCAACCGCAATGAGGATCGCGAGCTTCCAGGAAAAGAGCTTTCCCAGCGCGGAGCGGATTCCCGTATTCATGATGGACAGCGGAATCGCGCCCTCGAGCACACCCTGCGGGCAGATGTACTTGCAAAAGAACGGGTCGCCCATACCCACATCGTTAACCACCAAGACGGGCAGTAGCACCACGGCAAACAGTAGCACGGCATACTTGATGTACGTGAGCGGCTTGAGCTTTTTCGTGGAGAGCTTTTTGCTGGGAATCTTATGCAGAAGCTCTTGCAGCCATCCAAACGGACACAAAAAGCCGCATACAAAACGTCCCAGTAGCACGCCGATCAGAATGAGCGTTCCGGTGACGTAATACGAAAAGCTGAACTTAGACGATCCCACCACCGACTGAAACGACCCGATGGGGCACGCACCCGAGGCCGCTGGACACGAGTAGCAGTTAAGCCCCGGCACGCAGACGGCTTTGCCGGCTCCCTGGTAGATACCGCCCTTGGCAAAGTTAGGCAGGTGAATATTGGTCGCAAGCGTCGCCGCCGCCTGAATCAATCCGCGGAATCTCGCCAAAAGATGCGAGCAGTGTTTTTTCTTTTATCCAATTCCGATACACTCCAAGCACAGCCTGATTGCCTTGGCCAGCACGGCATCTGCCTCGCCGCGCATAATTCCAAAGCCAACCATGGCTACCCCAACGATCAGCAAAGCCACCTGCGCCACAGGCTTAATCGCTTTGAACAATCTGACCACTCCTTTCGTTTCGCGACCCATTGGACCATACCGACTATAAAATCCGTGTTAAGCGTGAATGACTATGCAAGGAGAACGTTATGCGCATCTTGGTCGTCGAGGACGAGCGGGCGCTGTGCGATGCGATCGCACGCAGCCTGCGCAACTTGGCCTATAGCGTCGACTGCTGCTACGACGGGCAGCAGGCCCTCGATCTGCTCGATGTCGAGACCTTTGATCTTGTCGTGCTCGACCTCAATCTGCCCCCATGTCGACGGCATGACCGTGCTCAGGCAACTCAGGACAACTGATTGTGAGACCAAGGTGCTTGTGCTCTCGGCACGTGGCGAGGTCTCCGACAAGGTAGCGGGGCTCGATGCGGGCGCCAACGACTACCTCACCAAGCCGTTCCATCTTGACGAGCTGGCGGCACGCATACGCAGTCTCACGCTCAGGCGCTTTACGCAAAACGACGTTGTTCTAGCCTGTGGATTGTTGAGCTTTGACACCAAGGCGCGGCTCGCCTCCGTGGGCGGCGAGACCCTATGTCTCACGCGCAAGGAGACCGGCATCTTGGAATACCTGATGCTTAACCAGGGGCGGCCGGTGAGCCAGGAAGAGCTTATCGAGCATGTATGGGACAGCAGCGTCAACAGCTTTAGCAACGCAACCCGCGTGCACATCTCGTCGCTGCGCAAAAAGCTGCGCGGCGCGTTGGGGCACGACCCGATTCGCAATCGGATTGGAGAGGGCTACGTTATGGAGGATGGAGAATGAAAGGGCTTTCGCTGCAATGGCGCATAACGATTATGACGGCACTGCTCACGTGTGCGGCGTGCGTGCTGACAAACTGCCTGGTCGGCTATACGGGCATGCGCTACATGGATGCCATCGGCAGCGACATCTCGGCCTTTAACGCTGCCGGCGCGGATTCGCCCCAGGCGTTTGACCCAACAAAAGCAGCCCTCGATGACGAGGTCACGATCGTCGTAAACGACGCACAGGAATCTTTTGGCACGACAGCCTGGTACATCACGGCTGGAGTCACGCTACTTGGCGGCGTGCTGGCATACTTTGTGAGCGGCCACGCGCTCAAGCCGCTACGGGATTTTGCCGCCCAGGTAGAGCGCGTGCAGCCTGACAACCTGAGCGAAATCAGACTCAGTGAAGATGTGCCCACCGAGCTACAACGATGCAGCGCCTCTTTCAACGACATGATCGCCCGTCTTGGCGAAGGGTTCTCTGCACAGCGTCAGTTTACCGGCAACGCCGCGCACGAGCTGCGCACACCGCTTGCGCTCATGCAAGCCCAGGTTGAGCTGTTTTGCGCCGAGCACCCCGACGCCGATGCCGATACAGCGAGCCTGCTCGGTCTGTTGCAGGAGCAGACCGAGCGAATGACGCGCATGACAAAGACCCTGCTCGAAATGAGCGAGCTGCGCAGTGTTCCCTGCAACGACGCGATTGACCTGGCGCCGATGATCGAAGAAGTGCTCACCGACCTGGCGCCTCTTGCCGAGAAAAAAGATATCACGCTTGCAAGCAAGGGCGACGCGCAGACGATCGGCAGCGACACGTTGATCTATCGGCTACTGTTCAACCTGGTTGAGAATGCCATACGCTACAGCGCACCCAACTCGACCGTGCAAATCAACGCCTGCGCCGAAGGCGACCGTGTGCTGCTACGCGTGCGTGACCAGGGACCGGGCATTCCCGAGCAATACCAGACGAGCATCTTCCAACCCTTCTTTCGCGTCGACAAATCGCGCAGCAGGGCATATGGCGGCGTGGGGCTGGGGCTTGCGCTGGTCTGGGAGATCGCCGCGCTCCACGGCGGCTCCATCGAGGTCGAAGAGAGCTCGGAGCGCGGCACGACCATGCTCGTGACTCTTCCCACTCGCGCGCTCGGCTCATTAAAATAACGAACGGGACGGCACGCCGCGTGGCGTACCATCCCGCACATAACATCGAAGATGTGACAAAGGGACCGTCCCTTTGTCACATCTGCTAGCTCTCGTCGCCTACCAGCTGAGTTAGCTTACTCCCACTCGACCGTGCCGACGGGTTTCGGCGTAAGGTCGTAGCAAACACGGCAGATACCGGGGACCTCGGCGGTCACGCGAGCGGTAATGCGCTTGAGCAGCGCCCAGTCGAGCTCGGGCACCTCGGCCGTCATGACGTCGACGGTGTTGATGCAGCGGATGATGCAGGGCCAATCGTAGGCGCGCTTGCCCTCGCGCACGCCGGTGGCGCGGAAATCGGGCACCACGGCAAAGTACTGCCAGATGGTCAGACCCGCCTTGTCGATCTCTTCGCGCACGATGGCGTCGGCCTCGCGCAGCGCCTCGAGGCGGTCGCGGGTGATGGCGCCCAGGCAGCGGACGCCCAGGCCGGGGCCGGGGAACGGCTGACGCTCAACCATATTCTCGGGCAGGCCGAGCTCGCGGCCCACGACGCGCACCTCGTCCTTGTACAGCAGCTTAACGGGCTCGCAGAGCTCAAACTGCAGGTCCTCGGGCAGACCGCCCACGTTGTGGTGAGCCTTCACGCCGTCCTGCGACTCCAGAATGTCGGGGTAGATGGTGCCCTGGGCGAGGAAGCTGACCTCGTCGCCGACCCTGCGGGCCTCCTCCTCGAACACGCGGATAAACTCAGCGCCGATAATCTTACGCTTGGCTTCGGGCTCCTCGACGTCCACGAGCTTATCCAGGAAGCGATCGGTGGCGTCAACATAGATCAGGTTGGCGTCCATCTGGTTCTTAAAGACGTCGACGACCTGCTCGCTCTCGCCCTTGCGCATAAGGCCGTGATTCACATGCACGCAGATAAGCTGCTTGCCGATAGCCTTGATGAGCAGGGCCGCGACAACGGAGCTGTCGACGCCGCCGGAAAGGGCCAGCATGACCTTCTTGTCGCCGATCTGCTCGCGGATTGCAGCGACCTGCTCTTCGATGAACGCCTGGGCAAGTTCGGGAGTGGTGATACGCACCATATCGTCGGGACGCTTGTTGGGATCCATGCAGAGCTCCTTCTCGGTTCGATGGAAATGCGCCGCGTGTATGCAGGCGCACCGTCATATGACCTCATTATATGCAGAGCGGAGTTCGTTTCCCATCGCTGCGACAGAGCTTTTTTGCAGGGGTGGCAATTTTTCCTAATGTCGAGGTCAGCTAGGCTTCGGTAGCCACCTTGGGAGCATCGCCAATGGGCTCTTCCTTTATACGTTCGGCATAATCGTAGACGATACCCACAAATTCCAGTCCCGAGCAACAGGAGTACAATTGCTGCTATTGTTGCCAGCTGTTGGGAGATGGAAGATGGACTGCGATGGCTACCCATGCGTTCCCATGCCGTTGATGTGCACCGCCTTTGCGCCGGGACAGATTGACGCTGCGGTTGCAGGCATTTCCGACCCCGATTCGCGCGCCATTGCCACGGCAGAAGCGCTGTACTTTCGCGGACAGGCCGCCCTCGCTGCCAAGACGGCGCGCCCCTATCTTGACGCCACCGATCCCGCACTGCGCTATTCCGCATGCTTCATCTGCGGATACGCCAGTCTGTCGCTCAACCGTATCGCCGACGCCCGCCGGTGCCTTGCTGGCATCCTCGATACGCCGGCCGGCGAGGAATCACCCGCCATCCACGCCACGCATATCCTGTTCGCCTCGGCCGCGAGTGTCCTGCTGCACTTGCCTTCCCCGTATTCTGCCGAAGAGTTTTATCCACTTGCGGCGCATCTGCCCGAAGGCCTGCGCCTGTTCGCCAGCTACGTGATGGCGCATGCCTTGTATCTGCGCGGCGAATACGGCCGCAGCCTGGGCATGGCGGAAAATGCCCTGATCATGAAACAGGGAAGCTATCCCATCTCGGAACTGTTCCTGCACCTGGCAGCTTCCATGGCATGCATGAGCCTCAAGGACATCGACGCCGCAAAGGCACACTTCGGAGCCGCTTGGGACATTGCGCGCCCCGACGGCCTTATCGAGCTCATTGGCGAGCACCACGGCCTTTTACAGGGGCTCATCGAGGCGTGCCTAAAAACGCAATACCCAGACGACTTCGCGCGCATCATCGAGATCACGTACCGCTTCAGCTACGGCTGGCGGCGCATCCACAACCCCGATTCGGGCGAGGACGTGGCCGATGATCTAACGACCACGGAATTCACCATGGCCATGCTCGCCTGTCGTGGGTGGACCAACGCCGAAATCGCACGCCATATGGGAGTATCGCCGGGCACCGTCAAAAACCGCCTATCCGGCGTATACGCAAAGCTTGGTATCGGCACACGCGCCGAGCTGGTCGCGCATATGTTGCGTTAACAACCGGGCTGCCAAGCGCATCGAACGCGTTCCGGAACCCGGCGCTTCGCTCGCCTAAATTGGACATTTTGACCCTTGAACGGCACTACCGCCACGGGGCGCCATCTCGCAAAATTGGATTATTTCCACCGATATTTGCGGGATGGGAGCCCAAGATGCTTGATCGCCGTTCGTTACTTGTTGCCGGAGCGTCCTCGCTGGCGAGCATTATGTTGCCGCGCGTGCCGGGAAGCGCAAACGCCTTCATATTGCCGTTCGCGCCCACCGAAGCCCATGCCGACGAAAATGACCCCTTCAGGGTGCTCGTTCTCTCGCGCACCATGTTTGGTGTGGTCGTGGTCGACGTCGCCAACAAGAATACGCCCATCACGGGTGCCCAGGTCACGCTCACATCGCGCTATGCCGCAGGCAAGCAGCTCACCGCCACGACCGATGACGAAGGCACGGCCATCTTTGAGATCGCGCCGCTTTCGGAAGGCTACGTGGACGAGGTAACGCTTCTCGACGCGTACGGCTTTAACGGCGGTATCTCCATCAGCATGAAAGGCTACCGCGATGTCGAGATTCCCCTCGCTCGCATTCTGGGCGGTACTGCCATTACCGCTCCCACGCGTCCACTCTCCGATGGTCAGCCGTACTTTCGCAAGCTCACGTTTGACGAATGGGACATCCAGTACGCTGAAGCCACGTTCATGGCAATGCCAGCGGACGAAGCAGCAAACGACCAGCCCGACACGCACGCTTTTACCGTGCAGGCTCATCTGCCGCAGGGCGGGCAGGCAACATTGCATATCAATAAAGTGATGCCCGCTGCGGGCAGCTCAACCGAAACCGTCACGCAGATTGGTCAGATCAAGGCCAGCACATCGGGCGCGGATAGTCTGGCGACGTTCACACTCGAAGACAAGTTCCTCGATGCAGCGTCGAGCCTTCTGGAGGAAGGGTGCAAGCTGCGCTTTATGCTCGACTACCAGGGCAAAACCTACACGCTCTCATCCCCTATGGCCGTTGTCACCGCGCCGGCCGCAAAGGCGGAATCGGGCTCGACCACCATCATTCCCACCACCATGGACCAAGAGATCACTCCGTTTGATTTCCCCGCGGCGTTTCCCGGCATCGGCGGCAACAAGTTCACCTGCTGGATGCCCTCGTTCCCCATTCTGTTCGATTTCTCTTTTGCGGGGTACGTGCTGTTTGGCGGAGGATACAAACCGGTCGGCTACATGAACGATTCGGGCAATCCGGATCCGGAGTACTGGAAGAAGTCACCGCGCGAGTCGGGCGCCAAGCAGGCAAACCGCTACCTCGACGAAATGGAGGGGAAGTGGAATCAGTACAAGAGTATGAGTGCCGGTTCGGGAACCGATCCAAGAAACACTAAGCTCCTTCGCCACCATTGCACGCTGCTGTTCACGATGGATATCGCCACACAGCTGTACGGCTCGCTCGCCTACGATTGGGTGGGCAAAACCTGGGGCAACAACAACGACCCCGCATACGGCAATATTAAGGCACTCTTTCAAGTAAGAACCGACCTCAATTGGACCGAGCAGTTTACCCTAGGACCGGTGCCGTTTTTCCTAAACGTCAACCCCTGGGTGCTGGCGAAGCTGGCGCTCGCCGTGGGTGCCCACACGCACGGCAGCGGCGCGGCGTTTTTTAAAAACATTTCGCTCGACTATTCAAACACCTCGGGCTCGTTCACCATCCAGATCGGGCTTGCCGTCACCTTTGGCGCCGGCGTTGCAGGCGTCGCTTCGTCTGCCGTGCGCGGCGCCGCATCCCTCACGCTGTTCATTGGGTACGAGAAGGCAGATGGACACCAGCTTCCGCGACTGCGCGTAGGTGCAGACGTCGATGTCGATGTGATACTCCAGTTCGTAATGTTCAAGTGGACCACCAAGGCTTGGTCGGGGTCGTGGCCCACACTCCTCGATTCGTGGAATATGTCGGTGAACAATGGCAACCAGTATGTGCTCCAGCGCTCTGAGCTCGCATTGGGTGGAGATACGCCTTACACGTTGGATGCTCACTTCGGCACGCCCAGCAACATCGAGGCGGGCTGCGTGCCGCAATTTATCGCATCGGCCACCATCGTCACCAACGCCGAGCTGCTCGCACGCGCCGAGGTTGCAGCCACCGCGATAAACGTCGCGCCTGTCGTGCGCGATTGGGATCAAGCGGTCACGCGCATTGAGCTCGCGGCAGACGCGGAGAGCGACGACACGGGACAGATCGAGCATTTCGTCCACGTGCTGATGGAGAACGACGAAAATGCCGCGCCGATGTATGAGTACAACACCTACATCGGTCAGGCGAAGAATGCCGTTGCGGACCCCAACGCCAATTCTGCCGGTGTATCGGAAGACGAGCGTGGCGGCATCAAGCCCTCGAGCGACAACGTGCTGTTTGCTGGCGTGCTCAGCGAAGCTCACATGAAGCTGGCAATGATCGCCGGCGTAGAATGCCTGTTCCGTATCGCCTCGGTGCGCTACGGCGACAATGGCCGCTCGCGCCTGGTGGTGCACACAAAGGCAAACGGCACGTGGTCTGCCCCCTATGCCCGTGGACTTCCCCCTTGGCTTTGGCGAGGGCGACGTGGAGCGCGACGGCATATTCGATTACGACTTCGACGTAGTGGAATATACGGACAGAAGAGAAAACCAGGACGCTTACGTGCTGCTGGTCTCGGGCGAGCGCCCGACGGCGACAACACCTTTTCGATACGGCAAGCACAGCCGGCATACTGTCCGTTGTGCGCCTGCGCATAAGCAACGACGGAGTTCGCGTGATGTCGCACACGTCGTGGCGCAGCATCTCGCGCGGCCGCCTTCAGGAGGATGGCCACCATTGTCTGCAGTGTCCACGCATCACGGTGGGCAAGACGCTGGTCGACGGGCGCCTGTCGGGCGCTTACCTCCACCGCCGCGGAACCACCGCAGAAAAGGCGCTGGGCAATGAGGCAGAGGTTGCGCTGGAGTGCTTCACCCTGTGGTCGGATGATTTGGGCGACAGCCTCACGTTCCGTCAGGTCCTCCGCTTTCCGCAAGCGCCATCGAGCATCGAGCTGGGCGTACCCGAGAATATCAACGGCAAAATGGTGGTGCCCGTTGCATACGAAACTGCAAACGGTTGTGGCTGCGCATCGTATGCCGTGATCGGCCAGTCCATCGCGGGTTGGGGCGTTATGCCACCAGATGCCACAGTACCCCACGCGGTGCCGTGGCCACAACATTCGGGCTTTTTGGCAACCGTCAACGAGCAACTGCAGCATATTACTTGGACGCGAGGAGCATCGGCATTTGCAACGCAGCCCGTGGGTGCCGCAGGCTGTGGCCCGGCATCGTTTAGCGTAAGCAACAACGGCAGGTGCGTGCTCTATGTAGAGAACACCGATGGCAAGGTGGGGCAAACCTACGACGAAGAAGGCAACCCGGTAGCAGTGATGGGCAAGCACTTCCGCATCTTCGCCAGCACCTTGGCAGGCGATCTGTTCACGGAGCCGTTCGTGATGTGCGAGCTGGACCATCCCGTCGATCAGATAACGACATTTTTGACGTCGGGAGGCATGCTCTCCGCGCTCGCCACGCACATTGTGAGCGCGGAGAAGAGCGAGGCAGAGCTGCACGGCATCGAAGTACCCTTGGTGGCATGCGCGACGCCGACAGGCGCGGTCGCCACCTCGGGCGCGGTGGTGCCCGGAGCAGCAGGCGAATCCTTCATGGTCACGGTGCGAAACGACGGCAACACCTTGCTGACCGCCGGCACGATCGATCTGTACCGAGAGGGCTCCAGCCAGCCGTTCTCCAGCGCTTCCATCGGATTCGGACTGAACGCACGCATGGCTTCAATCTACGATCCAGAGCTTGCCGAGGACGCTTCGGCCAACGACATGGCACACGTGAAGTACGCGCTCGAGACGCTGGGCGCACGTTTTGCAACGCACCCGCTGGTAGCCGACAACGGCAACGCCGTGCTGGCACCGGGTTGCACGGCACAGTTCCGCATGAGCTTCGCCATCCCCGAGAGTTGGAGCGACGAAGTGGGCAAACGCGTCACGCTGTATGCGAAGGCGCGTAATCTGGTGGCGCTCGATCCCGTAACGCTCGAGGAGATCCGACCGGGCGCAAACTCGGCGCTGAGTGCCGTTCTGCACGAGCTTCATGTGCCCGACGCGGCATGCGAACGCTCAGAAGTTCAGGTCGGCGTATGCGACAGCGCGGATACGACAGGACTTCACGACGCCCCGATGACAGCAGACGGCGATGGTAGCTCGAGTGGCGGCGGTACTGACGAGGGCGGCGGCTCCGGCGGAAGCAGCTCCGGCAGTGGCAAGGACCACGGCAATAACAAGCGCTCCGGAAAAGCGGGCGCGCCTGCGGGCACGGGCGACAGCAACGTCCCCCTAACCGCAGCCGCAGCAGCGCTCGCCGCAGTTGGTGCCGGCCTTGTCGCCTACAGCGCCCGCCGCACGGCGCTCGAAAAAGACACCGCCAATGAGGACAATTCGGATAGGCCTCGCTAGCTCCTAGTTACTTTTGTGAGAGGCGCCGACTCGGCTCATCGAACATCAAAATGGGCTGGTTCTGAATACCCAGAGCCAGCCCATTGCGCATTAAATGTCGTCTGAGGAGTCGAGTTCTGCCTCGAGCTTGGCACGGCGTCTTTTCGCCGTGAAAAACGTTGCGCACAGGACAGCAAACGTGGCCGCGAAAATCGTCGCACCGCAGAACACGCCCGTGGCCAGGTTCGCCAACCAAAAGACGCTTTCGAGCGGTACGATCTGCGCCTCAGCGATACAGCGCATTGCGGCAATAACAAGCGCGAACGCTGCGCCGCTAAGACCGCTGACAAGCAGAAAATATCCAACAGGAAGATGCTCGGTTTGCCCAAAACGATTGGTATCGACATAGCCCTTCCGCGTTTGCAGTCCTGCGCAAATCAACATCACGAGAATGAGCCACGAATACATGGCTGCCTCGAACGGCGTTGCAAAGCCATGCGGCATTTCACTGGCGTCGCTGTGAACCCACGCAACCTGTCGAGCTATAAACTGGTAGAAAAAGATCATCAACATGCCAAACGAAAGCAGCACGAAACCAATCTTGCAGATCTTCGCGTTCTCAGCCTCCAGGCGTTCATCCTTTGGGCCGGCATATTCACGCCACGTTTGCACGATTTTCAGATCTTCATATTTCATAGTGGCCTCCTAAAGAGCGTTAGGGTCGGCTTTGGTCTCGTCTTCCCAAAACAGATCGTTCAACGTCACGTGCAGCGCTTTGCAGATTGCCACGCACAGGTTGAGCGTAGGGTTGTAACCGCCTGCTTCGATCAAGCCGATGGTTTGACGTGTAACGCCCACGGCCTGGGCCAAGTCGGCTTGCGAAAGGCCAGCCGCCGCGCGCGCCGCCTTCATGCGGAGGTTCTTTTTGCCCGGCATAAAGTTCCTTTCGTCATATTGGACAAATATCCGTTGCAACATGCCAGAAATATATTGCATCGACTAATTGATGTCTACTATATCTGTCATCGGTATACGGATATAGCAGTTTCGATTCGTCATTCCATCTTGCTCGGGCAGAACCGACTCGGTTTTGTCCGAGCAAGATTGGGCATCCGCAAACTCATCGAATTTCTGAATCGTGTCACCCATAATCGTTCGATTTTGTTTAGTAAAACTAGGTCCCTATTAAATAAAATTCGTTTGTATCCAAATTTGTTTAACAATGCCGCGCTACCACTAAACACTATACCCGTTAATTCGAACGATTGTTCGATGGATTTCGTGTTGGGTGGAATCGCCCAAGGGCTGGGCTATGCTACCTTGACTATCTATATGACTTAAACGCAGCAAAGGAGCACCGAGAGAGCGAGTATGGCAAAAAACACCGCAAACTATGGTAACGACAGTATCCGCCAGCTCAAGGACGAGGAGCGCGTACGCCTGCGCCCCGCCGTCATCTTTGGCTCGGACGGACTCGATGGCTGCGCGCATGCTGCCTTCGAGATCCTGTCCAACGCCGTTGACGAGGCGCGCCAGGGCTACGGCAAGCTCATCACCCTTACCGCCTTTCGCGATGGCTCTATCCAGGTAGAGGACAATGGCCGCGGCTGCCCGCTCGACTGGAACCCTTCCGAGAAGCGCTTTAACTGGGAGCTCGTCTTCTGCGAACTCTACGCCGGCGGCAAGTATAACAACAACCAGGGCGGCGACTACGACTTCTCGCTCGGCACCAACGGCCTGGGCTCCTGCGCGACCCAGTATGCGTCCGAGTACATGGACGTCACGGTTTGGCGCGACGGCAACAGGTACTCCCTGCACTTTAAAAAAGGCAAGGTCGTCGGCGCCAAAAAGAAGGCACTCGAGATTGAGCCCAGCAACGAGAACCGTACCGGTACCACCATCAAGTGGCGTCCCGATCTTGAGGTCTTTACCTCCATCAGCATCCCCCACGATTGGTATCGCGAGACCATGCGCCGCCAGGCCGTGGTCAACGCCAACGTGACCTTCCGCCTGCGTATCGAGGGCGACGACGGCGAGTTCTCCGAAGAGGACTTCTGCTATCCCAAGGGCATCGAGGACTATGTTCTCGAGAAGGTCGGTACCGACTACCTCACCGAGCCCTTCTTTATCGAGGCCGACCGTCGCGGTCGCGACCGTGAGGACCTGCCCGACTACAACGTAAAGATCACCGCGTGCATGTGCTTCTCGCGCACCTTCATGATGCAGGAGTACTACCACAACTCCTCCTGGCTCGAGAACGGCGGTTCGCCCGAGAAGGCAGCCCGCAGCGCTCTGACCAGCGCCATCGATGCCTACATCAAGAATCAAGGCAAGTACAACAAAAACGAGAGCGGCATCAAGTGGCAGGACGTCCAGGACTGTCTGGTACTGGTGACCAACTGCTTCTCCACCCAGACGTCCTACGAAAACCAGACCAAGAAGGCCATCAATAACCGCTTTATCCAGCAGGCCATGACGGCATTCTTTAAGGAGCGCCTCTCGACCTACTTGATCGAGAACAAGGACGCCGCCAACAAGATCATGGAGCAGGTGCTCATCAACAAGCGCTCACGCGAGAACGCCGAGAAGACGCGTCAGAGCATCAAGACCAACCTGCAGCAGAAGACCGACATGGCCAACCGCGTGCAGAAGTTCATCGACTGCCGCTCCAAGGACAAGAGCCGCCGCGAGATCTACATCGTAGAGGGCGACTCGGCAGCAGGCGCCATTCGCACCTCGCGCGATGCCGAGTTCCAGGGCGTTATGCCCGTCCGCGGTAAGATCCTCAACTGCCTGAAGGAGGATTATCCGCGCATCTTTAAGTCCGACATCATCATGGACCTCATGCGCGTGCTGGGCTGCGGCGTGGAGATCAAGGACAAGCGCATCAAGAACCTCGGTGCCTTTGACCTGGACAACCTCAACTGGAACAAGGTCATCATCTGTACGGATGCCGACGTCGATGGGTACCACATCCGCACGCTCGTGCTCACCATGCTCTACCGCCTGGTGCCTACACTTATCGACGAGGGTTACGTGTATATCGCCGAGTCGCCGCTCTACGAGATCAACTGCAAAGAGAAGACCTACTTTGCCTACACCGAGCTCGAGAAGAACGGCATCCTCAAAGAGATCGGCGACCAAAAGTGCTCGATCAACCGCTCCAAGGGTCTTGGTGAGAACGATCCGGACATGATGTGGCTCACCACCATGAACCCCGAGACGCGTCGCCTGATCAAGGTGGAGCCCGAGGACGTCACCAAGATGGAAACCATGTTCAACCTGTTGTTGGGCAACGACGAGGCGGGCCGCAAGCGCCATATCTCCGAGCACGGCAAGGAATACCTGGACCAGCTGGACCTGCAATAGCAGCAAATCGATAACGACGGCCCATAAGAAGTTCAAGAGGAAATCGTGGCAAAGAAGAAGACGAAAACCCAGCCAAAGAAAAAGCAGGTCAACGCCGAGAACGTCATCGGCCTGCACTCCGAGGTCACCGACCAGCCGATTACGCAGACGCTCGAGGTCAACTACATGCCCTACGCTATGAGCGTCAACGTCTCGCGTGCATTCCCCGAGATCGACGGCTTTAAGCCCTCGCACCGCAAGCTGCTCTACACCATGTACAAGATGGGTCTGCTCAAGGGCGAGCGCCAGAAGAGCGCCAACATCGTGGGCCAAACCATGAAGCTCAACCCGCACGGCGACGCCGCGATCTACGAGACGATGGTGCGTCTGGCGACGGGCAACGAAGCATTGCTTGCCCCCTTCGTGGAGTCGAAGGGCAACTTTGGCAAGTACTATTCGGGCGACCTGAGCTACGCCGCCTCGCGTTATACCGAGGCCAAGCTCTCCCCCAATCAGCGCCGAGATTTTCAAGGACATCGACAAGGACCCGGTCGACTTCGTCGACAGCTACGACGGCGCCATGAAGGAGCCGCGCCTGCTGCCCACCACGTTCCCCAATATCCTCGTCTCGGCCAACAAGGGCATCGGCGTCGCCATGGCGTCCGACATCTGCGGCTTTAACCTCAACGAGGTCTGCACTGCCACAATGCACTACCTGCAGGATCCCAACTGCGACCTGCTCGAGTACATGCCCATGCCCGACTTCTCGACCGGCGGCGAGATTATCTACCGCCGCGAGGAGATGGAGAAGATCGTCGAGACCGGCCTGGGCAGCTTCCAGATTCGCTCCCGCTGGCGCTGGATTCCCGAAGAGCGCATCATCGAGGTCTACGAGATCCCCTACACCACCAAGACCGATGTCATCATCGAGCGCATCGTCAAGCTCTCCAAGGAGGGCAAGGTCAAGGAGATCGCAGACATCCGCGATGAAACCGACCTTTCGGGTCTGCGTATCGCCATCGACCTTAAGCGCGGTGTCGACCCCGACAAGCTCATGGCCAAGCTCTATCGCTCGACCACGCTGCAGGATTCGTTCTCGTGCAACTTCAACGTGCTCGTCGACGGCTATCCCCGTGTTATGGGCGTGCGCCAGATTCTGCACGAGTGGGTCAAGTGGCGTATTGAGTCCACGCGTCGCCGCATTAACTTTGACCTGGGCAAAAAGTCCGAGCGCCTGCACCTGCTGCACGGCCTTGAGGCAATTCTGCTCGACATCGACAAGGCCATCGCCATCATCCGCGGCACTAAGCTCGAGGCAGAGGTTGTACCCAACCTTATGAAGGGTTTCGACATCGACGAGACCCAGGCCGAGTTTGTCGCCGAGCTCAAGCTCCGCAACATCAACGAGGAGTACATCCTCAACCGCACCAAGGACATTGCCAAGCTCGAGGGTGAGATCGCCGAACTCGAGGAGATCCTTTCGAGCGAAAACAATATCAAGAAGGTCATCAGCGACGAGCTGGCCGCGGTCAACAAGAAGTATGTGATGCCGCGCCGCACGGGTAGGATTGAGCCCCATGAGGTTATCGAGGTGAGCCTGGAGCCCGAGGTCGAGGAGTACCCGGTCACCATCATGCTCTCGCGCGACGGCTACCTTAAGAAGATGACGGACCGCGTGCTCAAGAAGGCGACCACGCTCAAGTACAAGGACGGCGACAAACCCTTTATCGAGTTCCCGTCCTCCAATACGCACGAGCTGCTCGTGTTTACCAACAAGAGCCAGGTGTACAAGTGCAAGGTTGCGGCGTTTGAGGACACCAAGTCGGCCCAGCTGGGCTCGTACCTGCCGACCGATCTTGAAATGGAACCCGACGAGAGCGTGATTTGGATCATCGACCCCGAGGACTATAAGGCCGACGTGCTGTTCGTCTTTGAGAACGGCCGCGTGGTCCGCGTCGCGCTTTCTGGATACGTCACCAAGACCAACCGCAAGCGCCTTAAGAACGCCATCTACGGCGGCAGTAAACTGCTGTATGCGCAGGTGCTCAAGGAGGACCGTGATCTCGCGCTGGTCTCGAGCGACTACCGTCTGATGAACTTCAACACGTCGCTGCTCAAGACCAAGACGACCACCAACACGCAGGGCGTCCAGGCTTTCACGGCCAAGAAGGGCCGCTCGGTCACCACCGTCGGCACAACCGAGGAGATTCTTGGCGCCGGCGTCTCGGCTGAGAAGTTCACCGCGCAGAGCCTGCCTTCTGCCGGTACCCTCATGAAGGAAAACGACATGCCGAGCCTGTTTGACTAAAACAACGGTGGCCAAACCGTCATGGTTGTACAAAGCAGCGGGGCCCGGAGCGCAGCAACATCGCGCTCCGGGCCCCATGCATTACAGCAGCATCATCCCTATAGACAAAATGTCGCATAAAGTGGAACAGACATCAGCCCATCATTCATTCCGAAGGGCTTAGTCGATAGCCTGATTCGGCGCACGCCCGGATGGGTCTTTTTAAGTGAGGACAGGCTTCGAGATCTTGTGTTCTCCCCCGCCTTGACTTCAATCGCAGACAAGCATCCCTGCTTCTCTACTACAAAGTCGATTTCCGCACGATTATCTCGCGCCCAATAATGCAGCGGATAGCCCATGGCTGAAAGCTGTTGGGCAACGTAGTTTTCGGTAAGTGCGCCCATGAATGTGCCGCCGATGCCGGCTAGAATATCGGCGCGTTGAGCACCGGCCTTGGAGACGAGCAGCCCTGTATCCGCCTGATAGATTTTAAAAGCAGAAGGGTTAACGAAGGCCTCTAAGGGGCTTTCGATCTGCCCGACTAGGCTGCAGCGCGCCACCGTACCCGACAATACAAGCCAATCGAGAGCATCTCCAAAGAGAGACGCATTGCCCCCCGCTCGCACTACCTTGTATTGAAATTTACGATTCTCTTTGGCAAGCTGCTGTGGAATGGAATCGAAGCACGCACGCGTCTTTGCGCTCAAGCGTTCATCAGCATATTTATTGGTGTCGGCGGAATATCCGTCGAGAATAATCCGATGCTTTTCGGCCACATCAATGATTGACTGATCATCGATGTACGTTTGGACCGCCTCGGGCATTCCGCCAACAACAAGATACTGTCGATAGAGCCCAAGCGCCTTTTCATGAAGGCTTGGCGCAAGAGGACCCATTATCTCGAATGATGAGCGTATCTCGTCGACCAGCTGATCGTGCCCCATCGCCCAGAGAAACTCCTCGAAATCGAGTGGAGTCATCTCAATCAAGTCGGTCTTTCCGACGGGGAACGAATACGACTGATGGTTAATGGCAACCCCAAGAAGCGACCCGGCAGCCGCAACGTAATACTCGGGAGCATCTTCGCAAAAGTATTTAAGGGAAGTGAGCGCTTCCTCGCATGCCTGGATCTCGTCAATGAACAGTAAGGTTTTGCCAGGCACGATACGCTGTCCCGTACGAGCCTCGATCGCGCGTACAATCGAATGAGGGTCAAGACCGCCCGAAAAATCCGCTCGCGCCGACCGGTCATTCTCAAGATTAACGTAGACAACCGATTCGAAAAGATCCTGGGCGTACGTTCTGAGCAAATAGGTCTTGCCACACTGGCGCACGCCTTTGACCAGCAAAGGTTTTCTATCAGCCCTGTCTCGCCATTCCCTAAGGAGCTCGTCTGCCTTGCGACGCATACGCAACCTTCCCTCATGAACTTCTGTTTGACAATATTTTAACGCGGATTAATTTGTTTTCAGTTATTTTCTGCGTTTAAAAATTGTTCTATACAGCACTTGAGGGAATACACCCCTATCTCTTGGTAAGGATAGCAAGCATTTCCACCAACGCTGATTGCCATGCGTTCTTCTTGCCCTTAGGCGAGCTTGCGAGCGAGCTCTCGCACCTCTTCCAGCTTGGGCGAGGAGGCCATGCTGTCGCGCTCGGTCATACCGCTGATGGTGACAATGCCCTGGTCCTCCCACTTGCAGTATGCGCACGTGGACTTGTACATGGCAATCGCCGCATCATAGACGCCCTCGCTGTGGCTATCGAGCAAAAGGGCCGTCTTGGTGAACGGGAAGCCCGTAGCACCGAAGGCGTACAGGCGGTCGATGACAGCCTTCTCCTGCGCGGTGATATCGAACCAGTAGATAGGCGAGGCAAAGACGACCATATCTGCGTCTTTCAGCGACTCGATCACGTTGACCATGTCATCCTTCTGCACGCAGACGCCCTCATGAGCGAAGCAGTACTGGCATCCCAAGCAGCCGGCGATCTTCTTGCTGGCAACGCGGACGACCTCGACCGTATTGCCGCCCTCACGCGCGGTCTCGGCAAACGCCTCGACCATGGTATCGGTATTGGCGCCCTTACGCGGGCTACCACTCAATACAACGATTTTCATAGGATTCCCTCTCCTTCATGCTGCAGGCGCGCAGCATGTTTTCTTGTAACCAAAACGGATGGTGTTAATCAATCGCCAGCAGGCCATATCTCTTGTTCAAGTTCCCTAAAGAAGCTCAAGACGATTGCGATTGCCTTATACAACGTCGAAAATCAAAGAGGGCCCATAGCAACGCCACCTACCTGAAATGACATGCGGTCAAGACGAGCTACAAGGATCGTGACAAGCCGATACCCGCTCGCATACCCCCCTTCGGAATAGGCGCTGAGCAGCTCCTGGGCATGGGCGAACTCGGGACCTCGCCTCCAACCGAGCAGGCGATTGACCGCGAGATTTCCCTGGACGTTGTGAACGAAGAGCAGATAGGCGTCCTCGCGCGAAAGCCCTGTTTCCTCCATGATTGAGGGAACCATCTGCTCAGCGCCGCGCTCGACGACGCGCTGTGCCACCCGGGCGTACGCGTCGTCATCCGAGTAGAGCAAATAATAGTCATCGTTTGCCGGCGGACGCTGGCAGAGGGCATCCGCCTCCGATCCCTCGAGCGGGGGCACCGCCGCCAAGGCCTCGTCAATAAGTGCGTCGAGCAGCGCGAACTTGTCCTCGTAGTGCAGATAAAACGTGCCGCGGTTGATATCGGCGCGGCGGCAGATATCCGCCACCGTCATCTTCGCGAAGCCGACCTCGGCCAGCAGCGCGAAGAACGCCTCCCGTATGACCGAGAGCGTATAGCGTCGGCGACGATCGATCTTCCCCACTTCCATGGCCCCTCCAATTGCAGCGCTCAACAATATCCAGCAGCCGCTCGTTTATCGACAGCAGCTCGAAGCTGTTCATTGCTCTGTCGCAAATCAACAAGGATACTTTTTATAGACACCTGTTTATAATAGCTGAAAGAAGGTATCCAGTGACTCTATACGAGCAGCTCGTTGTCGAGCTCACCAACCGATCGTTTTCCCTTCAGGCCGCCTACCGCAGCAGCGGCACGCCCTATGAGCTGAGTGACCGCGAGCCTAAGCCCTACGACCAGCAAATCGAGGACTTCGCCCGCATGATTGAGGAAGCCGATTGCGCGCTGGTGGGCGGTGCCTCTGGGCTCTCCGCGGCGGGCGGCGGCGACTTCTATTACGAGGACAACGCAACCTATCGCAGGCATTTCGGCAAATTCGCCGAGCGCTACGGTTTCAAGGGCGCTTTCGAGGGGTCGTTCTACCGCTGGCCCACCGCCGAGGCGCGCTGGGGATACCTCGCCACCTTCCTCGACACCACGCTCAACGCCCCGCTGCGCAAGCCCTACAGGGACCTCGACGCCATTCTCGCCGAGAAGGATTTCTTCGTGCTCACCACCAACCAGGACACGCAGTTTGTGAAGCTCTATCCCTGGGAGGAAGTGGCAGAGATCCAAGGCGACCACCGCTTCTTTCAGTGCTCCCACTGTTGCACCGACGAGGTGTGGAACGCGGTCGAGCCGGTCTCCCACATGGTAGAGGCCATGGGAGACGGTCTGGAGGTTCCGACAGAGCTCGTGCCGCGCTGCCCGCACTGCGGGGCAGAGGCGTTCCCCTGGGTTCGCGGCTACGGCAACTTCCTGCAGGGCAAGCTCTACGAGGAGCAGTACCGCAAGGTGTCCGACTGGCTCGACGCGCACGCACGGCAGAGGATCCTCTTCCTCGAGCTGGGTGTGGGCCGCATGACGCCCGCGTTTATCCAGGAGCCGTTCTGGGCCCTCACGGCGCAGTTACCGCAGGCCAGCTACATCGCCGTAAACAACAAGACGCAGTTTCTCCCCCGCGCGATCGAGGATCGGGGGCTCGCCGTTCGCGCCGACATCGCCGACGTGCTCGCCGACGTGCGCAAGACGCTGGGGAGGTAGCGCATGGAGACGGCGAAAGCAGTTCGCATAGGCAGGGCGCTAGCCGAAGCGGATCTTGTCATCATCGGCGCTAGCAACGGACTCGACATGGCGGAGGGGCTCAACCTTTTCTGCGCCGATGCTCATTTCCAAGAGGCGTACGGGGACCTCGCCCAGGCAGACGGCATCGGCTGCATACTGCAGGGGCTCGCTTCCCCGGATGCCAGCGTGCGACGCCGATGGGCCGAGCGGTTCCATCAAAAGGAGTATCTCGAATATGAGCCCGGCTCGCTCATGAACGGGCTGCGGCGTCTTACGGAGCACGCCGACACCTTCGTGGTCACATGCAACATCGACGGGCACTTCGCGCGCGCCGGGTTCGACGAGGAGCGCGTGCTCGAGACGGAGGGGAGCATACGCACGTCGATCGACGAGCGGCGTCTCGCCCATCCAGACGCCCTCGCCACGGCCCAGCTCGAGGAGCTCGAGCGCCTTGTGCAAGCCCATCGCAACGGCAGGGTCGCCATCCTCGAACTTGGCGTGGGACTGCGCAACGGCATCATAAAGCACATGCTCGCCCAGATCGCGAACGTCTGCGAGCACGCCACCTACATCGTGTTCAACTACAGCCAGGCTATGGCGCCCGATGCATCGTGCGAGACGATTCTCGTTGACGGCGATATGGCCCCGGCTTTCGAGGAGATCGCCCGATGCCACCCCTAGAAAGAGAAGCGCGTAGGCTTCGAAGCCTTATCGACGATGCCGACGCCATCATCGTCGGCATCGGCTCGGGCATGTCGAGCGCCGCCGGGTTCAACCATTACAACCGCGCGGGCATGGCGCGCGCAGGAATGGCGGACTGGCAGCAAGCCTTTGGCTTCAAGAGCCTTTTCGACGGCTTCTACCGCCTCTACCCCAGCCTCGAGCAGCAATGGGCCTACTACGCGCGATATATCGATTTCATGCTGCGCGAGCCGACCTCGCAGCCCTATCTCGACCTACGGTCCCTCATCGGCCATAAGGACTACTTCATCCTGAGCACCAATGTGGACACCCAAGTCGAGAAGACGTTTCCCACCGAGAGGATCTGCAACTATCAGGGAAGCTTCGCGCACCTTCAGTGCAAGCAGCCATGCTGCGACGAGCTCTTCGAGGCGAGCCCCTACGTCGAGCGCATGCTCGCGGGCATGGCGGGGTTCGAGGTCCGCAGCGAGGATGTCCCCCGATGCCCGCACTGCGGCTGGCAGCTTGTGCCGTGGGTGCGCGACGACACGTTTCTGCAGGGTGCGGCATGGCGCGAGAGCCTCGGACGATACGAGCGCTTCGTGCGCGAGCGCAGCGATCGCCGCGTGCTGTTGCTGGAGCTCGGCGTGGGCGAGATGACCCCGGGCATCATCACGCTCCCGTTCTGGAGCATGACCGCGAAACTGCCGGATGCGCACCTTTTGAGCGTAAACATCTCGGGCGGCTCGGCTCCGCTGCAGCTTGGAAGCAAGGCAGGGGCGATCCAGGCCGATTTGGGCGCCCTGCTCTCGGCGGCGCGGACGGGCGACGAGCAGCGCAGTTCATCGCGCCGTGTTTCATGCGTGGACGCTTAAATCAAAACCACCCCTAGAAGGGGTGGTTTGCTCTTAGGGTGTAACCCTTGGATTTCCGGCACGCGTCTAAAGGCGCCGGCCCTCACGGGGTTCGGGCCGCACTGCAGATTGACCCGTGACGGGCCGGTCAAACCGGCGCTATTTACGCCCCGGCCCCCTATCGAAGGGGTCCTCGTACTCCTTGGCGCTCAGCCGGTCGAGCGCGATGTCGGCCTTCTCCTGCTCCCGGATGTACTTCGCGATCGTGGCCTCGTTCAGGCCGACGGTGGACACGCAGTGGCCCTCGGCCCAGAACTTCCTGTTGCCGAATTTGTACTTCATGTTCGCGTGCCTGTCGAATACCATCAGCGAGCTCTTCCCCTTCAGGTAGCCCATCACGCTGGACACGCTGTACTTCGGCGGTATCGCCAGCAGCATGTGGACGTGGTCGGGCATCAGGTGCCCCTCGATGACCTCTATCCCCTTGTACTGGCAGAGCTTCCTGAAGATCTCCCCAAGGTCGGACCTTATTTGGTTGTAGATGACTTTGCGCCTATACTTCGGCGTGAACACGACGTGGTACTTGCACGTCCACTTCGTGTGCGACAGGCCGTAGGCCTTCTGGGCCATACGCCACCACCGCCCTCTCGACTCGGATTCCTTGCGGCCTGAACAATCGCAAGTGTCCGGCGAGGGGGCGGCTTTGTAAAGCCGTTTGGCCCCACCCGCATAGCGGGTGGTTTCTGATGCGGCGCGCTGCGCGCCCCGCACAGGCTAAAGCCTGTAAATAAAAATACCCCCGATTCCAAGTGGAAATCGGGGGTATCTCATCGGGTGGCTTTCAAGCAGTTTGCAAAACTGCAGGTCGCAGACCTTCATTGCTAGTAGGAGAAATGAGTAGTCTCGGGTGGCTTGCCCATGAGTTGACGAATAAGTTGGAGCTTCGCCATTGGCTCAATCGCTTCGCGCGCTCGATAAACTTGTTTAGTAAAAGGCGGATCGGTCACCGATGGACGCACGACGAGAAACACGTACCTCCAGTGGTTCAAGCACGGCGCGCGTGAGGATCTCTGCAAGCAACCGCCTGGTACGCTACTGTTGCCAGCGTGGCTTAGCGGACTGGCGAATCCCGCCCCGTGCGCGTCATCATCCAATCAAATGCCCTGGCAAGCAGCAGCACCGCCAATCACGCTACGTTCTTACGGCGCCCTCTGCGATAAAATTAGCGAATTGTGTTTTCACCTCGCAGCTACGGAGACATTAGATGATTACTCTGGACAATCTTCGCGACGCACTTAGGGCTCTGTGCTACGAGCCCTCGGGCGACGGCACCGTTTATCAGAAATCCTGGGAAGAGACCAGCGCGCAAATCACGGTCGATTTTTCCAAGAAACGCATCGGCTACCCGAAAGACCTGGGGTTCAAAGTCAACAAAGACACAACTTGTAACTTTTCCGATAACGAGAACTTCGTCGTACTCGCCTGCGTAACCATGCTCCTCGACAAAGGATATCGCCCCGAATCACTTGAGCTGGAGCGCGAATGGGCCCTTGGGCACGAACAAAAGAGCGGCCGCGCTGATATCTGCATTAATGACGAGAGGGGCGACACACTCGCAATCGTCGAATGCAAGACCCCTGGAACCGAGTTCAAAAACGAATTCAAGAACATGCAGTCAGACGGAGGGCAACTCCTCTCCTATTGGCAACAAGAGCGCGCGACTCGCTGGTTGGTACTCTTTGCATGCGATTTCATCAACAACGAAATCGTGCCAGACCAGGTTTCAATTAACTGCAGCGATGACGAGAACTTCATCGCGCTCGCCAAACGCGATGACACCATTGCGCTCTACCGCGACGCCCATACAGTGGAACAGCTCCATCAAGTTTGGACGGAAACGTACAACCAACAAGTCGAGGGAAACATCCTCTTTGGCGATAGGTCGACGGCATACCACCCGATGGTTCCTCCCCTTCTCAAGAAGGACCTTGTCGACTTCAGGGCCGAAGACAGCATCGTCAACCGCTTCGAGGAAATCCTCCGCCACAACAACGTCTCCGATAAAGAGAACGCCTTCAATCGCCTTATCGCGCTCTTTATCGCGAAGCTCCAAGACGAGCTCTCGAAAATGCCAACCCAGGAGATTGAGTTCCAATACCGCCAAGGACGCGACACCTACGAAACGCTCCAGGACAGGCTCCAGAGACTCCACTCAGACGGCATGAGAAAGCTCATGCGGGAAGAGGTCCTGTACGTTCCCAACGACTACGCCGAAAACCTCATAAGCAACTATACGGGCCAGCACCGCAAGAAGCTCATCGAGGAGCTGAACGGCACGCTGCGCAAGCTCAAGTTCTATACCAACAATGACTTTGCGTTCAAAGACGTCCACAACGAGGAACTCTTTCTTCAGAACGGCAAGGTACTCGTAGAGACGGTGCAACTTCTACAGCCGTATCGCATCGTAGGAACTCAAGACATTCAATTCTTGGGCGACCTCTTCGAACAGCTCCTTAATCAGGGCTTTAAGCAAAACGAGGGCCAATTCTTCACACCTGTGCCCATCACCCGTTTTATTTGGAAGTCACTCCCACTCGACAGCATCGTGCAGGACGAGGCTGGTGCCGTGCACTATCCACGCGTTATCGATTACGCCTGTGGCGCGGGGCACTTTCTCACAGAAGGATTCGAAGAAATCTCCGACGCCGCATGCCAATATGATCCGACCATAGAGGATGACCTCGGAGACGCCGACTGGGTCAGAGACAATCTCGTCGGCATCGAGAAGGACTATCGACTCGCTCGCGTTTCCAAGGTCTCGTCCTACATGCATGGCGCAGGGCAGAGCAACGTGGTCTTCGGCGACGGACTTGAAAATTATCCCGACAAGGGAATCGACAGCCGAACCGACAGGGGACGCTTCGACATTCTTGTCGCCAATCCCCCGTACTCTGTAGCGGCCTTCAAACCGCATCTCAAGCTTCACAACAACGAACTCAAAGTGCTGGAAACCATCAGCGATAGCGGCTCGGAAATCGAGACCCTCTTTGTCGAGCGTGCGGCACAGCTTGTTCGGCCCGGAGGCTACGCCGCCATCGTCCTCCCCACCTCGATCCTCGACAAGAGCACGAGCTCGAGTTTCATGGCCGCACGCGATGTGCTTTTGAGCTCCTTCGAGATCGTCTCCATCGCCAGGTTTGGATCAGGCACATTCGCGGCCACAGGAACAAACGTCGCAATTATGTTCCTACGTCGCTTTGACGAGATCCCGCCCCGCAATGCGAACGCACTTGATTTCGTTGACGCTGTTTTTGAGCGCAGGAAGCTCACTGGCTGGAGAGACGAAAGCGCTTTCAACGCTTATCTCGGCACAATTAATGTAGACGGAGATACTTACCGGGCTTTTCTCGCAGGAGAGGCTAACTGGAACGAATGGGCAAACACTCGCCACTTCAGCGTTTATTGCCATCTTTTCGAATCATCGAAGGAGCTCAAGACCCTTCGGAAGAGCAAGACTTGGAAGGCGGCCGACAAGAACTCACGGCTCAAAGCAGAGAACGAGCTGTTCTATCGCCATGCGCACAAGGAAGAGCGCAAACGCCTGCGCGTTTGGGGTCTCGTCTGCGGTGAACAGACGCTCATCATCAACTCACCTAACACGACCAAGGAAATCGCCTCTTTCCTTGGCTACAAATGGAGCAATCGCAAAGGCAACGAGGGGATACAGCCCATCGATGGTGAGGGCGTGCTCTATTCGGACAACGAATCGGACGACACGAACTCGCTAAGCGGCATCATCAGAGCATGGTTCTCCGGCGAGCAGGTTGAGCCCGGCGACCTTGCCCAGTACTACTACTATGCCAAGACCGCCGATTTCATTGACTTTGATGCCGATAAGTTCGACGAGACTCTTACGATTCCCCGCTCTTTCTACAAGCCCCGCTCGTTCGCCCAGGGCACCGTAGTCAAGACGCTTAGAGACATCACATCCTACGTTACCAACAGCGTGGCCCAGAGTTCCATCACCACCGACACTTACGTAACAACGGAAAACATGGTCAAGGACCGTGGCGGCATAACCACCTATAGTGGAGAGCTTCCGGCAAGTGCTGGCACCGCATACAAGAAGGGAGACACGCTCGTCTCCAATATTCGCCCCTATCTGCAGAAGATTTGGCTCGCAGACCGCGATGGGGCGTGCTCCAAGGACGTTTTGGTATTCCGAAGCATAAATACCGACAGCCTATTGCCCGAGTTTCTCCATCTGCTCCTGTGGCAGAAGGACTTCTTCGACTACGATATGTCCACCTTCACGGGAACCGGCAGGCCTCGCGGAGACAAGGATGAGCTGCTCAAATACCCCATCCCAGTCCCGACGCTCTCCGAGCAGAGAGCCCTCATCGACGATTTCAATCGCTTAACAGATGAAATCAATAGCAAACGACAGCAAATCGCCTCTCTCAAGGAGAGCGTCAAATCACGGTTTGTCGAGATGTTTAGAACCAAGACACACGCATCATGGCCAATCGAAACAATCGGCAACTACAGCATAGAAATGCACTACGGCACTTCAGCAAAAGCCGGCGCCGATGGCGATTATGTCTACATCCGAATGAACAATATCACCGACGACGGCATCCTTGACCTAACCGATACAAAGCGAATCACCCTAAAGGGCCAAGCTCTCGAAAATGCTACCGTCCGCTATGGCGATATGCTTTTTAATCGAACCAACAGCATTGACAAGGTTGGGAAAACTTGCGTTTTTCATCAGTCAGAGACCATGGTTATTGCTGGGTACATCGTGTGCGTAAGGTTCGCTGACCACAGCTCTGCCGAATATGTATCTGGTTACCTGAATTCAAAGGAAGGAAAGCGAGTCCTTCGTAATATAGCGAAGGGAAGTGTCCATCAGGCAAATATCAGCGCAGCAGACTTGGCCGCTATTCCCATTGCAATTCCCCCGTTGTCCCTCCAACAGGAGTTCGCCGACTTCGCTGCCGAGGCGGACAAATCGCAATTT
>ENA-OPYU01000008-OPYU01000008.1-human-gut-metagenome-genome-assembly--contig:-NODE-8-length-67835-cov-5.972928_pt1 | contig 67835 bp, 72 predicted proteins | sample MGYA00242637_ERZ504482 | MGnify/ENA primary metagenome ERZ504482 (study PRJEB26092, sample SAMD00036237) | human gut metagenome | host: Homo sapiens | study: EMG produced TPA metagenomics assembly of the... | reverse complement strand
ATAGGAGTTCTGACTTTTCCCGGCACTAATACCTTTACTAACAATAGTACTACGGGTATTCCTACCTAAATGAATCATCTTAGTACCTGTATCAGCCTGCTGATAATTGTTCGTCACTGCAACCGAATAGAATTCGGTAGTAGAATTATCTCCACTCAGGATACAACTGGGATATTTCCAAGTAATAGCCGAACCGGTTTCCACCTGTGTCCAGCTCAATTTGCTATTCACTCCTTTGCAATGGCCACGTTTTGTCACAAAGTTATATACTCCTCCTTTGCCTTCGGCATCTCCCGGATACCAGTTCTGTACGGTAGAATATTTCACTTCCGCACGGTCATGCACCACAATCTCCACTATGGCCGCATGTAATTGGTTCTCATCCCGCATAGGGGCCGTACATCCTTCCAGATAAGAAACATAACTATCATCATCCGCAACAATCAGTGTACGTTCAAACTGACCGGTATTAGCCGCATTGATACGGAAATAGGTGGAGAGTTCCATAGGACAACGCACTCCTTTCGGAATATATACAAACGATCCGTCACTGAACACTGCCGAGTTCAAGGCTGCAAAAAAATTATCCCGCGGTCCAACCACCGAACCCAGATATTTCTTCACCAAATCGGGATGTTCACGCACCGCTTCACTGAAACGAACCAAAAAAATAATCCCTTTTTTCCAACAAGGTTTTCTTTTAAATGTAGTCTTGACGGATACAGAGTCCATGACAGCATCTACTGCCATACCACTCAACGCCATTTGTTCCTCCAAGGGAATACCTAATTATTGAAAGTTTTAATCAACTCAGGATCTACCTCATCCATACTTTTCGGTCCTTCTTTTTTTCTTTGTAGGATCCGCATAATAGGATATAGCCTGATAATCTATTTCAGGGATAGTGAGGTGTGCCCATGCAGGCATCTCCATTGTCAGCCAGTAGCGGTATGCTTTCAGGCGAAACTCCAGTAACCACTCCGGCTCGTTTTTCTTTGCAGAAATCAAGCGGATAACATCCTCATTCAATCCCCTTTCTATAATATCTGTGTGAACTTCTGTGGTGAAGCCATATTTGTACTTCTCCTGCGTCAGTTCTTTCACATATTTATTGGGTTCTTCTTGCATATCTATCTTATATTTCTATTAATTGTTCTGTTACATTCTTAAATACCGGAAAAAAGATACCGGACAAGTCCCTCATAGGATAATATAACACTGATTCCTTCTTTTTTGTTGCACTAATCAGCTCATTGTTCGGGTCTATATATTCTATCACATGAATAACTAACCCTATCAGTATCATATACTTCAATGCTCCCAATCCGCTGCCTAACCAACGGTTCAGCCATCCCAGGTGCACAGCATCCAATGCTTTTGTCAACAAAGAGGCGACGAACGCAAAACCTAAAGGTACAGCTACCCAGATCAATATAAAAGCTAAAACCTGTGCTACAGTCGTCGAAGTACCTAAAACCGGTGCCAACCTTTCAGCAACAATGCCAAACAAGGCACGAGCCATCAGCAATCCGGCTATCAACCCTACAATAGACGCCATCTGCTTCACAAATCCCTTCATTAATCCCATAATGACACCCACACCAATCATAGCCAATATAATAATATCTATTGTCGCCATCTTTATCGTTATTACAAAAAGCAGTAATGCCATTCTGAACAAAGCGAAGAATCTGCCAGCCCACGCGCTGGGCGAGGTGCCAGATCCTTCGCTATGCTCAGGATGACATTACCATCTATATTCTCAGACTTCAGTATATTACAAAGTCTGTTTAACCTCTACTTCTTCGTAAGCTTCAATAATATCACCGACCTTGATATCGTTACAGTTTGTCAGACTGATACCACATTCAAAGTTAGTACCTACTTCTTTCACATCATCCTTGAAACGCTTCAAAGCATTGATAGCACCGGTAAAGACTACAATACCATCACGAATCAAGCGTGCCTTATCAGAACGTTTCACCTTACCTGTCTTCACCATAGCACCGGCAACCAAACCGACCTTGGTAATATTGAAGACTTCACGCACTTCGATGGTTGCAGTAATCTGTTCCTTCAAAGTAGGTGCCAGCATACCTTCCATAGCAGCCTTCACTTCTTCAATCGCATCATAGATAACAGAATATTTGCGGATATCCACACCCTCCTGCTCAGCCAGTTTGCCGGCAGAACTTGAAGGACGAACCTGGAAACCTACAATAATCGCATCTGATGCAGCAGCCAAAGTCACATCCGACTCGGAAATCTGACCGACACCTTTGTGGATCACATTAACCTGTACCTGTTCTGTAGACAGTTTTATCAATGAATCGCTCAACGCTTCGACAGAACCGTCCACGTCACCTTTAACAATCACATTCAGCTCATGGAAATCACCCAAAGCCAAACGACGGCCCACTTCATCCAATGTCAGCAGTTTCTGAGTACGCAAGCCCTGCTCACGCTGCAACTGTTCACGCTTGTTGGCAATGTCACGAGCCTCTTGTTCCGTATCAATCACATGGAAAGTATCACCTGCCGCAGGAGCACCGTTCAGCCCCAGAATCAATACCGGTTCGGAAGGACCGGCCTCCTTGATGCGCTGGTTACGTTCATTAAACATGGCTTTCACCTTACCATAACTAGTACCAGCCAAGACTATATCGCCCATTTTCAGCGTACCGTTTGCCACCAACATAGTAGCCACATAACCGCGTCCCTTGTCCAACGACGATTCAATGATAGAACCGGTTGCCTTGCGGTCGGGATTAGCCTTCAAATCCAACATTTCAGCTTCCAGCAATACTTTTTCCAACAAATCATGTACACCTGTACCTTTCTTTGCCGAAATATCTTGCGACTGATACTTACCACCCCACTCTTCCACCAGGAAGTTCATGGCAGCCAGTTCTTCCTTAATCTTATCCGGATTGGCGTGCGGCTTATCCACCTTATTAATAGCAAATACGATAGGCACACCGGCAGCCATAGCATGATTAATCGCCTCTTTGGTCTGCGGCATCACATTATCATCGGCAGCTACAATAATAATAGCAATATCCGTCACTTTCGCACCACGGGCACGCATAGCGGTAAATGCCTCGTGACCCGGAGTATCCAAGAATGTAATATGACGTCCGTCTTCCAATTTCACATTGTAAGCACCGATATGCTGGGTGATACCCCCTGCCTCACCGGCAATTACATTTGCTTTACGAATATAGTCCAGTAATGAAGTCTTACCATGGTCAACATGTCCCATTACTGTCACAATCGGAGCACGCGGCTGCAAATCTTCTTCGTTATCTTCCTCTTCTGTAATAGCCTGTGCTACCTCAGCACTTACATATTCTGTCTTGTATCCGAATTCTTCTGCTACCAAGTTAATTGTCTCGGCATCCAGACGCTGATTGATAGAAACCATGATACCGATACTCATACAAGTAGCAATAACCTGAGTAACAGGGATATCCATCATACTTGCCAATTCGTTCGCAGTAACGAACTCGGTCAGTTTCAATATTTTGCTATCTTCCTGTTCCATCTCCTCCTGTTCCATCAGGCGGTTCTGAACATTTTCACGTTTCTCCTTACGATACTTGGCAGCCTTGTTCTTAGTCTTGTTAGTCAGACGTGCCAATGTTTCCTTAACCTGCTTTGCCACATCTTCATCACTAACTTCCGCTTTTACAACAGGTTTCTTGAAACGGTCTTTATTAAATTTGCCTCCACCCTGATTGTTATTACTATTAGGTTTGGAGTTATTGTTCCTATTCGGTCTGTTAGCGTTATCGTTACGTTGGTTATTATTAGATGCTCCTCCAACATTCGTTGTACCGGCAGCATTTATATCCACACGTTCCTTATTTATTCTATTGCGCTTTTTCTTCTTTGCGGCATCATCGTTAACCAAGTTTTTAGAAATCTTATCGTCTCCCTTACGGATCTCTTTGATAATAGCATCCTTCATCAGTTTACGCTGTTCCTGACGCTGCTTATCTTTCTCTTCTCTCTCTTTCCGTTTTTCTTCCTTCGATTTCTTTTCGGACGGGTAGACTGATTCAATGCAGCCAGATCAATCTGACCTACTACATTAATTTTCGATTTAAATTCAGTAGGACGAATTTTAAATACATCGTCTTCTTCTTTTTCCTGAACGGGTGCTGCTTCGGGTGTTTCTTTTTCCATCTCTTTCACCTGGGGTGTCTTTTCTTCCGTCTTTTCAATTTTAGGCTCTTTCTTCTCTTCCAAAACTGGAGCAGGAGCAGGTTGAGGAGTCGATTCCGGTTTCTTTTCCTCTACCACCACAGGCTTCGGCGTTTCCTTCTGGGGCTGGGGAGTTTCCTTCCTCTCAACCACCTTTTCCACCACGGGTTCTGCTTTCGGAGTTTGTTCAATAACTTTCGCAGCTGGTTCTACAACCTTTGACGCAGTTTTCTTGTTCAAATTGTCCAGATCTATTTTACCCACTTGCTTCAGTTTGGGGCGTGCCTCTTCAGGAATAACAGTTTTCACCACCTCTTCTTTCTCTTTCTTAGATTCAAAACCTTCGATAGAGATAGAAGCTTTGTTGCGATCCTTATTCTGTCTTTCCTGACTAAATTTTTCAGACTCTATTTTTAAATTTTTATCTGTGCTGAACTCTTTCACAAGTACAGCATATTGTTCTTCGGTAATTTTCGCATTAGGACTAGCCTCAATGGTATAGCCCTTCTTCTGCAAGAATTCAACTACCGTCGTTATTCCTACATTTAAATCTCTTGTTACTTTGTTCAGTCTAATCGTCATACTCGGTTTTTTAATTATTAACTACGAGCCGGGACTGAAGAGTTACTCTTCAAATTCAGCTCTTAAAACTCTCAACACGTCATCAACCGTGTTTTCTTCCAGGTCCGCTTTTTCTATCAACATCTCGCGCGGAGCATTCAGTACAGCCTTAGCTGTATCCAATCCAATATTCTTGATGGCTGTGATAACCCACTCATCAATTTCATCCTTGAATTCATCAAGGTAGATATCCTCATCCATCGCGCTCTCATCCAATTCGCGGTACACATCAATCGTATATTCGGTAAGCATACTAGCGAGTTTGATATTCATTCCCCCCTTACCGATTGCCAAAGACACTTCTTCCGGTTTCAGATATACTTCTGCTTTTTTCTCCTCTTCGTGCAGCACAATAGAAGAAATCTTAGCCGGACTCAACGCACGCTGAATGAACAACTGAATGTTAGAAGTATAGTTGATCACGTCGATATTTTCATTACGCAACTCGCGCACAATACCGTGAATACGTGATCCTTTTACACCTACGCAGGCACCTACCGGGTCTATACGGTCGTCATACGACTCAACAGCTATCTTAGCACGTTCTCCGGGAATGCGCGCAATCTTCTTGATAGTGATCAACCCGTCATTGATTTCGGGTACTTCCATTTCAAACAGGCGTTGCAAGAACACAGGTGAAGTACGGCTCAGAATAATCTTCGGATTATTATTTTTATTATCTACGCGGGCCACTACGGCACGGGCAGTTTCGCCTTTACGGTAGAAATCACTCGGAATCTGTTCAGTCTTGGGCAAAAGCAGTTCGTTACCTTCATCATCCAGCAACAACATTTCTTTCTTCCATATCTGATAAACTTCCGCACTGATTACAGTACCCACCCTATCAATATATTTATTATACAAGCTATCTTTCTCCAGTTCTAAAAATCTTCGATGCCAGTGTCTGACGCAAGTTCAGAATGGCACGGCGGCCAAACTTGGCAAAGATTACTTCATCGGTCACTTCCTCACCCACCTCATAAGAAGCATCAATTTTCTGTGCCTCGGTCAATGAGATCTGCATATTGGGATTTCGTCAAATCCTCATCTGCTACAACTTCACGGTTACGCCATATTTCGAAATCTCCCTTGTCAGGATTCACAATAACGTCGTAATTTTCATCAGTGCCAAACATTTTCGCGATCACACTACGGAAAGACTCTTCGAGTACACTCACCATAGTTGTTCTATCAATATTCTTTAATTCCTTAAATTCCGAAAATGTATCAATCAAGCTGATTGTTTCTTCTTTTTTGGCCATAATTATTTAAAACTAATTAAGTATTTAGTGTATTTTATCTCATCATACGCAAAAGTAATATCCTCCTCTACCAGTTTGGGGCGTTTGGCTCCTTCCGGTTTCACTTTCTTTTCAATGGTTACGGTAAAGTTCTCTTCATTTGCATCCTTCAATACACCTTCCAGCTTCTTTCCCTCTTTAGTCAGGATTTCCACCTCCTTACCAATGTGTATCAAGTACTGTTGCAATACCTTGAAAGGTTGTCCTATACCGGCCGAACCCACTTCCAGTTCATAATCCTCTTCTTCACGGTCCAGTTTAGACTCAATATAGCGGCTAAGTTCTACACAATCGTCAATCCATACTCCCTCGGCATGGTCAATTTCTACCACAATTTTGTCATCCGGGCTCACCGTGACATCTACCAAAAAGTAATCTTTACCTTCCAGCCACTCGTCAACAATCCGGGTTACTACATTTTTATCTATCATTTATTCACTATTAAGAACAAAAAATGGGCTTAATCAAGCCCCACCATTCATCCATTTCGGTGCAAAGATACAAATTATCTACCAGTGCTACAAAATATTCTATTAAAAAATTGTAGTTTTGCAGAAACTTATAACACTATGGATAAAAACAGTTTAAATACGAACAAGCAATTCATGATAGGTAACGGTATGCTGGCTTTTGGAGTCTTTGCCGTTATTATCATTTTTTTGTATATGTCCTTCCGTTTCCAACGCAAGGCTGACAAAGTACAGACTTATGAAGGAGTCTACAACATAGAACTAACTAATAGTTTTGCCGGAGATAGTATAGCGGTATATCTAAATGACAGTCTGCTGCTGGACCAAACCATGCCCGACGCCAACCTGAAAGTGGAAATAAAGCGCTTTGCCGAAGATAATGTACTGATGGTCGTAGATAACAAAACAGACAAGACCACACCTTTCAACCTGAATCCGGAAGGTAGCCGGGTAGAGGTTAAAAAGAGTGGAGATGTGATTTATATCTTGGAAAGAGAAGCCGATTCCCTTTTGGAATAAAGGGAAACAGCGACAAAGCCGGTCAATACGATAAAAACTCCTACCAAAGCCGGATACCGATAACCCAATCCGGCATCTATGGGTAGCCCACCGGCATAGGCACCAATGGCATTGCCCAAATTAAAAGCGACTTGCACACAGGCCGCTCCCATCATTTCTCCTCCGCGTGAATTTTGGAGTAACAATAATTGTTGTGGAGCCGAAACAGCAAATAATCCTGCCGTACATACACACATCAATATCACTGCCAGCCAAGAGATAGAAGCTGCAAAGAAAATGGCAAGCAAACCGGAGGCCATAATAATCTGTGTATATTTCACCACACGGGCTGCTCCATACTGATCAGAAAACTTTCCACCCATCAAGTTTCCTACAGTCATGCTAAGACCTGCCAGCACCATAATGAAAGTCATACTGTTCTCACTGAAACCTGCCACATGTGTCATCAAAGGAGTAACATAACTATACCAACAAAAGATACCTCCATTCCCAAACATAGTCGTAAATATCAACAACCATGGAGCTAGATTCTTCAAAAAACGGAACTGTCCTTTCAAACCTGTATCCGGCAAAGCAGGCAGTGAAGGAACCCATTTCCAAATATAGAACAAGGTAATCAGTCCCCATACTCCATTAAAGAGAAAAGGAATACGCCAGGACATTATATTACTCATGAACGTACCCAAAGGTACACCAAAAAGATTGGCAATCGTCATACCCGACACCATCAATGCCACTGCCTGCGAACTTTTTCCTTTATCAGCCACTCTTTCCGCCACAATGGAACCAACCCCAAAGAAGGCGCCATGAGGCAATCCGGAAATAAAACGCATCATCAACATCATCCAATAATTCACTGAAACGGCAGCACACAAATTACCACAAATATAAATAACCATCAAGCCTAACAGAATATGTTTCAGCGGACGGGTACGAGCCACCAAAACCATCCCCGGTGCTCCTACGCACACACCTAGTGCATAAGCCGAAATAAAATGTCCTGCTTGCGGAATACTTATATGCAAGTCCTTCGCTACATCGGGCAAAATGCCCATCATTACAAACTCGGCAATGCCCAATCCTAATGCGCCGAACGCCAAAGCCGTCAAACTCTTCTTCATACCTGAATAAAAACAATCCATTAATTAAAAAACGTACAAAAATAATTGTTATGTTTTCAGATATAAGTGTTTTTAGCACACTTTTATAAGAAAAGGAATGATTACTTGCTTTATGTCAATTTATTGTTGCCACATGCAAAAGAGGTCAAACATTTTAGCTTCATGTTCAGAAGTTAAAAAGACAAACAAACTTCTCTACAAAGCCATGCTTACTAATCAACATTCACACTAAACAAACCTTTGCTTCCTGCTCCATTATCAACATCCCGTAAACTCTGATTGATTTTACATTCAGCACTTTTCAGCTTAGTACTTTTATACGAAAACAAGCCTTTGCTTCCTGCTCCGCTAGCGACAGCATTTGAACTTTTCGTTATTATACACTTATCACTCAATTCATAACCGTGATCCGGCTGAGTGCTTTCACCCACCCGAACATCTACAAATTCTTGTGTTTTCATAATTATAAACATTTAGTATATTGAGATAATTCTTTGTCTAAATAACACAAAATAAATTCGTTTCTCGCTTGCAATATTTCTGCAAAACTGATTTTTTACTATATTCACGTTCGGTAAAGCGATCTTATCAAGATACTTATAATGAATATCATCTGCACAGGATATAATGTAACCATCATGAGTAACGACCAATTCATTAAGGAATGGAATGCTGAGTAAAGGATAACTAAACTCCAACACCTTATTCCCCCTCTGATATTTCATTTTATTGCCTCTGTATATATATTCCTCTATTTTTTCCGGTTAATATATTTTCTTTCAAAAACAGTTCATACGCCATTGCTTTCGTCATACAAATCCTTATATCAATAGCATCCGAACTGTTATCATTATTCATAAAATCAAGACAGAGCGAAACAAAACCAAGCAAGGATTCACACGACAAACTTTTCAATGGTTTCATTTCAAATGGTGAATAATACATGATAGGAGCAAAATTAAATTTATCAACTCCTAATTTCCAATATGCAAGCAACATGGATAATAAATCAGCTCCATTATCATCAAAAATAGTAGAAGTAATGTTTATTTTATCTCGATGCTCCACATTTTCAATCAACTCATAAACCGTATTGTATCCGTTCTCACCCCTTATCAAATCATTGTATTTTCCAGAGCCCTCAAGACTAATTTCAAGGTATGAAATGTTGGTTGCAAGAACTTCGTCATACCCCTGAATATCCATACTCATTCCATTTGAAACAACTCCATAAAATATTTTCCTATCTTCTTTATACTCTGCTAAAAGATTCAGGATATCAAAGATTCTATTATCCAAAAAAGATTCTTTACCCGAAAAATGAAAATGTTTCATACCCATTCCAATAGCTTCATCAAGAAAACTTCTCCATCTTGCCAAAGAAACCGACTCTGATATGGGCCGGGCATCTCCAAAATAACAATGTCTACATTTCAGATTACATTTATTACTGACGAATGAATCTATAATCATAGGTTCATTCTGCCGCAGCTTGGCATCTATATGTTCCATAAAAGATACCTTATCTATATATTTTTTCAGATTTCCAATCATCTGGCAACTTCGTAATACAATATATAAGTAGAATTCATTAACGGATTATCTTCTTCATAAGATATCGTATCTGTGATTTCGGACATATCAACGTCCAAAATCAACCGGGCCTTATCCATACCGACTTTATATTTATATATACTTGCCGATTTAAAATCTATATCTTCTTTACATTCCAAAGACATTTTCAGATGTTTCACCGTACCTGCCAAAAAATTAGGCAATGTAGTATAGTCGCAATCTGTAACATTCAACATATTAGGCCAGCACCATTCAATCATCAAATCAACAATACTACCAGGACTTTTTACTTTGCCATAAGAAACAACAACCTGCTTCAACAAAGAATCCTGTCCGTTATCAGCAATTCTTGCACATAATTTTTCTGCTTCCCACCAACACGCTCGAACGCTTGTATGTTTATATCTTCAAAGTTAACAATGGTATCACCTGCCACCAGCAAATGAAATGTACTGATTTTATGTGAGACAACACCTCTTATATTTAATCGGACAAAGGAATCTCTCTTGTTTCCCATACCTCTTTTTTCTATTGTATTCTTTATCTCTATTGAATCAATATCAATGTTATTCTGTATATATTCCCCCAATTCATTGTATAAATACTCTGTGGTCAAGAAAAAGCGTCCTTTGAATGGCACAATTTTCATCATTTCCTGCAACGAACGAATTATTGCATTTTGCTCGTTCAATTTAACATTCAATACTTCCACCCTTTGACTCATCGATTTGTACCGTTCCCTCAACATAGCAAAAATAATAGTCAGGCATACAAATACATATACTACCCACGCAGGAAACGAAAGCAAAATTGATTTAATATCAAGATCAGGCTGCGTAAATAGTTGCAAAGCCTGTATAACTCCACCCAGTGTTGCAAAGCCGCCAAATGTCTTTATACCTAAGTTGTACAAGTATAATCTATTTTCCATATTGTGGTTTGTCTGTTTCTAGTTGCTTTAACTCATTATTCAAAATGTCTATTTCTCTCTGTATATCGTTCCATTCCAAACGCCCAGTTGTCATCTTCTGCTTTAACTTCAAATCTCTGATTTTTTTCTTTATCTCTTCTACTTTATTCATGGTATATACAATTTATTCAATGAACAGACTCTAACCGGAAAAGAAACAAACTATTCTTCAGAGTCATTTCCTTAAAAAAAAATGCGGGGAAAGAAACGCCCGTTGCCGGATACGTATGCTTTCCCCGCTTGAAAGAATTTATAATTTCTACTTTGGGTAGAAGCTGCTTCTCACGAAGGAGAAGCGGACTTTTACTTTATAGTATGATTATTTTTTAATCATCTAAATTCAGATTAGAGGTTAGATTTTACAGTTACAGGAATTGTACCAACCGCAACACCCCAAGTGTATGTAACCGTAACTTTCACATTGATAGTCTTGTTGGCTGTCAAAGCTACACCATCATTCTGCCATGTAAATTCACCCGTTGTAGCATTTACACTAGCTCCCTTAGCAGCATCCTCTTCCGATACTTCGAACTTAGCTGCTTGAGCATTATAGTAACCGGCAATAGTAGCATTCATCGTACCGTTTTCAATTACTTTTTCACCAGCAATGCTTACCAAGTTGATTGCAGAATTCAACTGCAATTTATCGGCTGGACTCTTCTTGTCTGTAGTTTCAAACTTGGCATCTTTCTTCAAAGTGATATTCTTCAACGGGTCAGCAAACTTAACCTGGATCTTAGTACCATTGTCAATCTTCTGACCATTAATCAGAACAAATACCATTACATCAACCGGATCGATAGTAGAGATATTGATACGGTTACCTTCTTCATCATTGCAATCTCCTGTATATGTCAGAACATTGTTAATCAAAGTAAAGTCTGTACGAGTTTCACCAGCTACTGTTTCAAATACCAAATCAAGGTCTTTATTCTTATATCCGCGACGCAAGTCACCAGACATAACATAATTAGAACCTACAAGTTTACCGGCATTAATCATATAACCATCTTTCCAGTAATCATTGTCTTTAATCAAAGTCACTTCAGGATATACTACCTTAACCTCATAAACAACTTCTGCACCTGTATTACCAATCTTAAATACTACTTTGTACTTACCAAGCTGATCTTTAGTCAAGATATTCTTAACATCTACATACAAGATCTTTTCATTGTTTTCATATACTGAACCAGCAGAAATAACACCATTACTACTGCTTGATTGTACATATTCACTTCTATCTGCATCCCAAATATAATATTCAGAAGAATATCCTGCATTCCAGAAAGTTTGAGAAGACATGCCCAATGTATTATATACATCATTCATATCAAACTTGAATCTATAATCTTTTGATTCAAGAGTTAATTCATGAGTTTCAGATTTAGTATAAGTCTTAGTAGTAGCAATCTTCTCAACTGACGATACAGTCAATTCTTTTTCAGCCAATTTATATCCGTCTTTCTTATCATATACAGATACAATGAAAGTACAATTATGACCTACAGAAGAAATTTGTCCGTTAGTTTTAATAACGCCATTTTCTACAGTGAAATAATTGCCTTTGTCTTCACCAGCTTTCTTAACTACTTCGTAGTAAGGAGTAAAACCGTATTTTCTCAAGTCACTATATGACGAAGTATTCATAGAATTATCCCTAACAGTTCGTCCTACAGTTAAAGTATCAGCAACATTCAATTCACCTGTATATAAGAGGTTTATATCAAGAGAAAGGAACTGGAAATACCCAATCTCTCCATTATCATCCTTACGAGCTTCGAATACTGTCAAGTCTTCGCGATTAATTGTATTAGATGTAAGCAAATGATAAGTAGAAATTGCGCTCTGTGCATCATTCTGAACCTGTAAAGCCACGGCATATTTCTTATTCTTCAAAGAGAATGCTTCACCAGCTTTAGCTTTTACAGCCAAAACACCATCAGCAAACGATTTATCAGCAACTTCCAAGATAGAACCTGCAGTTCTTGACTGTACTTCATTTACCAAGAAGCCAATATTTGCTTTTGCCAAATCAATGCTTGCAGGAGAAACACGATAGTTGAAAACAATATCGTTAGTCAATGAAACATTATTATCCCACAAACGGTTCTTATCGTTAAACTCGTCACCAACAGAGATATTGATAGCAACCACTTTAGTCTGCATATCACTATATGTCGGCATAAACACCACGTTCAAAGCAGCTGCTGCAGCAGTAGCAGGAAGAACGATTGACTCATATTCCCCGGTAGTCTGGTTATACACATGCAATTCATAGTTATCACCATTCTTCACCACGTAGGTACTGGTTCCAGCAGCAGAGATACCTGTATCTTCCACTTCTTTTGTCTCGGTGTTATAAGCAAACCAGTTACCGTTTTCACCGATATAAGGAGATACACCAGCAACACCAGCTTCGCCAGCTTGACCAACAGCCTGATACTCGGTCTTTACATCATTCTTATACCAAAAACCGTCAGTACCAATCTCCCATTTCACAGCATCAGCACCAGCAGCACCATCTTTACCATTCGTAATGGTATAAGAAGTGTTATCCGAAAAAGTTACGGTAAAACCACCAGTAGTTGGAGCCAAACTTGTAATCCATTTGCCTTCATTTACTTTTGCCTGTAAAGCACTCAGATCTCCTTTAAGAGTCGACAACTCTTTATTGATGTTGTCAATGTCATCATCATAGTCTTTACAAGACACAAATGTTCCCGTTGACGAAACCATCAAGGCTCCGAACAGGATTGCACTTAAAAACTTTTTGTTCATAATAGAAAAACTTTAAATTTATAAATTTAAAAAACTAAAATTGATTATACATATTAATCTCATTATTAATATCTTAGTTCGTTTATTACCTGTAACTCCCGTTTCCTCCTTTCCCGTGACTGATAAGACAAAGGTGACACACCCGCAACCTTACTGAAAGCTGAATAGAAAGCGCTTTTAGAAGCGAAACCGCAACTACGAGGCAAGTCATTCAATGCACAACGACCGAAACTAAGAAGCTCCTTGGCATATTCCACACGATAGCCGTTCACAAGCTCCTTCAAGTTACAGCCAAAGTATTTGTTTACTACATTACTCAGGTAGGTCTGGTTTGTTTCAAGCAAATCGCTCAGATTTTTTCAGCGAAAGCGAAGTGTCAAGGAATATCTGACGTATCTCAAGCTGGTACAATATAGCTTTATATATACGGCAGTCCACTTTACGAATATTCGCTTCCTTGCCGACAAACTCCTCCTCCCAATGCCGCTGGGCGGCCTTGAAAAGCAAGTTCTTCTGCCGCTCGGAAAACGGCGCTACTTCGTTTACGTCTTAGAAATAGATATTCCATCTGCTCTATGTTAATTTCATTCATTCTCATCGCTTCAAAGACATACTTTATCATATAATAAAGGAACTTAAAAACGACATTTTCTATAGATCTCTTACCAAGAGATCTATAGAAAGTAACTAACGAACAATATATCAACATATTATATCCTATTTCAAATAGGATAAAGGAGTATAAAAATGGACTTGGAAGCTTATTTTTTATATAAATTCCTATTTTTTTTGCCAAAAATGTATTAGTTCTCAAAACTTTGCTTATTTTTTGCACAGAAAAATGTATATCTCTTGGTAAGAGATATACAAATAAGCATATATAAAAGAAGGAAACAATCAATTGTTAATCAATTGATTACTATCACAAAAAAGAGATTCTCTCCTTAAAAAACGATTCACCGAAATAATTTGAACAAACTCTTTGAACGGAAATCGGTCAACAAGTTTCAGGCATCAAGCCAACTTAATCACTTTACGAAGTCAATTTCTCCAGAAAAGAACTTAAAGAAACATTATTTCCTGAGCCGATAAACCGGTAACCTAGGCAATTTACATCAAATGCAATACCGCCCTGTTTCATTTTTAGCATTCTTCCTTACGACCTGTTTCAAATCCTTCCTAAAGACCTGTTTCGAGTCCCTCTTTAAGGTCCTCCTCACGTCCTTTCTTCAATTGGGTAGACATTACGCTATACCAATCACGGAAGCTCTTCAAATTTTCCCAATGTTCACCAAACTCCCTAGAAGTGAATTTCGCAATCTCGGCAGCCTCGAAAAAACGGTCGAATACACGGCTCCGCAACGCACACAGACGCTCAAGAAGGGAAGATAGATTACGCAGAACGAACAGGCATTTGTCAAACATGCCCTCCACCTTATCTTCCTTCTTGTTGAACTTCAGGATTTCAAGAAAAAAGAACTTAAAGATAAGAAAAAAAATACTTAAGAGAAAAGGATTAGCATAAGTATAAACACAAATAAAGTTGCTTTGAACCATACATCAAAGCAACTTTCATAAAAGCCGGAACGAATGAAAACATTCCTTATTTTTTCTCTTCTTCGACAGAAGACAGTAGCGTACTGTTCTCTTTATAAGCAGCAAATCCTTTCACCTTTGTCCGTTCCTTATTAGCACTTTCCGAAGCGGCACTACCCAGTTGCTGCAAATTTTGCTTGATAGCATCGTGAGTAACAAAGAAATGATCGAGCATAGCTTTCAGATATTCGTCCAATTGGCCTTCTTTGGGAGTAAAGACCGTATGACATTTGGAATGAAGCCCCACGTTTTTCTCATCCTCATCCGCCGTAAAGACAGTGGTCACCAACGAATCCACATTGACCAGATTGACAATCTCTTTTAAGTAAGGTAAAGCCGGATTATCCATACTGATAGACGCCCACCACGGATTCCATATCATGATGAACCGGGCCTCATCCTCCACCGCAATATAAAAATCATCACCTTGATATTTAAAGACAATATGTCCTTCCTCATTGGTTTCCGGCTGACAGCCTATCTTTTTGAGCACAGCTATAACCAGCTCTTCCGTACCGATATCCTCCAAGTCTTCCTTTGTCATACGGTCCAAACGGTCTCTACGTTTTTTACGCTCATGACGGATGCGAAGAACTAAAAATGCAAGCGGCCACAATGCCAATGCAATAACAGCGATTAGAATGGTGAGGTCGGTCATATCTGTTTGCGATTTAAGGGTTCAACATCAAAATACAGATAGTTGCTACACTATGCTAAACAAATATAGCAATTATAATCTTAAAAACATCTATTTCCATCGATTTATTTCAAGTGTTTCTTTATCCAAAGCCAATGCCCGTATTCTGTGTCTTCAGAAGTCCAGTGCTCGTTGACTGGAGTAATCAACGCCTCTTTCGGACAGTTCAGTACATTATAGACAATGTAACTGGTAGTAGGAGGGCAAGTATTGTCATTAAATCCCCATGTCATATAAACAGGAACAGTAATCTGTTTGGCAAAATTCACCACATCATAATATGCAAGGGTCTTCATCTTGGCAGGTGTATCCATATCTACCGTATTCTTAAAAAGATGAGGATATCCCCCGGCACGGCCGGCTTTGTAACCTGCCATATCACTTAAAGCGGGATGGTTTGCCACACATGCCGTAACACGCTTGTCAAGTCCTGCCGTAATCAAAGCCAAAGCTCCCCCTTGGCTCCCCCCCTGCACAATAACATTTTTACCATCCCATTCAGGTAATGAAGTCAGCAAATCAATACTGCGGACACAAGCCAGATAAACCCGTTTCATATAATAATTCTCGCGACTATCCAGGCCGTTTACCAAGTAGCCGTTTTCCCGGCTGCTGAAAGCGCGGCTTATCTCGCCGAAAGTATCCTCATCCAACTCCGGATTCAATCCGTGGATTTCTATCTCAAAGCGGATACAGCCTTCTTCCGCATAATATTTATGCCGCATAGGCCCTTTGATCGTCTTGATGCCGGCCCCTGGAGGACACAGTACTACCGGATACTTTCCTTCCGCTTTAGGATAGAACAAATAACCATAAATACACTGGTTCTGCTTATTCAGCTGAAGCCTGATCAAGTAACAGTCCATTTTGTCCGTAGAATATTTCTTTACATACTCTTTGGTATAAGTCAGAGGGAACTGAGCCGCTTCCGCCTTAGTCTTATTCCAGAATTCATTAAAATCAGAAGGCAACTGGGTATAAGGTTGAAGCTTCTCAGGAGAGAAACCGACTTTGATATGGTGGGAATAAGTTTTACCTCCTACTTTAGCCGTCAGACGACAATCACGGAAACCTGGCTCTTTCATTGTCCCCATAGAAATAACCGCTTTTCCATTCTTCAGTTTTACAGTTCCCTTGGTATCCGAAGGCATCATGTCGCCTCCCAGCTCATATAAAACCTCCACACCATCTTGCGGAACACCATATTTATAGAACTGAACCTCAATCTTCGCTTTCTCGCCTGTCTTGTACAACCAGTCGGCATGATCGGGTACAGTTACCCAAAGCACATCACTCCGATAAGGATAATTTTCGGCCGCTACTGAAAGAACGAACAAGACAGCCCCAATAAGCATGCTTAAAAAAGTCTGTTTTTCATTGTAATTCTATTTAATAGTTCTAAAAATCAGTATTAAATCTACGTAACTCCGCACGTAAGGCACGAGCTCTCCCTCCTGTCATACTATCCAGCAACTCCCAAAAACGAGGGCCGTGATTCATTTCCTTGGTATGAGACAATTCGTGTAACAGTACATAATCCATCAAATGGGGAGGCAACAACATCAAATAACAGGAAAGATTGATACTGCCTGTTCCCGAACAACTTCCCCATCTTCCCTTGCTGCCGGTAATCTTCACACGTTTAAATGGCAAATGATACTGTTCGGACAAAGCGGATAAAAGAGGTGGCAGATATTCTTGCGCATTTTTCTTCATGGCACGGATGATGGCATTACGTACCAGCCTTTGTACTTCAGGTAAAGAAAAATCCACATTCCGCGGACAGATAATCTTGACTCCCTCCTCGGTAAAACGTACGGAAAAGCAAGTAAAGTTACCTTGCTCCAGCCATAAACGGAAACAGGGAGTATGAATACGAAAATTTAAATCAATCGGTTTCTTACTCACTTTCCTCCAGTCCTCCAACAGACATTGCTTGTATTGCTCCACCACCTCCAGCACTTTGCTGCTTAAACTATAAGGAGGAACAGTAACATGCAGTCCGTCGGGCTTTACCCGCATAGTAACATTACGCGCCAGCTTGTGTGTACGCACTATAATACGGTCAAAATCTTTATCCGGAAGTACTCTTTTAGTTGCCATACGGATACAAAGATACAGCTTTCCAATAAAAAAATGGCAAAGATTTGCAACTTTCCAGGAATCTTCACCGTCTAATTAACAGAAACCAATTAAATATATATATTACCATGAGAACAAAAACTATTTATTTTTTCAGTCTTTTTCTGGCAATCACAATGATGACAGGCTGTTTCCACATATCATCAGGTCCGAAACCCAGCAAGAGTAAAATGACCAAAAAATTATAGCGTAACTCCTTTCAATAAGATAGAGAACAAAGCACCTGCCAACATTGTCTTTACTCAAGGGAATGTGACCAAAGTAGAAGCCGACGGTCCGGATAATTACATCCCCCAACTCATTGTCATGGTCAAAGACAGTACGCTGAGTATCAGTATGGATAAAGACAAATTCAAAAACTTCAAGAGTTCAAAAATCAATATCTCAATTACCAGTCCGGTCTTATGTAGTATCAAGCAAAGAGGTGTAGGAAGTATTTATCTGAAAGACAGCGTGAAAGTAACAGATCTTTCTATCAGTGCTGAAGGTGTGGGGAGTATTGAAGCAAATGCATTAATGGCACGTTCCATCAAAGTATCCCAAGAAGGAGTAGGCAGTATCAATTTAAAGGGGCAGGCCGGTCATGCGACATATTATTTGGAAGGAGTAGGTAGCCTGAAAGCAAAAGACATGATTGTTTCTGATGTTGTAGTTGAACAAAACGGTGTGGGAAGTGTTTCTTGTTATGCATCCGGGACGATAAATATCAGTGCCCAGGGAGTAGGAAGTGTAAACTACTACGGTGACCCTCAGGTTACCGGACTAAAAAAATTCCGGAATTGGAAGCGTTAAGAGCAAATAACTCATTTCATAACTCTCTCTTTACATTAAATTATCTACCAAGCAAAAAAGGATTACTGCTCACGCGGTAATCCTTTTTAAAATTATTTAGTTAGTTAATTTAAAATTTGAGAGAATTGAAACTTCACAGCCTCGAATTAAAAAGTTGTTTTAATAAGCACTAACTATCATATTTATATAAAAGCAAATGAAAATGTTCTAGTTTGTTTTCCCTGTACCGGTATCATCAACGGTAATCTTTGCCACCGTATCTGTAGGCAATACAGGTTCGTATGCCACTTGGGGGTCGGTAGTAGAATTCTGATACTCATCGTGTACCGATACCGTATCACTATCACCACCTTCCATAGTGTGTTGCATCACTGTACCCATAAGAAACAACACGGCAATCATTGCAGCCGCTTTAAACAGAGGCATAAAGCGCGTACGCATAGTCAGACGTTGTGCTTTTACCACCGGTCTTTCTATCCGGGTCAGAATTCTGGTATCAAAATCATCTCCCAAACCTTTCTCCTTCTCCACATCCTGATAAGCAAACAACTGCTTGTACCGGAGTAAATGAGCAGGCACTTCCTTCTGACGAAAGAATGAACGTAATATTTGCTCTTCCTCCAATGAAGTTTCGCAATTCCAATAACGTTCCAAAAGCTGTTCAATATATTTATAATCCATAATCCTCTATTTCAGTGTATCTTTGTTTTATTTTCTGCCGGGCACGGAAAAGGGTTACTTTCACCTGTTCTTCCGTAATCTGCAAAATATCTGCAATCTCTTTATAACTCTTTCCTTCAACATCCCTCAACTGCATAATTGTACGCTGCCTTTCGGGAAGCTCATTGACCAGACGGTGAACCAACTGTATTTGTTCGTTCTGCGCCAACCGATCATAAGGCGTCAATGTATCAGGCATCTCCCGCACTTCAGAGGTCAGTTCCAAATTTTGCGCTTCCATCTTCTGACTGCGGTCAATTGCCAAGTTACGAGCAATGGTCAGGCAATATGCCTCAATGGATTCAAACTGCGGCCATTCATCCCGCTTGTTCCATACTCTGATCATCGTATCCTGCACCACATCCTCCGCTTCAGCACTATTCAGCGTAATACGAAGCGCCAACCTGTAGAGTTTGTCTTTCAGGGGCAGAATATCGTTTCGGAAACTGATCTCTCGCATTGCTCTGTAATAATGACGGGTGAGTTACACTAAAGTTACACTCACCCGCCTGCTTTTTTTGAATTATTTTTTAATTACGGTTCCACTTCCTTCACTAATGGCTGATGCTAAGGTTATTACCACCTGACTGACGCCTGCATCAATAGCAGAAAAAGAATTTTCCAGCTTAGGAATCATCCCTCCTTGAATGATACCTTGCGCTACAAATTCTTTAAACTCCTCAGGAGTAATGACAGGAATTACACTGTCATCATCATTCTTGTCACGCAATACACCCTTTTTCTCAAAACAATAAACCAATGTCACATCAAACAAGGAGGCCAATGCTTTAGCGGTTTCTCCGGCAATGGTATCAGCATTGGTATTCAGCATGCTTCCTTTGCCGTCATGGGTCAATGGAGCCATAACAGGCACAATGCCCTGACGGATCAATGCCGCCAAAAAATTGGCATTTACTTTCTCTACATCACCAACAAAGCCATAGTCCACGTCTTTTACCGGACGCTTTACTGAACAGATCACATTCATATCAGCTCCGGTCAGTCCAATGGCATTCACACCTTTTGCCTGAAGACCGGCTACGATACTCTTGTTCACCAGTCCGCCATATACCATGGTTACCACTTTCAGCGTTTCTGCATCCGTAATGCGGCGACCATTCACCATCTTGCTTTCAATCCCTAGTTGTGCCGCCAGTCTGGTAGCAGAGCGCCCGCCACCGTGTACCAACAACTTATAACCTCCTATAGCAGAAAAATCAGCCAATAACTGATTAAGTGTAGACTCTTCCTCTACAATTTTTCCACCTACTTTTATGATAGTCAATTTCTCTTTCATGTTATTATTCCAAATAAGTATATCCGTACAACCCGGAACGATAATTAGAGAGGAATTCTTTTCCTTCCTCTACAGAAATTCGTCCTTCTTTTACTGATTTGGTCACCCACGTTTCCAGTGTACGCACCAGTTTCTTCGGATTATACTGTACATAATCCAAAACCTCGGCCACCGTTTCACCATCAATTACCTGATCAATGGAATATCCTTTGTCATCCACCGTGACATGCACCGCATTGGTATCTCCAAACAAATTGTGCATATCACCCAAAATCTCCTGATAAGCACCAACCAGAAACACACCTATATAATAAGCGTCTTTTCCTTTCAACGAATGTACCGGCAGGTCATGCGATACATAACGGGTAGAGATAAAATTGGCAATCTTTCCATCCGAATCACAAGTAATATCCTGCAAGGTAGCATTTCTGTCGGGCTTCTCGTCCAGACGCTGGATAGGCATGATAGGGAATATCTGATCTATCGCCCACGAGTCCGGCAACGACTGGAACAACGAGAAATTACAGAAATATTTATCAGCCAGCAGTTTGTCCAGTTTGCGGAATTCATCGGGCGCATGTTTCAACCCCGAAGCAATCTGATTGATCTCACGGGTCACCGACCAGTACAGACGCTCTATCTGGGCACGGGTCTTCAAATCCACAATACCGTGGCTGAATAAATCAAGTGCTTCCTCACGTATCTGCTGTGCATCGTGCCACGCCTCCACCATACGGCTCTGATTCAGATTATCCCATATCTCATAAAGTTCATGTACCAATTCATGGTCATTTTCACCTACTTCGAAATCCTCATCCATTTCGGGCAAAGTCGCCGTTTCCAGCACCTCGAAAATCAGCACGGAGTGATGGGCAGTCAGTGAACGTCCGCTTTCAGTAATAATATTCGGATGAGGAATTCCATTCTTGTCACTGACATCTACCAGCGTAGAGATAGAGTCATTCACATACTCCTGAATAGAGTAATTCACACTACTTTCACTATTGGCAGAACGAGTTCCGTCATAATCCACCCCCAAACCACCACCGATATCCACAAATTCCACATTAAATCCCATCACATGCAACTGCACATAGAATTGCGATGCCTCACGCAGAGCGGTCTTGATACGACGTATTTTAGTAACCTGACTGCCGATATGAAAATGAATCAGTTTCAAACAGTCCTTCATGTCTTTCTTTTCCAAGAAGTCAAGCGCTTCCAGCAATTCACTGGATGTCAAGCCAAACTTACTGGCGTCTCCTCCGCTATCTTCCCATTTACCACTTCCCGAAGAAGCCAGCTTGATGCGGATACCTATGTTAGGCCGCACATTCAGCTGCTTTGCCATTTTGGCTATCAGGCGTAATTCATTCATTTTCTCCACCACCAGAAAAATGCGTTTCCCCATCTTCTGTGCCAGCAGAGCCAACTCAATATAACTTTCGTCCTTATATCCGTTACAGATAATCAATGAATCCGAATCTGTATTCACAGCTATCACCGCATGGAGTTCGGGTTTAGAACCGGCTTCCAGTCCCAAATTGAATTTCTTACCATGACTAATGATTTCTTCTACTACAGGACGCATCTGGTTTACCTTGATAGGATAAATGATAAAATTCTGGGCCTTATACCCATACTCATCAGATGCCTGCTTAAAGCAGTTCGCGATTTTTTCAATACGATTATCCAGAATATCCGGAAAACGGACCAGCATAGGAGCTGCCACATCCCGCAATTGCAACTCATCGACCAACTCTTTCAAGTCGACCTCAACGCCGTCCTTACGAGGAGTTACCACTACATGACCTTTGTCATTGATACCAAAGTACGAAGTTCCCCACCCGGTTATGTTGTAGAGTTCTTCCGAATCTTCAATACGCCATTTTCTCATTTCTTCTTCTGTACAAAGAGTGTGTATTTACTATATATAATTATTTATTCAATTGCTTTCTCAAGCTGTCAACAGAGGCTTGAATTTGTTTTTTATCCTCCAGCTCATCAGCTTTAAACAGATGTTTTGCCTTGGAATAAAACGGATGTCTTTTCTGTAACGCCTCACAGATAAAATCCATCAGTTCCTCATCACCTTTATTTGCTAACAATGGACGTTGCTGCTTGGCCACTCTCAGACGGCGAAACAACACAGCAGGTTCCACATCCAGAAATACCGTATCACCACAGTCATTCATATACTCCATGTTATCAAAAAAACAAGGTGTTCCTCCACCGGCCGAAACAACCACATCTTCAAATTCGGCCACCTCATGCAACATTTTCCGTTCCAGTTCCCGGAATCCGTCTTCTCCACGCTCCAAGAACAACTGTTGAACGGTTTTATGGAAACGTTCCTCGATATACCAGTCCAAATCAATGAAATTCAGACTCATTTCACGGGCAAACGCTTTACCTAGAGTCGTTTTGCCCGCACCCATATATCCTATTAGAAATATACGTGTCATTTTTTTGCTTTTGCAGTGCCCTTTACCTTGGGAACCGCCTTACTTTTAGCGGATTCTTCGGTTTTTTCGAACTCCTCTTCCATATTTACGGTTCCCCTGTTTCTTGAAGCCGCTTTCGTTTTACGGGTTTCCGCCTTGCTTTTCTGCAATTCAATCACCTTAAAACAAGCCTCCAGACTTAAATCCGCCGGTTCTACATTCTCAGGGATCTTATAATTCTTTTTCTGATAGCTGATGTATGGACCGTAACGTCCGTTCAAGACCTGCATATCAGGGTCAGCATCGAATACTTTAATAAACTTCTTCTCCTGCGCTTCTATCTTATTCTTGATCAGTTCGACCGCTTCATCCAAAGAAATCTCCATCGGGTCCGTTCCTTTAGGAATAGAAACAAACAGTTTGTCATAGCGCACGTATGGTCCGAAACGCCCTACTCCTACCGTCACCGTGTGACCGTCATAATCCCCCAACGTACGGGGAAGCTTGAACGCATCCAACGCTTCTTCCAACGTAATGGTTTCCATAGACAATCCCTTTGCCAACTGCGCAAAACGCGGTTTCTCTTCATCATCGGCAGTACCAATCTGAATAACCGGACCGAAACGACCTATCTTAACCGATACCGGCTTACCGCTTACAGGATCTGTCCCCAATACTCTTTCACCCACCTTATGCTCAGTCTTAGAGTGAATGGTCTTATCTACCAACGGATGGAAACCTTTATAGAAACTGTCCATCATACCAGTCCATTCCTTTTCTCCTTCAGCCACTTCATCGAACTCTTTCTCCACATTCGCTGTAAAGTTAAAGTCCATGATTTCAGGGAAGTATTCCATCAGGAAATCGTTTACCACGATACCGGTATCAGTAGGTAACAACTTGGCCTTTTCATTTCCCGTAATCTCTGTCTTGGTAATTTCCGTAATCTTGCCACCTTTCAGTTTCAAGGTATCATACGGACGTTTCACACCTTCACTGTTTCCTTTTTCTACATAACCGCGTTGTTGCACAGTAGAAATGGTAGGTGCGTATGTAGATGGACGACCGATGCCCAACTCTTCCAGTTTGCGTACCAGGCTGGCTTCCGTATAACGGGGCGGACATTGGGTAAAGCGTTGAGTTGCCAAAATTTCTTTTCTTATCAGTTTTTCCCCTTTGCTTAGAGGCGGCAACAGACGACCCTCATCCTCCTGCTCATTGTCATCATCATATGATTCCTTATATACACGCAGGAAACCGTCAAAAGTAATCACCTCGCCGGTAGCGATAAATTTCTCGCTGCTGTTACTAATTACAATAGTAGCCGTTGTTTTCTCCAGTTCCGCATCTGCCATCTGTGAAGCGATGGTACGTTTCCAGATCAGTTCATACAATTTCTGTTCCTGACCGGTTCCGCTCACCGTCTCATTCTCCATATAGGTAGGACGGATAGCCTCATGCGCTTCCTGTGCTCCTTTAGTCTTGGTGGCAAACTTACGGACTTTGACATATCTTTCTCCCATCAGGGACAAAATAGTCTGCTTGCTAGTATTCAAAGCCAAATCCGAAAGGTTCACCGAATCCGTACGCATATAAGTAATTTGTCCGTTTTCATACAGACGCTGTGCCACCATCATGGTCTGCGCTACTGTAAATCCCAACTTACGGGCAGCTTCCTGCTGCAACGTAGAAGTAGTAAACGGTGCCGCCGGCGATTTCTTCACAGGGCGGGTTATTATATCTTCAATAGAGAACTGCGCATCCTTACAAGTTTCAAGGAAAGCCTGTGCTTCCTCCTTGGTCTTGAAACGGTTGGACAATTCTGCTTTCACTTCAACTTCATTTCCATCAACATCAGGAACTTCAAACACTGCTGTAACGCGATAAGACGGTTCACTGACAAAAGCATGTACCTCACGTTCACGTTCCACAATCAAACGAACGGCAACAGATTGCACACGTCCGGCAGAAAGAGCAGGCTTTACCTTCTTCCACAATACCGGTGAAAGTTCAAAACCTACAATTCTATCCAGAATACGGCGTGCTTGCTGGGCATTTACCAGATTTACATCAATGTCACGCGGATTTTCGATGGCCTTTAGTATCGCTGTTTTGGTTATCTCGTGGAATACAATGCGCTTGGTCTTCTCAGGGTCCAGCCCCAAGACTTCAAACAAGTGCCATGAAATAGCTTCTCCTTCACGATCCTCATCGGATGCAAGCCATACCATATCAGCTTTCTTTGCCTCCGCTTTCAATTCGGCTACCAATTTCTTTTTGTCTGCCGGTATCTCGTAAGTCGGCTCAAACCCATTCTCTACATCGATACTAAACTCCTTCTTTTTCAAATCCCGGATATGCCCGTAACTGGAAAGGACTTTATAATCATTACCCAAGAATTTCTCAATGGTTTTAGCCTTAGCGGGTGACTCAACTATTACTAGATTTTTTTGCATAATACTATGTATTCCATTTATTTTGGGGCAAAAGTAGTAAAAAAAGCGAAGCACACCTATATAATAAGGTATGTTTCTGCATTTTTTTTCTTAAAAAAGTCCTTTCCGAATGTCTATTTAACTAAAAAACCAGAGAAAGCCCGGCTAGAACATTCAGTTTTTCAGCAGGATAGCCGTACTCATAATAATATTGTTTATTCAACAGATTATTCACACGCCCAAAAACAGACAAGTCTTTCAGGAAGGTATAACTGGCTCCCACACTCAAATTGCTGATATTGCCCAAACCAAAATCCCTGCTGCTATTCCCTTCTTCTATTACATACTCTTTCCTCTGTACATATTCATAGCCCAAATAAACCTTCAATCCTTCAAAAACCTTAGCCTCAGCATAAAAATTCAATTCAAACTTAGGCTTGGTCATTAAATACAGCTCTTCATTTTCATTGTCTGTCTTCCAGCTATAAAATGTACCTTTCAATGAAGCGTCAAACCAGTCCTTATAACCATATTTCAGTTCAGCACCTCCATATGCGGTTTTTGCTTTATCCTGCAAGAAATGAGTAAAATAATACCCGTCCGCATCCACCAGATTGCAAAATAACTCATCTTTACTGATCCGATATCCACCAAAGATATTAAACCACAAACCATTTACCGGAGATGCTTTAAAACCCAATGTAGCATTCAGTGGCACATAGGTAGAAGGCATCCGGGCGTTTAAAGACCAATAAGGTGAAAAAGCATTCAACCGGCGATAATCATTCAGTTCACGCCCTCCCAACGCATGTAAATAAAGCACATAACTATCCGAGAACAAGTATTCGGCTTTCACGTCAGGAGACACATCAATGCCACTGTCCTCCCCCGACTGCCAATCCACATGAGCACCGACACGGACCCGCCAGTCATCACTTTCCAACATATAATAAGGATTCAAACCCAGTGAAGTATAGTTGCCCATTAAACTGTCCGAAGAATAAAACAGATTATCCATCTCGAAACGGATGCCTACCCGTTGCTCATTATCCAGCTTGCCCCATACATCTCCTTCGGTGTGTACAATCTTCTCCTTACCTGTAGATGCATTATCTGAATAATCCAGCGGATATTTGATACCAAAATACTTCAATCCGGTCTGCAAAGTGAATTGCAAAGGAAGCGATTCATCTCTGGAAGAAACACCGATGTGAAAATCGCCTAAAGTATGATGCTGTTTATCAGCAGCTCTGGCAGAAGCCGTATGTACTTCGGAATCAGGCATATAGTTAAACACTTGTGATTGCAGGCCGCCACCTAAATTCAAAGTTACCTTGCTGAAATCATGAGAATAGTCCAAACGGAACTCAGTAGAATAAAAACGTGATTTCCAATCCTCAGCATTCCAATGCTTCAGCTTTCCGTTCATGCCATCCAGAGATACTCCGACTTTCAGGCGGTCCTTTCCGGTGATATCCCACAGATACCCAGCCTTAAAATCCACATTCCCATAATTTCCATATCCGGCACGGACATACCCACGTTTCGCGCGGTTCATAGCCCATTCACGGGTTATAGGAGACATACTTTCATACGTCCAGGCCAAAACAGGGCGCAAGGCTGTAGCATATTCTATGCCTTTCTTCATTACAGCCGGCTCCTCCACCTTAGGCAGGACATTAATCTTTGAGGCATCCATGATATTGGGATTATACTCATTCTCTACCACCACAGTGCGGTTCAACGTACTATCTTGCTGCGCATATGCAACAGACAGAGGCAAAAAAGCCAATATAATGGACAATTGACAATGGACAATTGACAATTTCTTACTTATCATATTCAGCACTTATTTTTAATTTTAATTCTCAGTTTTCAATTTCTCAAGTCTGCTTTCAATCATTCCGGCAATATCATCATCAGCCTGATAGTTCTGCTTCAATGAAAGCAAATATTGTTTAGCATCCAAGTTACGTCCCAACTTCATATACACATCAGCCAATAACACAAAGCTGCGTGCCAGCCAATAGGTATGCGGTGTACTTACCTCGATGTAATTCAGCACCTCCTGCTCCGCCTTATCCGTTTGTCCGCCGTCAAAGTAAATCTGGGCGACTTTATATTTGGCCTCCGCTCCATATACATTACGGGTGTCTTTTGCCAAGATCTTCAGATCTTCCATAGCTCTATCCGTCTTGCCGGCATCCAAATAAGCTTTTGCACGGTAATAATGTGCCTCGTTAGACAATTCCGGCGCCAGTTTAGTATCGGCCAGCAAATCTGTTGCGGTAAAGATAATCTCTTCCTCATTTCCCAGCATATGCGCACTGCGTAACATTCCGGTTTTTGCAAGCTGGCGACGCTCCATAGAAGCAGCTTTATCTTTCAATTGCTTGTAAATATGCAAAGCTTTTTCATAATCCTTCGCCGTATAAGCCATTTCGGCACCCATCAACATGGCATCTTCAGAATATTTGTTGTTGGGATATTCCAATACTTTATCCAAATGCCGAGCTGCACTTTCATAGGCTTTCTGGTTATAGTCTATCAAACCGATATAATAGTTGGCATTCAGGCTGAAAGCACCTTCGGGGAAAGTCTGTAAATAACGGGTAAAGCTGTTGCGGGCTTCGGTGACCTCTCCTCGCATATATACCCTTTCGGCAGCCACATAAGTCAATGAATCACGCTCATTTACATCAAAGTTGGCACCGCCGGGGATAGTTGAAGCAAAGTTGGCATACTCATCCACCTTGTTCAAATCAATATAGATAGATTTCAAATCACGCTGCGCCAAACGAGCCTCCTCACTGCCCGGATAACTGGCTATGACCTGCTTATAAGCCTGAATGGCTTCAGGATACTTGTCATCCTGATAGTACAGCAAACCGATCTCGTTAGCTGCCCGCCGTGCGACATTGCTCTCCGGGAATTTCTTCACCAAAATATTGAAACGGGCAATGGCATTGGCATTATCTTCCATCTGCACAAAAGCACGTCCCTGCTCGTAAAGGGCATCATCCATGTATTGTGATTCCGGATAATCCGAAATCAAGCGGTTCAACGTCTGCACTTTTCCATTATAATCACGTTGCAAACCACGTACAAACGCCTCCTGATACAAAGAGTAATCCCCCAGTGACGGATCAATCTCCACCGCACGGGCATAATCCTGACGAGCCTGTTCAAAACGGCGGTCATAGAAGTTACAGTCACCTATACGGTTATAGGCATCTGCCTGCATGGCACGTTCATTGGCACTTCCCCTGTCCACAAAACGGGTAAACCAAGTGCCCGCATTTCCATAATTTTTCTGTTTGAAATAAGTATATCCCAAGTTATAGAGAGCCAGACCGTATTCCTGTCCGTCCTTGCTGGTGGCAAATTCCAGATACAAGCGGTAATCGTTACCCGCCTGCGGAAAACGGTCCAAACGATAATTGGATTCCCCTCTCCAGAAATAAGCGTCCGCCTTTGTCGCCTGATTGTATTGCCCCACAGCAAGCGATTGGTTGAAGAACTCCAGAGCCTCCTGGAAACGAGCATTCGCAAACGCTTGTGTGCCCAGCCGGAACAAAATCTTCTGCTTGGCCTCCATAATACGTGTGCCCGGATGTTCAATCTTTGCTATAGATTTTAAAGCAGCTTCATAACTGCGGGTATTCATATACACTTCTATCAAATAATCATTGACACGCTCCGTATAAGGCGAGTTCGGGAACTCGTTCAGAAAACGCTCAAACACGGTAACCGACTCGGCAAATGGAGAATAAGAGGTTTCATGAATACACAAAGCATAATTATAAAGAGCCTGTTCCTTTACTTTCGGGTCAAAACTGAAATTGGCTGCCTGCTCGAATGCCATGCGTGCCCTGTTCCTCTCCTTCAAGTTCAAATAAGCCAGCCCCATGTGGAGATAAGCATTCTGTGACAAGGCATCATGTACCGAAGCCATTTCCCCCAAAGTAGCGGCAGCCTTGGAATAAACACCAGTATAATAATAACTCATACCGAGTTCATACAAAGGCTTACGCTGCGGGTGGGAGACACTTTCACGGTATCTTTCCAAAGGAGGTATCGCCGCTTGGTAATCATTCAATCCGAAACAAGCCTCTCCCCAAATCCGTTCCATCTGAGGAACATCCTTTTTAGCTGGATATTGCTCCAGATACGCTTTTGCCACAGTACGGGCCTGCTGATAATTTCCTTTCACCAAATAAATCTCTCCTATATAATAAGGAACCAATGCTGCATATACGGCATCATTCTGCAAAGACTGGAAACTTTTCAGCGCCTTGTCATAGCGTTTCTCCACATAATCAATATAAGCCAGATTATAGACAGCGTCATCCTGATACAATGGGCTTACCTCTTTCAGCAAGGTAAACCATACAGCCGCTTCACGCAGATTATCTTCTTTTAGATAAGAGGTGGCCAGACGCATGGCACAATCATCTCTTTCCTTATCAGGCAAAGCCTCCAGATCACACGACCGGAACAGGGCAATGGCCTCCTTGTATTTTCCCTCCATAAAATAAGCAGAGGCAATCAGTGACAGCACCCTGTTTTTATGACGGGAGTCAGGATATTTGTCCAGATAAGCCTGTAACAGTTCCATGCTGTCCCCGCCTTTCAACTCATATTCCCGGCATACCCGGTTATATTCCTTGTCACCTGCCACATCCTTGGGAGTTATCTGCTGCGCCATTCCCTGCAAGGAACAGCCTCCCATCAATGCGGCCATCAATAAGGTTTTTCTTTTCATATCTTATCATTAAAGTTTATGTTCTTTCAAAAAACGCCGGACTCCTTCACGCACAGAATCCAGCCCGAATTCTTCGGGATTCACTTCATCCAACGGAAGCCAGAAAGATTCCGCCACATCATCCATCGCCTTTATCCGACTGGTATCTTTCACTTTACAAAGAAAGAACTGATCCAATGTATGTACCAGAAATCCTGAATAAAGATAAGTGTTGGGCAATGAGAACTGATAAACAGCCTCCTCCACCTGCAAGCCGGTTTCCTCCAGCACCTCGCGTGCCACACCTTCCTCGCCGGTTTCATACATATCAATAAACCCACCGGACAGGTCCAATGTTCCCTTTGCCGGTTCTTTTCCTCTGCGGCACACCAACAACTCATTCTTATCATTCAAGATAAAAGCTACAGTAGCGGCACTGGAATTGAAATAATACACAAAGCCACAATCGGCGCAACGCTTTGATTTCTCATTGTTCACTTCAAAGTGCGGCGAACCACACTTCGGACAATATTTGAATAGTTCCAACGGATGCATAATTACTCCTTTCTAAGTATAGACACCGCAAAGATAGCGCAAATGACAGATAATTCATTAATTAAATCTAAAAGAAGAAAGAGAAAACACAATTCTTAGTACATTTGTTAGCAAAACAAAACGTAAATTCTTACATGGAAATTGCCATTATTATCGCACTTATCTTATTAAACGGGGTATTCGCTATGTCCGAAATCGCCCTGATCTCAGCGCGTAAAAGTAGTTTGTCCAATGATATCCGTCATGGAAGCTCTACAGCGCGTATCGCTTTAAAGCTTGCCAATGACCCGGACAAGTTTTTATCCACCATCCAAATCGGAATCACCCTGATTGGTATATTGACCGGTATTTACTCCGGCGACGTGCTGGCCACCGATTTTGGGAACATACTGACTGACGCCGGCGTACCCGCCACATATGCCTATTTATTGGCTCAAACCCTGATTGTCATTCTGGTCACTTACCTCACTATTATCTTTGGCGAGCTGGTGCCCAAACGCATTGGCATGAGTGCCTCCACCCGTGCTGCCAAGCTATTGGCACGTCCCATGTACTGGCTGTCCGTCATAGCCTCTCCTTTTGTATGGATACTTGCCAAAAGCACTTCACTTATCTTCAACCTGCTGCATATCAACACAGCTGAAGAAAAAGTGACTGAAGAGGAAATCAAATCCATGATAGACGAAGGGACTGAGAACGGCGAAGTGCAAGAAGTGGAACAGGATATTGTGGACCGCGTCTTCTCCCTGGGCGACCGTAGCATCAACACCATCATGACCTATCGCAGCGACATCGTATCCATTGACATAGACATGAACAACAAGCAACTGTATGACATCGTATGCCAACACCTGTACCAAGTTTACCCTGTAACTCAAGGAAACACCCTGGACAACATCATCGGAGTAGTTTACCTGAAAGACCTCTTCGGGAAGCTGAACAGTTGCGAATTCAATCTGCGTGATGTGATCCGTCCGGCACAATACTTCCACGAAAACATGGATGTATATAAAGTATTGGAACAAATACGCCAGCACAACATCAAATACGGATTAATCTGTGATGAATTCGGCAGTCTGCAAGGCATCATCACCATGAAGGACATTCTGGAAGCCCTGGTAGGCACCTTGCCCAGTGACTCGGAAGATCCCGATATCGTTCCCCGCAAGGACGGAAGCTGGCTGATAGACGGGCAATGCTCTTTCTATGACTTTCTGAGTCATTTCGAAATGGAGGATTTATACCCCGATTATAATTACAACACGTTGAGCGGCCTCATCCTGCAACAACTAGGCCACATTCCCAAGACCGGTGAATCCATGGAATGGAATGACTTCACACTGGAAATAGTCGACATGGACGGAGCCCGGATAGATAAAGTATTAGTAACACTAACCCATAAAAACGAAGAGGACAATTAACATGCTGCAAAGAGATTACATTATGCGGTTGCTTCAACAATTTTTCGAAGCATTGGAAAAGCTGGTAGAAGAAAGAGATAAAAAGGACGGTCCCGAGCTGCAATTGCAACTTCAAAGCATTTATCGTGCCTACTTCAATCATCCTTCCACCTTCTATTATGATCAGGATGCGGAATATATACTGAACGAGATGGGACAAAACTATGGTGGCGAGGAATTGCTCACGCGCATCGACATGTTATCCGAACTGCTCTATCAGGATGCTTTGTTGAAAGAGTCCGAAGAACAAAAATATTTGTTAAGAAAATCGCTATTCCTGTTGAACTATTTAGATACACATAGCGATACCTTCTCATTTGAAAGAAGAGGGAAAATCGGCGAAATAGAGAAGAAAATAGGTGATTAGCTCCTCTTCTTGCACTTTTTTTCCAAAGAAATCCTGTTTTTTCTTGCAAAATAGTAGATAAATTAAAAAGTATTCCTATATTTGCTTACAGATTGATAACATTAAAATTCGGTATATTATGGAGAAAATTGATAGTCTCGACAGACAAATTCTAGAAATTATATCCCAAAATGCCCGCATCCCGTTTAAAGATGTCGCAGCAGAATGTGGAGTTTCACGCGCAGCCATTCACCAGCGTGTGCAAAGATTAATTGATTTGGGAGTTATTATCGGTTCAGGATATCATGTGAACCCTAAGAGTTTAGGGTATAGAACCTGTACATACGTAGGAATCAAGCTGGAAAAAGGTTCCATGTACAAAAACGTAGTGGCAGAACTGAAGAAGATTCCCGAAATTGTGGAGTGCCACTTCACTACAGGTCCCTATACCATGCTGACCAAACTTTATTCACGCGATAACGAGCATTTGATGGACTTGCTGAACTCAAAGATTCAGGAAATTCCCGGCGTTACGGCTACCGAGACCCTGATCTCTCTGGAGCAGAGCATCAAAAAAGAAATACCCATTCAAAGCTAAGAAAGAATGGAATGGCTGAATGAATACCATTTAGGCGGTATTGCCATCGGCATTTGTACCTTTTTAATAATCGGTCTTTTCCACCCCATCGTGGTCAAGGCCGAATATTATTGGGGTACACGGTGCTGGTGGATATTTTTGGTACTGGGCATAGCAGGCATTATAGGGACTGTGCTTATCAGTGACATCCTGATTTCCTCTTTATTGGGTGTCTTCTCCTTCTCTTCTTTCTGGACTATCAAGGAGATATTCGAGCAACGCGAACGCGTGCTGAAAGGTTGGTTTCCGATGAATCCGAAACGGAAACACGAATATGAATAGAAACTATTCTTTCCGGCCAAACCCTTTGCAATTCAATTAAAGGGCTTTTATTTCTTCTTCAGAAAGCCCTGTAGCCTGTACTATGACATCAGATGACACTCTCAAGTTTCGCGCATTCCTCATGCGCTCTTCGTAAACGTTTCCGCGATTCTAATATCATACGCATCCCGTGCCTGCAACATATAAAACAAAAATTATTTCACAACTTTATCCCCTGCTCCGTACTCTGCAAACTCTTCTTATTCCTATATTTGAAATTCTTTCCTTGCATATAATTGAACTAAGGCTGAATGGAGGAACCGTGTCTAAAATATACATAAACGGCAGAGAACTTCATGACCGCACAGAATTATCAAGTCTGCAAGCCACGGACATAGAAAATGTTGAAATCCTGCCGGAAGCTGATTTACAATATAATGCCACGACTAAAGGAGGAATCATATATATCTTTGAAAAAAAAATGCAGATGGTGGAGGCAATGGTTCACCCTCTTTGCTAGGAGAAATGAGAAAAAGAAATAGTCATTGGGAACGCTTGGGTCTTCCATTAAGCCTTCGGCTTGGGAAATGGAATTTTTACAACAATCTAGTTCTTTCTAATGCAGGAGATCCTTATATCACGGAAAATATAACCCATAACAGCCACCAGAATACCCATATTGTAAACCAGAATATAGACCGTAAAAATATAAGAAGAATCAATGAAACATTCAGTATGTTATATGATATAACTACCCTGCAAAGCATCGGACTTAACTGTATGGTAAAACAAGCTGGAAGCACACTAAAATCTTCTTCTTTTTCCGAAATACAAGAAACAGAAAAGGAATATACCTCTTCCTACCATAGTAAAGGGAAAGGGGATGACAAAATATATCAGGCTAGTTTGAACTATAATTGGAAATCAAAAAACGGAAAGCATACTTTGCGAACAGTTCTTGATTATTTGAGAAGTGACGAAACGAAAGAACTGAATCACCATTATCTTTATCAGTATCCGGAGAAAAACGAAGAGGATAATAAATGTAGCAACACCGGAACTGTTTCTGATTTATGGAAAGCAGAGATAAATTATATCTTCTTGCTCAACAAACATTCCAGGTTGAAATGGGGTGGCGACTATTATAATAACCACACCGGCAACCAAATGTATTACGCATATCAGAGTGAAGAAGGATGGCAGAAAGAAGATAAAAGCGGGCTATTTACCTATAAAGGTATAGGTTATGCAGGCTATGCAGAATATGTATGGCAATGGAAGGAATTTACATTAAATGGCGGTATACGGGTACAAGAAGATGAAGTGAAATGTATTTCCAATAACATAGCAGGTGACAAACGCACATATCGCAATCTGTTCCCCTCCATCAAGGTGGGTTACCTTTTCTCTGAAAAGAACCAAGCCTCTTTATCCTATTCAAAAAGAATGGGAAATATCCCTTATAAGAGCATGAATCCGGCTATTGTCTATATCTCTGAATATTCTTATGCTAAAGGGAATCCGGATTTAGTACCTACTACCGAACATCGCATCAGGCTATTGTTGAGTCTGTCAAATACTTGGAGTATAAGCTACGCTTACGCAAAGTGCAAAGATGATTTATTTCCCCTCATCTATCAAGATAAAGACAATCCGATCATCACCTATACTATGCCGACCAATATAGGGAAGTCTTATCGACATGCTTTTTCAATAGGTTTCACTAAGGCCTTGTTCAGCTGGTGGACTACCAATGCCTCCCTTGATGGCGACTACACTAAAGAAGTGTCGCCCAAACAGACCTACCATATATTCCATTGCCTATTCTTTTGTGACAACAGCCTTCGTTTCACAAATACTTTCGGTGGAAGTTTTAACTTTATGGTAGAAAGAAGAGCACGTAGAAGCGAAACAATATATCACAGTGTATACAATATGAATGCCGGCCTTTACAAATATTTCCTGGATCAAAAGTTCTGCATAAATTTATCAGTTTACGCTATTTTGAATAAAAGAAGAAATCTGACCACAATTACCAATAATAATCTAAGCAGAATAGAAGAAAATAATAAAACCCCTTATCAAGGAGCGTGCTTAAACCTTATATATAAGTTTGACTTTGGCAAGAAAGTAAAGGTAAAACGTGCGGAAAGCATACAGACAACAAGTGATAGTTATTTGCGCAAATAATTATCGAAAAGTCTTTAATTTTAATATGTTGTAAGCGTCTCCGCGATTCTACCTAGTCTGTCTTTTTTCGTTCTTGTATCTTTGCAGCGTATAAAAACGAAGTATTATGGATTTAGAAGAAAGTAGATTTAGAGCCACTTGGAAACGTTTTCTGGAAGTATTGAAAGTAGACCACAATTGTTCTTTAGCCGATGTTTGCCGCAAGCAACATACCACTTTGGGGGATATGAGCTCCTGGATGTCCCGACGGGGCTATAGCGTTAAACAAGCTAGGAAAGATGTGGTTCGTGATTATTATAATGGTGTTGCCCACTCCCGAACGACAACCTCCTCTCCTTCGTTCACTCAAATAGTACCCATCATGTTGTCGGAAGAAGAGTTCAGCCTTTCCGGGATCACAATCACCTTCAATAGAACCGCAGAATGCAACCGAACACACCCCTTGAAAAATACAGGGAACTACTTCCTGATAAATGGGAAAAGGAAAATAGCTAAACAAGGCTAATTAAACTTTTTATTTTACCACACTTATAGAATCGCGGAAACGCTTACTCATATGCAGCTCGCAACATCCTCTATTTTCAGAGCATAACCGTCCTTTCCTACGGTAACTAATTCAATGCGAGTATCCACTGATAAGACCTTCCCCATTTTTGCAATCAAATTATAAAGGCTATGATTTTCCATTATCGCTCCTTCCCATAATTTACTTATTTCATCATGAGATACCATTCTATTATCAGACCGGAGCCTGATGAAAAATCTCTTGCCCACCGGTCTGTTCAAATAACTCCTGTTTCCATCTCTGTAACCGAGAACATACTCGCCGGCATAGAAAATGTAATACCGGAATTATTTCCGTCAAACCCTTCATCAGCACATTACCTACTGATTACAAGCAAGTTATTATGAATGATCCTTCTACGATTTCTTCATAATAACTTCATATTCTTTCAGCCCCGTTCCATCTCCAAAAACGCATCCCGAGGTGATGACTGTCCGGCAAAATACTCACATTTCATCAAATGACAACAACCGGACGAATAAGGTGTATCATCCGGTCGAAGTCGTTGTATCTTCCCTTCAAGTAAATTGTTTCACATAAGTGATGATATTGTATCACCTAAGTGATGAACTTTCATCACTAGAGTGCTCAAACTTCATCACTTAAGTGAAACAACTAAATCAAAAGGAAGATATCGTGTAATCAACCGGACGAAACAGCTTGTTATTCAGGATGTTTACGCTTAGTCACTTTTCTCTAAAACCCCACGAAAAAACACTTGCAAAACGCTATTTTACACAGTATCTTTGTTCTAACGGAAACCTAAAACAACAAATAATGGATAAAAGTTATTAAACAAAGTAATGAAGAAACTTGCTTCCTCGAATGTAGTGATAAGTCCGACAGTGAAGAGTTCATCTCCCTCATTATCAATGCAGAAGAAACCGGAAACGGAACAAGTACAGCAAAAATTGGAACAATATTTGCTGAGCCACTACCATTTTCGCTTCAACGTGCTGACGGAACAAACGGAATATTGCAAAAAAGACGATGACACACCTATATATAAGGTAATAAGCCAACGCACCCTGAACAGCCTGTGTCTGGAAGCCCGTGCACGTCACATCAACTGCTGGGACAAGGATGTAAGCCGGTTCGTGAACTCGGAGCAGATGCCCGACTATCACCCGTTGCTTTCCTATATGGATGCTCTTCCCGAATGGGACGGCGCGGACCGCGTGACGCCACTGGCACAACGCATATCTACGAAAGATTTCTGGGTGAACAGTTTCCACCGCTGGATGCTGGGTGTCACTGCCCAGTGGAGCGGACACATGGCGCGGTGTGCCAACGCCGTAGCTCCCATGCTGGTGAGCAGCGAACAAGGAAGATGCAAATCCACTTTCTGCGAATTGCTGATGCCCGATTCGTTGAAAGACTACTATACGGACAGCTTCGAACTGACCGGACAGGCAGGATGTGAGCAGAAGCTGGCTTTCTTCGGACTGATAAATCTGGATGAGTACGACCGTCTTTCACCACAGAAACTGCCATTACTGAAAAATCTGATGCAGATGAAAAAACTGGATTTCCGCAAGTCGCACCGCTCGTCCTACAGCCATCTGCCCCGGATGGCCTCGTTCATCGGCACCAGCAACCGGAAAGCGCTGCTCACCGACCCCAGCGGAAGCCGCCGTTATTTCTTTGCCGAGGTAAAAGAGAAGATAGACTGCTCGCCACTGGAGCACAAACAGCTTTTCGCCCAACTGAAAGCAGAACTGGACGAGGGAAAGCGTTATTAGTTCTCGGCGGAGGAGGAATCCGAGCTGAAACTGCGCAACCAGGCCTATTATGCCTTGCCCACCGAAGCGGAAATGATTCTCCATTGTTTCAGACTGCCGGAGAAAGGAGAAGACTTCAAACTTTACTCGGCAGTATGCTTGTTCAATATCCTACTGAAACGATATCCGGCAGCCATGCGCGGCATCACGATAAACAAAATGGGAAGAATCATGAATTCCTTGGGAGCGGAACGGATGCATACCACAACAGGAAATATGTATAAACTGGTAGCACTGGCCGGGTAAAAACATCCCTGAAGCTATTATGAAGGAATTTATAATAATTCCTTCATAATAGTCTTCTGTATATCAAAACATTACCCTTCCATGAGGGATTTGAACAATTTTATCGCTTATTCTAATTCCGATGTACCACCATCTTCTTATTCCGGCCGGTAAACCTGCAAAGGCAGTTCACCTTTCAAGGCTCCTAACGCATTATAAGCCAGTGACCCCATCTCGTCTTCACCGGGCATCAGCACAACCGGCGCCAGATAATCAATCTGTTCCCTGAGAATCCCTACACAGTAATCACTATGAGCAATGCCTCCCGTCAGAATAATGGCATCCACCTGCCCACGGAGAGTGACATACATGGCCCCTACCTGTTTGGCCACCGTATAGAGCATCGCATCCAATACCCCTTTATAAGGCTCCTCGCCTTCGGAAGCTTTCCGGGCGATAGTCACCACATCATTCATACCCAGATGAGCCGTCAGCCCCCTTTGCCATTCAGCATCTTTTAACCTGTTTCAAAGTGTATTTGCCGCTGAAACACAGCTCTGCAAACTGGTCGGCAGGAATCGTTCCGGCACGCTCGGGCGAAAACGGACCTTCACCGTTCAAGGCATTGTTGACATCAATCACCCGGCCTTTGCAGTGGGCGCCCACCGATATGCCACCTCCCAGATGCACCACAATCAGATTCAAATCTTCATAATGTTTCCCGATGGAAGCGGCATATTTACGCGATACCGCCTTACTGTTCAAGGCATGGAAGATGGAAATGCGCTCTATCTCCGGTATTCCCGTCAAACGGGCTACCGGTTGCAGCTCGTCTACCACTTCGGGATCGGCAATGTAGGCGGGACAATGACATTCCCGGGCAATTTCATCGGCAATCAACGCTCCCAGGTTACAAGCATGTTCCATCCGGGCGTTCAGCAAATCATGTTTCATCTGTTCGTTAATGACATACACCCCACCGGGCGTAGGCTTCAACAAACCGCCACGGGCAATGACGGCATCAAAATCCAACGGAATATCCGCCTCGGCAAGCAGTCGCAGTATAAAATTCTTACGGTACTCATACTGTTCGTTGACGTGGTGAAACTCCGACAAGTCATCCGCAGTATGATGGGCCCCTGCCACCCATACCGGCTTTTCATCGATGAAAAGGGCTATTTTGGTAGAAGTAGAGCCCGGATTAATCACAAATATCTTCATAATTTAAAGGTTTTATCCGGCCACGCAGGCCAATGCCAGACTATAATATTTCGAATTACCGGAATCGGCACGCGAAGGAACCACTACAGGAGAAGTAGTGCCTCGCAACATGCCTGCCATGTTGGCGTCACCAAACAACGACACCGTTTTATAGAATGTATTTCCCGACTCGATATTGGGAAAGATAAGCAGATCCGCATGTCCCACCACAGGAGAACTGATTCCCTTCACCTCACCGCTATGCGCATCACATGCCGTCTTCACATCCATGGGACCATCCAAGTACATGTTTCCGTAAGCACCGGCAGCCGCACGCTCCTTTAAGGTCACATAGTCCAGCGTATGGGGAAATTTCTCGTTCACTTTTTCCGTACAATGAATCAAGGCTACCCGAGGAGCTTCTATCCCCATGCGCCGGCACACCTCCAGATCATACAGCAACATCGCCTCAAATTGTTCCAAGGTGGGACGGGGAATGACCGCTGCATCCGAGAAGAATAAAAGTTTCTTGTATGTAGGAATCTGTGCTACCGTGATATGACTCAACACATTCCCTTTCGGCAGGATACCATGTTCCTTATTAAGCACGGCCCGCAATAAATTATCCGTATTGATAATCCCTTTCATCAACACGTCCGCATGTCCCTCACGTATCAGCGAAACAGCTTCCTGCGCCGCTTTGTCGGGACTTGTCGCCTCGTATACTTTCACATGGTCCGGATATTGCATCCGGATATATTCCGAATTCAATAAATGGGGCGTATCCGCCACCAATAAGAAATCGGCAAAGCCTTCGTGCAAACTACGGGTTATAACGTATTCGGTATGAGGGTCATTAGGGCAAACAACCACAACCCGTTTCCGTTCTTTCAACGAGCGTAAACGGCTTATCAAGCTGGCGAAGTCCTGTATCGGTTCCATGGTCATTAGATTTTTAGCAAATATGAAAAATAAATCTGAATTTATCCCTATCTTTGCTCAGTTTCTATGAATAATTTAACTTATGAAAACGTTTCAAACATTTGACATTTCAGCCGAGTACGATGCCATACACCGCACATTTCCATGCCACAAGGACGCTCCTGTTATCGGACTTACCGGAAACTTCCAGGAGGGAGCCTGTACTTTACTGGAAGGATATTTCACTTCCATTCTGAAAGCAGGAGGGATTCCTTTCATCATCCCTCCAGTTGACGATACTGACAGTTTGATAAACTCATTGAATGCATTGGATGGCTTACTGCTGACCGGAGGTGCGGATATCAACCCTTTGTTCCTTGGAGAAGAGCCGGTAAAGGAATTACACAGCATCAATCCTCGGAGGGATCGTCAGGAGTTATTGCTTGCCAAACTGGCCGCAGACCGGCAGATACCGATTTTAGGGATATGCCGTGGCATACAGGTGATGAACGCCGCTTTTGGAGGCAGCCTGTATCAGGATATTCATGTACAAATGGAAGGGAAACGGATCAAACACGATCAGGATTTGGGACGGGGGTATGCCTCGCATACGGTTCGGATAGAGAAAGATTCCTTACTTTACAAATTGTTTGAAACAGAAGTTTTGCCGGTCAATTCGTTTCACCACCAGGCGGTAAAAGAGGTTGCGCCGGGTTTCAGGGTAACCGCCCGTTCATCCGACGGAGTCATTGAAGCGATGGAGTCTACCGAATGCAAGTCAATGATAGGAGTGCAATGGCATCCGGAATGTTTCATATTGGAAAACAACACATGCATGATGCCACTATTCGAGTGGTTTATAAGGGAATCTTCTTCTTTCAGAGAAGCCAAAAGACTTCACAGACGCATGATAACGCTGGATTCACATTGCGACACTCCCATGTTCTTCGATCAAGGAATAAATTTTGCCACCCGTGACAAGAAAATCCTGGTAGACCTGCATAAGATGACGGAAGGACATCTGGACGCAACCATCATGGTGGCTTACCTGAAGCAATTGGAACGTACCGATGAAGCCTTATCGGCCGCTACTGCCAAAGCAGACCGCATCCTGAACGAAATAGAGGAAATGGTTGCCAAAAACTGCACAGCCGTAGATATAGCATATACTCCCGCTGATCTGTCCCGTTTGAAAAAAGCAGGGAAAAAGGCTGTCATGCTGGGCATTGAAAACGGATATGCCATTGGCAAGGATATCACGAATGTAGAACGTTTCCGACATCGTGGCGTGGTGTACATGACACTTTGCCACAACGGAAATAATGATATCTGCGGCTCCGCCCGTTATAATGAGGAAGAACTGGGTGTAAGCACATTCGGCGAACAGGTGATAAAAGAAATGAACCGTGTGGGAATGATGGTAGATATTTCTCATGCCGGAGAGAAAAGTTTCTACGATGCACTGGAAATCAGCAGCAAACCGATCGTGGCCTCTCACTCTTCGGCCCGTGCCCTTTGCGACCATCCGCGCAATCTGACGGATGACCAATTGAAAGCATTGGCAGCCAAAGGGGGTGTGGCACAGGTATGTATGTATGGCGGATTCCTTCGTAAGAACGGAGAAGCTACCATCAAGGATGCCATCGAGCATCTGAACCACATGGTAAATGTCATGGGCATAGAGCATGTAGGGATAGGAACCGATTTTGACGGTGACGGCGGTATCACAGGCTGCGCTTCGGCATCAGAATTGATAAACTTTACACGCCGGCTGCTGTTGGAAAGATATAGTGGAGAAAGTATCCGCCTGATCTGGGGAGGAAACTTCCTGCGCGTTATGGAAGAAGTACAAAGAAAATAACGTAACTTTGCGGCGCAGATTCTCTATCTTGATAAGGACAATGCACAATATGTACTTAAATAACAAGGAATAAGTATGAAGATAAAAAACGTTTTAGTAATCCCGGTCTTGCTGCTTGTATTGACGGCTGTAGCCTGTGGAAACAGTAAAAGCAGAAACGACCGGACAGAAACCGTAGACAAAGAAGTGATCAAGGCTCCCGAATTCAATGCGGACAGCGCCTACCAGTACATTCAGGTACAAGCTGATTTCGGTCCCCGTGTCCCTAACACGCAGGCGCACAAAGAATGTGGGGAATATCTGGCAGGACAATTGGAAAAATTCGGAGCCAAGGTATACAATCAATATGCTGATTTGATAGCTTATGATGGTACTATACTGAAATCACGCAACATTATCGGCGCTTACAAGCCCGAAAGTAAAAAACGCGTCCTGCTTTGCGCCCATTGGGACAGCCGCCCGTATGCCGACAATGATCCCGACCCGAAAAATCACCACACTCCTATTTTAGGAGTAAATGATGGCGCCAGTGGTGTGGGTGTGTTATTGGAAATCGCCCGTCAGATACAGAAAGAACAACCTGCTCTGGGCATAGATATCGTGATTTTTTGATTCGGAGGATTATGGAATTCCTGAATTTTATGACGGTAGATACAAACAAGACACTTGGTGCCTTGGTTCACAATACTGGGCACGTACCCCACATGTTCAGAACTATAATGCACGCTATGGAATCTTGCTGGATATGGTAGGCGGAAAAGATGCCACGTTCTATTATGAAGGTTACTCGGCCCGCACCGCCCGTTCCGAGATGAAGAAGATCTGGAAAAAGGCACATGAGCTGGGATACGGCAAATATTTTGTAAAGGAAGACGGGGGCGAAACAGTAGACGACCATATCTATGTCAACAAACTGGCCCGCATCCCGTGTGTGGATATCATTAATTATGATGCCGGTAATCCGCAAAGTTCTTTCGGCTCTTTCTGGCATACGGTAAATGATACGATGGAGAACATTGACCGTAACACGCTGAAAGCGGTAGGACAGACGGTGATGGATGTGATTTATAATGAGAAATAAATGATAAAATAATGAAAACAATAAACGAACTTCAGGACGAAGTGATAGAAGAGTTCAGTGATTTTGATGACTGGATGGACAAGTATCAACTGCTCATAGACTTAGGTAACGAGCAGGAACCACTCGCCCCCGAATATAAAACAGAACAAAACCTGATAGATGGTTGCCAAAGCCGCGTATGGCTGCAAGCCGATATGGAAGACGGCAAAGTGGTGTTCCAGGCGGAAAGTGACGCCTTGATTGTAAAAGGTATCATTGCCCTGCTCATTAAAGTAGTCAGCGGACATACTCCTGATGAAATATTAAGCAGTGATTTATACTTTATAGAAAAGATAGGTTTGAAAGAACATTTGTCGCCCACCCGTAGCAATGGCTTGTTGGCGATGGTAAAACAGATGCGTATGTATGCGCTGGCTTTCAAGGCAAAAATGGCAAATTAGTGATTAGTGGTTAGTGATTACTAACCACTAAAAATCATCGCCCCAGCCGCTTGGTATCGACATCGGTACGTTTCTTCTCTTTGTATCCGCCGAATTTATAGAGGAATGAAAATGTAAAGCTACGATTGTCCCAATTCATTTCTGTCCGGTTCCGTTGCTGCCCCCACGCCAGCCGGGTGGTCATGTTCGATGTATTAAGAATATCATTTCCTTTCAATATCACCTTCGTCTTTCCATCCGGAGAAGTCCACTGAAGTGAAGTCGAAATATTACAAATAGGACTTAAGTTATACACCCCTTGTATGGCACGTGATTGGTAAAAGCCAGCCAACGTACCTATGATATTCGGTTTCTTCGATAAAATGAATGTGTTTGTGGTATTCAGGATGACGCTGAATTTATACCGGTCGAATGCAATATCATGGAAATGACTGTTCTTGTCATGAGAGAACAGACCGAAAGCAAAAATGCGCCCGTTCCACCATGTACTCACTTTATAAGAAGCCATAGTCTGTATGGTCCATCTTTTCTGAAAATCATAATTCACAAACTGATTCATCTCCGCCAGACGGTCGGGCAATTGATAAGGAAGCTGCACAAAGTAATCGGGGGTGTAATTGTAATTCACCCCTATCATATATTTACTCTTATACAGATAATTCAAGTCGAGCGAATAATTAGAACTTGGCTTCAGGTCGGGATTTCCATGGGCCTCGGTATAGCTGTCCACATACTGTATAATAGGTTGCAACTGCCAGTAAGCGGGATATTTGCGATTACTGGTGAAGGACATTTGCAAGGTATGACCATCTGCCGGAGTATAAGTTGTGTTTACAGTGGGATACAGCATCCAGCTATGGCGTCCCTCAGCATGATAAAGCTCTGCGGCCAAGGAAACTTCGGCAGAAAACTTCTTCCCAAAACTATGTGAAGCACCGGTGTACATATTCAGAGTATATTCTTTTCGAAGCAGTTTCTCGGAATTATCGGGAGTCAAGGCTCCAGTTTCACCATCCCGATAGAACTGGTAGCTGTTATCGTGTGTGGTAGTATACTTTACACCATAATTGATCTCGGTTCCACCTTGCAAGGAATGAAGCTGATTGGCATAGAACAACCAGCGGTTGATACGTTGGTTGCTGTCATAATTCAATGTCTGACGGACACTTTGCATATCTTTCTGTAAGAAGGTCTGTGACGGACTGGAGAAGAAAAGGAAATCCATTCCTGCCGAAAGGCCGAAAGAAGATTGATAGTCGGCTGTCACATTATGTAACTGGCGGCTGCCGTCATCCGTTTTATCACTGTGGGCTGTTCCACGCATTTTTGTACAGTCCTGTCCATAGCGGTATTGTGTATTGTAAACCACACTCAACAAGTTCTTCTTCCCGAAATCATAATCCGCCCCCAAGCGGAGGTTATGCCGGCCGCCATACCCTTTAGCCTCTGTTTTCAAATCCAACTCGTGTACTTCCCCCGCCATAGTGTGCCATGACTGTTTGTCCAATCCGAAAGTGGTATGTTTGAACCCGTATGAATACATCACATCCGCCGAAAAGCGCCGGGAAGTGTAAAGCAAATTTCCACGGCCTGCAATGTCTTCCCTGCGGGACTGTTCATACATAGCCGCCACTTCGCCGGACAAAGCAGGTTTCTGCCCGATATTCGATTTTAGAATCACATTCACCATGGCTCCACGAATCCGGTAACGGGCCGGAGCAGCATACATGATTTCCGCTTTTTCCAAACGACTGACAGGGGTATTTTCGAGTACTGTCCGTAGATCTTCCTTATCCAATGTACTGACCTTTCCGTTTATTACCACCGTTATACCGCGACCGCCCAATGTCAGATTACCGTCTTGTTCCACGATGCCGGGCAGTTCCTTTACCGCCTCGTAGGCGTTATTCACCGGAAGCCGTTCTACCATTCGGGGCAAATCGTAAATCAGTTTTCCCCGTTCTGCTTTTACTACAGGACGTTCACCTTTCACCAACACTTCCGGCAGCTGCTGAAAAAAGACTATCCATATAGGTATAATTCACATCGTCCTGCGCCTGTACCGTGAATGTAAACAAGCATAAACAAAAGATAATCACTGTCCTCATCGTCGTTTTATTTTTAAGGTCTATGCAAAGTAAAGGCTAAAAGTGTTCCGTATGTGTTACCACCAGCTTACGAAGTCTTATTTAGTGTTATCAAAAGAAAGAAAATACTTATTTTGTGCCTATTTTTGCCTCACCATGAAGATACCGTTTAAAGCCATAGCCGCATTGATTATCCTTTCGCTGATAGGCGTCTTTGCCTATCAGGCATATTGGTTGACAGGACTATATACCTCGATGAAGAAGGATATGGACAATTGCCTGATAGAAACATTACAGGTGAGTGACTACAATGAAATGATGGAACGGTGCGATTCCGTGAAACGAAGCAACGAAACCATAAATGGCTATATCGAATCCAGTATTAATCTGGACAGCAGTGCTTTGATTACCAAAGTTATAGAAACCGAGCCTTTCAAACAGCAAAAAAGGATTTGGTCTGGAAATCAATGAACCGGTATCTACTACTATCGACAAAAACGGTACACTGGAACTGCTCACCAAATACTTCCAACGGGGTATCCACAGCCAGCTGGACCTTTTCACGGAAATCAACCTGCACACTTTCGACAGCCTTTTTACAAGGACACTTGCCATGCGCGGAATCATCTACCTGCCTCATCGCATCGAAATAGTGAATTTACGTCAAGACAGCACGATCGTACAAGGACTCAGTTCACCTCAAAAATACAGACCGGGCAAAGAAGCAGTGAGCTACTATTACAATTATGACTTGTACAACAAAATGGCATACCGGTTATGGGTAGAACCGACAAATACCATCGTCTTGCAACAAATGAAAGGGATACTTTATACCTCTTTCTTTATCATTATTATATTGGGGTTGTCATTCTGGTTTCTTATCCGTATCATCTTAAGGCAGAAAAGCGTAGAAGAAATGAAAGAGGACTTCACACATAACATTACTCACGAACTGAAAACTCCGATAGCCGTAGCCTACGCCGCCAACGATGCATTACTGAACTTCAACGGAGCAGAAAACCTGACGAAACGACAGAACTATCTTCAGATTATCCAAGCCCAGCTGAAACAGCTCAGCGGATTGGTGGAGCAGATCCTTTCCATGAGTATGGAACAACGGAAGAATTTCCGTCTAAACTATGAGCTTGTCGAACTGAGGCCTATGTTGGAAAATCTGATAAGCCAACATAGGTTGAAAGCTGATAAGCCGACTGAGTTCAAACTTATTATGAAAGAAGACATGATCCTACGCGCAGATCGCTTGCACTTGTACAACGTGATCAGCAATCTGATAGACAATGCTATAAAATATTCCGATGAAAAGGCATATATTTGCATTTCTGCAACACGCTGCAGCAGTCCATGTAACAGTGACCGTAACGCTTATGTGATGCTAAAGATACAAGACAAAGGAATAGGTATTCCTGCCGACAGACAAAAACATCTGTTTGATAAGTTTTATCGGGTTCCGACCGGTAATCTGCATAATGTAAAAGGATATGGATTAGGACTTTATTATGTAAAAACAATGATAGAACAGCATAAAGGAACTGTTTCCGTGGAAAGCAGCACAGGAAAAGGCAGTACCTTTACACTTAAAATTCCCGAATAAGCAAATGGAAAAGATACACGTTTTATTAGTAGAGGATGAACAGACTCTTGCCATGATTATCAAGGACACACTAGAAGAACAGGATTTTATCATTACTACCGCCGGAGATGGTGAAGAAGGCTTAAGAAAGTTTTTCGAACAGAAACCGGACGTATTGGTGGCCGATGTCATGATGCCCCGTATGGATGGTTTTGAAATGGTACGCCGCATCCGCCAATCGGATAAAGCAACCCCGGTATTATTCCTCACCGCCCGGTCTGCCATCAATGATGTAGTAAAAGGATTTGAACTGGGAGCTAATGACTATCTGAAAAAAACCATTCGGCATGCAGGAGCTTATTGTACGCCTCAAAGCCTTGATGCACAAAGCTTTTGTGGAAAAAGAAATAACCAATACTTACACCATCGGAGGATATCAATTCAATTCCATCACCCAACAACTGGATTTTGCAGGGAACATACAAGAACTCTCCCACCGAGAATCGGAAATCTTAAAACGCCTGTGTGAGAACCGGAATGAAGTGGTGAACAGCCAAAGTATCTTGTTGGAGCTATGGGGAGATGACAGTTTCTTCAATTCACGCAGCCTGCATGTATTTATTACGAAATTACGCCATAAACTGTCCAAAGACAACAGTATACGGATTGTGAATGTAAGGGGAATAGGTTACAAACTGATTATAAACTAACACTTCTTCCCTCTAATCAAGACTTTCTGCCCGCCGGACAAGGTAGTGGCAAAGATATAATCATCTCCTCCCTCTTTCAGTTTCAAACGTTTGCGAAGTTCCGCAACCGATAATGGAAAGTTGCGGATCGTAATATTCGCCTTGTCCATATCCATCAAGAACACTTTCAGTTCCTTTTTTCCCAAAGCCCGATACGGACTCAACCCGGAAACGGCGTCCCGGAAAATCCGGAACCAAAGAAGCAGAGGTATATAAATGGCTGCTGAGGTGAAGTTTCATCACAGGATAGGTTTGTGTGAGGGAACGAAAAGCACCGGCTTTCAGTATAGCAACATTCGGTTCATATAAATAAGTTCCGACTTGACCAGTCAAAGGACAGGCCGATGCCTTTTCCTGCTTCAAGGTAAAGGTGTAATGCTGGCTCTCACCGTTGCCTGCAATATGCTCACAATGGATGCTTATTTCCGATGAAACGGCCTCTTTTTGCAATATCAACAATAACTCCTTACACTCGTTATTCACAGCGACAATGTGCACCGAACGAACTGTTTTCAGCTCGTTCAATGCTAATGACATATCCAGCATAGGCGATAATTTCACCATCACCTTCTTTGCCTTGTCAACCAGCAAAGACTCCAAAGCACTTATATCCGGCTCGCAATCAGAGATGGCAACCGTCTTGCCACCGTGTCCGTCTCTTCTGGCAGGGTCTAGAAACAGGCAATCTACCGGAAGCATTTCCTGCAAATAAGCCACCCCATCCCGGTTATGTATCCGGATATGCCCCAGCCCCAATAAAGGGAAATTATGCAAAGCCAGCTCACAGAGCTCCGTCTGCCTCTCCACATAATCAGCTTGCTTGAAATTCCGGGAGATAAAACTGCAATCAATGCCGAAACCTCCGGTTAAATCGGCAAAAGTATCGCCTTCCAACAAAGAGGCCTTATACAAAGCAGTTGCTTCGGAAGAACATTGCTCCATAGACAAATGAGGAGGATACCACAATGCGGAAACCAGATGCCATGAAGGCAACTTGCGGGCCGCTACCTGCCGTCCGGCAATTTGTGTGACAGCTGCCGCCATGTCTACATCGGGATATTTCTTACTTTGCAAAGCCAGTGTACGCGTATCGTCCTCCTTATGTTCTTCGATGAAATGGAGTGTTTTTGCTGATATTTCCATCCTTTATCTAATTACTTTATAGTTCCGTTTTGCCTCTTCACGACTGCGGAAGTTAAAATGCCACCATTCACTGCGCAAAGGTTTATAACCCACATCCGTCATGACCCGACGCAACAACAAGCGGTTTCTCCGTTCCTGTGCTGTAATGACTCCCTGCTGTACCATTGCCGCCTCAGTATCTATATGGGCTTCCTTGCCCAAATGATCCACCTTGGTTCCCATAGGCAAAGGATTTCCTTTTTCATCTGCAATACTTACGTCTACCGCCAAACCATAGTTATGCAATCCTCCTCCCCGAGCCGGATTGGATACATATATATTTTGGGAAGTACCTTTTACCACATTCCACATTTTCTGCTGCACGGACATGGGACGGGCGGCATCATAAATAATCAAAGAATAACCTGGATACAACTCTTTCAACCGCTTTTGCGCTTGCAATAAGGCCTTGGCGGCCTCGGGATGAAGATAAGCCTCCTGCAAATCCTCATAAAGGACTTTCCCGGTAAAATTGTCGGCACGGGTATACATCAAATCTATTTTCAATGTCGGGTCCATCCGGCCTACATTCACCAGTCCCAAGGAGTCAAGATAATGCTCCATCCTGCTTTGCGAGAAAGCGGGACAGAGCATTATCAGCAATGATATAAAAATAAAAACGGGCTTCATCTACAGCGGTATCTTGTTTACTATTACAAAACAGACCTCAGTAACTCAGGAATCTCAATATTACAGCATTCCATCTCCTTCAGAATTTTCTTTCCTTCTGCCGTAAGCGAGAAATACATCTGTCGTTTGTCACTATCTCCCAGATTACGCTCTACATAGCCTTTATCTTCCACAGATCTGATGACTTTAGAAGTATTTGAATTAGTAAGGCCTAACAGTTCTGCAATCTCTCCCGAAGACAGGCGTTTCTTCTTGGAGAGACAGCATAACAACATTCCTTCGTTCAGACAAAGGTGATGCACCTTTTCAAACCGGGTTTCAAATTCTGCAATAGCGCGATAGAGGTCTCTTATTTTACATAAAGTTTCCATATTGATGCTTCTTCTTGAATGCTATTGCACAAAATTACTTATTTTTTCAATAAAAACTCATCAATAGCCTTTTTAAAAGATGCTTTGGGCATAGCTCCCTGTGCCATCTCCGGCTTTCCTTCCATGGGGATGAACAGAATGGACGGAATACTCCGTATACCGAATACGCCTGCCAGTTCCTGTTCTTTCTCTGTATCCACTTTATAAATCACAATCTGTCCATCGTATTCTTTTGCCAATTCATCCAGAATAGGAGCTACCATTTTGCAAGGACCACACCAATCAGCATAGAAATCCACAATAGCCGGTTTGTCACCTTCATATTTCCACTCTTTCGGGTTTTTCTCGAAATTATATACTTTCGCCAAAAAATCAGCTTTAGTCAAATGTATGACTTTTCCATCTCCTTCTGTTGTCATAGTTTCTTCTTTTACAGGGTTATTATTACTGTTTCCTCTGCCGCAAGCTGTAGTGGTAACCAGCATAAGGGCTAGAAAAAATAAAATTGTCTTATTCATACTTATTCCTCCTTCTTTATTTCTTTACGTTCCGGTATAAATGAACTGAGCAATAATCCTCCCATTGCCGCCCCCCAAATGGAACTGTTGACAGGAGAAGAAGTGATAGGGCAAGTTCCCGTGGAACAACCCACATAACGCCAATATAAGTATCCTCCTACCATTCCTGCCACAATGCCAAGCAATGTCCATCCATACCTTCTTATAAACTCTTTTTTCATAATCTTCTCTTTTTATGATTAAAACCAGACTCTGTTACATCATCTTCTTTAATTATTTCCCTAGGAAAACTTTTTTCCCAAATGTATATCATATTTTCCTTTATAACAAATTTCCATAGGAAAATGTTCAAATAATAACTTTCGTTCACGATTCGGTACCTATATTTACATAATATTCAGTAGCAAAAGAAGTCAAATCATTACATAACAGTTATTTTCCACCCTAAGACAGATTCGGATAAGCGTTAATCTATCACATTTTTCATGCTCGGTTTAAAATAAATAGGCTAATAAGATCATTATATTCAATGATTTACTATTTTTGTATTTATAATGCTTAACTAGACAAACACAACTATTATGAAATGTAAATTATGATTTTTTACCAACAGCCATGCTGCTGTATTCATCAGTGCTATACGCACAATTCGGCACTAGCGAACGTTCTATCCTGTCCCTCCAAACAGGGCCTACCTTTTACACCGGAAAGCTGATAGGAGTAGCTGTACACTCTTCAAGTTTACGCAATGGCATAGGCTGGTCAGGAAGTTATACTTATCTGATAGGAAACAAGCCTGCCATACGGGTGGGATTCGGAGTACTTTATCAAGGCAGCCGGTATACTAACGACATGCCAAACAGCAGTGATAAAATTCAAACACATTATTTTGCTCCACAGTTCTCCCTGCATTGGCTGAAACAGCAATTCAGCTTGTATTTTACTACCGGAACCGGATATCAGTTATATCAAGATAACAGTACGGTATATGATAAGCCACGGAAAGTATCCATGAATAAATGGGCGGCGAACTTTGGCATAGGTGGAGAATACCGTGCTTTCACCCATTGGGGAGTCAGTGCAAGGATAAACTATATCCTGGCATATTCCGGCGAGTATTCTGTTCGTTATCATGATAAGGAATGGATGGTGCAGCCACACTATCCAATGAAGGGGGCGGACGACATTTCACAATTAGGATTCTCAGTAGGTATCAATTATCATTTTTAAAAAATTCAAGCCATGATTAAATATCTTATTACAATAGTATTAACAATCGCATTATGCTGTTCCTGTGATAGAGAAGACTTTTCAGCAGATCCTACCATCATGCCCCCTGCCACTCAAACAGGAGCCAATACCTTTGGTTGCCTGATAGATGGCTGGGTATATACGGGACAGCGCTATGACTCAGATGATAAGGCTTCTTATTATCCTGCCCGCAACGAAGACGAGAAAGCGATAGTCAGCATAGATGTCCGAGTGGACAACAATGCTTCCATTTCTTTCAACATCATTGACCCCAAAGAGAAAGACATCACTATTTACAGTATCTCAGAAGGAGCGAGTGACGATCAGACTATCTATACTGATGTTATATTCAAAAATGAAAATAATCAAGAAGTAAAAACTGGAAGATGGAATAATCAATATCACCCGTTTCGATTTAAATAACAGAATAATCAGTGGCACTTTCGAGGGAGAAAGAATAAAAGAGGGTCGATTGGATTTAAAGTTCTGATATAGCCAAAAAGACTGAAAAAAAATTATTTTTTCATTATCATCAGGTTTACTGTAGGGGCGGAATGTTTCCGTCTGGCACCACAAAGAAGTGTATCCAGGCGAATCCAGTCCGCCCCTACGGCAATTGTATTTTCTTGGTTCTATCTTTATTTTATCTTATCATACTGATCATTCGCACTAATTTCCGTATATTTAGGTGCATCAATCATTTCTACCAAAGCACGTAACACAGGCCCTTCACCCATCGGATCATTTTCCTGAGTAGGACGATTATAATAAAATACGGTGGAAGGCATGATACCTGTACCGACACAAATGGCCGTCACATCACCATTCTCTGAAATCTTTGACAACATACCTTTTAATCCCTGCCATGCTACATAAATGAAATCCGGATGCAGCCATCCTTCCTTCACACCTTTAGCTATACCAAATACAAACATGGAAGTACCGGTGATTTCTTCATAAGAATCTGCTTTATCCAATAGCTGATGCCACAAACCGTTTTTCCCTTGATACCGGGCTACCCCACTGGCCTGCATCTGGAAATTCTTTATCACATCATCACGCATGGGGTGATCTTCTGGCATTCTGGCCAGCAAATCGGCTGTCGCCATAAAAATCCATCCATTGGCCCGCGACCAATGCGCCACTCCATGCTCTTTATTATCCGTATGATAGCAATGATAATAAATCTGTTTCTCAGGACACCATAAATACCTTGTATAATTCAATATCTGATTGGCCGCATCATCAAAATACTTCTTTTCACCGGTAGCCTCTCCCATTCTAGAAATAAAAGATACCGCCATAAACGCATCATCTGCCCAAACAGTATTTTCATGAGGCCACAAGCGAGCTATGGTTCCATCGGCCAAGCGGGGTTCCGAAACCATAAGATGATGATTTGTTGTTTCAACATATTGTTGGAAAGCCTCATCCGGATGACGCTGGTTCAAAGTTATCAGACTAGCCCCCATAGGACCGTTGTCATCCAAGCGCTTGTTTCTATAAATCATATGCCAAGTAAGACGGGGAACCGCCCTCCATCCTCCTTCACGGAAAGTTTTATCATACAGACGATGAAAATAAGACTGATTAGTCTTGTCAAAAATAAACTTCATATTTTTCAGCACATAATCCTCATATTTCCGGTTCTGTATTTTATCACCCAACTCCATCAAAGCCATATTCGTTACTCCGTTTGTATAATGCCAATTCAAATATTTACTATTGACACGTATATCCGGATTTAAAGCAACATTGTCCAAAGAAGTGTATACTTTACCTGTTTTTACATCTTTGAACTCATAAACCGTAGAAGCAACAATACGATCGGCTATCTTTATAGCCATCTCTTTGGCCACAGTATTGTCCTGTGCCATTAAGGGGAATAATCCTATCGCAAACAATAAAATGCCTGCACAAGCATAACTTTTAACCATAAAACCTAAATTTAATCTTTTATTTTTATACTAACAATCTCTGTATTCCGTCAAAATAAAAGTCCGGCCAGCTTTAATATTTTTCAAAGATAAAGTCATCTTTCTATTTCGTACAAATTTCCATCCTGTTTTTTTCAAAGTAAAACCCACATTTGCAGTTTTAGAGTATATAATGTGCTCATGATTTTATACTAAGAGAAAGAAATTCTGTTCATGATTCCTATAACAAGAGCAACAAATGTAAAGCTACCTCGTTATCAATACATTAATTATCTCTGTGTAAATTCTGAAGCCAACAACTACCTTGATTAAATTCCAATGTTATCTAAAGCAACGGATTTATACCTGGAGAGTTTACAAATAAAAAAGGCTGTATTCCCTTAGGAATCAGCCTTTTTTATTTGTGGACCAGCCTGGGCTTGAACCAGGGACCTCCAGATTATGAGTCGCAAATAATTGATTTTCAGTAATTTGCTATTCATTTCTTTTCAGGCTCATACTCCTTGATTTTCAAGCCTAAAGATAACATTTCCTTTTCAAATAATCTCTCTTGTTTTCTTCTATTTTCTTAAGATGCGTGCAAATTGTGTGTAATTGCGTTAGCCTCTCCACACTCCGAGGTAATTCCAATTATCAGGGAATCCCATATCTTTTAATGATAAGAGCTTTCCTCCCTCAGAAATCAAATTTTTCAGGTTCTTATGAAAATCGTTATTAGGGCTGATTATGTCCAAAATGTACTTGATGCAACATAGATATGCAAACAACTTGTTTCTTTTAGTTTTCGCAATGGTATCTCTATCCAAGAACAAACGGTCTGCATTGGTTGGTAGCAAGACATTTACAATAAAACGTCTGTTCCAAACTCTACTATGATGTGCGCAACAATTTCGTAAATTGGATAGAGCATGCATCCAGTTCTCTAATATATCAACTTTATTCAAACCTAATAGCTTAGCCACGCTCTTTTTATTATCATCTTTACATAATAATTCATACAAGCGGCTTAACGTACCGAAAGAGATAACTTCTAAAGTCATCCATGCCGGTGGAGTCTTAGGATGAGAATACTTACTTTTATAATGTTTGATGAAATCTTCGTTACTTCTGTTTACTTCGTGTATTATATCATCTAAGAGTGTGTTGTAAGCAAAGATTTCCTCACCATTTATTATACGTTTATTGTCTTTAAACAAAAATTTCATCTTCGTACCAATGGCTATTATTAGTTAATTCACTATATGTTTGAACAATTTTAGTTCTGAGGGTGACTTCGATTTTCTCGATTGCATTAAATATCAGAGAGCGCAAACGCCTGTCGAAACAATATAAATCAATAATGTCTTTGAAATGAATGTCTGTTCGTAAAAAGCAGTGGTCAGCTTTAGAATCTACATTATTTTGAAAAGGATAAGTATATGCACGTAAACGATAATAGCTGATGTTCGATAAATAGTCACCAGCTAAATTTTCATCATCTATGATTAAACCTCTTTTTTCAAGTCTTGCAACTTGTGTTTTGATTGATAGAGGTTTCTTTGCATAAGGTATTTTTTCTTCAAAATCCTCAATCATGTGTATGTTTGTAAACGTATAAAAACTCGAAGACCTCCCCGGGTGCGCTGTTCTTATGAGAAGCGTGGGAGGTCATATTGGGCGCAAAGATAAGACTAATATTTGAATCATCAAATAATGATTGAAAATAAATCGTCTGTTATATAGTTATTTAACACCAAAAATGGGACAAAAGTTCAATAGGATTCTGTATATCGTCAAATTTATTTATTACCTATTGTTTTTTATTTGATTAACAGGAAACTTTTTACTTGTTTTTAAAAAAACTCTCCAATTCCTCACATAATCTTAATGATATTTATATTGCTTATTTCCAGGAGATAATATGTGTATTTAATCTTTTAAAATCAATATTCAAAAGGCTTCAAAACGGTTCGAAACTATTTATATTTCCCTTAAAAAATGGATATATAGATTATTGCAAGCAATTCCGCTTGCATGTAATCACTAAAAAATATGTATAATTATTCTAAAGATGGTGTCGTTGTTTCTACGGTACTGGGTGCACGTACAATCAACAAGGAGGGTAAATATCCTGTTAAAATCAAGGGTTATTATCAGAAGAGGCCAAAATATGATTCCATTGGCATTTGTATGACAAAAGAAGAATGGAACAAGCTGCCGGACAGTAAATCGTTTGAATACAGAAAAATCAAACAAGCCATTGAAAGCTGTTTTTCTTTAGTCCGGATGAATGTTGAAGCACTGGTAGAAAAGGGAATATTCTCTTTCAATACGCTTAATTTACGTTTGGGAAAGGCAACCGGAGACACTCTAAATAGTGTCATAAGAGCAAAAATTGAGGAATTGAGAAGCGAAGATAGAATCGGAACAATGCAATTTTTCAAATGTACTTTAGTTATGGTTGAAGAAGTTGGAGGTAAAGATATTCCGTTCAGTGCCATTACCGTTGAATGGTTGCAGAAATGCGAGAAACTTTGGTCAAAGACAAAAAGCGTTTCTACAATCGGTATGCACATGAGAAATATTCGTACTTTGATGAATGAAGCAAAGAGAGCCGGAGTTAGCAAAGAGTCACAATACCCATTTGGAAAAGGTTTGTTTGAGATAAAGACCGGTATTGGAAGAAAGAAAGGCTTGACAAAGAAACTGTTGAAAGTTATTTCCGATTATAAGAGCGGAAATAAAAATGACTAATAGGTATAAAGACTTTTGGATATTCATTTACGAACAGGAAGCGAGCGTAAGCGAGCCTATTACCCAAGAAGAAGCTGCGGAGAATACTCCAGAGAAAAGAGAGTATACCATTGACGAACTTATCGATATGTTAGGGCCGGATATTGAGTGCGAGAATGAAGCAGAGGCTGAAGATACTTCTTCATCTGAGAAAGAAGATAACGGGGAAGATATATTTGCCGCTTTGGATGATTGGACCGAAGATGACGATGAAGAAGAATTTTCAGATGAAATCATTGATATGTTTGATAAAACACTTGAAGAGAAAGGACTCGGTGACGCTTACTTTGAGCGGTTGGAAAGGAATATCAAAGAACATGAGGAAGCTCAAAAGGAACGCGAACTTTATATTGATGAAGTCAAGTGGATATTACTTATTATTACAACGATTGGATTGCTATTGGCAATATCATTAAGAATATGTTTGATGAGGAAGGTAGGGCTTTATTCCATAAGGTTAGTAGTTTTTATTCCAATTATGACTATGATGAAACTGATAGTGAATATTCCGCTATGATAGTGGGGCAGTATCGATATAACAGTGACCGCTTATTTGAAATAGCCGCAAAATACGGGCTCATTCCTCCTATCAAAAAGTGATTTTGAGAATAAAAGGGATAACTACCGGTGTGTAGTTTATCCCTTTTATTTGTATTATACTATCGGTGAAAAGCCTCAACCGATAAGGCAATAGTTATGAAAGAAAGAAACGAGATGAAATGCGATGTAATTTACCGGGGTGTTTCGTTTATCATTGATTATCAGTATTTCCCGGAAGCTGTGTGCAAATTGTGTGCAATGAACTTTTGTGCAAAGAAAAAGCCGCTACAAATCTATTTGTAACGGCTTGATTTCCTTTATTTTATGCTTTGTGGACCAGCCTGGGCTTGAACCAGGGACCTCCAGATTATGAGTCTGTTGCCGAGCACGACAAATCCTGCGGATTTATCGTGTGTAACCAACTGAGCTACAAGACCTTCTAAGCGTTCGTAAACCTGTTAATGAACTCTATTAAGAACGTATCGGTAAACCAGCGGTAAACAATCGTTCTTGTTGCAAAGTTAGTCAATGTTGCACTGTTATGCAATAATTATATCTTATAATTGGAGTTGCTCCAATCACTTTTTTACCTACGTGGAAGTATCATAGTTTTTATAAAATCTCGTGCTTGGCAGAATCAGATTATTCACCATGCTGTATAAATCCGATTCTTCTGCGTGGCTTTTCTTCCAATTTCTTTTTAGCTTGCAGTTCTGCTAATGTCTGATTAATGAGTTCCAACTGCATTCGTGTATCATCATTAATGTCGTTGTAATCAGCAAACACTTCTTCTATGTAGTCTTTCAACTCTTTTACTTCGTTCTGCAACTCTGTCAGTTTGTCTGTCTTGGGTAATGCCACCATTTGACGAACTGCAACAAAAGCACGCATGATACCCATATTAATCTGAATTGCTGTTTTGGAGTTCAATACACTACTTAGCATGGCTACCCCTAATTCAGTGAACGCATACGGATTACGTCTAACTCCCATCTTGATAGAATTGGAAGTCACAAATTGTGACCTCCAATTTTGTGTTTCCTCACTTGTCAGTTGAAACATAAAATCTTCGGGGAAACGGTCTATATTGCGTTTTACAGCTTGATTCAACGCTTTCGTTTGAACTCCATACATTTCTGCTAAATCACGGTCAAGCATTACTTTCTGACCTCTGATTTCATATAATTTTGCTTTGAATTATTTGTAATTGTTCCATTGATTAAATCTTTTATGTTGCAAAGATAACCAACTCTATATAATGTAAATAGAATGTATAGACTAAATTTTAGAATATGGCATAAAAGTATTTCTGCATGATTAAAGCTCTTATTCCATTTTGGTTCGTTTTTGATTTTGGCTATTGCGTAATTTTGAATACAGTTGTATAATACATAGTTTTGTAGTTAATAAGATGTTTGTTTAGAACTGAAAAAGCCAACTTATCCGTAATTGGGTAGGTTGGCTTTTTGCTTAATTATTTTGCTCTTACATAAGTATCTAAAGTGTACCAGTTTTCATTCCCATCATCACCGACACATTCCAATACTAATTTTGTTTTATCTAAAGATTTTATCTTGGCAGTATCCCAGCAGTCCATTATATGAGGGGTAACGGTCAATGTTGTTCCTGATAGTGTAGGATAGTATGTAAAAGGGGCATTCTCCCATGAGCTTGAGCCATCTTGAAAATAATACTCTTTGAAAGTATATTTTCCATTTGAATTTTTAGTAATTTCTAATTTGGTTTCTTGCAAATCTGGATAACTTTCATCCCAAGTGTTTTTGTCGTTACTATTTTCAATGTAACCTTTTGAACTTTGCAATAGCCAAGTACCTTCAATACTGTAAGTTTCTCCTTGTTCTTCTTCATCATCATCACTGCAAGAAGCAAAATTCACACACATTACTATGGCTAATAAAGCCATTCCAATAAATCTAAATGTTTTCATTTCGTTTGATTTTAAAATAGTTATTCTGATTGTACTAATTCAAATTTTCTGTCTTTTAGTTGGTAGGTATGATTGATTGGATTGTTCCAACCATTAGAGCCAAAAAACAGTAATAGTCTTGTTCTCTGAATTAAACTTACATTGTCCGTTTTCCAACTCTGTAAATGGTACTTCTGTTTTCTGTATAAAGTAACCGTATGGGCTGACATCGTACAGGTCATAAGCATTGGAATCCCTTGAACCACTTTTATAGCGGTTGATAATGAACTCATCTTCTCCGTCAAAATCAACATCGGAAAAGAAGAAAGGAGAATTATCCGAAAGGTATTCTTCACTTTCTAATTTAGTCGTATAATCCAGCTCTATAACAGTATTGTTCGGATATGTGTTACCTTTATCATATAGAATCTTATCAGTCCATTTCTCCGCAAAGTAGTAATATTGTACTCCTTGTTTCTCTAAACAGAATAGAGCGTTACCTACCTCACCATTTTGCAGCCACATTACTTTTACTGTATATCCGTTTATAGGCTGTTTGTACTTGATGTAAATATGTGGCTGATTGAAACATTCAAAATCCAGTAGAACAGATGTTTTGTCTGTTTTGCAAGCTGCTAAACTAAATAATCCAATAATGATAAATAGCAATCTTCTCATTACCTTTCATTCATTATATCAATAATCTGCCTAAACACATCACCTGCCATCAGTCCACCACTTGCAGGTAATCCCTTCTTATTAATGGTAACGATAACACTGTATTTCGGATTATCGGCAGGGAAGTAACCGCAAAATTCTACGGCATATTCTCCATTTGAAAGTTGGATTGTTCCCGTTGCTCCTGCTACTTTAACCTTATCAGATTGGGCAGGCTTGGCTAATCCATCAGAAACAGCGTACTCCAATGCCTGCTTAATGGCTGTCTTGCTTGCTGCATTAAAGAAAGTCAAGTTCTGCAACGGAGTAGTGGGTATGCCATAACCTAAAGAATTATAGACAAGGCTTGTGTCTTTTACTTGATAACCGTATTTTGCAAGTGCTTCCGCAAAGGTTTGTTCATTGTCAAATGCCTTTCTTACCGCTTTGTAATTGGCAATATTGGACGAGAAAGCAAAACCTTGTTCTACTGTGATTTTTTCCATATCCACTCCTATGCCAATTATGGTCGCACAATGTATCTTTTCCAATAGCTAAAACCCCATCTGCAACGTCTATTGTATCGGATAGTTTAACCGCCTTTGTTTCTAATGCTGCCAAGAGTGAAGTGGTACGCACTAATCCCGATTCTTGCAGAATAGAATCAGAACCAACAGAAGCCTTAATTTCTCCCGTCTGCACTTCCATTACAATAACTTGCCCTATTGTTGCATCAAGTTCGGATAGCTTGTTTTGCAGGATAGAATCAACACTTACTTGTAAAGTGCTGTCTATGGTAGAAACTTGTTCCGTTTTTTGTTTGGCGCAAGCTATGAATGTAGCTATGCTAATTAAAAGGATAATAGTATTTTTCATGGTAGTTTATGTAAATAGAAATGTTATTCATTGCTCTTATAAAAACAGTATGCCATTACCGTAACGTTTATAATATTGTATAAAATGGTTAGGATAACAGCGACACTATCCCACATACTTTCCCAATGATTAGCCATAAATGCAAGAAACCCAATGACAAATAGAATTGTACATGCTCCATCCATGTCACGCCCATTTTTATTCCAGCTCTTATTTCAGCTATAATTGTGGAAATAAAGGCAATCCCAGAGTATGTGTATATTCTATAATTACTAATTTCCACCAATGTACAAGATGATATATCAACCCATGAGCATACAATATTCCAAGCGATAAGCCCAACTATAAAATAAATGATAACCGCAATAATTAGGCATACAATAGATTTGAAAATATCCATAATCATCAAGATGTTATTTGCTATTAATCCGCTTATAAACAAGTATAACGGTTTGTCCTCTAAAAGTACCTCCTATGGTAATTCTGCTTAATACACCATTTACTTTATTAGAAACGATAACCACTCCACTTTCACCAAAACCTTTGTATTCGTAACCATCTTTAGATGTCAGAGTAACAGTTTCATTTTTATAAGTTACAGTGGCTTTAGATTCACTAACAAGATGGGCTGTAATATTTGAAGCACTTACAGTAGTTACTTTCTCGTTGTCAATAACTGCATAATCAAACTTGTATTCATCAGCATATAGATTAATACTGAATACGATTAATGTAAATGCGAATATTAGGACTTTGAATTTCATACCATACTTCTATTTAATGTGAACACATAGATACTAAAACCAATAATCCAACAACAGCAACAAGTATTGATATACACCCAGTTTTGTTCAGTTCCTTATCTTTGAATCCATTTTTCAAGCCATCTTTAATAAAGATATATGCAAAGAATCCTCCTGCGATAATACCCAAAAGTACCCATAAGGACATTCCAAAATTAGAAGTTCCACCGTTATCCCATCTACCACGATTACCAATGTCTGCAAATAGATAAGTAGTATTGAGGAATAGCATGATAAAAAGCAATATGCACTTATTTAACTTGTTCATACTTAATACTATTTACATGTTGTGTGAATATCTTCTGTTTACTATTGCTTTGGCAATTTCATTGAAATATGTAGCAACCTCTTTATTGGCATAAAAAGCCCGATACTTCTTTTGTTTGCGTACACTTAAAGCTCTGTACTCCGCACCACTTATTCTATTTCCTTTATTATTGTACCAATAATCATCCCCATCAACATTGCCCAATTCTCCTTTAGAATCTGTTATGTTTCCAAAATCATCAGCTGAAAGTCTGTCTTTTTTCAATGCGTCCATATACCTTTCATACGCATTGCTAAATTCCTCACGTTTATATTCATTCCAATTCTTACTTGCAACATAGGATTGAACATTAGTTCCTAAATTGTGTATATATAATTCTTTGTCAATTTTGCGCATACCATATTTGTATGAAAAATTGCCTTGAAATTCTTGGTTTACAGATAATCTGTTCATAAAAATATCACTGTCATTTCCCATATTTACACTATATATGGGAGCAAAGTATAAGGTAAGCAGTAGTAAAACAAAAGTTCTCATAATTTCAACAATTAGTAGTTAAAGTAAATAGTACCCAACGTTGTATGCTCTACTTTCCATTCAAAGTTATTCACTATAATTTCTTTGTCTAATAAAGCATTGACCCTAACGGCTCTGTTATTACAATCTCTCCAACTTTCTCTATATAAAGAACGGTCTAATACAGCCCGAACATAGATTTCAGTTTCTCCCGAATAAGATTCTCCTAAATTGATTTGATTTTGTTCTTTGAAATTTTGTGAACTTGCATCAAAGAAGTATGCTCCTACAGTCTGATAGCTTTGTGTGGTAGAACGGTTAGGAGTAGAATATGAAGGCACATTCGGAAAATACCCGTTACTATTGCCACGGTTATGTTCGTTGCTACTGTTGTTATTGCTTTTGCCAACTATTACGGGTTTGTATTCAACTAATGGAAGTTGTGAATAAGCAATTGTTGGCAGTACTGTAAAAGCTAAAATTGAAATAATCTTTTTCATTGCTCACTAATATTGTACTTCCCAATTCCCCGAAGAAGCGGATATAAAATAAGGTGTGGGAACTATATTTGCTTTATCCTAAAGTCCGGCTCTCGCATTGCCTGTAGTATGGATAAAACAATAGCAACCCACACCAATTTTGACAATATCTAAGAGCCTTATAGATATAAGGCAGGTATATATCAAATGGTGGGGTGCTATCGCTATCATCTTCATACTACTTTCAAATTTGCGAGATTTGACTTTAGAAGATAATCTCAATAACACCTTTCGTTAAATATGTCCTTTCAGTGCCTTAACACATTAAGACCTCTGAAATTGTTGCAAAGTTAGCAAAAGGTTTTGAATAGCTAAAGATAAAACACTGATAAATGCAGTTCTAAGTGTTCCAAAACATATTTGTAGTAAGGTATTAGGCAATATTGCCCCTTTTCTTCGTAGCTTCATAAGCGGGTACTTTTTTGATTGGGGGCTATAAGAAGATTTCTTCCCTAAAAAAGGTACCTGTAGATTCTGCGGATTGAAAAGATGCTGTTCTATTAGAGATAATTAGGTATATAGATTTGTAGCCTAACTAAGTAATCAGTAAAATCCATTTCTTTTCTTCATAACTCCGTTCCGGTATGAAAACTTGAAGTAGGCATATAAGACGATAATTTTTAAACCCATACCTACTATTAATTATAAATATCATAGCCATTTTTCAGACATTGCAGATTAGTACGGCTGTTCATGAATTTTAAATTATTCCTCAAAATTCCACATATTGGAAAATACAAGCATAATTGCGGCATTTTTTAAGAGGCTTTTTCTTACGCTTGCACCATTACTAAGTTAGCTATGTTAGAATCTATTGTTAGCAGAGAAATTTCCTTAAATTGTTAGATATAAATTGGTTTGGCTTCCATCGTTTTATAAGTTTATCTATTATGAAACTGTCGAAACTGCTTAGTCCTAATGATGCCAAGCCATTAGAGCCTAACATATCTAATGTTGCGCCTAAAGATTCAAAATGATGAAACGCATTATTTTAATTGGTAATCTCTCAATCCAAGTACTATTTTTAGAAATCGCTTTAGTATATTCTTCTATAAAACTTTTTTTCTTCGGGAATCTCGTTTTTTCCATTTTTTGAATTCTTGCGCTTTTTCTAAGAGTTTTATAAAATCATAAAAAGGCTTTTCTTTTGAATTAATAATAGTCTCTATATCTTTTGATTCGGGAAGAATAATCCTTTGAAATGCACTAACTGAGTTAAGATTCTTATTTGTTTTTTGTATAATATCGGAAAGCTTTTGTGAAAGAATCAAAGAGCATGAAGTTGATGTCAGTAAGTCACTATTTTTATTAGCGGCTATTATCATATCAGAGAATGCACTAACTAAAGAAAGAAGAATACCTTGTTGGCTAAAATTAAATTCATATTCTAAGCCTTTTCTTTTTGCAAGTGCATTTAGTTCATTGATATTTAAATTACTCTTAAGAAGATAACAGTTATTGCTGTTTTCAAAAGTATATTCAATTGAATTTGAAAGATACAATTCTTCAATACCTAATTCATCAAATTCTTTGTATAATACTTTCTTGTAAAAATTACAATATAAAGTTGAATTAGTTAGTTCGGCTAAAGCTTCCTTAGGAAAATTAAAAGCTTGGGTTATGTCTTTATATCGAATAATCCTTCTTCTTACTTTTCCAGCAATCACGTCCGTTTGAAAATATTCTTTCATAGCCATTTCAATCATTCTATAATGCATATCAGTGTGTGGAGTTTGAAGTAACATTATTCTCGTACCACTTCCAATAGGCATTGCAGCAAAATAATCTGTGGCAATGTATATTTTAAGCCCAAAAAGCTCTTAAATCATCCAACTCATTTATTCCTATATTTTGCAACAAGTGAGCCAAACTATTAGGACGCAAAATAATATTCACCTCATCATAGAAAAGTAAGCACTCTGCTAACTTACCTATGGAGTGTTGTTTAGGTATGTAATGTATTGTTATAGAGTCAAACATATATATAGGCTTTTTTCTACTGCAAATTTAGCATTTTATTTATTTCTATTGATATTTAATTGATTTGTTACAGAAGGGAAGATTTTAAAAGACTTTCTTCCCTTCTTTAGTTATTATTAGAAACTTAGGCAGTCATAAGTATTTAATAGTTCTTCTTGCCTTAAACCAAGATAGCGTTTTGTTATCGAAACTGAACTATGATTAAACAGTTCCATCAGCTTAACTAAAGCCAATTCTGCATTTTCAGAGGATTCAAACACTTTCCTGCCAAAAGTCTTTCTAAGTGAATGAGTGGAAAAATGTTCTATCCTTAAATTATACTTGTTCTTCAACTCTTTAAGTACAATGTTTATCCATTGGATAGAATAGACCTTGTTCTTACCTTTTCCCGATAAAAAGCAAAACTCATTCAAATTCTGAATATCCAAGGCTGTATAGCAGTCTTTAATGTGCTTCTGAAACTCCTTATTAATTCTCACTTCCCTGCGTTTGCTTGTTTTCTTTTCAGTGATGGTGAACCTTGCATCCTTATTCAGAAGCATTTCCCAAGTAAGTTGCAACAGGTCAGAAATGCGTAAACCAAAGAATATGCCACACCCAACAAGCAGGCTTATTCTATAATTCTTATCCCTATATAACTTTCTTACCAAGTTTGTGGCACTGTCCCATTGCAGGCAGTCACTTGTTGTATAGCTGTTCTTCAAACTCATGCTGTTTCAATTTTGTAGGTTTAACAATAAAAGTGAAAGTAAATTCGGAAATCATTTTGTAATAGTCTGATTCTCAAATTACTTTCACTTCTATTAGAAAGTGTAACTATGATTGTATATAAATAAAGATGGATAAAATCAGTATCAGCAAAAAAGGATTGATAATACCAATTATTATCAGTAGGAGAACTACCAATGTTCCCCATAGTATCAATTTTCCATCATCTTCCATTTTGTAGTATTTTTAAGTTATTAAAAAGAAAGGACACCTAAATAAATAGATGTCCTCTCATTAATTAGTCAATAAACCATTTGTAATGCTCATCCCCATGTAGGGCTGCATTGATTCCAATTGCCATTTCAGTGGCATTCAAAGAGCGGTCTAAGAAAGCGTCGATGTATGAATGGATTTTGTTTGCTCCTGTAAGCAAGTTGTAGAACTTCCACATATTCAAGTCATTTCCAAAGCTGCCAAAGTTCTCATCATTAATGTAGGCTTTTGCAACACTGTTAATCTGTGTATCAGTAAGCAACATTCTTGGCTGTCTCTTTTGGTAGCCATTGGGCAAACACTGATAAAGTCTCATTTTGCCCAATATTTGTGCAAATTGGTGTTCACTCATTGAAGTATTGCCCAACTGTTGCATCAAATGTAGATGTTTGGCAGGATTGTAGTTGTTGAACAACTCCAAGGCAGAACGGTAAAGTTCACTTGTATTGCTCACTCTTAAATCATCCTTGTAACCGTCTGTAAAGATGCACATATTGCAACAAACTTGGTTCTTAAAGCCAATAGCCAACCTAAACAACTCTGGAACTTTCTTGCTGTATAAGTTCATTTGATTATAGGCTCTGACCCCTACTATTGAAAGGTTCAACTTGTTTCCCTCAACCGTTTCATAGATTGTAGGAATGTCAATACTGAAAGCTGCCCTCTCATAGTAGATTGTTTTGTCTGATTCCAACAACTGATTGGCAGGTTTGTGGATAGCTTCGGGAATACGACCCTTAATCACATGAGAGACACGAATATCGGGTGTTCCAATAGTCTCACCATTGTAGTAGGAGTTTGCAGCTTCCCAAACAGTTTCAATAAATGCAGCATGGTTTACTGTAAGCTCATTGTCTTTTGCAAAAACGGGAGTAATACAGTCATTTTTCAAATGTTGCAAGGTAGCTTCTTGGGTGTTTGCCTCAATGAAATGATTTACTCTTTTAGGCGTTGCAGTTTCTTCAATAATGGTTGCTTCTTCTGCAAACTCACCTAAATTCATTCTCTCTCCGTTCTCTGTTGGCATGATAACTAAATTTGTCATAATGATAAAAGTTTAAATGATTAATAATTCTTTTTATATCAATGTACAGAGGGGGACTTGAGGGGGTTGCCAACCGTAAAGACAGCCACTCTTATATATTTTAGGTCACTGGCTGAATGGGGAGGGGGATTTCTGTACTAAGTACCTTATATATCTGTTCTCTTGATTTTTAGCTAAACTGCATATAGGTGATTCTTTAATTAGGTAGCCTTTTTAATGTCATTGGCTGTATGTGGCATATTATAAAGTATAGCCTATATAACTCTAATAAAAAACGAAAGTTGGATTCCGCCATATTGCAGGTTTCCTCCAACTTTCTTTCTCTGCCGTTACTTGCGCCATATCAAAGCGTTGTCTTTCACGTTCACATTGGCAAACGATTTCAGTTCCGCAATGAGTTGCTGGACTTCTTCTTGGGTAGGCTCTGGCAGCTTGACCCTCCCTTTGCTCTCCTTTCCGATATTCACCAACTTGGGGCTGCATCTTCTGATAAAAGACACCACTTCTTCATGGTCAAACTGCATCAAAGGTTCTGCCGTTACCATTGTGGGGCGTCCAAGCCTTGCTATCTCTTCCATAGCTTCCACCCGTTCCTCAATTCTTGGAGCTTTGTTCATTATCTCCGGATAGAAACGGTTGGTTTCAATGGTCGTGCAGAATA